>OGXF01000202.1_pt1 | contig 58486 bp, 47 predicted proteins | sample 1576191 | NCBI WGS metagenome assembly OGXF01 (sample SAMEA3541545, study PRJEB24748) | human gut metagenome | biome: human gut; feature: human-associated habitat; material: faeces | place: China | collected 2012
GATAAACGCTGAAGGCATCTAAGCGTGAAGCCCCCCTCAAGATGAGATATCCCATTCGAAAGAAGTAAGACCCCTTGAAGACGACGAGGTAGATAGGGCAGAGGTGGAAGTGCAGTAATGTATGGAGCTGACTGCTACTAATCGGTCGAGGGCTTGACCAAAGGAACGGAAGTTCCAGTGGCAGAGTTGGAAGGTTTGAAGTTTTGTATATGTGGTTTTGAAGATACATACATTAAAGAGAGGTTGTTGTTAATTTTAGAATTAACAACAACCTCTCTTTGTTTCGTTCTATACTTTTTTGTCAACACGGAATTGAAATAAGTGCAAAGTCTCCAATAAATATGTGCAATATATATAAAAAATAAGTTTTTAATATAGTAAAAATACAAAAACAAACGAAACTGAAGAAGAATTAGATTGACATATTCATCATATTGTAGTATTCTAAGGATAGAAAAACAAAAACGTTTTTGTAAACGTAAATGGAAGGTGTTTTGACATGACTGTTTCAATCAGAGATGTTGCAAAAACAGCAGGTGTTTCTGTCAGCACAGTTTCTAGGGCACTAAATGGATATACAGATGTAAGTGAAAAGACCAGAAAGAAAATCCAGAAGACTGTACAGGAATTAGGGTACATACCGAATCAAAGTGCCAAAAATCTTTCATCTAAAACCAATCAGAATATTGCCTTGATAATTAGCGATCTTGGAAAAGAAGAAAAACTGGATGAATTCACAGGAAACATTTTGCGGGGAGCTTATGAGTATGTAAACGGAAGAGGCATTATCATAGCAACTTATGGTATAGATGCACGTATGCAGAGGGAAAGAACTCTGAGGGATTTATGTGCAGAATATAGTTTAGCAGGGGTTATGCTTTTGGGAATGAGAATCCAGGATCCTTATCTTGTAGAGGCAAAGGAGTTAGATATTCCCTGTGTTTTAATTGATACGCATGTGGAAGGAAAGAATACAGCTACAGTAACGACAGATGATAGGAAGGCTTTTGAAGAAATCACAGATTATGTTTTAGACAAAGGGTATCAGGAAGTAGTGCTGATAAAGGGAAGACAGGAAGCTGAAGTCACTCACAAGAGATTTCAGGGATTTCAAAAATCTTTAGAAAAACATCACCTGTTAATACAGCAATCAGAGATTTGTCTCTGTGATTTCAGAGAAGAAGAGGCCTTTAAAAATGCCAGAGCATATATAGAAAAATATGGTAAATCCAGGGCGCGTGCCTTTATCTGCATGAGCGATATCATGGCATTAGGTGTATGTAGAGCTATTCATGAATGTGGATATGAGATACCGGAAGATTTTTCAGTTACAGGTTTTGATGGACTGTATACGCTGAGATATATTAAACCGGGAATTACTACAATAGATCAGAATATCAGTGCAAAGGGATATGAAGGGATGCGGCTTCTTTATGAGATGTTGCAGGGAAAACATGAGTCATTTATGGTTTATGTTCCCTATAAATTGATTGTAAGAGATTCAGTAAATTTAGTATGAATTTAAAAAGCAGTAAAAAGCTGCTTTTTAAAATAGAGAATTCCAAAAACGTTTTTGGAATCAAAAAATATAAAAGGAGGTAGAGCAAATGAAGCTCAAAAAAGTAACAGCTTTAGCGCTGGCAACTGTAATGGTATTAGGGGTAGCAGCGTGCGGAGGTAATGAGAAAAAGGAAAACAGTAAAAGTGAAGACGGGGTTGTGGAATTGAAATTTCCTACTTATCTTGCAGGAGAAAATGTAGGGGCTACATTTTTTCTTCCCCAGGTGGAGCGGTTTAATGAAAAGTATGAGGGAAAATATAAAATTACTGTAGAGGAAGTACCACAGGCTTCTTACGCAGACAAGATTAAACAGTTGGCACAGCAGAAGAAATTACCTGTTCTGGTACATGCTCCAGGTTCCGGTGGTATTGATACACAGTGGTTTCAGCAGGTTGCTTTAGCAAATGATATGGTATATGATTTATCAGATTTTGCAGAAGAAAATCCAGATGTAGCAAAAAACTGGGTTCCTGAATCTAAGGAGTTTTGTACCGTGGACGGGAAACTGATTTGTAAGCCGCTTAGTGTTTTGAAACCAGTGGGATTATTTTACAATAGTTCTATGTATACACCGGAAAAAGATATTAAAGATATGACTATAGAAGAATTTACAGAGAGCCTGGGAGAGAATAAAATTGCATTCCAGACAGCAGAGAACGGATGGACAACACAGCTTCTTCTCTCTGCTTTGATTGCAAATGAAGAAGGTGGTGTGGAATTATTAAATGAAAATGCAGCAGATAAGCTTTGGGATTATTCTGACCCGGCAATAGTGAATGCTGTTACAAAATTACAGAAAATGATGCAGACAAATGCTTCTGCAAATACGGTAGGCGCTGCTTATGCAGACGCGGCAAATGCATTTATGAGTAAAAATGCTTCTATTATCTGCAATGGATCCTGGATGTCTTCTGAATTTGAAAAAGGTTCTGAAGATAAATGGAGTAATGAGTTTAATGGAGCAGATGTAAAGGCAACGATTTATCCGGGAAATATTGCTTTAGTTAATCCAAGTAACTATGGAGAATTCTGGGTTTCCAATACAGCTAGTGATGAGGAAAAAGAAGCAGCAGAAGCGTTTCTGGCATTTAGAGATTCTCAGGAGGAGATAGAAGCTTTAGTGTTGGCAGAAGGAGGTATTGCTCCTCAGATTACTTATTCTGAGGACTTCCTCACAGAATTGGAAAAGACACCTCTTTTATACCAGTTATCTGAAAGCATGGGAGAAGAAACAATCTATTCCGCATCTTTAGGTGATGTATTCCCTGCTTCTGTAGCAGATGTAGAGTTTGGTAAACTACTTCCAAAGCTCATTGACAATACGTTAACACCAGAGCAGTTCTGCGAAGAATTGACAAAGAAAGCAGAGGAAGCGAAACAGTAAAATATTTGCAGAATAATTGAAGGCATATCAGATTGGCTTTCATTGTTGTAAGGAAAACAAGCTGCGCAAAAAGGATTTTCCTCTTTGTGACAGCTTGTTTTAAAGAAAGGAGTGCAAAGATGAAAAAAAGAGGAAACGTGGCAATCAGCAAACTGGAAAAGAAAAACTATAAATGGATTTATCTTTTCCTGCTCCCATCTCTTTTAATTTTTCTTGTATTTTATCTTCAACCGATTATCACGGTGTTTTATACATCTTTGACAAAGTGGGATGGATTTAATAGTCCTTCCTTCATTGGATTTCAAAACTATGTGGATATGTTTCAAAATGAAGCATTTCTGATTTCTCTTAAAAACATTGTCCTGTGGTCTTTGATTGCAGGAACCCTACATGTGGGATTCGGGGTTTTAGTAGCTTTTGTTTTATATCATAAACCTAAGGGCTGGAAGTTTACCAGAACTGTTTTTATGATTCCAAATGTAATTTCCGCAGCAGCATGGGCTATGATTTATAAGTTTATCTTCAATGATGAAATGGGAATTTTAAATAATCTGATTCGGAAGATTAATCCGGATTTTCATGTCCAGTGGTTTTATGATTCACCATATGCTTTTTGGGCGGTTACTTTTACCTGGCTGTTTTACTCCGTTATTGTTACCCTGGTTGTTTTAAATGACCTTATGGCTATCCCGGAGGAATTGACAGAAGCAGCAAAGGTAGATGGAGCTACAGGATGGCAGATTACCCGTCGGATTCATCTTCCCCTTTGCAGGAATGCTATCGGAACAGGTGTCATTTGTTCTATTACAGCAAGAATTGCTATGTATGAACAAATTGCTTTGACAACTGCGGGAGGCCCTGGGGATGATACCATGAACCTTCCGATTATCCTGGTAAAATCTATTCAGGATATGAAATACGGATACGCTAATGCCAATGGTGTGATTATGTTTATTCTTGGCCTGGTGATTCTGGCTGTGGTAAATAAAGCATTTAAGATGAATGAGAGTGTTTATTAAGAAAGGAGTATCAGCTATGGAAAAAGTGAAAAAAATCGGAGTTAAGATCTTCATGTACGTTGTGATGCTCTTTACCATTATTGTTTCTATATTTCCCATTATCTGGGTGATTATGTCTGCGTTTAAAACCAATGCACAGATTTTATCCAGTCCGTTTTCGCTGCCTACCAGCATTAGTTTTGATGCATTTGTATATATTTTTGAGAAGTATGATTTTGTGCAGTATTTTATTAATTCCGTATTGATTTGTGTAGTTTCGACGCTGCTTTCCCTGGTGTTTTTTGCGATGGGAGGTTATGTGATTGCAAAATTTCGATTCCCTGGAAAAAATCTGATTTTTGCTTTGTTTACCATTACACTTTTAGTTCCGGCACAATCTAAGGCACAGCCTTTGTTCTCTTTGGTTATGAAGGCGGATTTATATGACAATATTTGGGGTGTAGCACTGGTATATTTGTCTATGGGGCTTGCCATGTCTATGTTTATTTTGAAATCTACATTTATGGCTATTCCAAAATCTTTGGATGAGGCGGCAATTTTAGATGGAGCTGGATTTTTCACTACATTTTGGAAGATTAATTTTCCATTGGCAAAGAGTGGTCTGGCAACAGCGGGTATTTTAATGTTTTTAAATAACTGGAATGAATATTTTTATGCGTCCTTGCTTACTTCTTCGGATAAAAACAGAACTTTACCATTGGCATTACAGTTCTTTACAGAAGCATTTTCTTATGATTATACGAAATTATTTGCAGCGTTGACTGTGGTTGTTCTTCCTGGAATCCTTCTGTATGCTTGCGCTCAGGAACAGGTACAGGCATCTGTGGCAGCCTCAGGAGTAAAAGGATAAAGACAGGAAAGGAAAACAGTGTATGAAGATTATGAAATATGATATGGGAAGTGGAGAACTCAAAAACTGGCTTATTCAGGAGAGCTCTTTTGATGAAAGATACCTTGGTAAATGTGAAGCAATTTTTGCACAAGGCAATGGATATCTGGGAGTCCGTAATGCACTTGAAGAAGCATATACAGGAGAAGTGAGAAATACTTTTTTGACAGGAACTTTTAATAAAGCTTCCAGAGGTGAAGTGACAGAACTTCCTAATCTGCCGGATATGACCGGAGTAACTATTACTATAGATGGACATCAGTTAAACTTATCCCGAGGACAGCTACAGGAATATTCCAGAACCCTGAATTTGAAAAATGGAGAGGTTGTGCGGAAGATTTCATGGGTTAGTCCAACAGGAGTGGGATTTAAGGCGGAGTTTAAAAGAATCGTGTCTCTGGCAGAAGAGCATACCATGGCTTGTTCTATAGATTTTTCTGTGAATCAGGATGTACAGGTGATTTTAGAAACTGGTGTGGATGGGAGTGTTACCAATAGCGGAGCACAGCACTTTGAAGAGATAAGCCGGCGAATTTATGGGGGAAGAGATATGGAATATCTTTCCCAAACAACAGAGTCCAAGGTTTGGATTGCACAGCATGGAGCCTGTAGCCTGGATGCTCCGGCTGCTGTGTTGCCTGTTATGGGAAGACGAACGTTAACCAATCGTTATACTATTCAGGCAGAGGCAGGAAAGAATGTACATTTTGAAAAAATTTCTGTGTTTCATTCTTCCAGAGACCAGAAGTATGCGGATGTAAAACCAGAAGAAATCAAAGAAATCTTGAAACAGGATGGAATGAAAGTTCTAAGAAGGGGATTTATTAAAGGTTATGAAGGGTTAAAACAGGAAAGTACAGAAAAATGGAAAAAATACTGGGAAGAGAGTGATATCCAAATCCAAGGAGATGCAGATTTTGACCAGTTGGCTATTCGTTTTGCTTTGTATCATCTGAATATTATGGTGAAACATGATGATAATCGTGTTGGAATTGGAGCTAAGGCACTAACAGGAGAAGGATATAAGGGTCATTCTTTCTGGGACACAGAGATGTTTATTCTTCCTTATTTTACCTTCACCAGACCAGAGACTGCCAGAACCCTGTTGGAATATCGCTATAGAAATCTTTATGGAGCCCATTTAAAGGCAAAAGAGCAGGGATATGAAGGCGCTATGTATCCATGGGAATGTGCCTGGGTGGACGATGGAGAAGTAACACCGCTTTATATGGGGGCTGATGTGGTGACTGGTAAGATTACCAAGTGCTGGACTGGAATTATCGAACACCATATTTCAGCGGATATTTCTTATGCAGTGGAGCAATATTATCTGGTGACCGGAGATCAGGATTATATGAACCAGTACGGATATGAGATTATTCTGGATACAGCTCTGTTTTGGGCAAGCAGAGTAGAGTATAACCAGGAAAAGGACCGGTATGAAATTCTGGATGTAATTGGACCGGATGAGTATAAAGAACATGTAGATAATAATGCGTATACCAATTATATGGCTGCTTATAACATGAAACAGGCACTAAAGATTATGGAAGAGTTACCAAAAGAAAATCCAGAGGTATACAAGAGATTGGACGAAAAACTTTCCTTTTCCCAAATTAAAGAAAAGATTGAGAATTGTATACATAAGTTATATCTCCCTGTACCAAATGAGGATGGCATTATTCCCCAGTCCGATCAGTTCCTGAGTCTGAAAAAATTAGACTTGACTAAGTACAAAGAGTCAAAAGAGGTTCTGACGATTTACAAAGATTTTAATACAGAGCAGCTAAATCAATATATGGTTTCCAAACAGGCAGATACAGTAATGTTACTGTTCCTGCTGGATACGCTATTTGATGAAGAAACCAAAAAGAAGAATTTTGTTTTCTATGAAGATAAAACACTTCACGACTCTTCTCTCAGCAAATCCACACATGCGATTCTGGCTAATGATTTTGGTTTTCAGGATATGGCATATGATCTTTATGAGAGAGCGTTGAAAATTGACCTGGGTCCACAGATGAAATCTTCCGATGAAGGTATTCACAGTGCTTCCACAGGGGGGATTTGGGAGAGTACAGTTATGGGATTTGGCGGTGTGAGAATGGAAGGAGAACATTTGCGTATTGCACCTAAGTTGCCGCAAAAATGGAATAAATTAGTTTTTCCTTTGCGCTTTAAAGGAGAACCGCTCAAAGTAGAAGTGGAAAAAGATGTGGCGCTTGTGGAAAACAGGGGTAAAAATCAAGTATCTTTGTTGATAGGAAAAGAGTTTGTGAATATTCCGGCAGGACATAAAGTTCAGAGAACATTATAAGGAGATAAATAATGAAATATCAAGGGATTATTTTTGATTTAGATGGAGTAATCTGTCATACAGATAAGTACCATTATCAGGCATGGAAGAAATTGGCGGATAAATTAGGGGTTTATTTTGATGAGGTTATTAACAACAGGCTACGAGGGGTTAGTCGCATGGAAAGCCTGAATATCATTTTGGAAAAGTGTGACCGGGAATTGACGATACAGGAAAAAGAGGCTTGTGCAGAAGAAAAAAATGAAATTTATAAAGAACTTTTGAAAAACATGACAACAGAAGATTTGAGCCGGGAAGTAAGGGAGACTTTAGAGCAACTAAGGGAAAAAGGTTTAAAACTGGCTATTGGATCTTCCAGCAAAAATGCAGGGTTTATTTTAGAAAGAATTGGACTTGGAGACTTTTTTGACACAGTATCAGATGGGAATAACATTACTTTTTCAAAACCAGATCCAGAGGTGTTTTTAAAGGCAGCGCAGTTCTTGAATCTACAACCAGAACAATGCCTGGTTGTAGAGGATGCAGAGGCAGGACTTCTGGCAGCCAAAAGAGGAAATATGGACTGTGCCGGTATCGGAGAAGGCGCTGAGTCCCACCTGACAACGTATAAATTATGTGATTTTCAGGAGTTATTATCTGTCATAGAAAAGTAGATAAAAAGGAATATGGGTGTAGGCTTGGAGAAGGGGAAAGCTTTTCCAAGCCGCTTTTTTATTTTATATACCCTTTCCCCTCACCAATTTGCCCTCCTGTCATTAAATATTCTTTGACATTTCTCTGTAAACTGGTTTCTTCCGGTAAATTTTCTACAGGTATATCCGGCTTTTTAAATATCCACATCATGAAGTCAGCAGCGGTTTTATTTGTTTCAGTGATAGTAAATAAGTTTTGAAATTTAAGGATGTTGGAGCTTTCTGGGAGAAGTTCCTTTAGTGCTGGGCTTAAAAGCCAGGAATGGCAGATATAGGGAACATTCGCATATTCTGCAGCATATTTTTCAAAAAAATCTTTGGCCATTTTCAGAGAGCTTTTACAGTTTTTTTCTGTGAGAATGGCATCAGAGGGAATATGGATGGACACCATTTTTTCTTCATTTTCGATTATAGTTTCAAACTCCAGTTCTCCTAACCGGAATAGCTGTAAAGAAAGCTGTCTTCCGGTCCAGAAATCCCGGTCAAATCCATATTTACCATAGCTCCTTTTGTGTTCTTTGACAAAACGTGTGAAGCATTTCATGGTATCTGTGAAAATCTGTTCTGATATTCCTCTTTCCTTATATTTTTCAAAGGAAAGAGAGGCAGCAGACAGCATATAGAACAACATTTTAAACCCATTTTCATCAGGTTTGAGAAATTCTTTCAAATATTTTTGAGAAGTTTCCCATAGGAAAGGATTTGACAGATTTTCAATATGCTTTTTATTACGTGCTTTTTGGAGAGCATATGTAGATTCTATAGAAAGTAATTCGGTTTGTACAATTTCCGGAAGATCAATTAAGTTCATCATTTCTTTTAAGGTCTTCATAGTCATACCTCCAAGTGGTTTATAAATGTATTATAGAGGGAAGAAAAAATAAGTTCAATATTATTTTTAACTGGAAATTGTCAGAGGTGCAGGTTTGTTTTGATATCGTTTTCTGATATAATTTATATGATATTTACAAACATGAGGTGATAGCTATATGAAAAAATTTATCTATTCTGTGTTTATTTTTTCCACTGCTGCTTTGTCGTGTTTTTTCCTTTCTGCTTGTAAGAAAGAAGAAGAGAGTAATAAGAAAGAAAAGATACGCCTTGAATTTTATAATAGGAAAAGGGAATCGTATGCTGCTTTAGAAAAAATAATTAATAAGTTTAATAAATCACAGGATGAAATTGAAGTGTTTCAAAACATGAATACCAATGCTGATACAGCTCTTAGAATTGCAGCTGTTGAGGGGAATTTTCCGGATATAGTGGAACTGGGTGGTTTGCAGAGTGTGGAAACTTTTGAATATGTCATGGGAAACTGTCTTGTGCCTTTAGATGAAATGGAATGTGTAAAACAAATAAAAGAAGAGTATTTGCCTTATTTGCAGTATAATTCCCATATTTATCAAATGCCTTTGGCAATGAGCTTTGAAGGAATTTATGTAAATAGGGAGCTGTTTCAGGAAGAAGGGATAGGGCTTCCTGACACTTATGAGGAGTTATGTCAGGTTTCAGAGGAGATTCTCAGAAGGGGGAAGATTCCGTTTTTGTTTGCGGATAAAGAAGGCTGGACGATTCATCAGAACTGGGAATGTATTGAAGGGGCAACAAGAGGGAATTTTGAAAGTTTTTGGACAGATGTAGCAGAAGGCCGGACATCTTTCACAGAAGATGCGATTTGCAGAGGTTCTCTGGAAAAACTGATAGATTTGCATAAATATACTACAGAGGAATACTATGATTTGAATTATAATGAAGCGCTTGCAAAGTTTGCAGAAGGCGAAGCGTTTATGATGATACAGGGAAGCTGGGCATATAGGAATATTATGGATATGAACCCGGAAATGAATCTGGAACTTATTCCCTTTCCTGTGGATGAAGGTACGCAGCAACTGATTACCATGTGGATAGATAGTAGTATTGGGATTTCCAGTGATTGTAAATACAGGGAAGAAGCAGAAGAATTTATAGAATTTCTTATGCAGCCAGAAAATTTACAGATGTATCTAAATGAAGAAAGCTCACTTAGCAGTTTGAAAAACAGCCAAAATCGTGCGAAATATGCGCCGCGGGTGCATGAACTGCTGGAAAGTGGCCATGCGGTTATGGATGCGTCATGGCTTCCTTTGCAGACCAGTGTCATACGAGATATGGATATTGAAGAGTTAATGCCGGACGCTGATTCAGAAGAAATAGAAAAATATCTGGATAAATATACAAAAAGTTTGCAAAAGCATAAAGAGTTATATCTGGAAGCAAAGGAGAAGCGGCAATGAAAAAGGCAAAATCAGCGAGGACAATTCAGCAGAAAGTGCTGTCAGGAGTTGGGATGCTGTTTGCATGCTCTTTTCTGGCGTTTGTTATTTTTTTTCTGCAAAGTTACAGGCAGGAAGTAGATATAGAGCTTGGTCATATGAAAAGCTACAATAGACAGTTGAGTATGGATATTGACCGCGTTGTAGATACCACCAGTTCGTTTCGATATCTTCATTTTTCAGATGATAAAATCAGGAATTTATTGTGCAGCGATGATAGTGACATTGACCCGGAGGGACAGAAAAAGACAGAGAAGGATTTAGAGAAGTCTCTGACGCTTCTGGCGGACATGGGAAAGGATGTACTGCGTGCGGTTATTGTGACTAATGACGGGAGAATCTACAAAAGTGTAGAAGAAATAGAAAATGGCTATATTAAACGAATGAATGTGTTATTGACACAGGAAAAAGGATGGGAAAAGAAGAAAGCGGGATATTTCAGCCCAATACACAAGGCAACGATTAATATGGTAGAGCATTACGTGGTTTCTATGGTAAGTCCTATCTGGAATGTAGCGCAGGATGAACCCATTGCAGTGATTTATCTGGATTTAGATTTTGATAAGCTGAGGAATCAATGGTATGAGTCTGCAAAGATGAATCAGAGTTTTTCTTTTATGATTTTATCTGAAAAACAGATGCTGTTTGATTCTGAGGAAAATCAGAAAAAAGAGAATTATCAAAGACTCATAAAAGAGAGCAAAGATATAATTGAATCAGGAGAAAAAGATAAAATTGTAAAAGTGCATGGAAGAGTTTGTGTGATTTCGGTGGAACAAAACAAAGATACAGGATGGTATTTTTTGCAGTATATGCCAGTGGCGAAACTGGCAGGACGTATTTTAAGTAATATGTCAGTTTTGGTGCTTATATTGGTTGGTGTGATTTTTATTACCATTACAGGCAGTTATGTGCTGGCAAAAAATGTGAGCAGTCCGGTACGGGAATTATCCCAATTTATGGGAAAGGTTGCGGATGTGTCAGAAGAAGGAAAAGAAATTGCTTTGTTTTCAAAGAGAGAGACAAAGGCTACGGAAGAAATTGCGCAGATGATTGACAGTTATAATGCTATGGCGAAACGTATTAATGACAATATTATTAAGGACTATATTCTTAAATTGAATCAGAAACAGACAGAGTTAAAAATGCTGCAGTTTCAGATTAATCCGCATTTTTTGTATAACGCATTAAATACCATCAGTTCTATTGCCCAATTACAGGAAGTTGATTATATACCGGAGATAGCATCGGGATTGTCAGATATGTTCCGTTATAATATTGATGGGCGGGAGATTGTAACCTTGCGGGAGGAACTTACACAGACAGAGAATTATATGGGAATCCAGAAGATTCGCTTTCCGGAACGCTTTTTTGTTGAAATTCTGGTGGAAGAAGAGCTGATGGAGTGTAGGGTGCTTAAATTTATCTTGCAGCCCATTGTAGAGAATTCTTATAAATATGGTTTTGCAGAAAAGAAGAAAAAGAATATTTTGCGTATTCACAGCTATCGGGATGAAAGCAACATCATTATTGTGATAGAAGATAACGGAGCAGGAATTGATGAAAATAAAGTAAAAAAAATAAATGAAGCGCTGGCTGGGGAACGGGGATTTGAAACAGCAGCAGGAATCGGCATCCGTAATGTAAATGCCAGAATTAAAAATTATTATGGAGAAGACTGTGGAGTCCGCTTGGAGAGCGAACCTGGTAATTTTACCAGAGTGTATCTGAAAATACGGGAATTACCGTTTGGAGAAAAGGGAGAGATATAGTATGCGTATTATTGTTGCAGACGATGAATATTTTGCCAGAAAAGCTTTAGTAAAAAGCATTGGACAATTAGAGGAAGAAATCGAACTTTGTGAAGCAGAAGATGGAACAGAGGTCATGGAACTTTTAGAGGCCAGGGGAGCGGATTTGGTAGTAACTGATATCAGGATGCCGGATATGGATGGGCTGGAGGTCGCAAAGAACATACAGGCAAGATTTCCAGATGTCAGCGTTATTATTGAAAGCGGATATGCTGATTTTGGTTATGCGACAAGCGCTCTTCGCTATGGGGTGAAGGATTATCTGACAAAACCTGTGAAAAGAGAAGAATTGGAGAAAGCCATCCAAAGAGTGAAGGAAGAACGGAAAAAAATAAAACAGAAGATTGAAAAACAGATTGTAGCCAGAAGAGGACAATTTATGAATTTCTCTCATATTCTGGAAAACGAAGTAGTTGCAAATGAAATATTACAGGATTTTTTTGAAAAGATAAAACATGGCTCCTGGTATCTTCTGACTGTTCAAAGTGAGAAAAAACAGATTTTAAAAGAAGAAATTCAGAAGGTTCAGGAGATTTTTGGAAGAGAATCACAAATCTGTATCGCATATTTTTATCCTAAGAATGAGTTTATTTTGGTTATGGAGGCGGAAGAGAGAAACCGTTTTCCTGAAACTCTTCTTAGAAAAAAACTGATAGAGTGTTGGAACAAAGCAGGGGTGAAATGTCATGCCGGCATAAGCCAGTGTCATGAAGCAACAGCAGAATGCGTGAAGGAGACTGCGAAGGCTTACAGGGAGGCTGTGTATGCTATCAATCAAAGGCTTTTATATCCGGAAAATCAGATTTATTATTATGAGGCAGAAGTGAACGTGGTACAGCTTTTTTCTCAGGCAGAGGAGAGGGAACTGGAAAAGAACCTTATGGAAAACAAAAGTTCAGGAGCAGTACAATTAACGATGAATTTTTTAAAACAGTGTGAAAATAACAGAGATATTAGTATCTATTCTCTTTTTACATCACTTATTCAACTTATGAATGTTATTAATAAAGCATATAGCATGAAAAAGGAGAAAAATAATACGGAAGAGAATAAAAATTCCTATCTGCTGTTTAACTTTAAGACAGATTTATATAGTTTTTATTCTATGGAAGAATTAAAAGAGTGTTTCTCTGGCGCTTCTGGCGCTTTTTGGAAGTATGGCAGCCTGGGTTATTTGCAGAAATAAAACAAGATGGTCTACTGCGATTTACATGGTTTTTATTGCATCTATGATTATTCCTTTTCAGGTAGTTATGCTTCCTCTGATTTCTACCTTCCGCGATGTAGGAGACTTTGTTGGAATTTCCATGTTGCAGTCCATTCCTGGAATTGTTTTTGCCTATTGTGGATTTGGCGGCGCTATGACAGTGTTTATTCTGACTGGTTTTATTAAAAATATTCCATATGAACTGGAAGAAGCAGCAAGTATTGACGGATGCGCTCCGGAAGGGGTGTTCTTCCGCATTATTTTCCCTCTGCTGAAACCTGTTATTATGACAGTTACAATTCTGAATGGTATGTGGATTTGGAATGACTATCTGCTTCCATCTCTGATGCTGGGACAGAATGGTAAGGTAAAAACCCTTCCGGTAGCTGTACAGGCTTTTGTAGGTTCCTATGTAAAACAGTGGGATTTAATCCTGACAGCAGCGCTTCTGGCTATTATTCCTATGATTATTGTGTTCCTTATTGGACAGAAGCAGATTATGAATGGTATGGTTGAAGGCGCAATTAAATAATTTCCTGTATATATCTTTCCAGATACGGGCGAAGTCCATAACGGGTTTCGCCCGTATAGCCTTTTACTGTATCTGCAGCTACCATGGAGTTTAATACAGCTTCCTCCTCAGATTCAATGGCAGCCCGGAATGCCAGGTCCATGTTGCTTTCGTTTAAGAAGGAGCAGGTTTGAAAATCACTATCAGATTCTAATACGTTTGCTGTGGAAAAGCCAAGCATCACATCTCCGCTTCCATGTCCCACCCGGGAACCTGTTCTGCCAAGACCAATACCAAGACGTTTTAAAATCCGGTGGAGCTGGCGGCTGGAAAGGGGCAGGTCTGTGGCTAAAACAGACATAATAGAACCTTTGTCCTGGGATGCGGCTTCGATTTCTTTATAGACTTTTTCGCCAAGAGGAAAACCATTGATTTCCAAATCTCTGGTTCTTCCGAAATTAGACTGAACTAAAATACCTACAGTATACCAGGTATCACCAATTTTCAACTTTCTGGAAGAAGAACCAATACCTCCTTTGAAACCAAAACAAATAGTGCCTTTTCCGGCGCCTACATCTCCTTGGGAAAAATCCTGGGAAGCAGTTTCTATAGCTTGCAGGACATGAGAGGGCTTCACAGCTCTTTTTTTGATGTTGTTAAGGTGGCAGTCATTACATTCTCCTACGACTGGATTAAAAGAGTGGATGGGAACCTGTTCTTGTTCACATCTGGATACCATATAGTCCACCAGTCCTTCCTGTACCAGACCTACATTTAAGGTGTTGGTAAGGGCGATAGGAGATTCCAGGCTTCCCAGTTCGTTTATTTGCAGCAGTCCGGTAGATTTGCCAAAACCATTTAAAACATAACTGGAAGCTATGAGTTTTTTCTGAAATATATTTTCCTGAGAGGGCAGAATGACAGTCACGCCGGTTTTGGAGTCCGGTGTGTCAATGGTACAGTGTCCAACTGTTACACCGGCTACATCCGTAATAGCATTGCGGGGGCCACAGGGGAAGGTTCCCATTTGGATTCCGTAGTCACGAATACGCGTTTTGTTCATAGTTGAAAATCCTTTCTTACAATTGTTTATGTTTGTAACATGGTATATCATGTGCTTTTGATGGTAGCATAAAGGAGCGGTGAGGGCAACGATATATGGGAAAAATGACTAAAAAGAAAAACAAGGTAGAAATAGCTTGTAAAACACAACGGAATTGAGTACAATAGAATCTGTTATTTTACAACAAATGAAAACGGAGGAGACAAAAATGTTGGAAAAGATGTTCAAACTGCGTCAGAATGGCACAGATGTGAAAACAGAAGTGCTGGCCGGTATTACTACGTTTATGACCATGGCTTATATTCTGGCAGTAAATCCAAGCATCATGGCTGAAGCAGGAATGGATCAGGGGGCTGTGTTTACAGCAACAGCATTGGCTGCTTTAGTAGGTACTTTGCTGATGGCCTTGTTTGCAAATTATCCTTTTGCCCTGGCGCCTGGAATGGGTCTGAATGCGTATTTTGCGTATACAGTAGTTCTTGGTATGGGATATTCCTGGGAAACAGCGCTGACAGCGGTTTTCGTGGAAGGTATTGTATTTATTGTTCTGTCCCTGACAAACGTAAGGGAGGCAATCTTTAATGCTATTCCGAAGAACCTCAAGGCTGCAGTGAGCGTGGGAATTGGTTTATTTATTGCATTTATAGGTCTGCAGAACGCTAAAATTGTAATCGGCGGTTCTACTTTATTACAGTTGTTTTCTGTGGAAGAGTATAACAATGTCAATGGTGTAGAAGCTTCTTTTAATGATGTGGGAATCACAGTACTTCTTGCTATTATTGGAATTCTGGTGACAGGATATCTGGTAATCAAACAGATAAAAGGAAATATTCTCTGGGGTATTTTAATCACCTGGATTCTGGGAATTATCTGCCAGTTTGCCGGACTCTATGTGCCAAATCCGGAATTGGGCTTCTATGGACTGCTTCCAGACTTCAGCAATGGTTTGTCTGTACCAAGTATTGCCCCTGTTTTTGGAAAACTGGATTTTTCCGGTATTTTTTCACTGAACTTTATTGTGGTAATTTTTGCATTTTTATTTGTAGATATGTTTGATACCATTGGCACTTTGATTGGTGTATCTTCCAAAGCAAATATGTTGGATAAAGACGGTAAGCTGCCGAATATCAAAGGCGCTTTACTGGCTGACGCAGTAGCTACAACAGTAGGCGCTGTTATGGGTACTTCTACTACAACGACATTCGTAGAAAGCGCATCTGGTGTTTCAGAAGGCGGAAGAACAGGTCTGACAGCAGTGACAACAGCAATTCTTTTTGGATTGTCCTTGTTCCTGTCTCCGATTTTCCTTGCAATTCCTTCTTTTGCAACAGCTCCGGCTCTGGTAGTGGTTGGTTTCTATATGCTGACCAATGTTACCAACATTGACTTCGAGGATGTTTCAGAGGCTCTGCCATGTTATATCTGTATTGGAGCAATGCCATTCTTCTACAGCATTTCCGAAGGTATCTCCATGGGAGTTATTTCTTATGTGGTGCTGAATCTGCTGACCGGAAAAGCAAAAGAGAAGAAAATCAGCTTGCTGATGTATGTGCTGGCAGTGCTGTTTGTGCTGAAGTATATATTCTTGTAAAAATTAGAAAAATATAGAAAAAGGGGATATTGCAAGAAATGCATATCGGAAATATAGAAATCTTCCGGAATGCTATTTCTTGCAGTATCCTTTTTTCATTTCATTATACAGGAGCAGTCATTTCATCTTTGATTGCCTGTAATTCCTCAGGAGAAATACAGGCAACTTTCAGAATCTCCTGGTCGCTGAGAGATTTCAGTCTTAAGAGATTTGTAATCAGTTCTTTTTTGGCCTTATTTTGACCTTCAGCAAGTCCTTCGGCAAGCTTTTGTTCTATGACATCATCTAAGACATGATCCATTTTGCCCAACTCCTTTCCTAGATTATAGCTCATGGAAATATGGTATGTATTTTCCAGAGCAGAGCGTTTCTCTTGATATGTTTTCTGTGTGGAAAGCAGGGTATTCATCATGTTGATGAACTTATCATCAGAGGATACTCTTTCGTTTAAAGCAATGATAATAACAGAAAGCTTGTCATAGGATTTTGGAATGTCCGGTAATCCTGGAAGTAAATCTTCTTTTTCCATATGATAATGAGAGATGGCATTTCCTATTTTCTGGGGCGAATGCATGCAAACCCATATGGAATAGACTTTCTTGATGTTATCATACTCTGAATCGGAAAATTCTGTACCAAGCTGTGCAGAAATCATCCGGGAAACATAAAAGATGCCTCTGGTTACAATGTCATAACCTGGATAGAAAGAATTCTGCGCTTCCACATTGATTATCATTCGTATTTTTTCCCTGTCTACAGGCGCATATACGTAAAATCGGATATCATAGTATATACTTCCTTCATCAGGAACCGTATCTTCGTTTGGCATACCGGAAATTTTCTCTGCATTGGTTTCTCCGGGATTGACTGGAATTGAAGAAACTTCAGGAGTTCCTTCAATGCAGGGAATAATGTCAGATACGGCCATGTTTGTAAATTCTTTTACAGTACGCTGTAGAATCCAGGCAAGGATTTCTTTTTGGCTTAAAACCTGTTTGCACTGGGTATCATACTGTACTTTCTCTTTTGCATAAGATAAATCTCTGGCTAATTCATTCATCATATGCAATTTTCTCCTTTACATATTTATTATAAAAGAGAAGAGGGAGGAGTGCAATCTTTTTGTATTGTAAAATTTATTAAACTAACAGGCCGGAGTGTATAGATAGCGGAAAAGTGTACATATTCAGTCATATTACTTCAAAGTAAATTGAAGTTTGTTTGAAGTGGTATTGAAGTTGACTTTGAAGTTATTTTGAAGTAAGACTGAAGTGATAAATTTGAATGTAAAAGTTTGTTGAATTGGAGTGGACGACAAGACCGATAAGCTAATTGGATTTGACCGTACAGAAAAAACGGAAATTTTTTAAAAAGTAGTTGACAAGCACCTGCGCTTGTGCTATGTTATCAAAGGAATAGCTGCCGAAGACAGCAGGTGCCGTAAGGCATAAGGTTCAAAACGCCTGCCGAGGAAGAGTTTTTTCTTAAATCTGAGATTCACAGCCGCAAGGTATGAGGATTGAAGGAATACGAGATTGACTTAAACCTCTTTGTCTTTGATAAAGAGGTTTTCTTAATTTTGAGCAGCGCAGCCTAAAAAAATAAGGAGGTGCAGATTCATGGCAAAAGTAGAACTTAAAAAACCTGTAGTAGAAGAGATTTCTAACAGCATTAAAGGTGCAGCAGCAGTAGTTTTAGTAAACTACAAAGGCATCAGCGTTGAGCAGGATACTCAGATGCGTAAGGAATTAAGAGAAGCTGGAGTTGTTTACAAAGTTTACAAAAACACAATGATGAACTTTGCGTTCAAAGGAACTCCATGCGAAGAATTATGCCAGCATTTAGAAGGAACAAATGCTTTAGCTGTATGTGAAAATGACGCAACAGCACCAGCAAGAATCCTTGCTAAATATGCAAAAGCAGTTCCTACACTGGAACTGGTAGCAGGTGTTGTAGAAGACACTTACTATGATAAGGCAGGAGTTACAGCTCTTTCCCAGATTCCTTCCAGAGAAGAACTTCTTGGAAAATTGCTTGGAAGCATCCAGTCTCCTATCGCAAACTTTGCTCGTGTGCTTAATCAGATTGCTGAACAGCAGCAGGCAGAATAAGCAATAGCAAAAGAAACATGCCCGTAAGGGTCAAAACAAAAATGAAAATTATAATAATTGGAGGTAAATCATAATGGCAAAATTAACAACAGCTGAATTTATTGAAGCTATCAAAGAATTATCTGTATTAGAATTAAACGAATTAGTAAAAGCATGTGAAGAAGAGTTTGGTGTATCCGCAGCAGCAGGCGTTGTAGTTGCAGCAGCTGGTGCAGCTGAAGAAGCTGAAGAAAAAACAGAGTTCGACGTTGAATTAACAGAAGTTGGACCAAACAAAGTTAAAGTTATCAAAGTTGTTCGTGAAGCTACTGGCTTAGGTCTGAAAGAAGCTAAAGAAGTAGTTGACGGAGCTCCAAAAATCGTTAAAGAAGCTGCTTCTAAAGCAGAAGCTGAAGAAATCAAAACAAAACTGGAAGCTGAAGGCGCTAAAGTTACTCTTAAATAATTTTATTTTTGAGCATGTTTTGAAAATAGAGACTGCCGCACTGGTGAGGAGAATCACTGGGGCGGCAGTTTTTATATTACGGTTTTATTTGTATTGAAAAAAATATTTGCTGAAAAATCATAAAAAATCACTTGACACACTTGACAAACGGTGTTATAGTGAAAAATGCACTATTATGGCAAGTTATGCCCGGGAGACTATTCAAAAGGGTCTCAGGCATGAATTAAATTAAAACATACAAGGGGTGAAACGTCAATGGAGAAAAACAGAATCCGTTCCGTAACTAATGGTAAGGCCATGAGAATGTCATACCAGCGCCAGAAAGAGGTACTGGAAATGCCGAACCTCATTGAAGTTCAGAAAGATTCTTATCAGTGGTTTCTGGACGAAGGCTTAAATGAAGTTTTTAAAGATATATCTCCAATCGCAGATTATAGCGGTAAATTGAGCTTGGAATTCGTTGGCTTTACTTTGTGTGAAGAGGAAAGAAAATATTCCATCGAAGAATGCAAGGAAAGAGATGCGACCTATGCGGCGCCTTTAAAAGTAAAGGTGAGATTACACAATAAAGAGAACGGCGAAATTACCACACATGAAATTTTCATGGGGGATTTGCCATTAATGACCGAAACTGGTACATTCGTAATTAACGGAGCTGAACGTGTTATTGTCAGCCAGTTAGTGCGTTCACCAGGTATTTATTATGCAATTGCACACGATAAACTGGGTAAAACCCTGTATTCCTGCACTGTAATTCCCAACAGAGGTGCGTGGCTGGAATATGAAACCGACTCCAATGACGTATTCTATGTACGTGTAGACAGAACCAGAAAAGTCCCTATTACTGTATTGATTCGTGCCCTGGGCATTGGAACAAATGCAGAAATTCTTGAATTGTTCGGTGAGGAACCGAAGATTCTGGCCAGCTTTACAAAAGATACTTCCGAAAACTATCAGGAAGGTCTGCTGGAATTATATAAGAAGATTCGTCCAGGCGAACCGCTGGCAGTGGAAAGCGCAGAAAGTTTAATTACCAGTATGTTCTTTGACCCGCGCCGTTATGACCTGGCAAAAGTGGGACGTTATAAATTTAATAAGAAATTACTCCTTCGTAACCGTATTACAGGACATAAACTTGCTGAAGATGTTGTAGACATGACAACAGGAGAAATCATTGCCGAGGCAGGCGCTGTTGTAAGCAAGGAGCTGGCTGACCAGATTCAGGATGCAGCCGTTCCATATGTTTGGATACAAGGGGAAGAGCGCAATATTAAAGTCCTTTCCAGCATGGCAGTTAATATTAGAAATTATGTGGACTTCTCAGAAGAAGAACTGAAAGAGCTGGGTATTACTGAATTAGTATACTATCCTGTTCTGGCAAAAATTCTGGAAGAAAACGAAGAACCAGAAGATATTAAAGAAGCCATTAAGCAGGAAATCCACGAACTGATTCCAAAGCATATTACTAAAGAAGATATTTTAGCTTCTATTAACTATAACATGCATCTGGAATATGGTCTTGGAACAGATGATGATATTGACCACTTAGGAAACAGACGTATCAGAGCTGTCGGTGAATTGTTACAGAACCAGTACAGAATCGGTCTTTCCAGATTAGAAAGAGTGGTAAGAGAAAGAATGACCACACAGGATCTGGATGGTATTACACCACAGTCTCTTATCAATATTAAACCGGTAACCGCTGCTGTGAAGGAATTCTTTGGTTCCTCTCAGTTGTCTCAGTTCATGGATCAGAACAACCCACTGGGTGAGTTGACTCATAAGAGACGTTTATCTGCACTTGGACCAGGTGGTCTGTCACGAGACAGAGCCGGATTCGAGGTTCGAGACGTACATTATTCCCACTATGGAAGAATGTGTCCTATCGAAACACCTGAAGGTCCGAACATTGGTCTGATTAACTCTCTGGCATCTTATGCAAGAATCAACGAATATGGTTTCGTGGAAGCACCTTACAGAAAGATTGACAGAACAGATAAGAAGAATCCGCGTGTAACAGATGAAGTTGTATATATGACGGCTGATGAAGAGGATAATTACCATGTAGCGCAGGCCAATGAGCCGCTGGACGAAGAAGGACATTTCATTCATAAGAATGTATCCGGTCGTTTCAGAGAGGAAACACAGGAATACGAACGTCAGATGTTTGAATACATGGACGTATCTCCTAAAATGGTGTTCTCCGTTGCGACAGCATTGATTCCGTTCCTGCAGAACGACGATGCGAACCGTGCGCTGATGGGATCTAACATGCAGCGTCAGGCAGTGCCGCTTCTTACCACAGAGGCGCCTGTAGTAGGTACTGGTATGGAATCCAAGGCGGCTGTAGACTCCGGTGTCTGCGTAGTGGCAAAAAAAGCCGGTACTGTAGAATGTGCAGCTTCCAAAGAAATTATTATAAAAAATGATGATGGAACAAAGGATGTTTATCATCTTACCAAGTTTATGAGAAGTAACCAGAGTAACTGCTACAACCAGAGACCGATTGTGTTCAAAGGCGAACATGTAGAGGCTGGCCAGGTTATTGCAGACGGTCCGTCTACCTCCAAAGGTGAGCTGGCATTAGGTAAGAACCCGTTAATCGGTTTCATGACCTGGGAAGGCTACAACTACGAGGATGCGGTTCTCTTAAGTGAGAGACTGGTTATGGATGATGTATATACATCTGTTCATATTGAAGAATATGAAGCAGAAGCCAGAGATACGAAACTGGGACCGGAAGAAATTACAAGAGACGTTCCAGGTGTTGGTGATGATGCTCTGAAAGATCTGGATGAAAGAGGAATCATCCGCATTGGTGCTGAAGTCCGCGCAGGAGATATCCTGGTAGGTAAAGTTACTCCAAAGGGAGAGACAGAGCTTACAGCAGAAGAAAGACTGCTCCGCGCAATCTTCGGTGAAAAGGCAAGAGAGGTTCGTGATACTTCTCTCAAGGTTCCTCATGGTGAATATGGTATCGTTGTAGATGCCAAAGTATTCACAAGAGAAAACGGAGATGAATTATCTCCGGGTGTAAACCAGGCAGTCCGCATTTACATTGCCCAGAAGAGAAAAATCTCTGTTGGTGATAAAATGGCCGGACGTCATGGTAACAAGGGTGTTGTTTCCCGTGTACTTCCTGTGGAAGATATGCCGTTCCTGCCAAACGGACGTCCGCTGGATATTGTACTGAACCCTCTGGGCGTACCTTCCCGTATGAATATCGGACAGGTGCTGGAAATTCACTTGAGCCTGGCTGCAAAAGCTTTAGGCTTTAACATTGCAACACCTGTATTTGACGGAGCAAACGAAAATGATATCCAGGATACTCTGGAAATGGCAAATGATTATGTAAACACTGAGGACTTCGAAGAGTTCCGTGCAAAATATGAAGATGTTTTGAGACCAGAAGTTATGCAGTTCTTAGATGAGAACAAAGACCACAGAGAGCTGTGGAAAGGGGTTCCTCTTTCCAGAGATGGTAAGGTAAGACTTCGTGACGGACGTACCGGTGAATATTTCGACAGCCCGGTAACTATCGGACACATGCATTACCTGAAACTCCATCACCTGGTTGACGATAAGATTCATGCACGTTCCACTGGTCCATACTCCCTTGTTACACAGCAGCCTCTGGGTGGTAAAGCTCAGTTTGGTGGTCAGCGTTTCGGAGAGATGGAAGTTTGGGCACTGGAAGCATACGGTGCATCTTACACACTGCAGGAGATCCTGACTGTGAAATCTGATGATGTAATCGGACGTGTGAAAACTTACGAAGCAATTATTAAAGGTGACAATATTCCTGAACCAGGTATTCCGGAATCCTTCAAGGTACTTCTCAAAGAGCTTCAGTCTCTTGGTCTGGATGTAAGAGTCCTGAGAGAGGATATGACAGAAGTGGAAATCATGGAAAATATCGATTATGGCGATACAGATATGCGTTCCATTATTGAAGGGGATTCCCGCGGAGCTGACAACGAAGATTACGCAAGCCATGGATACTCCAAGCAGGAATTTGAAGGCGAAGAACTGGTAGATGTTGAAGACGAGGCCGAGGAAGAAGATGACATGTTCTTAGGCTTTGATGATGCTCAAGACGAAGAGTAATTAGGAAAGGAGTCTACAATGCCAGAAACAGCAAATAAAGAGGTATATCAGCCAATGACCTTTGATGCCATTAAAATCGGACTGGCATCCCCGGATAAAATCCGGGAGTGGTCCCATGGCGAGGTGAAAAAACCGGAAACCATTAACTATAGAACTTTAAAACCGGAAAAAGACGGACTTTTCTGTGAGAGAATCTTCGGACCAAGCAAGGACTGGGAATGTCACTGTGGTAAGTACAAGAAGATTCGCTACAAAGGCGTAATCTGTGACCGATGCGGCGTTGAAGTGACAAAAGCATCTGTCCGCAGAGAGCGTATGGGTCATATTGAGCTGGCTGCACCGGTTTCCCATATCTGGTATTTCAAGGGGATTCCTTCCAGAATGGGTCTGATTCTTGATTTATCTCCAAGAACACTGGAGAAGGTTCTGTATTTTGCAAACTATATTGTATTAGATGCAGGAACTTCTGATTTGTCCTACAAACAGGTTCTTACAGAGAGAGAATATCAGGATGCCAGAGAAAAATATGGCGATACATTCAGAGTGGGCATGGGTGCAGAGGCTGTTCAGGAGCTTCTGGAAGCTATTGACCTGGAAAGAGAATCCAAAGAACTGAAAGCAGGTCTTAAGGATTCCACAGGACAGAAACGTGCCCGTATTGTAAAACGTCTGGAAGTGGTAGAAGCATTCCGTGAATCAGGAAACAGACCGGAATGGATGATTATGACTGTTGTTCCGGTTATTCCGCCAGATTTACGTCCTATGGTACAGTTGGATGGCGGACGTTTTGCAACCTCAGACTTAAATGATTTATACAGAAGAATTATTAACAGAAACAACCGTTTGAAGAGACTGCTGGAATTAGGCGCTCCGGATATTATTGTCCGCAATGAAAAGAGAATGCTGCAGGAAGCTGTGGATGCCCTCATTGATAACGGACGTCGTGGACGCCCTGTTACAGGTCCAGGAAACAGAGCGCTGAAATCCCTTTCTGATATGCTGAAAGGTAAATCAGGACGTTTCCGTCAGAATCTGTTAGGTAAACGTGTTGACTATTCCGGACGTTCTGTTATTGTCGTTGGACCGGAACTGAAAATTTTCCAGTGTGGTCTTCCAAAAGAAATGGCGATTGAATTGTTCAAGCCATTTGTTATGAAAGAATTGGTATCTAATGGTACTGCCCATAACATTAAAAATGCCAAGAAGATGGTAGAAAAGCTGGAACCAGCGGTATGGGATGTGCTGGAAGAAGTAATTAAAGAGCATCCGGTTATGTTAAACCGAGCTCCTACACTGCATAGATTAGGTATTCAGGCGTTTGAGCCAATTCTGGTAGAAGGTAAAGCAATTAAGCTTCATCCATTGGTATGTACTGCGTTTAACGCGGACTTCGATGGTGACCAGATGGCTGTGCATCTTCCATTATCTGTGGAAGCTCAGGCAGAGTGCCGTTTCCTTCTGCTTTCACCAAACAACCTGCTGAAACCGTCTGACGGTGGTCCGGTAGCCGTTCCTTCACAGGATATGGTACTTGGTATTTACTATCTGACACAGGACAGACCTGGTTATAAGGGAGAAGGCAAAGTATTTAAGAGTCTGAATGAAGCAATTCTGGCATATGAAAACCAGGTAATTGCTTTGCAGACAAAGATTTTTGTTTATGTTGAAAAGAAAATGCCGGATGGAACCGTATCAAGAGGAAAGATTCAGTCTACTCTTGGACGTCTGTTGTTCAACGAAATCCTTCCTCAGGACTTAGGATTCGTAGACAGAAGTATTCCTGGCAATGAACTGCTCCCGGAAGTTGATTTCCTGGTTGGTAAGAAGCAGTTAAAGAAAATTCTGGAAAAAGTTATTAATACTCATGGTGCTACCAAGACAGCAGAAGTTCTGGACAGCATTAAGGCTATGGGTTATAAATACTCCACAAGAGCAGCTATGACCGTATCTATTTCCGACATGACTGTGCCACCACAGAAACCGGAAATGATTCAGAAAGCTCAGGATACTGTAGATTTGATTACCAAGAACTTTAAACGTGGTCTTATCACAGAGGAAGAGCGTTACAAAGAAGTTGTAGATACCTGGAAAAAGACTGACGATGCCCTTACTAAGGCGCTGCTGGATGGTCTTGATAAGTACAACAACATCTACATGATGGCTGACTCCGGAGCCCGTGGTTCTGACAAGCAGATTAAACAGCTTGCAGGTATGCGTGGTTTGATGGCCGATACAACAGGTCACACCATTGAGCTGCCAATTAAGTCTAACTTCCGTGAAGGTCTGGACGTACTGGAATACTTCATGTCCGCCCATGGAGCGCGTAAAGGTCTGTCCGATACAGCTCTTCGTACAGCTGACTCCGGTTACCTGACAAGACGTCTTGTAGACGTATCTCAGGAACTGATTGTACGTGAAGTAGACTGTTGTGAAAGCAAAGGCGAAATTCCAGGTATGTGGGTAAAAGCTTTTGTAGATGGAAAAGAAGAGATTGAAAGTCTTCAGGAACGTATTACAGGACGTTTCTCCTGTGAGACTATCAAAGATAAAGACGGAAATGTCATTGTAAAAGCAAATCACATGATTACACCAAAACGTGCTGCCAGAGTGGTAACAGAGGGTGTAAATGCAGAAGGCAAACCATATGATGCAGTGAAAATCCGTACAATTCTTACCTGTAAGTGCCATGTAGGTGTTTGTGCAAAATGTTACGGTGCAAACATGGCTACAGGAGAGCCGGTACAGGTTGGTGAATCTGTAGGTATCGTTGCTGCTCAGTCTATCGGTGAACCAGGTACACAGCTTACCATGCGTACTTTCCATACCGGTGGTGTGGCTGGTGGAGATATCACACAGGGTCTTCCACGTGTCGAGGAGCTTTTTGAAGCAAGAAAACCGAAAGGTCTTGCAATCATTACAGAGATTAAAGGTACTGCTACTATTAAAGATACGAAGAAGAAACGTGAAATCATTGTTACTGACAATGAAAACGGAGAATCTAAGACCTACCTGATTCCATACGGTTCCCGTATTAAGATCCAGGATGGTGATTATCTGGAAGCAGGTGATGAACTTACCGAAGGTTCTGTAAATCCACATGATATCCTGAGAATCAAGGGCGTTCGTGCGGTACAGGATTACATGATTCGTGAAGTTCAAAGAGTTTACCGTCTCCAGGGTGTAGAAATCAACGATAAGCATATTGAAGTTATTGTGCGTCAGATGCTGAAGAAGATTCGCATTGAAAATAATGGAGATACAGAATTCCTTCCGGGAACACTGGTGGATGTACTGGAATTTGAAGAAGAGAATGAAAAACTCATTGCAGAAGGCAAAGAGCCGGCAGATGGAAAACAGGTAATGCTTGGTATTACCAAGGCTTCTCTGGCAACCAATTCCTTCCTGTCTGCAGCTTCCTTCCAGGAGACAACCAAAGTTCTTACAGAAGCGGCAATCAAAGGAAAGATTGACCCACTTATTGGACTGAAAGAGAACGTTATCATTGGTAAGCTGATTCCGGCAGGAACTGGTATGAAGAAATATGCCAATATCAAGCTGGATACAGATGAAGATGAAGTTTTGGATGAGGAGGAACTGGAAGAGGAAATCACAGAAGAAACTTCTGAGACAGAAACAGAAGAAGTAGAAGAAACAACAGAAACTACTGAAAATGTGGAAGAAAACGCTGAGACAGAAGAAACTGAGACAACAGAAGAATAAATAAGTAAAGAGGATGTGGCTGATAAGGGTCACATCCTCTTTTGCGTTATATGGTCTGGATATAAAACTGTTTAATGGCATAGGCAGCCGCACCTTGTGGCCCTTCAAAGGGATTAAAGGGAAGGAGCTGAACCGTGCGGTCTGTAGGGTCATCCACGAATAATAACTGCTGTTTGATATAATCCATGAGTTCTTCGCTGATTTCTTCATTGGAAAACAGGGAGCAGTGAAGATAGATTTTATCCGGATTCATGATAATGGCCAGGTTGGAAATGGTGATTCCAAGGTATTTCAGAGCAGTAGAAATATAGTTTCCCACCTGTACATCTCCCAGTGAAAAAGCCCTGGAGACATCTTCTATGGTAAGTTCCTCAGCAGAAGGTTTCAAAGCAGTTAAAACAGTGGAAGCGTTGCTGTCATACAGAAGCCGGCAGTATTTTAAAAGCCAGGTTTCACTGCAATAAGTCTGGAGACAGCCCCGTTTTCCACATTCACATTTTTTTCCTTCTGGATTTACAATGGTGTGTCCGATTTCACCGGCATAGTAGTTGCTTCCCTGAAAGAGGTGGCTATCTTTCATCATGGCGCAGAACATACCAAGACCGCTGTGGAAAAAGGCAAAGGTCTCCGGTGAGGTCTGATCAAACAGATACCGTCCAAATGCCATACAGCGGACATTATTTTCCAGAACAACCGGAAAGGGGAGATGTTTTTTTAATTCTTTTCCGCTAAATCCGGGAAAGGTAGAAGAGTTTATAATGACCTTGTCCTGCTGGATATCAATGTGTCCTGGTACAGCAACTCCAATACCAATAAGAGATTTTGTAATTTCAGGGAGAGAGTGCAGAATCTCCGTGATTTTGTTAATGAGAAATTCTGTGATGTTTTCTTTTACTTCTCTTTCTAAAAGCCCGGAAGTCTGAAATACAGAATTACCTCTAAGGTCACAAATCAAAAACCGCACATGGCGTTTCGTAAACTCCACACCCATGGAATAAACCCGGTCAGGAACTAAATCCAGAAGGATTTTTTTTCGCCCAGGGGAGGTTTCTTCCGGGTTTTCATCCGAACCGATTTCATGTATAATACCTTCCCGTATGAAATCTCCGGAAATAGAAGTCACAGTTGCGGGAGTAATCTGTGTATTCCGGGCAATGGTAGACCGGGCAACCGGAGCGTGACGAAAAATATATTCCAGAATTGTGCTTCTATTTTCCTGAGTAGTCATAAGTTGAGAAACCTCCTCTTTAAATCCGTGCTAAAATTTTTCAATGAGAGGAAAACCTGCATAATTAGTAGAAACTTCAATAACCCGGTAAACATCCAGGGCTTTCTGGAACTTACATTCCTGTGAACATATATAATGCGTGAAGGTTTTCCAGGCTGCTTCGGCTTCGGAAGTATTGCCTTCAGAAAGGAAAAGCAGTGCTTGTGCTAATAATATACAATATTCACTGTGATAGTCAAGATGTTCCCAGAAAAGTTTTTCCACAGGTGAAGCAAAATCAGGGGCTGGTGTCAGGTATTTTTGGTGGAAATTTTGTACTGTCTGAAGCAGTTGCTTCATATTGGCTGTTACCTGGAGATTAATACGGTTTCCTTTTCCGTTGTAATAGTCACAGTCACATAAACCGGAAAGAGAAGATAAATAGGAGAGGCAGTCTTCCCACTGTTCTCCGTAGGCAGCCTGGAAATATTCGGCAGCCAGCTCTTCAAAACTGGCGTCTGTTCCCATCAGGCATTTTCCCATAATATAGTTGGGGAGTCCATTTGGCAGGAAACAGCGAAGCTCCTGGCAGCTAATATATCCATTGAGATTTAACTTTTTGAGGCTGTGGATATCTTTGTAAATAATTCTTGCAATGTGTACATATCCCATATCTCCGTAATGTGCTCTGCCAAGAGGATAATCGTAATCAAAGGCATCTCCTTTAAAAATATTCTGCCACTGGGCAAGGAAGGACAGATTTTCCTCCAGGTTGACCGGGAGCGTAATCTGATTCCGCTGATATTTTGGAGGCTCTGGAAGCGTTTCAGGAATATCGTAGGAATGCAGGAAGGTCCGGCTAATGGGGGCAAACATCATAACAAAGCGTTCTGGATGAATCAGGCGTTCTTTTTCAGGCGCCCATAAAAGTTCCTCATACAGTAAAAATACAATTTTAGTAGAAAGCTTCTTCATGGTGAGGGCCTGATCAATTTCATTTAAAATATGCACGTACAGGTCGGAAGGCAGATGGTTTTTGCAGGCATCGCATTCGCAGTGGTTATTAAAAGCATCAGCCAGCCATATGTGGAGATAATCTACCTCTGGATGTGCCAGGGAGTAGTCCACAACTTTCTGCACAAAAGAGGAAACCACCTGTGGATTGGAATAACACAGATTTGTGTTAATAGGAATCCCCTTGTAAAACCCACGCTCTCCATCTACCAATGCAGTCATGGAAAGCTGTTCTTCACTTAATTTTGCATCTGAAGAAACCCAACCAAGGGTATTTTGATCCAGTACAGAACAGGTCCAGCCATGTCCTACACGATGATGCTTCAGGCCTCTTTTTCTTAATTCTTCATCAATGACAGTAGAGATTTCAGCCGCTTTTTCCAGAGAAAAATCTTCCGGGGAAGAAAGAGGGTTGTTCTTATGAGAATACCACAAGTTTAAGAATGCATAAGGCAGTTCAAATTGCAGGAAAAAGGAATTGTATCCAAGCTTTGGAAGCCAGTCAATAAATTCCAGAATGTTTTCCGGAGAATCTGCACCTTCGATGCACACACCTCTATGATGATACCGGGCTTTCTGGCGCTGAGAAATAGAAAGTTCTTCTATATTAGGAATAGAAGGGATTTTCTCATATTCTTTCCCGGGTCTTAAAAAGCGGCAGCCCAACAATGTGAGATACTGGTAAACGCCAAGCAAAACAGAACGGGGATTGCTTCCTTTAATATACCCGTTTAAATGAGAGATTTCTATTTCGTATTCATCTTCGTCAGGTGAACAGGTATCAGATGGAAAGAGTCCCAGAAGGATTCTTTTCCGGTTGTTGTCCCTGTTCATAGTATCAGACGAAAAAGAGAGGGAATTATTTATTTTTGATAAATAATGTTTTAATTCAGAACCAGCAAATAAAATGGTATCAGAATGTGATGCGCACTCTATTTGTATATACATTTTAATACCTCCATGATTTAGTTATTAAAAATAATAAACTTTAAGAAGATTATAACGAAAAGGAAATGAAAAGTATATGTAAAAAGTGCATATAAAATGAGAGATAAAATTGATAATAATTAACAAAATGATAAATATATGTTGATTTTTTTGGCGTAACATAGTATATTATAGCTACAGAGAAGAGAAGAGAAAATAAAAAATATAATTATATAAAATAAATAAATGGAGGGCTATATGAAAACAAAAACAACTTTAGCAGAATTTCGCTCTATGAATTCTGTAAGGAAAAAACGCATTTTGCGGAAGAATGCCTGGTGTTGGGTATTTATGCTGCCAACCCTGATTCTTTACATTTTATTTCAGGGGTATCCTATTATAACAAGTGCCTGGTATTCTCTTCTGGACTGGTCTGGTATGACCATGAATGCTACCTTTGTAGGTCTGGGCAACTTTAAAGAATTATTGCAGGATCCACTGTTTTTTAATTCTGTAGGAAATAGTTTTAAGTACATGTTATTAAGCGTTCCTATTCAGTTGGTACTTTCTCTGGTGATTGCCTATATCTTAACCAGTATTATTAAAAAAGGCGCAACGGTGTTCCGTACCATGTACTTCATCCCGGTAGTTACAACTGCATCTATTGTAGGTATTATTATGATTTTCATTTTCGGAGGTACAGGCCCTGTAAACCAGGTACTTTCCATGATGGGAATTGATACCATTAACTTCCTGGGAGATGCCAAGACAGCAATGTTTACGGTGGTTCTGATTGGCGTATGGAAAGATTTGGGAACTTACATGATTTACTGGATTGCAGCTTTGCAAAGTGTACCGCAGGATGTATATGAAGCAGCTAAAATTGACGGTGCAGGAAAGTTCAGAACTTTTACAGACGTTGTATTTCCTCTGATTCTGCCAATAGGTGGTGTTATTACCGTACTTTGTGTTATCGGTTCTCTGAAGGTATTCGATATTGTTCAGACCATGACAAATGGTGGTCCATATTTCGCAACGGATGTGGTAGCAACATTTGTATACCGGACAGCTTATTCCAGTACAACAGGAAGCCCACGGCTTGGTTATGCCAGCGCTGCAGCTTTGATGTTTGGACTTATGGTTGTTGTGATTGGTATCGTCCTGAATTTGGTAAAAGGTTATTTTAATAAGAAGAGAAATGTTTAGGAGAGGAGATTAGCTCATTATGAAAAAAGAGAAAATTGCAGGGAAAATCGGAAAATCTGTAATTTATGTACTGCTTTCCGTTGTGGCTCTTATCTGGATGTATCCTTTTATCTGGATGATTAGTGCGTCTTTGAAAACCCAGAGCGAATTTTTTGCCAGCGGTCTGAGTTTAATTCCGGAAAGCCTGAATTTTGATAACTATGTAAGAGCATGGAATAATGCAAACTTTGCTGTGTACTTCAAAAACTCTATTATTGTAACAGTCAGCGTTGTTGTCATTGTTCTTTTATCAACATCTGCAGCTGGCTATGTTATGGGAAGATATGTTTTTGTTGGTAAGAAACTGGTTATGGGAATCTTCATGGCAAGTATTACAATTCCACTGGTATTTACAGTTATTCCTATTTATGAATTGTTAAAAGAAATGGGATTGGAACAGAACCTGCTGGGTCTGATTCTGGCAGAGGCCGGAGGAGGTCATGTTATCTTCCTGATGCTGTTCTCCAGTTTTTACGGAGGACTTCCCAAGGAGCTGGAAGAGGCGGCAACTATTGATGGAAGTGGTTTTATGAAAACCTACTCCAGCATTATGTTCCCTCTGGCAAAACCAATTATGGCAACCGTAGTGATTATGCAGTTTATCTGGACATGGAACTCTTTCCTCTTGCCATTGATTGTTACCCTGAGTAAACCGGAAATGCGTACCTTAGCTGTTGGTCTGTATGCGTTAAGAGGTGAAAACGTAGTTGACTGGACTGGTATTGCTGCCGGTGCATGTATTGCGGTTCTGCCGATTATTTTGATTTTTGTATGCCTGCAGAAATATTTTGTAGATGGTGTGGCAGGCGCTGTAAAGAGTTAAGAAATAAAATTTTATTATATTTAAATTATTTAAGGAGGTATTTTACCATGAAAAAGAGAATTGCAGCATTAGCTATGGCTGGTCTGATGGTTCTGTCAGCAGTTGGCTGTGGCCCAAGCGTGAGCGGAGGCGGCTCAGAAGGAAAAGAGCAGGAAACAACTTCTGAAAAGAAAGAAGAATCCAAAGGTGATGGAGAAGTTGTTCTGCAGGTTGTAGATATGAGTGATTCTACAAAAGCAAGAAGAGAAGAGTACAACAAGAAGTTTGAGGAAGAGAACAACTGTAAAGTAGAATATACAGTGTTGGCTGGAGATCAGTATCAGACAACCATTAACTCTTCGATTAAAGCAAATACAGCACCAGACTTGTTTGCTCTTCCAAGTGGTGTGAAACTTTCTACAGCAGTAGAAGAAGGCTGGTATATGCCAATGAATGATTATGTGGAAGATGGATTTTTCGATACTTTTGCAGAGGGCGCATTAAACGAAGGTATTACAACGATGGACGGACAGGTTTATGTGCTTCCGGAATCAGCAAATATCGTAAACACTCTGGTATTCTATAATAAAAACGTTCTGGAGGATGCAGGAGTAGACACTGAAAATCTTCCAAAAACATGGAGCGAATTCAGAGAAGTTTGTAAACAGGTAACAGAAGCCGGAAAAGGTAAATACTACGGTATGATTGAAGGTGGAAAACAGGTAAACAGACTGGAAATTGCTATTCGTGCATTATCCTGTCTGGCAGGAAGCAAATCAAATGATATCGGTGTTATCAGCATGGTAGATGGAAAGAATGTTTTAAATTCTGACGCTATGATTCAGGCATTTGACTTCTACAGCGGACTGGTACAGGATGGCAGCTTCCATCCAGACTCTGTAAACCTGGCAGCACCGGAAGCAAGAGCTCTGTTTGCACAGAATCAGGCTGCATTCCTGATTCAGGGTTCCTGGTGTATCTCAACCTGGGAAAAAGAAAACCCGGAATTAGAATTTGGTGTTATGGAAATGCCGGTACCAGATGACGGTGCAAAAGGCGGACTTCCTTACATTGGCGCACAGCCATGGATGGGTATTTCTAAAACATCTGAAAATCCAGAACTTGCAGCAAAATACCTTCAGGGACTTTATTCTGAAGAATACCAGGCAGGCGTTGTAGAAGACGGTGGTTTCGTATCTGCTGTAAAAGGTGTTAATGAGAAATACATGAAAGATGGCGTTATGAAAGATTACTATACACTGGCTCTGGAACAGGGTAAACTTTGCCCGGACCCAATCGTAGGTAATGCAGATGCAGCAGTGGTTTACGCAAATATCACAGAAATTTCTCCAAACTTAGGACAGATTGTACAAGGTACTCTTACAGGAAAAACAGATTATAAAGATACTTTGAAGACATTAGCTGAAAATACCCAGAAAGAATGGGAAAACGGAATTAAAAAAGCGCAGGAAGCTGGAGCTGAAGTTTCCGCAGCAGACTTTGAATTTAAAAACTGGAATCCATTGGAAGACTATACAGCAGAAGATTATCAGAACAAATAAGAGGAAATTGCCGGGGTGTATATCATCTCGGCATTTCCTTTTTATAAATCTTAAAAATTGTAGAAAAAATCCTTGACAGGTGAAATCTTCCTATATATAATGAAGAAGTATGCGTGAGAAACAGGGCTTTTATGCGCATATGAGATTATTCATATGATGAATAACTGGCAGCCACTTTATTTCTTCTATAATGATTATAGAAGATGTGCAAATTTTACAGGAGGTGAAAGGAATGCCAACATTTAACCAGTTAGTAAGAAAAGGACGTCAGACTTCCGTGAAAAAGTCTACAGCACCTGCACTTCAGAAGAGCTACAACTCTTTACAGAAAAAATCATCTGATTTATCTTCTCCACAGAAGAGAGGTGTATGTACCGCTGTTAAGACTGCTACACCAAAGAAGCCTAACTCAGCTCTTAGAAAAATCGCCAGAGTTCGTCTTTCAAACGGAATCGAAGTAACAAGCTACATTCCAGGAGAAGGTCACAACTTACAGGAGCACAGCGTTGTTCTGATCCGTGGTGGTAGAGTAAAAGACTTACCAGGTACCAGATATCATATCATTCGTGGTACATTAGATACAGCAGGTGTTGCTAACAGACGCCAGGCTCGTTCTAAATACGGTGCTAAGAGACCAAAAGATAAAAAATAGAAACTATGAAAATCCATGAGTGACGGACAGATAGTCTGTTACCTTAAATTATAGAATCACAGGACTAACTATCAATCATTTGTGCCGGGATTCCACAAGCCCAGTAGTGGCTGCGGGTTTAGATAGAGAATTTACCGTGCGAACATGCAGAATAGTTTGTGTGAGTACCTATGATTTAATCGGAACTGATTAAGGAGGGAAGTAACGTGCCACGTAAAGGACATACTCAGAAAAGAGACGTTCTGGCTGATCCAATGTACAACAGCAAGGTAGTTACAAAACTTATCAACAGCATTATGTTAGATGGTAAGAAAGGTGTAGCTCAGAAAATTGTTTACGGTGCATTCGCCAGAGTGGAAGAAAAAGCTGGAAAACCAGCAATCGAAGTATTCGAAGAAGCTATGAACAATATCATGCCAGTATTAGAAGTAAAAGCAAGACGTATCGGTGGTGCAACATACCAGGTACCTATCGAAGTTAGACCAGACAGACGTCAGGCTTTAGCTCTTCGTTGGTTAACAATGTTTTCTCGTAAAAGAGGAGAGAAAACAATGGAAGAAAGACTGGCTAACGAATTATTAGATGCAATGAATAACACAGGCGCATCTGTTAAGAGAAAAGAAGACATGCATAAGATGGCTGAAGCAAATAAAGCATTTGCTCACTATCGTTTCTAAGAGGAGGAAATCCAATTGGCTGGAAGAGAATATCCGTTAGATAGAACCAGAAACATTGGTATTATGGCTCATATTGATGCTGGTAAAACTACCACAACAGAGCGTATTCTGTATTATACCGGTGTAAACTATAAAATCGGTGATACTCACGAAGGTACTGCTACCATGGACTGGATGGAACAGGAGCAGGAAAGAGGTATCACAATTACCTCAGCCGCTACAACATGCCACTGGACACTGCAGGAGAACTGCAAACCAAAAGCTGGTGCTCTGGAACACCGTATCAATATCATTGATACCCCAGGACACGTTGACTTTACTGTAGAAGTTGAGCGTTCTCTGCGTGTACTTGACGGTGCTGTTGGTGTATTCTGTGCAAAGGGCGGTGTTGAACCACAGTCCGAAAATGTATGGCGTCAGGCTGACACATACAATGTACCGCGTATGGCATTCATCAATAAGATGGATATCCTTGGTGCAGATTTCTACGGCGCTGTAGAACAGATTAAAACAAGATTAGGAAAGAATGCAATCTGCATTCAGCTCCCAATCGGTAAGGAAGATGAATTCAAAGGAATCATCGACCTGTTTGAAATGAAAGCTTACATCTATAATGATGATAAGGGTGATGATATTTCTATCGTTGATATCCCAGAAGATATGGCAGATGATGCAGAACTGTACCGTACAGAACTGGTTGAAAAAATCTGTGAATTAGATGATGATTTAATGATGGAATATCTGGAAGGTGAAGAACCATCTACAGAAGCTTTAAAAGCTACTTTAAGAAAAGCAACATGTGAATGTGCTGCTGTTCCTGTATGCTGTGGTACAGCTTACAGAAATAAAGGTATTCAGAAACTTCTTGATGCAGTTATTGAATTTATGCCTTCTCCATTGGATGTACCTGCTATTCAGGGTACAGACCTGGATGGTAACCCAATCGAAAAACATTCTTCTGACGATGAACCATTTGCAGCTCTTGCATTCAAGATCATGGTTGACCCATTTGTTGGTAAGCTTGCATTCTTCCGTGTATATTCAGGAACAATCAACTCTGGTTCTTATGTTCTGAACTCTACAAAAGGAAAGAAAGAACGTGTTGGACGTATCCTTCAGATGCATGCTAACAAACGTCAGGAATTAGACAAAGTATATGCTGGTGATATCGCTGCAGCTGTAGGTCTTAAATTTACAGCAACAGGTGATACCATCTGTGATGACCAGCATCCGGTAATTCTGGAATCCATGGAATTCCCAGAACCAGTTATCGAGCTGGCTATCGAGCCTAAGACAAAAGCAGGACAGGGTAAATTAGGTGAATCCTTAGCAAAACTTGCTGAAGAAGACCCAACCTTCCGTGCTCATACAGATAAAGAAACAGGACAGACCATTATCGCAGGTATGGGTGAGCTTCACCTGGAAATCATTGTTGACCGTCTGCTTCGTGAATTCAAAGTAGAAGCTAACGTAGGTGCTCCACAGGTTGCTTACAAAGAAACCTTCACAAAACCAGTTGATGTTGACAGCAAATATGCTAAACAGTCTGGTGGACGTGGACAGTATGGTCACTGTAAAGTTAAATTCGAGCCAATGGATGCCAACGGTGAAGAACTGTTCAAGTTCGAATCCACAGTTGTTGGTGGTGCTATTCCTAAGGAATACATTCCAGCAGTTGGCGAAGGTATCGAAGAAGCTATGAAAGCCGGTATCCTTGGTGGATTCCCGGTAGTTGGTGTTTACGCTAACGTATATGATGGTTCTTACCATGAAGTCGACTCTTCTGAAATGGCATTCCACATTGCCGGTTCTCTGGCATTTAAGGATGCTATGGCAAAGGCTTCACCGGTATTACTGGAGCCAATTATGAAGGTAGAGGTTACAACACCGGAAGATTACATGGGTGATGTTATCGGTGATATCAACTCCCGTCGTGGACGTATCGAAGGTATGGAAGATATCGGCGGAGGTAAAATGATCCGTGGATACGTTCCTCTGGCAGAAATGTTCGGATACGCAACAGACCTGCGTTCCAGAACACAGGGACGTGGTAACTACTCTATGTTCTTTGAAAAATATGAACCAGTTCCAAAATCCGTACAGGAAAAAGTTCTGGCAGGAAAAGCAAGTAAATAATTATTGTATTTACGGGCTTAACCTGGATTTTTAGACAAATTAAACTTGCAAATATCCTTGATTTGCAATATAATCAAGGGTAGCAGGTTGATTTTATCAGCCGCCTCGTTATGAGGCATCAAAATCTAAATTAATAATTGCCCAAACGGGGCGCATGTTAAACAAGGAGGACATTCAAAATGGCTAAAGCTAAATTTGAAAGAAGCAAACCGCATTGTAACATCGGTACCATCGGACACGTTGACCATGGTAAAACAACTTTAACAGCTGCTATCACAAAAGTTCTTGCTACAAGAGTTGCTGGTAACACTGCTACAGATTTCGAAAACATCGATAAAGCTCCAGAAGAAAGAGAACGTGGTATCACAATCTCTACTTCTCACGTAGAATATGAAACAGAAAAACGTCACTACGCTCACGTTGACTGCCCAGGACATGCTGACTACGTTAAGAACATGATCACAGGTGCAGCTCAGATGGACGGTGCTATCTTAGTAGTTGCTGCTACAGATGGTGTTATGGCTCAGACAAAAGAACACATCCTTCTGTCTCGTCAGGTTAACGTTCCATACATCGTTGTATTCATGAACAAATGTGATATGGTTGACGACGAAGAATTACTTGAATTAGTAGAAATGGAAATCGTTGAGCAGTTAGAGGAATATGACTTCACAGACTGCCCAATCATCAAAGGTTCTGCTCTGAAAGCTCTGGAAGATCCAAACGGTCCATGGGGCGACAAGATCATGGAACTTATGGATGCTGTTGACAGCTTCATTCCAGATCCAGAACGTGATACAGATAAAAACTTCATCATGCCTGTAGAAGACGTATTCTCTATCACAGGTCGTGGTACAGTTGCTACTGGTAGAGTAGAAGCTGGTACTCTTCATGTATCTGACGAAGTTGAAATCGTTGGTCTGAAAGAAGAAACACGTAAAGTAGTTGTAACTGGTATCGAAATGTTCCGTAAACTGTTAGACGAAGCTCAGGCTGGTGATAACATCGGTGCTCTTCTTCGTGGTGTTCAGAGAAACGAAATCGAAAGAGGACAGGTTCTCGCTAAACCAGGAAGCATCAAATGCCATACAAAATTCACAGCTCAGGTTTACGTACTGAAAAAAGACGAAGGTGGCCGTCATACACCATTCTTCAACAACTACCGTCCACAGTTCTACTTCAGAACAACAGACGTAACAGGTGTATGTAACTTACCAGAAGGTACAGAAATGTGCATGCCTGGCGATAACATCGAAATGACTATTGAACTGATTCACCCAATTGCTATGGAGCAGGGTCTTAGATTCGCTATCCGTGAAGGTGGACGTACAGTAGGATCAGGTGCTGTTGCATCTATCATTGAGTAATTTGCGATAAGCAATGAGCAGTACAGATTCAAGGATAATGGACGGTGGGGGCTTGCTCACACAAGACCATTAGACGCAGAATCTATGGGGCGAATGCCCCGACTGAGATGAAGCGCAGCGGAATCGAAGTTGTGTACTGTGGATGACTTGATAGAACCAAATTTAAAAATATAGAGTATCGAAAGATACATTGTGTCCAAGCGTAAGATACCCCGGAACCGTAAGGTTTCCGGGGTTTTTCTGTTAGTATCTTATGGTGTCTGAAAATATAGAAAAAACCCAGCGGAGGCTAAAAATATGAGCATATTTGAATATGACCAGGAAAAGCATATGCAGCAGGAGAGAGAGGAAGCCTGGGAGAAAGGAAGAACTCAGGGGGAACATGATATGCTCTGCAAACTTGTGGAGAAGAAATTGAACAAGGGGAAAACCATAATCCAGATTGCAGAGGAATTAGAAGAGAGTGAAGCAGTGATAAAAGAAATTTTAGAGGATAAAAGAGACCAGAAAACAGGAATTTAAGAGCAGTATAAGGAGCGACAAGATGGACAGTGTTGTGAAACAAGGGATGAGGATTCAGTTTAATGAGGAGGCCTTGAGATTTGCTTTTCAAAGAGAAAATGGTGTTCTGTGGAAATGGGATGAGTCATATAGGCCCTACATGGAATGTAAAAGTGGAAAAATTTATTTTTCTGATGCCAGACGGATTTCCCACCAAGTCTTTCATTCCGGGGTGGGAGATGGGATTTTGAGTACATATCGTGGTTTTGAAAATCATGGAGGGGAGGTGCCTTTTGAATTTCAGACTCTTGTGTGGGTAGAAAATGCAACACAGGATGTATACTGTGAATGGATTCCTATTTGTGAGGAGGGACTGAAGGTTGAGAAGATATTTTGGCCTGGTCCCATGGAGTTTCGAGAACCGCGAGATAATTGGTATACACTTTTAAATAACCGTCAGGGCATGTTGATTCCAAACACCTGGGAAACAGAGTTGGAGACACCGGTTTTTGATGGATTTTTTGGAACCGCAGGAGCTTATATGCCCTGGTTTGCTCAGGTGAGGGAAAGAGAGGGGTATCTGGCAGTATGTGTGACACCTTGGAATGCAGGATATCAGGCAGAACATCCTGCCAAAGGGCCTTATACAAGAGTTGGAATCCGGTTTGAGTCAAGTCTTGGGAAGATGGATTATCGCCGGATTGTGAAGTACACTTTTTTAAGTGACTGTGACTACAACGATATTTGTAAAGTTTACAGAAATTATGTGAATGAACAGGGAAGGCTGCGTACCCTGGAAGAAAAGGCGATTCGGAATCCTTCTGTGAATGATTTAATTGGCTGTGCTTTTGTACATCAGGGAATTAAAACTTTTGTACAACTGGATTCAGAGTTCTATGATCCGCAGAATCCGGAGAAAAATAATCATGTGACATCTTTTGCAAAAAGAGAGGAAGACATCCGGTATTTTCATGAGATGGGTGTAGAAAAGTTGTATTTGCATCTGGATGGATGGGCAGAGCCTGGTTATGATAATTGTCATCCGGATTATACCCCTGCCTGTGAAGAAGCAGGCGGCTGGAAGGGCATGAAATCCCTGGTGGATACTGTGCATAAATGTGGATTTCTGTTTGGAATTCATGACCAGTATCGGGATTACTATTTGTCAGCATCCAGTTTTGATGAAAATTTTGCATGTCATTTACCAGATGGAACCATTCCAAGGCATAGAAGATGGGCAGGAGGACCCCAGTCCTATCTTTGCGGGACTCAGGCGCCTTATTATGTGAAGCGTAATTTTGAGGAATTGGCAAAGCATGGTATTCAGTTGGACTGTGCATATCTGGATGTATTTACCTGTAATGAAGGCGATGAATGTGATAATCCCATGCACCGTATGACCAGAAAAGAGTGTTATGAGTATCGCTGTCGCTGTTTTGAATATCTTCTGAAAAATGGAATTCTTTCCAGTTCAGAAGAAGTGAATGACTGGGCAGTGCCAAGCCAGATTTTCTGTCATTATGCGCCCTATGATTTTATGATGCAAAAGCCTGGTACACCGAAGCAGGGGCTGGCGGTACCCCTATATAACCTGGTATACCATGACTGCGTCATTCAGCCCTGGATGATGGAAAAAGTCAGTGAAGAGGAAGATTATATGCTTTATGCATTGTTAAATGGAGGCGCTCCCTATTTGGTGCGAGATGCTGCTTATCCAAATATTGATGGTGCTTTTGATGAGAATGTGAAAATCAGTCTGGAAGAACAGATAGAAAGAGCGAAGGTGGTTTCTGTATTTCAAGAAAAGGTTGGGAAACGGGAAATGCTACGCCATGAATTTGTAGATGGAAATCCGAAGGTGCAGAAAACTACTTTTGCAGGGGGGATTTCTGTGGTGGTGGATTTTGAGAAGCAGAAGTATGAAATCAGAGAAGATTAAAACACATTCTTGACACCTCCGGTATCTTGTAATACAATATACTCAAAGATAGTATTATGTATTGCAAGATACTGGAGGTGATTTTTTTGATACCTTCTCAGATGTTGAAGGGAACCCTGGAAGGATGTGTATTGAAAGTAATCAGTGACAATGAAACTTACGGATATGAAATTTCCCAGAAACTTTTGGAATATGGATTTGAAGGAATCTCAGAAGGCACCATTTATCCTCTTCTTCTTCGCATGGAGAAGAATGGATTGATAGAAGCAGAATATAAAGCTTCTATTTTAGGTCCAAAGAGAAAGTATTTTTCTATTACAGAGAAAGGCAGAGAGGAACTGGAGCAGTTTTTGAAAAGTTTCAGGGAACTGGAAGCAGCGGTGAATCATGTGTTTGGACTGGAGGTGTAATGTATGAGGCAGAGTGCAGCAGAATTGAAGAATCGGAATAACAGGAGAGACAGAATGCTGTCCATGGAAAATAAGGAATGGATGACAAAAATTGTCTGTTATTTAAGAACCAGAAGTGTGGAAGAGCAAAGACTGGAGGATATTACGGATATGCTGCTGGAGGCACAGGGCAGAGGAGAAAGCGCAGACCAGGTATTAGGTGGAAATTATCAGCAGTTTTGTGATGAGATTGTGGACAGTCTGGGAGAACATGAAGAGGATATAAAATCAAAGAGAAACTTTGGAATTTTTGTAGCATGGCTGCCATGGCTTGGGATGGTTGTTTCGGGATTTGCGGCATTTCTGGCTGTTTGGAAGGGACATGTGTGGAGTTTGGAGGAATGGCTTTATACTATGATGTATCTGGTTCTTCATGTGGCGATTGCGCTGGTGGTTAAGGTTTGTACCAGAAAGTCGCTGGATATTAGGATGAAATACTTTTTTGAAGGAAAAAGAGTATGGGTGCCTGTATTGACAACTTTGTTTTTCCTGGTGGGACAGGGGATGTTTTATTTGGGGTAAGAGGGAGAAAAGATAGCGGCATGTATTGTGACAGGCAGGAAGATTATGATATGATAAGATTCATATAAGAGAACTTTTTTAATGGTTCGTGCTATATATCTGGGTGAAAATGGTTTAGGAGGACATGATGGGAGAAAAATTGACGATGGAGAACGTTAATTTTACAGAAGATAAGTTAGATAATCTTTGCAAAAATGCTATTGAATTAATCCATTATTCCAGAAGTGTTGTGCAAAGAGAAGTTAATTTGATCCAGGTAATAACTTATTTTACCTTGGGGAAATGGATTGTTGAAGTTCAGCAGGATGGAGAATGTAGGGCACAGTATGGGAAAAAGGTACTAATAGTTTTATCAGAGGTATTAAACAAACAATTTAAAAAGGGATTTTCAGTTGCAACCTTAACAAATATACGTAAATTTTATTTAACATATCAGAGTCGGATTCCAGAAGCGGTAGTTCGAGAATTTGTGATCAGAAAATCGCAACCGCCGGTTACGAAATTGGAAAAAGAATCTCTATTTCAGTTATCTTGGTCTCATTACTTGATTTTGATGCGGATTGAAAATGAAGAAGAGAGAAATTTCTATGAGCAGCAGGCATTGAAAGAAGGATGGGGAAAGAGAGAACTGCAGCGCCAATATGGAAGTTCTTTATATGAAAGGCTTTTGATTGGAAAGGATAAGGAGAAAATTTTAGCAACATCTCAAAAGGGGCAGATTATAGAAAAACCAGGAGATATTGTAAAGGATCCCTACGTTTTGGAATTTTTAGGACTAGATGAAAAAATAGATTTTTCTGAAACAGAATTGGAAACCCGGTTGATTAATCATTTGCAGGAGTTTTTATTAGAACTTGGAACTGGGTTTGCTTTTGTAGCACGACAGAAACGATTTACTTTTGAAGAAGATCATTTTAGAGTGGATTTGGTATTTTATAATCGCCTGTTACAATGTTTTGTGTTGTTCGATTTAAAAACAGAAAAATTGCGGCATCAGGATTTAGGACAAATGCAGATGTATGTAAATTATTATGATCGTTATGAAAAGCAAGATTTCGAAAATCCTACCATTGGTATTCTGATGTGCCCAGATAAGAATGATGCAATGGTAGAATTAACATTACCGGAGAATTCTAATATATATGCATCAAAGTATCAGCTTTATTTACCAGATAAAAAGTTACTGCAGGATAAGTTAAAAGAATGGATGGAAGAGATATGACAAAAACCATGCACCTGTTTCTAAAAGCCCTTTCCGACCCGGACACCAAGCTGGATGTGCAGAAGTCCCGCCGGATTATGAATTTGAAGATTTTAGATCCATTTAAACCTTTTTATAGAACTCTTGATACAAAGATATACCGCGAGAATCGTGAGATTCCCATGCGGATTTACTTTCCCAATGAGGAGTCCTATGATACCGTAGATATTGAGGAATTTCAGGAGAAAAATGCAAAACTTGATACGGGTTCCATGGGGGATAATTCCTATCCGGTGATTCTTTATATCCATGGAGGAGGATTTGTGACAGAGAGTGTGGAGTCTTATAACCGGGTGTGCTGGAATCTGGCGAAGCACACGAAACATGTAGTGGTTTCCATTGATTATCCGTTGGCTCCTGAGCATCGTTTTCCTACACAGATTGAAGATTGTTATGCAGTGGCAAAGGCAGTGTTTACAGATAGAAGTATTTTAAATACTGTACCGGAAGCGATTACCATTATGGGGGATAGTGCCGGAGGGAATCTGGCGGCAGCAGTTTCTCTTATGGCAAGGGACAGAGGTGAATTTCTCCCTCTGCGCCAGATTTTGATTTATCCCTGTGTGAATAACAATTATGAGGAAAATAATGGCTTTCCTTCGGTTATGGAGAATGGAGAAGATTATCTGCTGACCAGACAGAATATGAAGGACTATCTGGAGTATTATGAGAGTAGTCCAGAAGATAGGGAAAATCCTTATTTTGCCCCTCTTTTGGCGGAAAATCTTGAAGGACTGCCAAAAACCCTGGTGATTACAGCGGAGCTTGACCCTTTGCGGGACGAAGGGGAAGAGTTTGCAAAAAGATTGAGCCAGGCTGGGAATGAGGTGGAACACCATAGAATTGACCAGGCAATTCATGGTTTTTTCCTGTTGGAACCACTATATTCCGGGGTGCGGGAAGTTTATGATTATGTAAATGATTTTTTAGGAAGAGAGATAGAGAGCTGCTAAGGAGGTGTAAGTGCCATGCATGGAAAAAGAAGAAACTGGCGTTCCCTGGAAAATACAGCGAAAATTTTCCCTGCTACCAGTGGGAAAAAAGACGAGAGAGTGTTTCGGATTTCCTGTCAGATGAAGGAGATGGTGGACCCGGAGAAATTGCAGAAAGCTTTGGATTTATGTGTGAAGGACTATTCTTTGTTCTTGTGCGTGCTGCGCGTGGGGCTGTTCTGGAATTATCTGGAGGAAAGCCATTTAAGGCCTGTAGTAAAGGAAGAGAGTCGTCCTCCCTGCAGCCAGATTTATTTTCGGGATCAGAAGAATCTTCTTTTTGAAGTGACTTATTATAAAAAGCGGATTAATTTTGAGACTTACCATGCCTTAACAGATGGAACGGGCGCTATGCAGTTTGTGAAAACGCTGGTGTTTTATTATTTGAAAGAAATGCATCCGGAACGCATTCAGGGGTCTGTGCAACAGGTGCAGTTTGATGCAACAGAAGCAGAGCTTTCGGAGGATAGTTTTGAAAAGTATTATTCTGATGCAGGAAAGGATGAAAAGATTCCCAAATATAAAGCGCATCAATTAAGATATCGGAAAACAGAGTATCATACCATACATCTGACAGAAGGCATTTTGTCTGTTCAGGAGATATTAAAAGCAGCAAAATCTTATGGAACAACCCTGAGTGTGTACTTGACAGCAGTATATTTGTGCGCTATTGGCAAGGAAATGAGTGAGAGGCAGAAGAGAAAACCGGTGGCGCTTATGATTCCTGTAAATCTGCGGAACTTTTTTCCTTCTGAGTCTGTGCGGAACTTTTTTGGGTGGATTGATATTGGATATAATTTTTCTACACAGAGCAATGAATTGGAGGATGTGATTGCCTTTACTGCCAGATTTTTTAAAGAGGAGCTGACGCCTGAGAGAATTGCCGCCAGAATGAATGGATTTATGCGAATGGAAAAGAATCCGCTTATGCGGATTTTGCCTCTTCCGGTGAAGCTTTGGGGCATGCAGTTGGGCGCTATGGTTTCTTCTGCAAATGGAACAGCAGTGTTTTCTAATATTGGAAAAATTGTGATGCCAGAAGAATGCAGGGAATATATTGACTGGTTTGATTTTTATACTACTACACCGAAGATGGAGATTTGTGCCTGTTCCTTTGAAGATAATCTGACGGTGAGCTTTACTTCCTGCTATGTGGAGAGTACCGTAGAGAAGAACTTTTTCCGTATGCTCACAGAGGAGGGTATGGAAGTGAGGATTATTTCCTGGAATGCAGAGAAGGGAGGACAACAGGATGCAATATTGCAGAAGATGTAAGGCGTGGATTGAGAATCCGTCCAGACGATGCCCTCTGTGTCAGGGAGTCCTTGAGGGAGAGCCGGAACCAGAGGGACAGTTGTTCCCGGATGTGACCAGGACAACGTCAGGAATGGAGTTTGGATTTCGGGTATTTACCTTTGTATGCGTGGCCCTGGCTGTGGTTGGGTGTGCGGCAAATATGATTTTTTTATCCCAGGTTTTCTGGGGCGGTTTTGTTGCAGTAGCTGTTGGATGCATGTGGGTTTTAACAGCAGTGGGACTTCGGAAACGCCGGAATCTGCTGAAAAATACATTATGGCAGATGGTATTGCTCAGTGGAATTTTTTTATTATGGGATTTTCTTACAGGGTATCGCGGATGGTCCCTGGAATATGCAATTCCTATTGCGATTCTTCTTGTTTTTCCTATTCTTACGGTAATGGTGAAGGTGATGAACTTGCCGGCTGTTTATTATATGGTTTATTATATTCTGGCCTGTGGTGCCGGGATTTTCCAGTTGCTACTGCTTCCTGTAGGGATTTTAAAAATGGAGATTCCATGTATTGTATGCGGCGCTGTTTCCTGTCTGGTGCTGGCAGGACTGGTGATTTTCCAGGGGAAAAGTTTTTGGGATGAAGTAAAAAAGAAAGTACATATGTAGAAGAAAGGAATTTGATATGAAAGAATTATTAGTTGTAGTGGACATGCAGAGAGACTTTGTAGATGGAGCATTAGGGACAAAAGAAGCCCAGGGTATTGTGGAAAATGTGGTCAAGAAGGTAAAAAAAGCTAAGGAATGTGGAAAAGATGTGATTTTTACTCTGGATACCCATCACCAGGATTATCTTCTCACCCAGGAGGGAAGAAACCTTCCGGTAGCTCATTGCATTAAGGGAACACCGGGATGGGAGTTGATTCCTGAGCTTCAGGAATTATCAGAGGAGTGCCAGGTGTTGGAAAAGCCGGTGTTTGGCAGTACAGCTCTGGCTCATATGGCAGTTAGAAATGGATATGAGGCCATTGAACTGGTGGGATTGTGTACAGATATTTGTGTGATTTCCAATGCATTGATTTTGAAATCTTCCCTGCCGGAAGCGAAGATTTGTGTAGACGCCTCCTGCTGCGCAGGGGTGACACCGAAGAGCCATGAGAATGCTCTTGAGGCTATGAAAATGTGCCAGATTATGGTCGGAGAATAATTGTTTCAGTCTAAAGTGTAGTTTTTTCCATAAGCATATGCTATACTTTCTTTATAGGATTCCTCTGTAGAACTGGAGGAAATATGAAGAAACGAAAAACATTACAGGATTTGACAATTAAAGATAATTTTCTTTTCGGCGCAGTTATGTGTGTGGAGGAAAACTGCAAGGGATTTCTTGAGATGGTACTGGGATTCTCCATTTCATCTGTAGTAGTGAGCAAGGAGAAGAGTATGATTTATCATCCGGAATACAAAGGTGTCCGACTGGATATTTATGCCGAAGATGAAAATCATACACATTACAACGTGGAAATGCAGGTGAAGAAAAAGACAGCCCTGGGAAAACGCAGTCGATACTACCACGGTCAGATGGTAATGGAGGCGTTGGCAAGTGGGGAGGATTATGAAACACTGCCGGATTCCTTTGTGATTTTTGTCTGCGATTTCGACCCATTCGGAGAGCATTTATATTGCTATACTTTTGGGAATGAGTGCAAGGAGAATAAAAATGTGAAGCTGGACGATGGAAGTTGTACCATCTTTCTGAGTACTAAGGGAGAGAATGAGGAGAAAGTACCGCAAGAACTTGTCAGATTCCTGAAATTTGTGACGGCTGATTTGGAAGAGAGTGAAGAGGATTTCCAGGATGAACTGGTAAAACGGTTTCAGGAGACCATTCACAGCATTAAAACAGACCGCGAGATGGGAGAACGCTATATGATTTTTGAAGAAATGCTGCGAGAGGAAAAGCAGGAAGGTAGGCTTGAAGGCCGAATCGAGGCAACCCGGGAAGCTGTTTTCGAACTCCTGGAGGATTTGGGAGAACTCCCGGACAGCTTGCGTGACAGGATGGAAGGTCTGGAGGAACTTGGAGACTTGAAGTTTTTATTCAAACTGGCAGCAAAAACAGATTCTATACAAAACTTTGTAGAAGACGCAGAGAAGTATTTACAAACAAAAGAGAAAGAAGAATAAGGTCGGTGGTGATTCTGTACTGCCGGAGCATATCTGTCCCAATGCCATGTGCAGCAAATGCAAGGGCATTGGGGTCTATAAAAACTCTTGAAATAAGAGTGTCTTACTGATTCAGAAAACATTCAATTCATTAATTCGCAGAGGAATCCTATATCAATTTATTAGCTAAATACATAGAAGCTGCTACATTTTGCACATGTGGGGAATGTTTATATATTCCTCAATGTTGTTTCATGCAGCAGCTCCATGCATTATCAATTATTTTAGAAATGTAATTTCAACGGTAAATAAATCAGCATCTGTAAAGATTTCCAAACGTCCTCCCTGAAGTTCTGTGAAGCTTTTGGCAATGGCCAGCCCAAGACCGCTGCCTTCTGTGTTACGGGAAGCGTCTCCACGGACGAAACGTTCTGTGATTTCGTTTGGATTGAAGTTCAATTCCGTAGCGGAAATATTTTTCATAATAATTTTTACATGGTTTTCTGTATTTTCCATGGTGATGTAAGCACGGGAATGAGGCATAGCATATTTGGTAATGTTTACAATTAGGTTCTCAAATACCCGATAGGTTCTCTGACTATCTAAGGGAAGAATAATTTTTTCTTCTGGAAGCTGCCAGCGGAAAATTAAATCCGTAGCGTTAATCTTATCTTGTAGTTCCAGTTTCACCTGGCGCAGCAGGCTTACAATATCCACATCTACAATGTTTAGCGTAATGGCCTTACTGGTTGCTTTGCTTACTTCAAAGAGGTCCTCAATGAGGATTTTCAACCGATTTGCCTTCTGATCCAGAATACCAATATATTTTTCTCTTTCCTCTTCGGATAAGTCCTCTTTTTTCAGTAAGTCCACATAGGTAATAATTGCAGTAAGAGGAGTTTTTAAGTCATGGGACACATTGGTAATCAGGTCGGTTTTCATTTTGGTACTTTTTACTTCTTCATCTACAGCCTTTTTAAATCCTGTCTGAATCTTATCAATTTCATCTCGGAAAGGCTCGAATACGCCTAAATCCTCTGGGATTGTGCCATTTAAGTTTCCTTTTGCCAACTCGTTGGTGGCTTCTAATAAAAGCTGATACTGTTCTTGAATCCGTTTCAGGTATTTTTGCAGCAGATAGAACAAAACCACAGAGTAAATTAAAAGCGCGCCAATGCCCCAGAACCACAGCATACTGATAAAGCCCAGAATAATAAAGTTAATTAATACAATTTTCAACAACACGCGGTTGGTGTTATTTGTGAGATTAATATGAAGAAGGCTGTTGTAGATTTTTAAGGCAGTAGAGCGCATCCATGGCCAGATGCGGTAAGTGATGACACGTTTACGCAAATACTCCATAGGCCCCATAGTAAAGATTGCTCTAAGGCAGCTTACAGTCCAGTAGCAAAGAGCAAATACGGTAATCCACCCCAAAAGTCCCCATACGTATTGGATACCCTGGGCAAGCATGTGAGGTGTGCCAAGACTGGTAAGTATGGAATAAATGGCCTGTCGGCTTAAAGTATACGGATCACCGGCTATGGAGACAGAAATTCCCAAAACACAGAATCCGATAAAAGCTACAATCTCAAAAGGTACAGTAAAGATTTTTTCATTTCCTGTTTCAAGTACTTTTACAAAAGGCAGGAGAAGCGCTGCAATAGCAACTGCTGCCAGGAGGGTCACAAATACAATAACTAAATCTCCATTTGTATAATAGCTGGTTCCATGCTCCACGGTAATGAACTCTGGATAGTTTTCCATAAAAGCAGACAAGGAATCCTGAGTCATTGCAAAGCAGTAGGTTTTATTCTGAGGATTCTGGAAGGATTTTGTAAATCCCCATTCGTTCTGAATCCCTTCAATAGGGTTTTCTTTGGCTACTTCGTTTAAAACTTGAGAAGCATTGTTTTTTTCGTGAGTTAGGAAACCAGTGGAAATCACATTTCCATTTTTTCCATATTCAATGACAGCAATAAAAGCATAGTCTCCATATTCGCTATTTCCTTTTAACTGAGACTGAGACAAAGCATTGGACAGAGTGGAAGATGAGGACAGAGAACTAGCACTCCGATTGCTGTCAATGATTCCGCTCTCGTCCAGAACTTCATACTCCAGATAGGAGCGGAAATAGGAGAAATTATTAGACCATTCGCTATACAGGTTGTCTATCTCTTCAGAGACGGTTGCTTCATCCTCATCTTCGGGATAAGTGTCTTCTGTGAAGGTGTCTTTCTCTTCTTGTTCATCTGATGCAGTTTTTATTGGTCTGGATTGAGAAATGAAAATTTCGTAAGGAGAAAGGGAAGTATCACTTTCACTTTGAATCTCCTCTGCATGAAGCACATAGGAGGCCTCTACCAGAAAATTGCTAATATCTCGATAAGAATAAGGAAAGGCATCCAGCTCCTGCTGCTGCCGGATATAATGAGGCCTGAGAACCATCATTGCCAGAGAGGGCAGAAGTATGATGATTCCAATAATAATACATGTTAGTTTACGATAATTTTTCAATTTTGTATCCAACTCCCCACACCACCTTTAAATATTTTGGTTCCTTTGGGTTAATCTCAATTTTTTCACGGATATTTCTGACGTGAACCATAACGGTTTCTGTATTCACTGCACGTTCATTCCACACCCGTTCGTAAATTTCATCGGCTGAGAAAACCCTGCCAGGATTTTTGATTAATAATAATAAGATTTTAAACTCCATTGGAGTCAGTCTTACAGGAGCATCATCTACCCGGACTTCAAAGGTGCTTTCATTTACCTCAAGACCGCCCATGGTATATACGGTGTCTGTTTTTTCCTGTTCTTTTGCCTGAAGCCTTTCCATGAAGCGCTTATACCGGCGCATCTGGGAATTCACTCTTGCCATCAGTTCCATTGGGGTAAAGGGCTTGGTAACGTAATCATCTGCTCCAATATTCAGCCCCATGACCTTGTCTACTTCTTCTGATTTTGCAGAAAGCATGATGACAGGAAAATCGTGTTTTTCTCTGAGCTTCATGGTCATGGTGATTCCATCCATGCGGGGCATCATAATATCCACAATAGCCAGATGAATGTCTTCCCTTTCCAGTGTTTCCAGACCTTCTATGCCGTCTGAGGCCATAAATACTTCATAGCCCTGACTTTTCAGGTAAATACCTACGCCTTCCCGGATGTCTTTGTCATCTTCTACAATTAAAATGTGATTCATTTCCATAATGTTCTCTCCTGTTCTTGTTACAATACCAATCATAAGATATAAAGTTTAAAAGTCTCATGTGAAAAAACGAAAGAATTTTTAAAGAAAAAAGAGTTATCGCAGGAAAAAGCTACCGGGACTATGGATACCGCCCCAACTCAGCCTGCGTTCGCCTTGAGCCTGTAGTCTCAAAGCGTACTCGGCAGATTCGTCGGGACAGCATCCATAGCCCTGGAGGCTGTTTTATGCGACAACCCCTTTTAGGGTAATATGGCTAGTTTTGGAAAAAATCTTTGATTTTATCCAGGCGGGTGGTCATACTGCCTAACATGGCGTCCAGGATGACCAGGGCTGCCATGGACTCTACTACTACCACAGCTCTTGGTACGATAATGGGGTCATGGCGGCCTTTGATACGGACTTCTATGGCTTCACCCTGGCGGTTTACGGTTTCCTGGGGAGAGGCAATAGAAGGGGTTGGCTTAAAGGCAGCGCGGAAAATAATGGGGCAGCCGTCACTGATACCTCCGGTAATGCCGCCTGAGTGATTGGTTTTCTTCACAATATCGCCCTGTGGAGTAATTCCGTAAGCATCATTATTTTGTAAACCAGTGGAGCGGGCAGCTTCCATACCGGAGCCGATTTCAAAACCCTTGACAGCGCCAATGGAAAACATGGCTTTGGCAAGAGCAGCGTCCAGTTTTTCAAAAGCAGGTTCCCCGATACCGGCAGGAACTCCTGTAATCACACATTCCACCATGCCACCGGAAGAATTGGTTTCTTTCATGCATTGTTTCAGATATTCCTCTGCTTTTGCAGCGGCCTGGGCATCTGGCATATAGAATGCATTTTTTTTGATTTCTTCAGGGTCAAATGCATTACGGTCAATGGTAACGGGACCAATGGAACAGGTATAAGCAGACAGGCTTACGCCAAGCTCTTTTAAAAGCTTTGCAGCCACAGCACCGGCAGCTACGCGACCAATGGTTTCACGACCAGAGGAACGTCCGCCTCCCCGGTAGTCCCGGAATCCGTATTTTCTGTCATAGTTTAAGTCTGCATGACCGGGGCGGTAGTAATTGGCAATTTCACTGTAATCTTTGGAACGTTGATCCAGATTTCTCACCATAAGAGAAATGGGGGTGCCTGTGGTTTTACCTTCAAAAACGCCGGAAAGGATTTCTACCAGGTCGCCCTCTTTGCGCTGAGTTGTAAATTTAGACTGTCCGGGTTTGCGTCTGTCCAGATAGCGCTGAATATCTTCTTCACAAAGGGGAAGTCCGGCAGGACAGCCGTCAATCACTACGCCAATGGCTTTTCCATGAGATTCCCCCCAGGTACTGATTTTCAAAACGTTTCCAAATGTTGAACCGTACATAAGTCCATTCCTCCTTTTAAAACACGGTATATAAGATTACTGCTGCAATGGCCTGAATAATCAGGATGATGGGGAGCCCCAGAGTGAATTTTGGATGGCGTGTTTTGTGGTGAAACAGACGCATACCACAGATTGCTCCCAGAGAACCGCCGCAGATGGCGATCCCAAGAAGGGTTTTCTCCGAAATTCTCCATTGATTGGTGCGGGCTTTTTGTTTATCAACGCCAAAGGAAATAAAAGCCAGCAGATTTACAGCAATTAAGTACATAATAATATTTTTTAACAACAGTTACACTCCTTTATAGAACATGTCCTCTTCCTGGGGACTGATTTCTCCGGCCAGGTTTTTGTAGAACATTTCTTCTATTTTTTTTCGTTCCCAGTGTTTTCCCAGAATCCACATAACCTTGGTAACAACAGCTTCGGTACTCATGTCCCTTGCCTGGAACACACCGGCATCCAGGGCAGTACGCCCGGTTTCGTAGAGAGACAGGTTGCAGCCTTCATAGGGACACTGACTTTTTACCACTACAATCATGCCCTTTTGAATCACATCCCGCAAATCGTCCATGATTTCTGAGGACATGGAGGGGATACCACCCATACCAAAAGCTTCAATAATCAGTCCCCGGTATCCCTGTTCATACAGGAATTGAAAGATTTTTCCGTCAAATCCAGGGACTAACTTAATGAGAAAGACTTTTTCCTCCAGCCTTCTCTCCAGCACGCAGGAACCCTTTGGTCCCGGAATATAGGAGCGGCGGATGTCCAGGCCTCTGGAATTAATTTCACCTACATAGGGATAATTAATGCTTTCAAAGGCATGGAAACTGGTGGTGCGGACTTTGGAAGCTCTGGTTCCAAGAATGACCTTGCGGTTAAATGCCAGAAATACTCCCGGCATGCCGCTTCCTGCCATGTGAATGGCGCAGCGGCAATTCTCTACAGCATCTGCAAGAGGATTTAAAATAGAGAGCTGACTTCCTGTAATAACCACAGGAATAGGGATGTTCAGCAGCATAAAGGACAGGGCAGAAGCAGTATAAGCCATGGTATCTGTGCCATGGAAAATCACAATACCGTCATAAGACTGATATTTTTCGTAAATGGTTTCTGCCATTGCCTGCCAGTTGGATGGCTGGATATTTGCGCTGTCCAACTGGAACAATTCATAGAAATCCACCTCATATAAATCCGTAATATCGGAAATGTAAGATAAAATATCACTGCTGGAAAGTCCCGGAACAAGTCCTTTTTCATCCTGGACGCAGGCCAGGGTTCCCCCGGTGGTGATAATCAGGATTTTCTTTTTCATAAGGTGTCACAGCTTTCCCAGCGGCCGGAGGCGCCACAGGGAAGTACCAGACCTGTCTGGCTTACAGGCAGTCCGATTTCCTGGGAGTCTACAGTACCGTTGAATTTTTTTAATTCTGTTGCAAGCATGTAAGTTAATACTGCCGGAGCAAGTCCGGTGGTATAAGAGTTTACCAGGAAAAACAGAGGCTTTTCAGAAAGAATCTGGGTACACAGCTTAATCAGAGGATGGATAGCATCTTCGATTTTCCAGATTTCTCCCTTTGGTCCTCTTCCGTAGGAAGGTGGATCCATGATAATAGCGTCATATTTGTTTCCTCTGCGGATTTCCCTTTCTACAAATTTCACGCAGTCATCCACAAGCCAGCGGATAGGAGCATCCTTTAAACCGGAGGATACTGCGTTTTCCTTTGCCCAGGCAACCATGCCCTTGGATGCATCCACATGAGTGACAGATGCTCCGGCTGCGGCAGCAGCCAAAGTGGCACCTCCGGTATAGGCGAAGAGATTCAGAACTTTGACGGGACGTCCGGCATTTCTGATTTTTTCAGAAAACCAGTCCCAGTTTGCAGCCTGCTCAGGGAAGAGTCCGGTATGTTTAAAACTGAAAGGTTTTAAGTTAAAGGTCAAGGTCTTGTACTGGATGGTCCACTGTTCCGGCAAATCGAAAAACTCCCATTCACCGCCGCCCTTTTTGCTGCGGTGATAGTGGCCGTTCATTTTTTTCCAGCCTTTGTGTGTTTTTGGAGTGTCCCAGATAACCTGCGGGTCTGGGCGGACCAGGAGATAGTCTCCCCAGCGTTCCAGCTTTTCTCCTTTTGAAGTATCTATGATTTCATAATCTTTCCATTGATCAGCAATCCACATGGCGAAATCCTTTCTGATTTTTCTATCGATATTTATCATTGTGTTCGTATCGCTCTTAGTATAGCAGAAGGAAAGGGAGCAGGCAAGCAATACCATTATTGGACTCTGGGATTTTTATGCCGGTCTCAGGTATTCTGTTTTAACTCTCTGTTTCTTCCCAGATTTGCTGTGCCACCGTTGTCTGGAAGAGGTCAAGGCTCAGAAATAGAGAGTATGAAAAAACTTTACAAGATATGAAGGTTATGGTATTATACATACCAAAAGAATGTAAAGGGATGTGTACAATGTCGAGGAATAAATATCCAGAATTAACAGTTGAGAAAATATTGGATGTATCTAAAACTCTTTTTTTGACAAAGGGATATGAAGAGACAACGATTCAGGATATTGTAAATGAACTGGGTGGATTGTCAAAAGGGGCTATTTACCATCATTTCAAATCCAAAGAGGACATTCTAAGAGCCTTGGAATCACGTATTTTTGAAGAAAATAATCCATTTTTGTCAGTGGAAAGAGAGACAGGATTAACAGGGTTACAGAAACTGCAGAAAGCAATTATTTTAAATCAGGAAAATCAGGCAAAACAGGATAATAACCAAATAACTAAAAAATTTATTCCGCTATTAAAGAATCCGCATATACTGGCCAGTATGTTAGAATCCAACAGAAAGTATTTATCTCCTTATTTTTTAAAGCTTATGGAAGAAGGAGTTTTGGATGGTTCTATACAGACAAAATATGCAAAAGAATTGTCCGAATTGATTCCATTGTTGGAAATCTGGCTTATGCCATCTGTTTATCCTGCGTCTGAAGAGGAACTGTTCAATAAAATATTTTTTATAAAAGAACTTTTTGAGCATATGGGAGTTTCTCTTTTTAGTGAAGATAGTTTAAGAGAAATGGAAATTTTTTTGAAAAACAGAGAATTGACAGTGTAAAGAAAAGAGTTGCATTTTTGAGTTTATGGAGAGAATATTTATACAGTTTCAGCTCAGCTGATTTGCTGGAACTGTATAGAGATTTTGAAATACTGTTGAAAGTAATATTATTTTTGGACATATACATACCAACTGAATGTATGTAAAGAAAAGGAGAATAAGAGTTATGAAAAGTGATGTAGAAAAATTAAAAAAGGTTTTAACAAGAACGTTCTATGAGCATAATAGGATGACATTCATACTTGCATTGATATCAACCATTCTTAACAGTATTTTATTTTTCGGAATTTCCTTAATCATACGTGAAATGGCAGATACCATTTCAGGGGTTGAGCATTCTAAAAGTTTAGGCGAGATTGCGGTTTTTATCCTTCTTTTTTTAGGATTAGTTTTTGGTTCTTATATTATGGATTATGTTTCAAAACCAAGATTTATTTTTACAGCAGTCAAGAATTATAAAAATTGTGTGTTACATAAGCTGATGGAAAAAAATATCTTATCCTTTGGAAATGAAAATACGTCTGTTTATATTTCTGCTCTTTCTAATGATTTGGAAGTGATTGAGACGGGCTATCTGGAAGGTCAATTTCAGATTATCAGTAATGTAATTAGTTTTGTAGGTGCATTTGCACTTATGTCATTTTATTCACCGCTTTTGACAGGAATCGTGGTTCTGCTGACAATTGTTCCAATAACCGCATCTATTTTTACCGGAAATAAATTGGAACCAATAGAACGTCATGTTTCTGAGGAAAATATAAAATTTTCTTCTGTTTTAAAAGATGTTTTAAATGGATTTTCTGTTGTTAAAAGTTTTCAGGCAGAAAGGGAAATACTGAGACTCCTGAAAGGAAAAAATCAAGAATTAGAGCAGAGTAAATTAGCACGGAGAAAAGTGAAAATCTTAGTTGGCATGATAGGCATGACAGCAAGTTTGTTTGCACAGTTTGGTGTGTTTTTTGCAGGAGTGTGGATGGTAGTAAAAGAGTATGCTATGACAGCCGGTACAGTTATATTATTTGTGAATCTGATGAATTTTATTGTGTCACCGATAGGGGAAATATGGCAGCTTGTCGCTAGTAGAAGAGCGGCTAAGGGATTGATTCAGAAGATGGCCGAAGCCCTCGCAGAACATCATGATTTGGGTGGAAAATTGGAATTAGAAGAATTAAAATCTGCAATTTCTTTAGAACATGTTTCTTTTAGATATGAGGAAAACACAGAGGTATTACATGATATCACCTTGAGGTTGGAGAAGGGCAAAAGTTATGCCATTGTAGGAAGTTCAGGGTGTGGTAAATCGACACTTTTAAATCTGCTGCTGGGAGGAATGGAGGATTATAGGGGGAGCATTTTTTTTGATGCATACAACATAAAAGAAATCAGCAAAGATTCGTTGTATCATCTGGTTTCTATGATTCAGCAGAATGTATTTGTTTTTGATGCGACTATAAGGGAGAATATTACCATGTATAAGGAATTTTCAGATTCTAAAATACAGGATGTTCTCCAATTGGCAAAATTAGAAGCACTGATAAAGGAAAAAGGCCAGCTATATAAGTGTGGTGAGAACGGATGCGGACTTTCAGGCGGTGAAAAACAGAGAATTTCTATTGCCCGTAGTCTGTTGAAGCATGCTTCCGTTCTTTTGGTTGATGAGGCAACTGCATCTTTGGACAGGGAAAGTGCATATGAGATAGTTTCAGATATCTTGGAGATTAGGGATGTAACCAGAGTTGTAGTAACCCATTCTTTGGAAGAAGCTCTTCTGAAACGCTATGATCAGATTATTACCATGAAAGACGGAAGGATTGTAGAACAGGGAAAATTCGAGGAATTGATGGAGAAGAGGGAATATTTTTACGCACTATATACGGTGGCAAAATAAAAAGAGCAGGAGTGATTACATGGATTGGAAAAGGCAGAGGATGATCAAGATAGTGATAGAGAAGAACATGTCCATGAAATAGTCAGTATTAATCTCCAGGCTCAAAAAATTCCCACCAGCACGACTATTTTTCAATTACCTGATGTGGACGAATGTGATCTTCCATTTCAATAATTATGGAAATCAATAAAGATGTAAAATCGGCGGTCAAACCCGACCGCCGATAAAAAAATCAAAAAAATTTACACACTTTACTTGACAAACCCTTCTGTTTCCTTCCAGATCTGCTGTACCTCCTCTTCTGGAAGCTGTAATTTCCTTGCGGTTTCGCCTATGGTCATCCCCTGTCTCAGAAGCTTGATAATCTGGATTACTTCGGCACGGCCTTGCTGCATTCCTTGCTGTACGCCTTGTTGTATCCCTTGTTTCAGTCCCTGCTTTATCAGCCGGTCTGACTCCAGCTCTAATACTTTTCCACCCATAACATCACCAAATCCTTTCCTGGCTTTTTTTCGTTTTCTCAGAATATAATCTGCTATTCTTATGATTAACTCGATCAGGTCACGGTATTCTTTTTCTTTTCCTATTTCCAGGAATTCTTTCTCCAGGCGTTCTTCGATTTCTCTGTATTCTTCCAGCATCTTGTTTAACTCTTGGTTTCCTGTTTCCAAGTCTGCCTTCTCATACCTCATGATATAAAAGGGCAGAAGGAAAAACAACCGTTTCTCTAAGATTTCTTCTTTTGTATAATGTCCGACGTACACTGCCGGGACTTTGTATTCCCAGGTTTCTCCTTCGGGTGCCACCACTTCTATGGTCAGCTTTTCGGTTTTTTTGTTTCCCCTCAGGTACAGGATACTGGAATGGGGAAGATACATCCGATATTTCCCTTCTTCTTTTTCCATGGTCTCAAGCCCAATGGAAAAGTCATACTCTATCATGCGTACCACCATCTCACTGTCCTGGGTGCTCTGGCACTCCAAATGGTATATTTTTTCTGCAATCAGAAGCTGGGAATCTGTGATGATCTCTCCCTGTTTTGTCTGATGCTCATTTCTCCTTTGTATGATTTCTATGTCTTCAGGGTACGATGTACCAAAGATTTCGTTGATCAGGGGAACGGCCAGTTCCGGCATCTTCTCCAGCATCGTGCGGAAGACATCGTCAAATATTGTATTGTTTGTAATATTCGCCATGAAACATACCTCTCTTGCTTTTTATCTTGCTATGTAGTTTTGTCTCATGTACTTTCGTGATCTTATCTTTTGTGAAATGGCATCAGTTTGTGTGGCATCATCTCCTTCCCGTTTTGAAAAAGTGAATGGAATATTTTGTTACTTAATATTATATAGGAAGCAAAGAGAAGACACAACATTCTTCTTTGCTAAAGCTCCCGAAAGATTGACAGAATTATGGAAGAGGATTAGAATATATTCCTATCTTTGACAGTTGAGAAATGAAAAAATCGCTGTGTCCCTTGGTTTCATTGGGGTTCAGCGA
>OGXF01000214.1_pt1 | contig 57555 bp, 55 predicted proteins | sample 1576191 | NCBI WGS metagenome assembly OGXF01 (sample SAMEA3541545, study PRJEB24748) | human gut metagenome | biome: human gut; feature: human-associated habitat; material: faeces | place: China | collected 2012
CCGGGCATTTTATTTATTAACATTCGCTGCCAGTCACGACTTGAAGGAAACAATAATCCTTATCTATTGTTTCCTTCAAGGACTGAGAGACCGCTTCCCCAGTTAATAAATTAAATCCCAATCAATTTAATTATCTTCCTCCTGAACAGTATAAGTCTGTCTCTTACGAGCCATCTCATCACTTTCAAGATATTCATCATAAGTAGTGATCTTATCGATCAGTTTGCCGCCCGGAACAATCTCCATGATACGGTTGGCAGTAGTCTGTACAATCTGGTGGTCTCTGGAAGAGAAAAGAAGTACACCAGGGAATTTTGTCATTCCGTTGTTCAGTGCGGTGATGCTTTCCATATCCAGGTGGTTGGTAGGCTCATCAAGTATCAGTACATTTGCACCGCTGATCATCATCTTGGATAACAGACAGCGTACCTTTTCACCTCCGGAAAGAACACGCACCTTTTTCACACCGTCATCACCGGAGAACAGCATACGACCGAGGAATCCACGTACATAAGTGGCATCCTTTTCTTCGGAATACTGGGTCAGCCAGTCTACGATGCTGTAATCATTGTCAAATTCACTTCCGCTGTCAAGTGGGAAGTAGGCCTGGGTTGTTGTGATTCCCCATTTATAAGTACCCTCATCCGGTTCCAGCTCTCCGGCAAGAATCTGGAAGAGTGTTGTCTTTGCAAGCTCATTGCTTCCGACGAATGCAACCTTGTCATCGTGGTTCAGAGTAAAGGAAATGTTATCCAGAACTTTTTCGCCGTCGATTGTTTTGCTTAATCCCTCTACCGTAAGGACTTCATTACCGATCTCGCGGTTTGGACGGAAGTCGATGTAAGGATATTTACGGCTGGATGGCTGGATGTCATCAAGCTGGATCTTTTCCAGTGCACGTTTTCTGGAAGTAGCCTGCTTGGATTTTGAAGCATTGGCACTGAAACGAGAGATGAATTCCTGCAACTCTTTGATCTTTTCTTCCTTTTTCTTATTGGCTTCTTTCATCTGACGGATCAGAAGCTGGCTGGATTCATACCAGAAGTCATAGTTACCGGCATAGAGCTTGATCTTGCCATAATCGATATCTGCGATCTGTGTGCAGACCTTGTTCAGGAAGTAACGGTCATGGGATACAACGATGACAGTATTGTCAAAGTTGATCAGGAATTCCTCGAGCCATGCGATCGCATCAAGGTCTAAGTGGTTGGTAGGCTCGTCGAGGAGCAGGATATCCGGATTACCGAACAGTGCCTGTGCAAGCAGGACTTTTACCTTTTCCGGACCATTTAAGTTCTTCATCATCTCATAATGCATCTCAACCGGAATGCCGAGACCATTTAACAAAGTTGCGGCATCGGATTCTGCTTCCCATCCGTTCATGGCTGCAAATTCACCTTCCAGTTCGCTGGCTTTCATACCATCTTCATCGGTGAAATCCTCTTTTGCATAGATGGCTTCTTTTTCTTTCATGATCTCATAGAGTCTTGCATTTCCCATCATAACAGTATCCAGTACCGGATATTCATCATATTTGAAATGATCCTGCTGCAGGAAAGAAAGACGCTCACCTGGTGTGATGATAACTTCACCGTTTGTCGGTTCAAGCTGTCCGGACAGGATTTTTAAAAATGTAGATTTACCTGCACCGTTTGCTCCGATCAGACCGTAGCAGTTTCCTTCTGTAAATTTAATATTAACATCTTCGAACAGGGCTTTTTTACCAACCCGTAATGTTACATTACTTGTACTAATCATATTGGTTTATATTCTCCTTGTCGTTTGAATCTCTGTTGATAGTGACTGCGTCCGGATTTGCAGACGCTGACTAGCATATAGTATCAAATATATAGGAAAATAGCAAGGGAAGTTCCTCTTTTCCTTCTATGAAAAAGAGTATATAATAGTAACTACGAAGAATAGAAAGCAAAAGAGAGGTATGAAGTTTATGATAAAAGCAACATTAGTATTGGAAGGCGGAGCCAACCGCGGAGTATTTACATCGGGAGTCCTTGATTATCTGATGGGAAAAGAACTTTATATGTCCAATGTGATCGGTGTATCTGCAGGTGCCTGCAATGCAGTTGATTATGTATCAAAACAGGCTGGACGGAGCCGGGAATGCGTGATCCACCGTGAGAAAGAATATGATTATGTATACGGATTGAAGAAGACATTGAAAGAAAAAGCACTGATGGATATGGATATGTTGTTTGATAAATTCCCGAATGAAATCTATCCATTTGATTTCGAGACGTATTTTGCATCCGAGATGGAATGCGAACTGGTTGTTACGAATTGCATCACAGGAGCAGCAGAGTATCTGTCAGAAGATAAGGATCCGGAACGTCTGATGAAGATCTGCCGTGCATCAAGCAGTATGCCGCTTGCAGCACCGATTGCAAATGTAGACGGAATTCCGTATATGGACGGGGGACTTGCAGACTCCATTCCGATCGAGTATGCATTGGAAAAAGGGAATGACAAGATCGTTGTAGTGCTGACGAGAAATCCGGGTTACCGCAAGAAGAGAGCGCTAAAAGCAACAGAACAGCTTTATAAAAGAGCCTATAAAAAATATCCGAATCTGGTACGTGCGATCATGACAAGAAATGCGGTATATAACAGGCAGATGAAGCTGATCGAAAAGCTGGAAGAAGAAGGGAAGATCTTTGTGATCCGTCCACTGATACCGACCGTATCACGTATGGAGAAGGATTACGATAAGCTGCAGCATTTCTATATGCATGGAAACAGATTAATGAAAAAAGAATATCAGGGCCTGTTGGAATATCTGAACGAGTAGAGGAAGAATGAGACCAGAAATATTATTAGACTTTATGGGTGTGGCAGAACACCTGAAATGTAATATGCGCCATTCCAGAATGACAGATCACAGGCGGGAAAGTGTGGCAGAACACACGTACCGTCTATGTGTATTTGCGTGGCTGGTAAAAGAAGAATTTCCGGATTGTGACATGGATAAGGTGATGAAGATGTGCCTGTTCCATGATCTGGGGGAAGCGCTAACCGGTGATGTTCCGGCATTTGTGAAGACGGATGACGACCGGAAAACAGAAGGAGATGCGTTCACGCTGCTGACCGCAATGCTTCCGGGAAAAGAGCGGCAGGAGTTGGATGAATTGTTCAGGGAACTGGAAAGAAAAGAGACAATGGAAGCGAAGATCGTGCATGCCCTGGATAAGATGGAGACTTTGATCCAGCATAACGAGGCGGATATTGCAACCTGGCTTCCGCTGGAATATGATCTTCAGATGACTTACGGGGAAAAAGAATGTATGGCAGATCCATATCTTACGAAGCTGCGTGAAGTGATCCGGCAGATATCGGAAGATAAGATCACCGCAGAAGGAGAAGACAGAGAATCGTCTTACTATATCAGAAAAGATATAGAGAATATGCATCTGTCGGAAGTGACAGATCTCTTACGGAGTACAGAATGGGCAGAAGACAGAACGGAAGAGATGATCCGGAAAAGTATGGAGAATTCTTGTCCATATGGTCTGTTTCTGAAAGCCGGCACCGGTGAAGGCAGAATCAAGGAAAGCAGTATGGCCGGAAAAGACAGACAGATTGGAGTTGCAAGGGTTCTGACAGACGGCGTCACGACGTTTTATCTGATGGATTTCGTTATAGAAGAGAAGTACCGCCGTCAGGGATTCGGAACCATTTTGATGGATCGGATCATGAAAGAGAATGGGCACCTGTATGGAATGCTGCATACAAAAGATGCAAAAGCCTTTTATGAAAAATATGGCTTCCGTGCAATCGGAGATACAAAGAAAACAGAAGAAATATATATGGAAAAACCGTGCAGTTGAAAATAGCTGCACGGTTTTTTTACAGATCTTCCAGATTGATATCACGCGGTGTTTCCATATGTTTCAATGTAATCTCATAGATGCGTGAAGTATCGCCATTCTTCATACAATCCAAAATAGACATATGTTCCTCGTATGTCTGTTCCATACGTCCTTTATGTGCAAGAGAAAGTTCTGCCAGACGTTTCATACGGTACATAAACATGGCAAATACATTTGAAAACTGTATATTTTCCAGATAATCTATGATTTTTGTGTGGAACTGAAAATCATATTCGGAAAATTCTTTGATGGAATGTGTGGTTTCCATAATATCTTTCATACATTCCATGATCCAGTCAAGATCTTTAAAAAGCTTTTTTGCCTTACGGGAAGAGAACTCTTTACAGATCTGGACGGTACAATATGTTTCCAGCGCGGAACGTACCTGAAATGTTTCGTTTACATCTTTGCGGTTCATCTGATGTAGCATAAATCCTTTGCTGGGAATGATATCAATATAACCTTCCTGCGCAAGCCGGTGTACGGCATCTCTTAACGGAGTGCGCGAAATTCCAAGTTCTTTTGATAATTTTGTCTCGGAATAGACTTCCTGATAAGAAAAATGATTCTCCAGGATGAGCTTCTGGAGATAATTGTAGGCCTGTTCATTGAGTGGTAGCATAGTAACTCCTTATACTTCATGATAATTATTTATTTAACAAAAATCATACATTTTTTCTATCAATATCATACAATACAGTCGCAAAATGGTCAAGAAAAAAGGAAAATAAGGGCTAAAAAAATTGTATATAATGTTAAGAAAATAACAAAAAGAAAATCGACTATATGTTAAAAATACACAAAAACAAAACGAAAAAACTGTTGAAATAAGAGAAAGATAAATAGCACCTTGACCGGTATACCGGTATGTAGTAAAGTGAAGACAGAAACAAGAAAGAACGATACATTTCGCTGATACAAACAGAAATGAACATATGTGAAAATGTCATGAAAGAAAATGGTCATGTGAAATGGAAAAAGAAAGGATGTATGAAAATGAAAGTAGGATTTATTGGACTTGGTATCATGGGAAGACCGATGGCAAAGAACTTATTGAATGCAGGTGTAGAACTTATGGTATCAGACCTGAACAAAGAGGCAGTTGCAGATGTTGTGGAAGCAGGAGCAAAAGAAGCTTCTTATGCAGAGATTGGTGAACAGTGTGAAAGAATCATTATCATGGTTCCAAGCGGTGCAATTTCAAAATCTATCTTATTTGATGAAGATGGTGTTGCATCTACGATCAAAGAAGGAACAGTTGTGTGTGACATGAGTTCCGTAACACCGGTAGAATCCAAAGAATGCTATGAAGGATTAAAAGCAAAAGGTGTAGGATTTGTAGATGCACCGGTATCCGGTGGCGAGCCAGGAGCTGTCGCAGGAACACTTGCGATCATGGCCGGTGGAGATCAGAAAGACTTTGATGCAATGAAAGAGTATTTTGATATTCTCGGATCTTCTGCACTGCTGATCGGCGGAAGCGGAAGCGGAAGTGTTACAAAGCTTGCCAACCAGGTTATTGTTAATAACACGATCGCAGTAGTATCCGAAGCATTTGTTCTGGCAACAAAAGCGGGCGCTGATCCGGAGAAAGTATACCATGCGATCCGCGGCGGACTCGCAGGAAGTGCAGTACTGGATGCCAAGATCCCGATGATCATTGAACGTAACTTCAAACCGGGCGGACCGATCAGAATCAACCATAAGGATATCAAGAATGTCGTAAATACAGCACATTCGATCGATGTACCGATTCCATATACAGCGCAGCTTTATGAGATCCTTCAGACACTGAAGATCCATGGACATATGAATGATGACCACGGCGGAATTGTTCAGTATTTCGAAAAACTTGCTGATGTAGAAGTAAAAAAGACGGAAGAGTAAAGGAGAAGGAATATGGCATTGAACGCAGAAGTATTAACTTCGTATAAGCAGATAGACGAAGCTTATATCGATGAACTGTTAAAGAAAGAAATTGAAAAAAATAATAAAAAGATTGTTGTTTTAGACGATGATCCGACCGGTGTCCAGACAGTGCATGATATTTCCGTATACACAAACTGGGAAAAAGATACCATCCGTCAGGGATTTGATGAGGAGAACAATTTGTTCTATATCCTGACTAATTCCAGAGGATTTACAGCAGAACAGACAACCAAAGCACACAATGAGATTGCCGCTGTGGTTGATGAAGTTGCAAAAGAGACCGGAAAAGAATATATATTCATCAGCAGAAGCGATTCCACTCTCCGTGGACATTATCCATTGGAGACAGAACTTCTGAAGAAAAATTACGAAGCTAATACCGGAAAGACGATTGATGGAGAGATCCTCTGCCCGTTCTTTAAAGAAGGCGGAAGATTTACGATCGATAATGTACATTATGTAAGATACGGCGAGGATCTGGTTCCTGCAAATGAGACAGAATTTGCCAAAGATAAGACATTCGGTTACAGCGCAGCAACAATGCCGGAATATGTAGAAGAGAAGACAAAGGGAGCATATAAGGCTTCCGATGTTACATGCATTTCACTGGAAGATATCCATGATATGAATATCGACAAGATCGAAGAAGCATTGATGGCGGTGAAAGATTTTAATAAGATCATTGTAAATGCTGTGGACTATGCCGATGTGAAAGTATTCTGCGTGGCACTGTACAGAGCAATGGCAAAAGGCAAGGTATTCATGTTCCGTACGGCAGCGGCTATCGTAAAAGTTATGGGCGGAGTAACCGATCAGCCGCTTCTTAGCAGAGAACAGATGGTAGTAAAAGAGACAGATAACGGAGGAATCATCGTTGTAGGCTCTCATACGGATAAGACGACAAAACAGGTAGAAGAACTGAAAAAATTGACAGATATTGAATTCATTGAACTGGATGCAACACTTGTAAAAGACGATGAGGCATTTGAAAAAGAAGTAAAAAGATGTCTGGATCTGGAAGAAACATGCATCAAGGCAGGAAAGACAGTCTGCTGCTATACGACAAGAGCACTGATCACTGCAGATACAGGAGATAAAGAAGATGAATTAAGATTATCCGTAAAAATTTCAGATGCAGTACAGTCGCTGGTCGGCCGCTTAAGTGTGACACCAAGCTTTGTAATTGCAAAGGGTGGAATTACATCCAGTGATGTGGGAACAAAGGCACTGGCAGTAAAGAAAGCCAACGTTCTTGGCCAGATCAAACCGGGAATTCCGGTATGGCAGACGGGAGAAGAAAGCAAATTCCCAATGACACCATATGTGATCTTTCCGGGAAATGTAGGTGAGATCACGACATTAAGAGAAGCTGTAGAAGTATTAACATCCGATAGGCTTGCGTAAAGAATATCTGGAATCCTTTCATCGATTTATATACTTATATACGGAATGAACTGACTGAGAATGAAAAAATAAACAAAAACGAACACGATATACTGTGGAAATAAACAAAAAGATTGATAAAAAATAGATTATATTGACAAAAACGAACAATAGATGTAATATGTAAACACAACAAAACAATAATAAATGTTTGAAAATGTGAAAAAGGAGAATGATTATGCCACAGTGTGTTGTGATCGCAGATGACCTGACCGGGGCTAATGCGACGGGAGTACTACTGAAAAAGATGAATTATAAAGCATACACAGTCATGAATACAGAACGGATCGAACTGTCGACCTTATCGGATTGTGACTGCGTATTATATCCGACAGACAGCAGAGGAGTGGATGCACAGATCGCATATAACCGGGTACACAATGTCTGTAACCTGCTTAAGAATGATAATGTAAAAGTGTATGCCAACCGGATTGACAGTACACTTCGCGGAAATCTCGGAAGTGAGACGGATGCGATGCTGGACAGCCTGGGAGAAGATTACATAGCAATTGTTGCACCGTGTTTCCCGGCTTCGGGAAGGATCATCTGTGGAGGATATATGCTGGTAGACGGGCTGCCGTTACATAAGACGAATATCGCCGTGGATCCGAAGACACCGGTAAAGATATCGGAAGTAGGGGAACTTTTCAGACAGCAGAGTAAATATCAGGTGTCAACAATCTGTATGAAAGACCTGATGTATGGGAAGCATTATCTTGCGGATCTGATGAAAAAATGCGTTGAAGAAGGGAGCAGGATCATTACACTGGATTGTATTACACAGGAAGATCTGGATCTGATCGCAGATGCAGTGATCACCAGCGGATTAAAAGTCATCGCCGTAGATCCGGGAGTATTTACCGCAACGCTATCCAGAAAACTGATCACTCCGAACAAGAAAAAGCAGAAGACAAAAATTCTTGCAGTGGTAGGAAGCGTGAATGCCAATACCACAGCCCAGATGGAAGAACTGTGGCTCTCGCAGAGAACACATAATGAATTTGTTCATACAAGAGAACTTCTGGAAGGTGAAAAACGCAGAGAACAGGAGATACGTAGAGTGGTCAATTCTATTCTGGGTGAATGTGACAGAAATAACATTTCAACAGTAACCGGAGACGGAATCTATCCGGAGAACAGAATTGATTTTACTCCATATATGGAAAGATACCAGTGCTCCTTGGATGAAGTAACAGGAATGATCAACAGCGCATTTGCAGAGATCACATACCGGATCTTCAAGACAGAAGACACGTTCAAGGGACTATATACAAGTGGCGGAGATGTCACAGTTGCTGTCTGCAAAAGGTTTGATACCGCAGGATTAAGTCTGCTGGATGAAGTACTTCCGCTTGCCGCTTACGGACAATTCTTAAAAGGCGAATTCGAAGGTGTACATATCATTACAAAAGGCGGAAGCCAGGGAAATAAAGATGCGATCAATAAGTGCATTACTTATTTGAAAGAAAAATTATATATCTAAGAAAGGATGAGAGAAATGAAGAAACCAGTTATTGCAATTCCAATCGGGGATCCGGCAGGTGTAGGACCGGAGATCGTGGCGAAATCCATTGCATCCGATGAGGTGTTCCAGATTGCAGTCTGCGTCATTGTCGGTGACAGAAAGATTCTGGAAAAAGCAATCGAGATCACAGGAGAGAACTTAAAGATCAATGAGATAAAAGAGCCGGATGAGGCAGTGGATGAAAAGGGAGTGCTGAACCTGATCGATCTTGACAACGTGGATATGGATACATTTGCTTACGGAAAAGTAAGCGGCATGTGCGGAAAAGCGGCATATGAATACATCGCTAAGAGTATCGAACTGGCAAATGCGGGCCAGGTTGATGCAGTTGCAACGACACCGATCAACAAGGAATCTCTTCATGCAGCAGAAGTTCCATATATCGGTCACACAGAGATATTCGGGGCACTGACGCATACGGAAGATCCGCTGACTATGTTTGAGACGAATGGAATGAGAGTATTCTTCCTGACACGTCATGTATCACTGAGACAGATGTTAGATATGATCAAAAAAGACAGAATCATTGATTATGTCAAACGATGCACAAAAGCATTGGAAAGACTTGGCGTGAAAGAAGGAACCATGGCAATTGCAGGATTGAATCCGCACAGTGGAGAACACGGACTCTTTGGCTGGGAAGAAGTTGAAGAGATCATGCCGGCAATTGAAGAACTGAAAGCAGAAGGCTATGATGTGGCAGGCCCGATCGGGGCGGATTCGGTATTCCATCAGGCTGCACAGGGCAAATATACCAGTGTATTATCACTCTATCATGATCAGGGACATATTGCAACAAAGACGCTGGACTTCGAAAAAACAATTGCGATCACAAATGGTATGCCGATCCTTCGGACATCTGTGGATCACGGAACCGCATTCGATATTGCGGGAAAAGGAATTGTAAGCGCAGTCAGCATGATCGAGGCAATCAGACTTGCAGCGAAATATGCACCGAATTTTACCGGAAAATAAGTAAAAGAAAACAAAAAAACATAAAAAGGATGGCAGCAAAAACTGCAAAAACAAAAAGAGAGAACGTAGGAGGTCTGAATTATGGTAAACGGACTTAGTGGGGAAAGAATGCTTATCGGACTGGCAATAGGTATCGCAGTCCTGATATTTTTAGTATTAAAGACAAAGATCCAGGCATTTCTCGCCTTGATCATCAGTACAGTTGTAGTCGGCGTGATTGGCGGCATGCCGCTTACAAATATTACAATTGAAGTAGACGGTGTCGAGAAGACATTTGGTATCGTGAATTCGATCACTTCAGGGTTTGGCGGAACTCTGGGAAGTATCGGAATCATCATTGGATTCGGTGTTATGATGGGCCAGATCTTTGAAGTGACAGGTGCGGCCAAGAGAATGGCACATACATTCTTAAAACTCTTTGGTAAGAAGAGAGAAGAAGAAGCCCTTGCGCTGACTGGATTCCTGGTATCGATTCCAATCTTCTGTGATTCCGGATTCGTTGTATTGGCACCGATTGCAAAGGCAATCTCCAAAGCAACGAAGAAATCTGTGATCGGACTCGGAACAGCACTGGCAGCAGGTCTTGTAATCACACACTCCCTGGTACCACCGACACCTGGCCCGTTAGGAGTCTGCGGAATCTTTGGAGTAGACGTAGGAAAATTCATCCTGCTGACACTGGTACTTGCACTTCCGATGGCAATTGCATGTATCGCATATTCAAGATTATATCTTTCAAAGAAATACTACAGAATCCCGAACGAAGAAGGCGAGATCGTAGAGATGCCTTACCAGGAGCCTAATTACGAAGCAGCATTTTCAATGGATATGACAGGTGTTCCGGGAGCACTGGAATCCTTTATGCCTCTGATCATTCCGATCATTCTGATCCTGATCAATACCGTGGCAACAGCGATGGGCAAGACAGAAGGATTCATGAATGTACTTGTATTCCTCGGTCAGCCGATCGTAGCAGTCGGACTGGGACTGATCGTAGCAATTCTGACACTTGGAAGAAGCCTTGACAGACATGAAGCTCTTACAGAGATGGAAAAAGGAATGGCTTCAGCCGGAATCATCATGCTGGTAACAGGCGGAGGCGGAGCTCTTGGACAGATCATCAAAGATTCAGGACTTGGAACATTCATGGCGGAAGGACTTGCAAAGACAGCAATCCCGATCATTATCCTGCCGCTTCTGATCGCGACAGCAATGAGATTCATCCAGGGTTCAGGAACAGTAGCAATGACAACAGCAGCAAGTATCACAGCACCGATCATCGCAGCATCAGGTGTAAGTCCGATCCTCGGAGCAGTAGCATGCTGTGTGGGTTCTCTGTTCTTCGGATACTTCAATGACAGTTACTTCTGGGTAGTAAACAGAACACTGGGCGTGAGTGAAGCGAAAGACCAGCTCCGCATCTGGTCTGTGACATCAACGGTGGCATGGGCAGTCGGAGTAGTAGAAGTGTTGATACTGAATATATTCATGTAATGTAATACGGATTATATAAGGATCATAGAAAATAATAAGAAAAGCCTGAGACGGCTGGAAGGAGCGTGTACCGGTTCTTCCAGCCGTTTTTGTATGCCGGAGAATGTAAGAGAACGAACATTCTGTGTTATCTTGTAAATGAAATGCCGGCATGTTATCATAAATACAGAAAAAAAGAAGGAACAGGTGTATTATGAATGAATCAAGCCGTCAGGAACGGATAATCAGAACGTCTGTGATCGGAATATTAGTGAACTTACTGATCGCAGCAGTGAAAATAATGATCGGGACACTGGCATCGTCCATTGCGATCGTGTCGGAAGGTATCAATAATGCAACGGATGCAGGATCTTCGTTCCTGACTTATATAGGGACAAAACTTTCCGGGAAACATCCGGATGAAAAGCATCCGTTTGGGTATGGAAGAATAGAGTATCTGACAGGTATGGTGGTCGGCGTTCTGATATTATATGCCGGACTGGGGATGCTTAAGGAGTCTGTGGAAGGAATCCTTCATCCGTCAGATATGAATGTCAGTATACTGACGGTACTGATCGTTGCAGGAACAGCCGTAACCAAATTTATTCTGGGAATGTATACAATAAAAGTAGGAAAATCCGTAGAATCAGAAGTATTACTGGCAGTGGGGGAAGACGGAAGAAATGATTCGTATTTCTCAGGTCTGACAATCCTGTCATCTGTGATATTTTTATTTACAGGTTTCTCTCTGGATGCTTATGCAGGTATTGTATTTTCTTTTGTCGTGATAAAGAGCGGAGTGGACACGCTTAAGAATACGGCATCCGATCTGATCGGACGTTCGGGGAAAGAAGAACTTGCGAGAAAGCTGTATAAAGAAATCCGTGCAACAGATGGAGTGATCAGTGCGATCGATATGATGCTGCATGATTATGGACCGGACCGCTATTCTGGTTCAGTAAATATCGAGATCGATCATAAAAGAAGCATCGGAGAAGTCTATGAAGAGATTCACCGATTGCAGCTTCGGATCATGGAAGAGTATCATGTGACGATGGTATTTGGAATCTATGCGGTCGATGAAGATACTTCGGACATCGTTGATATCCGCAGATACATCGGGAAATTCGTACGCGTAAATGAGCACGTAAAGAGTTTTCATGCGTTATATCTGAGCAAAGAGACCGGTACACTCTACTGTGATCTCATCGTGGACTATGCACTTGGAGACTGGGAAGAGTTGAAGGAATCTTTTATAGAATACATGAAGAAGCAGTATCCGGAATATGAGATATCGCTGACAATAGAGACGGAATTTGTATAATTCTTATTAGGTGGAAGAATAAAAGAAATGCAGGTAACAGATATTGCATAAAGCAGGAGGAGATAATATGCTTGCGGCAGAAAGACAGGCCATGATCGTTGAACTGATCAGAGAGAATGGAAGTGTGCAGGTAGACGAACTGGCCAGAGAACTAAATGTAAGTTCCATGACGATCCGAAGAGATCTGGTAAAGCTGGAAAACAGCAATATGATCGAACGATGCCATGGGGGCGCGGTTGCAAAGCAGGAAGTGGCTTATGAGAAAAAGCAGACCAGCAACAAAAAAAGCAAAACGACAATTGCAGGAAAATGTGTGGAATTTGTACATCCGGGAGATTCGGTGTTCCTGGATGCGGGAACGACAACCTGTGAGATCGCGAAACGAATCTGTGACATTCCGGATGTCATCGTTGTGACAAATGATCTGGAGATTGCACAGGTATTAAAAAACAGCAATGCGAAAGTATATATCTGTGGCGGTATGCTGCAGAAAGAAACGGGCAGTCTGTTCGGCAGATATGCTACAGAGATGTTAAAGGACTTCCGGTTTGATGTGGGATTCTTTGGAGCGGCTTCCATTAACGAAGACTTCCAGGTGACGACACCGACACATGAAAAAATGTGGCTGAAACGGCAGGTGCCAAAGCAATGCGCAAGATCCTATCTGGCAGTAGATCAGTCGAAATTTGGCAAACAATCCATGACCTGGATCAACCAGCTGGAAGATTACACCGGTGTAATTACGGACCGGCAGTTCACACCGGAGGAAATAGAAGTATTAGAGATGCGGGGAGTAAGGATTATTGGGATTTAATTCAGGAAGGCATTTGCGCAACCGTAGTGGACTCCACCGGGTTACACTTCCGGGTATTTCATTTATTAACATTTGCTGCCAGTCACGACTTGAAGGAAACAATAGATAAGGATTATTGTGAATGTGGAATGCCGTTAGAAACAATTAGAGAGTCAGAAGCACCGTTAAAGGAACGAAGCGAACGTGTTTGAGGCGAACGCCGAGTTTGAGCGTAGTTCCTTTGCTTTTAGGTGATTCTGACTCTCTTAGTGTTTCTTATGGTATGGAACCTGAACAAGAAGCCTTATCTATTGTTTCCTTCAAGGACTGAGAGGCCGCTTCCTAGTTAATAAATTAAATCCCAAATCAAATTAATAGGTAACCTCCTGCAAATACAACCCCTTCGGATCGCAAGGTGCACTGGCTTCCAGGATTCCGGCAAAGATATCATCAATATCCTGCACAGAGCGGTTGCCGAGTCCGATATCCATCAGTGTACCAACGATGATGCGGGCCATGTTGTGAAGAAAATCATCAGCATGGATCAGGATCTGCATTTCCTCAATGTCTCCATAGATATCAATATCAAAGATCTCTCGGACTGTAGATTTCGTCTTCTTCGCACTGGAGAAATTGCGGAAATCGTGACGTCCGGTGAGCTTCTCGGCGGCCTGCTGCATCATGCGTTTGTCCGGGATACGGTAGCAGTGGTAGGTATATTTACGGTCAAAGACACTTGGCACATCATCAATGGTCATGCGGTATACATAAGTCTTGGATGTAGCATTGAGCTGTGCGTGGAAACGTTCCGGCACTTCTTCCACTTCGATGATCGCAATATCCATCGGAAGATAACGGTTCAGATAGTGCTTGATGTTCTGGATGCTGACAGAACAGGATGTCCGGAAGTTGGCAATCTGCGCATAAGCATGTACGCCGACTTCGGTACGGCATCCGCAGAAAAGTTCCAGATCATCTTCTTCTGTCATTTTCTTTAAAACTTCTGTGATTTTATTCGATATGGTATTGCCGGATTCGTCTTTTCCCAGTCTTGTCCATCCCTGATAACGGCTTCCATCGTATTCGATCGTTAATTTTATATTTCTCATGAGAACTCCATTCCGCTGTGAAACAGCTTTTATTGAAATTAGTTTAAGTATAACAAATACGGTGCTATAATAAAAGAGTTTAAAAAGAAAAGAGAGGTGTTTTTTTATGGAAATGGAAAAAAGAAAGGTATCGGATTCAATCGTAGAGACGGTTCATATGGTAAGACCGCAGCACCTGAATGCGTCTGACCGTTTGTTCGGAGGGGCACTTATGCAGTGGATCGATGAAGTGGCAGGTATGGTGGCAAAACGCCACACAAGGAGAAATGTGATCACAGCATCTGTAGACAGTCTGAGTTTCCTTAGGGGTGCATATGTCAAAGATACAGTTGTGATCATTGGAAAAGTGACTTATGTCGGGAATACCTCTATGGAAGTAAAGGTAGATACTTATGTAGAGGCGTTGAGCGGGGAACGTACGCCAATCAATCATGCGTATTTTACAATGGTGGCACTGGACAAGAATGACAGGCCGGTAAGAGTACCGAGACTGGAACTTGAGACAGAAGAAGAAAAAGAAGAGTGGGATAAGGGAGAAAAGAGAAGAGAACTCCGTATGATGCGTAAAGAAGAAGGACTTTAAAGCCCTTCTTCTATTTTGTTATGTATGATTCTTCATATGTGTGCGGACCATCTGCACCATCTGGTCAATCTGCTCCTGCTCTTTGGCGGGGCGTCCCTCTTTCAGGATGTCGAGGATGAGAGACATTTCCTGCGGAGTGAACTGAATTCCTTTTTTGTTTGCGCTGGTGATGAGTGCCATCATCACAGGAGCCAGTGATCTTCCGCTTTTGCCGGCGGTCTGTTTTGCGGCGAGCCGGATCAGCTCCAGTTTGACAGGATCCATTCCATTTATAGCCGGATGATCCATCCAGCTGTTGCCGGTGTTGCTTCCGGAAGAGTCCGTTGTATGAGTGGTTCTTTCATTCATGTGAAGAGTCTCCTTTCTTTGCCGGTGATCCAGATGCGGAAAGTTCCTCGTCGAACAGTTTCATGTAATTCTGGAACATTTCCATATCTTCGCCGGACATCATTGCTTTCATAAGATCAACAGGGCTTGCAGGACCGGAAGCACCGGGATCTCCGGTTGTGGAACCGGCCTGCGCCATTGCCATCATTTCCGCCATCTGCATCACAGAAGTCATCTGATTCATCATATCCCGTTCATTTTCATCCATATAAGGCGCAAGTTCGCTGATCGATTGAAAAGAAAATGCATGGAAAGGAAGTCCCCGGAAATAGTCCATCGTATACCGGAATTCGGTAAATTTGATGTAGACGGCAAGAAAGCGCTGAATGGAAGGAGGCAGGAAGGCAAGAAACAGCTTCCATTTATATAAATAGGAGGGTGTGACAGATTTATCGAAGGGTGTCATTGGTTTAGAAGGTTTTCCGGCCATGGTGACTCCTTCCGGTATCAGCGTTATAAATATATATGAAAAAAGAGACGGGAAAATGACTCCGTCTCTTAAGTCCTATACAGGAAAATGTAAGTTGTCTAGCATCCACATCCACAGCCGTTGCCGCAACCATTACCGCAACCATTGCCAAAGCCGCCGCAGCAGCAGAGAAGAAGGATGATCCACAGACAGCTGTCGTTACCATTGCCACATCCGCAGCCATTGCCGCAACCATTGCCAAAGCCGCCGCAGCAGCAGAGAAGAAGGATGATCCACAGGCAGCTGTTGTTGCCGAAGCCGCATCCGCTGTTATTGCATCCACAACTGCATCCGCCGCATCCACAGTCCCCGCCGAATCTGTCGCGTCCTTCGCATCCGCATCCACAGTTTGCTGTACTCAAATCGCTCATATTGAATCCTCCAATAATGATGTTTACAGTACATAATATGCAGACGGTGCAGATGTGTGAGCAGAATATTAAGTATAACTGACCAGCCGTTTCAGAGAATACTGGAAATGAAGCAGTTCTTTCTGAAGCTTCACACGTTTGAATCCACTGAGTTCTTTTTTTGAATAATCATCGTAAACCTTCAACAGATAAGATACCGGGAGATTCCGGTTCTTATACCAGGTAAAAAGCAGCCAGTCCATGATCGGAGGCAGCCAGTACTTTTCGGGAATCTCTGCCTCTCGCAGTGTTATGGCATAGCGGAGTGCCTGAGAGGAAAGATCCGACAGCCGGTCCGCTGCCTGTTTCTTATTTTTTTCTTTGAAAAGCTGTTCGCTTTCCAGCGTGATATCATATAAAGAATCAGCCGCCCGCCAGTAATTCACAAATGGTGTACCGGTGATCGGCGCTGTTTCTTCCATATTATGAAGATTGAACAGATCAAAGTTCCGGTCTGCACCTGCAGATGGCTTTCCGAATACTTTGCGGTCATAAGAAGCACGTTTCTTCGGATCGGAAAGTATGCGGTAGGCTTCCAGGATCTGCTGCATTTTTCTGGTTGTATCGATACCATTCTTCATGTTGGCATCGGGATGATATTTTTTCGCAAGTCTGTTCTTGGCGGCAGAGATTTCTTCAGGAGAAGCCGTTCTTGACACACCAAGCATCTTGTAATAATTCTTTTTTGCCATTATATTCTCCCCTTATAATATATGGACATGATCGGAAGATACTGCATCCGGCAATATCTCCCATCAGATATATTACGACAAAGCCGGTGGGAAATCAATTTTATTTTGAAAAAACAAAGGTGTAAAGAAAAAATACTTGACACCCATCCGGAAGTGTTATATGATATCGGAGGTGAAAGACATGAATGAAATATTAGAACAGGCATTATTATATGATTTTTATGGAGAACTTCTTACGGATCATCAGAAAGAAGTGTATGAGCAGTTTGTCCTGGAAGATTTATCACTCGGCGAGATCGCAAGAGAGGAAGGAATCAGCAGACAGGGTGTACATGATCTGGTAAAGAGATGTTCCCAGACACTGAAAGGCTACGAAGAGAAACTTCATCTGGTAGAGAAATTCGTGTCGGTCAGAGAAAAAGTAAAGCAGATTGATGAATTGCTGGATGGATATGAGAAGGAGAATGCAGAAGAACTTGTTGCAGACATCCGGAAGATATCCGATGAAATTATAGAGGAGTTATAGCATGGCATTTGACAGCTTGACAGAGAAACTTCAAAACGTATTTAAGAACCTGCGAAGCAAAGGACGTCTGACAGAAGATGATGTCAAAGAAGCTTTAAAAGAGATCAAGCGCGCATTACTCGCAGCGGATGTTAACTTTAAAGTGGTAAAAGATTTCATCAAGAGCGTGCAGGAGCGTGCGATCGGTCAGGATGTAATGAATGGTCTGAATCCGGGACAGATGGTGATCAAGATTGTAAATGAGGAACTGATCAACCTGATGGGTTCGGAGACTACAGAGATTCAGCTTCAGCCTGGAAAGGCCATCACGGTCATCATGATGGCAGGTCTTCAGGGAGCAGGTAAGACGACCACGACAGCAAAGCTTGCCGGAAAGTTCAAGTTAAAGGGCAAGAAACCACTGCTGGTTGCATGTGACGTCTACAGACCGGCTGCGATCAAGCAGTTACAGGTCAATGGTGAGAAGCAGGGTGTGGAAGTCTTCTCCATGGGAGAGAACCACAAGCCGGCGAATATCGCCAGGGCGGCGATCGAACATGCGCAGAAGAATGGCAACGACCTCGTGATCCTCGATACAGCCGGACGACTTCACATCGATGAAGATATGATGGCAGAGCTTGAAGAGATCAAAGAGGAAGTAGAAGTACATCAGACCATACTTGTTATTGATGCAATGACCGGACAGGATGCCGTGAATGTGGCAAAAGAGTTCAATGAAAAGGTCGGCATCGACGGTGTGATCGTTACCAAATTAGATGGTGACACAAGAGGTGGTGCGGCACTGTCCGTAAAGGCAGTTACCGGAAAGCCGATCCTGTATGTAGGTATGGGAGAAAAACTTTCGGATCTGGAACAGTTCTATCCGGACCGTATGGCGTCAAGAATCCTCGGAATGGGAGATGTCCTGTCACTTATCGAGAAGGCAGAGGCCGAGATCGATGAAGAGAAAGCCAGAGAGATGACCCAGAAGCTTAAGAAGAACCAGTTTGATTTTGACGATTATCTGGAAAGCATTAAGCAGATGAAGAATATGGGTGGTCTTGGAAATATCATGAACATGCTGCCGGGTCTTGGAGGCATGGGCAGTAAGATGAAGGGATTGGACGACGAGCAGACAGCGGAAGCCGAGAGGAAGATGGGAAGGATGGAAGCGATCATTCATTCCATGACACCGGCGGAAAGAGCTAATCCGGATATTCTTTCTCCATCCAGAAAGCACAGAATTGCCAAAGGTGCAGGGGTGGACATCAGCGAAGTGAACCGCATGATCAAGCAGTTTAACGAGATGAAAAAGCTGATGAAACAATTTGGCAAGCCGGGAAAGAAGAAAAAATTCGGATTCCCGTTTTAAATATGATATACCGCGGATCCCGCGTTATATAGATTCCAGATTATACATTAGAAGATGCCAAAGGCAGGTTCTGGGTATAAGAATAAACTATGAATATTATGATTTTACGGAGGTAAACTAACATGGCAGTAAAAATGAGATTAAGAAGAATGGGACAGAAGAAGGCTCCTTTCTATAGAATCATCGTAGCAGATTCTAGATCACCAAGAGACGGAAGATTCATCGACGAGATCGGAACATACGATCCGAACTGTGATCCAAGTGCTATCAAAGTTGACGAAGAAGCAGCTAAGAAATGGCTTGCAAACGGAGCACAGCCTACAGAAGCAGTTGCAAAGATTTTAAAGGCAGCAGGCATCGAGAAATAATTATGCCACTGGAGGTGTGCATTTATGAAGGAATTAGTTGAAGTAATTGCGAAAGCATTAGTCGACGATCCAGAAAGCGTTGTTGTAAATGAACGCGAAGAGAAGAAGACGACAGTTCTGGAAGTACGGGTTGCTGAATCTGATATGGGAAAAGTAATCGGAAAACAGGGCCGTATTGCGAAGGCGATCCGTTCAGTTGTGAAAGCCGCAGCAGCGAAGGAAGATAAGAAAGTTATCGTAGATATCATGGACTAGAATAATAATGGGGATTCCCATTTTGTCCCGGGACAGGCCCGTTTGTGGTCTGTCCCGCTTATCTTATATCAGAGTATGTGAACAGTATCTGTTATGAAAGAGGAAAAGAGCGGTATAGAAATGCCCGCAACATATAAGAAAAGGAGTATCTATGGAAGAATTGTTACAGGTAGGCGTCATCACTTCGACACACGGAGTGCGCGGGGAAGTCAAAGTATTTCCGACTACAGATGACCCGGAGCGTTTTAAGACGTTAAAGCATGTGCTGTTAGACACCGGGAGAGAGAAAAAACCTCTGGAGATCCAGGGGGTCAAATTCTTTAAACAGTTTGTGATCCTGAAATTCAAAGGAATTGATAATATAAATGATATTGAGCGATATAAGAGATGCCCGCTTCTGGTAGAACGAAAAGATGCGGTGGCACTGGAAGAGGATGAATATTTTATCGCCGATATGATCGGTATCCAGGTTGTAACAGAGGACGATGAACCATTCGGAACATTAAAAGATGTCATGGAGACCGGTGCGAACGATGTTTATGTGATCGATACCGAGGAACATGGAGAAGTGCTGGTTCCGGCAATCCGCGAATGTATCCTGGATGTTGATATAGAGAATCAGAAGATGAAGATCCACCTGATGGACGGGCTGATCTAGAAAGAGGATAGTATATGAATTTTTATATTATGACATTATTTCCGGAGATGGTCATGGACGGGCTGAACACCAGTATCATCGGGCGTGCGGTGAATAAAGGACTTCTGTCTATAGAGGCTTTGAATATCAGGGATTATGCGTTCAATAAGCATCACAGCGTGGATGACTATCCGTATGGCGGCGGTGCAGGGATGCTGATGCAGGCGGAGCCGGTATATCAGTGCTATGATGCACTTGCAAGACAGATCCGGGAAAGGAAAGCCGGGGAAGAAAGATCCGGAGAACAGCCGGACATGGCGTGTGGAAAGAAACGCACAAGAGTCATCTATCTGTCCCCGCAGGGAAAGACATTCAACCAGTCTATGGCAGAAGAATTCGCACAGGAAGAAGATCTTGTATTCTTATGCGGACATTATGAAGGGATTGACGAACGTGTGCTGGAGGAGATCGTGACCGATTATGTATCCATAGGGGATTATGTCCTGACCGGGGGAGAACTTCCGGCGATGATCATGATTGATGCGATATCCAGACTGGTTCCTGGAGTCCTCCATAACGATGTATCTGCCGAATTCGAAAGCTTTCAGGATAATCTGCTGGAATACCCGCAGTATTCCAGACCGGAAGTGTGGCATGACAAAAAAGTACCGGAGATATTGATGTCCGGTCATCATGCCAATATTGAAAAATGGAGACGCGAACAGTCTGTGATCCGCACTGCGAAGAACCGGCCGGATCTGCTTGAAAAGGCAGAGCTTACCGAGAAAGAAAAAAAGCTGGCAAAGGAAATACAAAGAGACGGGCAGTCGGTTACAGAGTAGGATCATATAAAGCAGAAAAGAGTGCAAAAAACAAGAAAAAATCCTTGTAATTTTGCACTGGGTATGATAGAATATAGCGTGTTGTGAAGAAAAATAGATGGTCCTCTGGTACAAATGTATTAAGAACATCCAAGTAAACAAGGAGGTCACACATAATGAACGATATTATTAAGAACATTGAAGCTGCTCAGTTAAAAGAAGTAGCACCAGAATTCCACGTTGGAGATACTGTTAAAGTTTACGGAAAGATCAAAGAAGGAAACCGTGAAAGAGTACAGATTTTCGAAGGAACAGTCCTGAAGAGACAGGGTGGCGGAGCAAGAGAGACATTTACAGTTAGAAAGTTTTCTAACGGAATCGGTGTTGAGAAGACTTGGCCGGTACACTCACCAAACGTTGAGAAGATCGAAGTAGTAAGAAGAGGTAAAGTAAGAAGAGCAAAACTGAACTACTTAAGAGACCGCGTTGGTAAGAAAGCTAAAGTAAAAGAATTAGTAAAATAATCAGGAAAATGAATGTAAAAAGGACAACTACATAATGTAATTGTCCTTTTTTGATATGTGCCATGTATTTCGCAGGGAGCTGCCCGTGGCAAGTCATGAAGATAAGGGGATTATATGAGACGCAGAAGTAATCTGGATTTTGAAAGACGAAGAAGATCCCGGAGATCAAGTTACCGCAGACGTCAGGCAAAAAAGAAACTGTTGGGAAAACTTCCGAAGGAGAAGAAGAAGATTCATCTGAATCTGGAAAAGATCGTATCCGGCATAAGCTGGGTATTTAAGATCGCAGTCACCTGCCTGATCGCATTTGTCGCAGTATGGTACTGGGGACAACAGGTGAGTACCGTGGGAGATTCTATGAGACCAGTACTTAAGAATGCGGATAAAGTGCTGGTAAACCGTATTGTATATAATGCATCTTCTCCAAAGCGTGGAGATATCATTGTCTTTAAGCCGAAGGGCAATGAAAGTTCGCATTATTATACGAAGAGGATTGTTGGACTTCCGGGAGAAACGGTACAGATCGTAGAGAACCGGATTTATATCAATGGAAAGAAACTGGAAGAAGATTATACAACCACGAAGATCGATACCGCAGGCATCGCAGCCGAGAAGGTTAAGCTTGGCGGGGATGAATATTTTGTGATGGGTGATAACAGAAAGAACAGCGAAGACAGCCGGAGTGCAGATATCGGAGCGGTAAAACGGTCTTACATTTACGGAAAGGCCTGGTTTGTGGTATCACCGAAGAAGAATTTCGGATTCGTGAGATAATAGATAAGAGGAGAACGAAGATATGCATTTTCAATGGTATCCAGGGCACATGACGAAAGCAAAGCGCATGATGCAGGAGAATATCAAACTAATAGATCTGGTCATTGAGCTGGTTGATGCCAGAGTACCGATCAGCAGCAGGAACCCGGACATTGACGAACTTGGAAAGAATAAAGCGAGGCTGATCCTTCTGAACAAGTCAGATCTGGCAGAAGATAAATGGAACGATGCCTGGTCGGAATATTTCCGCGAAAAAGGGTTCTCCGTTGTAAAAGTGAACTCTAAAAAAGGCGGGGGGATCAAGTCTATCAACGGCGTGATCCAGGAAGCATGTAAAGAAAAGATTGAAAGAGACAGAAAGCGCGGTATCCTGAACCGTCCGGTCAGAGCCATGGTAGTAGGAATCCCGAATGTTGGAAAGTCAACATTCATCAATGCACTGGCAGGAAAAGCCTGTGCGAAGACGGGCAACAAGCCGGGTGTGACCAAGGGAAAACAGTGGATCAGACTGAATAAGAATGTAGAACTTCTTGATACACCGGGAATCTTATGGCCAAGATTCGAAGATCAGGCAGTTGGTCTTAAGCTTGCATTTATCGGTTCGATCAAGGATGAGATCCTGCAGACGGAAGAACTGGCAGCAGAGCTTGTGACATTTATGAACAAGAATTATCCGGGAGTTTTGGAGAGTAAATATAACGTAGAAGAAGATGCGGATCCATACGGCATGATCGCAAGGATCGCTGAAAGCAGACATTGCCTGGTACGCGGAAATGAACTGGATACAGAGAAAGCGTCTGTCCTTCTGATGGATGATTTCCGTAACGGACGCCTGGGAAGACTGACTCTGGAATATCCGGATGCATATTAGAAAGGACACGCGCGAATATGTCCAGACATTCAAAGAGAGAGGAAGAAGAAAGAGACATCCTGGGGGAACTCGGCGGATGGCTTGTGTATATACTGCTTATCATCGGTCTGACCTATCTGATCATCACCTTTGTCGGACAGCGGACGATGGTAAGCGGCTCTTCCATGGAGACGACATTACAGGATGGAGACAATCTGATCGTTGATAAGATCAGTTACCGGTTCCGGGATCCGAAACGCTATGATATCATTGTATTTCCGTATAAATATGAAGAAGATACATATTATATCAAACGTATCATCGGAATGCCGGGTGAGACTGTGCAGATCCGGGACGGATATGTGTATATCGATGGAAAACGCCTGACCAGTGATATCTATGGGAAGGAGAAAATCAAGGATCCGCAGACGGCTGCAGAACCGGTTACGCTGGGAGATGATGAATACTTTGTGATGGGAGATAACCGTAATCACAGTATGGACAGCAGAGATCCGGGAGTAGGAGTGCTGACCCGGAAGGATCTGATCGGCAGAGCCTGGGTGCGTATCTATCCATTTGACAATATAGGAGTGATCCGACATGAATAAACGAGAAGAAGAAAAACTGAAAAAACAACAGGAAAAGCTTCAGAAAGAACTGGAGCGTACCGAAGCAATGAGCGTCTATGAAAAAGAATACAGCGACTGTACCTATATCTGTGGGATCGATGAAGTCGGCCGCGGTCCATTTGCCGGTCCGGTGGTAGCAGGAGCGGTCATTCTGCCAAAAGATGATCCGATCCTGTATCTGAATGATTCGAAAAAGCTTTCGGAGAAGAAGAGGGAGGCGCTTTACGATGAGATCATGGAGCGTGCAGTGGCGACAGGAATCGGGATCGTAAGTCCGGCAAGGATTGATGAGATCAATATCCTGCAGGCGACTTATGAGGCGATGCGCATGGCGATAGGGAACCTGAAGGTAGAGCCGGATCTGCTTCTGAACGATGCAGTGACGATACCGGGCGTCGATATCCGGCAGGTGCCGATCATCAAAGGAGATGCTCAAAGTGTGTCCATTGCAGCGGCAAGCATCATTGCCAAAGTGACCAGGGACCGCCTGATGGTAGAGTATGACGCAGTGATGCCGGGATATGATTTCGCTGCCAATAAAGGATATGGCACGAAGAAACATATCGAAGGCCTGAAAGAACTGGGACCATCACCGATTCACAGAATGACATTTATAAAAAAATACATATAAAAATATATCACAGACAGCAAAGTTGTAAGAATGTTTGCTAAAATGAACGGGAGGACTATGGCCGGAGATACAGGAAGAGAACGGAAGAATAACCGGGAGACCGGAAGCCATTATGAACGGCTTGCCGGTGCATATCTGGAGCAGGAAGGATATGAGATCCTGGAGTATAATTACCGGTGTAAGACCGGAGAGATTGATATCATAGCAAGAGAAGCGGGATATCTGGTCTTCTGTGAGGTGAAATATCGTGCTTCAGATAAAAAAGGACATCCGGCGGAGGCTGTAAATCCAGCCAAACAGAGAACCATTTCCAAAAGTGCACTTTGCTATATGACGGTCAACGGAATCGATGAGGTACCATGCAGATTCGATGTGGTGAGCATCGAGAATCATGAAGTGATACTTTACCGGAATGCATTTGATTATACAGGATAGGAAGAGATCCGGAACAGAAAGGATGAATATGGCATGAATCTGGGCTTACATTATAAAAATCAGGACCATATATTTGATGAAAAAGAAGTGAACGGTGTCCCGTTCTTAAGTTATCCGATGCTGGAAGAGACCGGAATCGTGAATCATGGATTCTCGACCAGACTTGGCGGTGTCAGCAAAGGATGCTGGGCAACGATGAATATCAGTACAACCAGAGGTGACGATCCGGAAGATGTCAGGGAGAATCAGAGAAGGATTGCCGGAGCCATCGGTGTACAGCCGGAAGATATGACATTCACCAATCAGACCCATACGACCAATGTAGCGGTAGTAAAAGCCGGAGACAAGGGAAAGCGTTTTCAGGAGACCGATGGAATGATCACAGATGTGCCGGGAATCTGTCTGGTTACATTTTACGCAGACTGTGTGCCGTTGTATTTTGTTGATCCGGTGAAGAAGGCAATCGGTCTTTCACACTCCGGATGGCGAGGAACCGTCGGTAAGATAGGAAAAGTTACCATAGAACTGATGCAGAAGACATATGGCTCTGATCCGGAAGATATCATTGCGGCAATCGGTCCGTCCATCTGCCGGGACTGCTATGAAGTGAGCGGGGATGTGATACAGCAATTCCGGGAAAACTTTGACGAAGCGTACTGGCCGGAGCTGTTTTATAAAAAAGAAAACGGGAAATACCAGTTGGATCTCTGGCGTGCCAATGAACGGATATTCACAGAAGCCGGAATCCGCGAAGATCATATTGCGGTAACCAATGTATGCACACACTGCAATCCGGATATTCTGTTCTCGCACAGGACTACCGGAGATAAAAGGGGAAATGTAAGCGCATTTCTTGCGCTGAAACAGATGACAACAAGAGGAGTATAACATATGACAGATACAACAATTGCAGATACGACGCAGGAAGTAACCGATGCGACCCAGGAAGCGGTCAAACAGGTTAATCAGCTGACACAATATGTACAGGACAGCATACCGGGACTGATCACGTTCGGATTGAAAGTGCTGGCGGCACTGGTGGCATTCTTTATCGGCCGGCTGGTGATCCGGTGGATCAGGAAGATCGTCAGACGTTCCTTTGAGCGCTCCGGTGCGGACAAAGGAGTGGAGCAGTTTGTAGATTCCCTGCTAAAATACGGACTGTATGCCCTGCTTGTCTTCAGTCTGATCTCCAGTCTTGGATTCGATACAACGTCCGTAGCGGCAGTACTGGCATCCGGCGGTGTGGCAATCGGTCTTGCATTACAGGGAAGCCTTTCGAACTTTGCAGGCGGAGTCTTGATCCTTTTATTAAAACCGTTTGTAGTCGGAGATTATATTATCGAGGATAGCAACGGAAAAGAAGGAACCGTAAAAGAGATCCAGATCTTCTATACCAAGCTCAGTACGATCGATAACAAGACAATCGTAATCCCGAATGGAATGCTGACCAACAACAGTATTACCAATGCAACGGCAAAAGATGAAAGGCAGCTTGATCTGCGGGTAAGTATCTCTTATGACGCAGACATCCGGCAGGCGAAAAACGTGATTGAGGAACTGTTGGAAAAAGATGAATGCATTATCAAGAATGAGCAGATCAATGTGTTCGTTCATGAATTGGCAGACAATGCGGTAGTGCTTGGAATCCGCGCATGGGTGAAAAATGAGGAATACTGGACAACGAGATGGAGGCTTCTGGAAGAGATCAAGATCCTGCTGGATGAAAATGGAATTGAGATTCCGTATCCGCAGATGGCAGTGCATATGAAGGAAAATGTGTAATTCACTACACATTTTCCTGAAAAAGTACTTGCAAATATAATAAAATGCGGTATAATTATAGACATGGCTGTCACAGACACATGCTGGAATAGCTCAGTTGGTAGAGCACTTCACTCGTAATGAAGGGGTCGTCGGTTCAAGTCCGATTTCCAGCTTATTTTTTTAGAATCCTTGGAAAAGGGTTCTATTTTTTTTGCGTGAGTATGTAAAAGTAACTGTTCGGATAAGAAATTGTCCAGATACACAGAGTGAGGAATTTCGTGTATAATAAATGTGTGGATGTGAAAGGGGAAGACACAGATGAAACAAATATGGAAACAAACATGGAGACAGCGGCTGGCAGCAGCGTTGATACAGCTGCTTATGGTGCTTGCAATGGCAGGTGTCGGAATCCGGATGCCGGTGCAGGCGGCAGAAAAGAATGCGGTCACACAATCCGGTGAGATGAAGGTACATTTCCTCGACGTAGGACAGGGACTGTCTATTCTGGCCCAGTCGGAAGGAAAGACGATGATTTATGACGGTGGGGACAGGAAGACTTCAAGATTCGTAGTATCCTATCTGAAAGAACATGGCGTATCGAAAATTGATTACCTGATCAGCAGCCACTACGATGCGGATCATATGACAGGACTGATTGGATGCCTGAATGCATTTGATGTGAAAAATGTCATATCCAGCAACTATGTGCATACGAGCAAGCTGTATCAGTCATTTGTGAAAGCGGTCAAAGCCGATGGACTTAAGATGCAACATCCGGCGATTGGAAAGACGTATAAATTTGGAAGAGGCTCATTCGAGATCCTTGCACCGAAGACGATAGAGGCGAAAGGAAGCAACAATAATTCAGTAGCAATCAAGTTGATGAATGGTGAAAACAGCTTTGTATTTACCGGAGATGCGGAGCACGAAAGCGAAGCAGCAATGTGTAATTCCGGTATCGACTTAAGTTGTGATGTGCTTGTCCCGGGGCATCACGGATCTGCAACAGCGACCTCATGGGATTTTCTTCAGAAGACAGTGCCGGAATATGCGGTGATCAGTTGCGGAACGAATAATAAATATGGACATCCGGACAAAGATACCATGGATAAGCTCCAGAGTATGGACATCCAGGTATACAGGACGGATAAGCAAGGAACGATCGTTGTGACCAGCGACGGCACGAATCTGAACTGGAGTGCGGAACCGTGTAATGACTATACACCGGGAGACGATTCGGATCAGGGAACGCAGAGTACGTCGGAAGTACAGCAGGAGGCATCAAAGACAGCAACAGGAGAGCATGTATGGGTGTCTGCGACAGGAAACAAATACCACAAGACGAATCACTGTGGCAATATGAATCCGAATACGGCAAAAGAAGAAACCCGGGAAGAAGCGGAAGCGCAGGGACTTGAACCATGTAAGAAATGTTACTAAATGAGATAAACAGTGAGAAAACGGAAAGGAATGTTTGAAAATTACAGAGTATGGAATTACGGTTGTTTACCTGATGATTTTATGCCGTATTGCTTATGCGGACTGGAAATATCAGATCATTGAGCCGTGGACACATATAGGAATCCTGACACTTGCCTGTATGGAAATGTTATTCCGTGTGGGAGTGTCTGTCCAGGAACGGTGTCTGGGTGCTGTGGTCATTGCAGTACCAATGCTGGTGTTGACAGTTATGTTAAAAGGCGGATTTGGCGGCGGCGATATAAAGCTGATGGCGGTATCCGGTTTCCTGAACGGCGTGAAAGTTATCACATATGCAGGAATGCTGGGAATCATATTGAGCGGCATATATGTAAGCATGATGCTGGCAGCAGGAAAGATGGGACGAAAGGACAGTTTTGCTCTTGGTCCCTTTCTTGTTATGGGAATTATTGGAATGAAATTATGGACTTCAATTAGTTGATATGGTAGCATATTATATGCGAGAGTATATTTTTAGACACGATTAGAGGAGAATATAGATAAATGGGAGCGTTAAGTATCAAGCGTGGGACAAAGATGCAGAGGAAAAGAATCAGCCGAAGCTGATCCATTGTGCTGACGAGAAGATGTATAAAGACAAAAAGAGGATAAAAGAAAATACACCTTCTGCATAAATGATAGTTTGGAAATGATAGAAATGCGCAATATATGATTACGAGGTGACGTATGAAATTACTGGTGACCGGAAATATCGGATATATTACAACAGAATTTATCGAGGAGGCTTTCCCTGAGTGTCAGATTCTTCTTCTTGGAGAGACTGAACAAAAGTCAAATCGCAATAAGAGCTTATCGGTATACCCGATGCCGAAGACGGAGGAAGAATTCAAAGACATTTTCAAGACGTATGAATTTGAGGGAGTGATTTATTTTTCTAATTATCTTACATTTCATGGGACGATGGAGGGTGAGATTGAGACTTTACGCAAGCTATTACATTACTATAAAGGGAATCTGAATTCCAGGCTTCTGTATATTACAGGACCGGATAGTTTATATGAAGATACAACAGGAAAGACGCTGATGGTCCGCTCGGCAGAAGAGTTCTGCAGGCAATACGGCGAACTGCATCAGATCGCTGTCAAGATTCTGCGTGTGCCGTATCTTTATTCCGGTACTTATGAGGAGGATTATTTTTTCAAGCTGTTCTCAACTGTGATCAATAAGAAGCAGATTACATTTGAAGAAGCACCGGCACAGGAGATGCATTTTCTTGCTTTGAGTGATCTTGGGGATTTATTATACAAGATTTTTGATAACTGGGGAGAGGGGAGCGCCTGTATTCAGGTTCCGCAGGTATTTCATTTTACTTTTCAACAGTTCGGGGAGAGACTGGCACAGATGTTTCCGGCTGCAAACATTACCTATTTGTCAGAGGTGCTGATCCGGGATGGGATATCTGATGACCACGTTCTGAGAAATGAATACGGTTGGTTTCCGAAGATTTCTCTTTTGGAGGAACTTACAGAAATTTATGAGGATTATTGTGAGAAAACGAACCATAAGACACGGAAGATCGATGTAGTAAAAACTTTTTTGAAAGTACATGATAAAATCGTGAAAATCGCGGAATTGCTGCTCACATTTTTTGTTTTTGAAGCACTGAACCGGGTGGCGGGAAATCAGGTGCAGTTTCAGATGATCGATCTGAGGCTTGTTTACATCGTGCTGTTCAGCAGTCTGTACGGCATTAATTACGGGCTTGCAGCAGCGGGGCTGGAAACACTTTCATTGCTGGCAGCATATACGAAAACCGGGATCGGCTGGACGACACTTTTCTACGAACCTTCGAACTGGATTCCGTTTATCTTCTATTTTGTAGTCGGCGCGATCTGTGGTTACATCCGACTGAAAAACAGAGATAATATTCAATTCATGAAAGAGGAGAATAAACTGATCCTGGATAAATTTCTGTTTATGAGAGAAATGTATCAGGAGACGCTTTCTGATAAACGGCAGTACAAGAAGCAGATTCTGGGAAGCCGTGACAGCTTTGGTAAGATTTTTGATATTACGAAAAAACTGGATATCATTCTTCCGCAGGAGCTTTTTATTGAAACTCTGCATGTGATGGAATCAGTTCTTGAGAATCATACATTTGCGATTTATTCAGTTGGAAAGAATCAGAGCTATGGACGTCTTGAGATCGCATCCCAGGGAATGACAGATGTGTTGAAAAAATCCATTTGTCTGGATGATTATCTGGAAGCGAAAGAGACGATTGTGTCCGGAAAGGTGTGGGTAAACCGGAATTTCCTGGACGGCTATCCGATGTATATGAACGGGATTCACAAAGATGGAGAGCTCGTGATGCTGATTTTCATTCAGGAAGTGGGAAATGAACAGCTTTCCCTCTATTATCTGAATCTGTTCCAGATTCTCTGCGGTCTGGTAGAAACAGCACTTTTGCGCGCACTGGAATATCAGGAGGCAATCAAGAACAGGCAGTACGTGCAGGGTACACGTATATTGAAGCAGGAGTATTTTGAAGAACGGCTGTATTCCTTCCATTCTATGAGGGAGGAGAATCGGGCATCCTATGTGCTTTTGAAGCTGGAGTATCCGAAGATGACACTGGAAGAGGCAGACACAGCGCTACAGGCTTCGGTCCGTGAAAATGATGTCAGGGGGATTTCTGAAAAAGGAGAGCTCTTCCTCATTCTTTCACAGACGGACAGAAGTTCCTTGCCGATCATTCTTGCAAGACTGGAAAATAACGGCTTCGTCTGTCATGAGATCGATACCATGGAGAATGCAAATACAGGAGAAAAATTATGATTCAGACAGTGCTTGGAGTATTCCTGATCCTGTTACATATTGTCTGCTGTGTGCTGGTCTGGCTGGGGATAAAGACACATCTGCTAAAGGTGAAAAAATATCTGATGGCACTTGTGATCTTCGTTCCTTTCTGGGGAACAGTGTGCGTGCTGCTTTTGCATTTGCAAATGCTGACCAGAAGAGACAATAGGATAGAACCGGGAGTGGAAAAGCTTCGTGTAAATGAAGAGATTTATAAAAATATTTTTCAGGCAGTTTCGGATACGGACAAAAAGATCGTTCCGTTAGAGGAAGCACTTTTGATTAACGAACCGGGAGTGCGCCGTGAACTGATCATGGATGTGTTAAATGATGATCCGGAAGAATATATGGATCTTCTGAAACAGGCCCGCATGAATGAAGATGTAGAGGTTGTCCATTATGCGATCACAGCCATGGTTGAACTTTCCAAGGAATATGATTTTTGTTTGCAGAAGATGGAGAAGCTGTATGCGGCATCACCGGACGATCCGGAGATCCTGGAGCAGTACTGTGATTTTATGGAAGAGTATCTGAATCAGGGGATTCTGGAAGCCCAGATGGAGAGAGAACAGAGAAAACGTTATATCCGTCTTTTAAGACAAAAGCTGAAGGTGAAAACGACGCTTTCCACATGTGTGCGTCTGTTCCAAAATCTGATGAAAACAGGAGATTATGTTCAGGCGGAAGAGATTCTAGGGCTGATGGATCAGAAATGGCATCGGAAAGAGGAGTTCTGGATTTTGAAGATCCGGTATCTGGCAGAACGAAAAAAGGGAGCGGAGTTGCAGCAGTGTTTAAGACAGATGAAAGAGGAGCAGATCTATCTGTCGTCTAAGAGTAAGGAGGTATTGGCTTTTTGGCTGGATTAAAATCATTGAAAACATTTCCGTTTAAAAGTATGCTGGTGATCCTGGGTGTATTTCTGATGATCGCGGTCTTCCTTTTTGCTGAACGAAGTGGAATTCAATATACTGAAAAAAACAGAAAAGTCGCATATCTCAGTCAGGAAGAAGTGGTTACGGAACAGATGGCTGCGAAATCACTGCCGAAGACCTGTCTGGTACTTCGTAACAGTGAAGATGAGGCGAGTGTGGCTGCATGGGAGCAGTTTCAACAAATTTTTAAAGATATGAAGGTTGGAACAGATGTGGTAGACCTGCAGAGTGCATCCTCTATTCCAGATTATCATGCTTATGAAACGGTTGTTGTATTACTGAGCGATGTAAGTCCGTTGAAAGAGAATCTTATGGAACTGTGTGATTGGGTGTCAGAGGGTGGGAATGTACTTTTTGCCCTGACACTTCAGAAAACAGCGTATTCATCAGTGATTGAGCAGAAGCTTGGAATCGTTTCTTCCGGATATGACAATATACGTGTAGACAGTATTTATTTTGAACCGGAATTTATGCTTGGCGGCGGACAGGCTTATGCAATCACGGATCCGTATGACTCTGCCTGGGCAGTGCAGCTGAGTGAGAATGTGAAGGTTTATGCGCGTGTCAATGAAAAAACGGTCAGCCTGTCATTTGGGAGAACCAATATGGAAAAGGGAAGTTTGTAGTAGACAACTTTGGACTGTATGAGAAAGCGGTGCGTGGATTCTATGCGGCTTCCTACAGTCTCCTTACTGATGTGGGGGTTTATCCGGTGATCAATGGATCAGCATTTTATCTGGATGACTTTCCGTCACCGGTTCCAGAGGGAGATGGTACTTATGTGAAGCGGGACTATGGAATGAGCATTAGTGATTTCTATATGGATGTGTGGTGGCCGGATATGCAGGAGCTTGCATCTGATCACAACGTTCGCTATACTGGTGTGATTATTGAAAATTATGAGGATGCGACGGATGGAACGATTAAGAAACAGAAGGATACCAGACGTTTTCAGTATTTTGGAAATATGCTGCTTCATCAAGGTGGAGAACTCGGGTATCATGGATACAATCATCAGCCGTTGAGTCTTTCAAATGCGGATTATGGTGATGTGCTTCCGTATGATACATGGAAAAATGAGGCGGCCATGAAAAAGGCTGTAAAAGAATTGATCCATTTTGGAGAGGATACATTTCCCGGTGTATCAATGTCAGTCTATGTACCGCCGTCCAATGTATTGTCAGCAGAAGGAAGGAAGATGCTCGCGAAAGATTTCCCGGAGATCCGGACGATCGCCAGTAATTATTTCACCGGTGAGTTTGCGTATGTGCAGGAATTTGAAGTTGCAAAGGATGGGATTGTAGAACAGCCGCGTATCATCTCCGGTGCAATTATCGATAATTATATGAAGATGGCGGCACTGTCGGAATTAAATATGCATTTTGTGAACAGTCATTTTATTCATCCGGATGATCTTCTGGACGAAGACCGCGGTGCGGCGCTTGGCTGGGAAAAGATGAAGGGCAACCTCGCTGATTATATGGACTGGCTGGTGGATTCGGCACCGTCCTTGAGACAACTCACCGGTTCAGAACTATCCGGTGCGATCCAGCGTTATGGAGCGGTTACATTCACAAAGACAGTGACAGAGCGGTCTATAGAATTGAAGCTTAAAAACTTCTATGATGAAGCATATTTTATGGTGAGGATCAATGAAGGAACACCGGGTGAAGTTTCGGGAGGAAAACTTACACATCTGACAGGAAATCTCTATCTGCTTCAGGCAAAGGAACCAACAGTAACTATTGAGAAATTAGAAGATTGAAATACAAAGCGGTAACACGCGACAGATAAGGAGTTAATTGTGAGAATCTGTCTCATATTGGAGGGGTGTTATCCCTACATATTTGGAGGTGTATCCACCTGGATGCACCAGTATATCAATGAAATGAAAGAGCATGAGTTTGTTCTGTGGGTGATTGGGGCAAATGCGAAGGATAAAGGGAAATTTGTCTACGAGCTTCCGAAAAATGTTGTAGAAGTTCACGAGGTCTTTCTGGATGACGCTTTGCGGCTGAAGGATTCTGGAAAAATGTTTCATGCCTTTACAGAGGAAGAGACGAACAGCCTGAAAGAGCTGATGCTGTGTAGACGCCCGAATTGGGAAATCTTGTTTCGGCTCTATCATGATCAGAAGCTGAATCCTATGTCTTTTTTAAGAAGTGAGGAATTCCTGAATATATTGACGGAGTGCTGTATAAAAGATTATCCATATACTCCGTTTGCGGATGCATTTCACACAATGCGTTCTATGCTGCTTCCGGTCCTTTATCTAATGGGAAGTGAAGTGCCCAAGGCAGATGTCTATCATGCAATCTGTACAGGATATGGCGGACTTCTTGCATGCCTGGGCGGGCATGTTTATAAGAAGAAAGTGCTGCTGACAGAGCATGGGATATACACAAGAGAGCGTGAAGAAGAGATCATTCGTGCAAAATGGGTACAGCCGGCATTTAAAAAGCAGTGGATTTCTTTCTTCTATATGCTGTCGGATATTATTTATACGAGAGCGTTTCTAGTCTCAGCATTATTTACCAATGCCATGCATGCACAGATCCAGATGGGATGTGACAAGGGGAAATGTCGTGTCGTTGAGAACGGAATCAACTATGAAAGGCTTTCCCCTATTCCATTGAAAAAGGAAGACGGATGGGTTGACATCGGTGCGATCGTGCGTCTGGCACCGATCAAGGATATCAAGACGATGATCTATGCGTTTTATGAGCTTTGCACGACAAGAGAGCATGTGCGTCTCCATATTATGGGAGGCGTCGATGATGAGGAGTATGCGCAGGAGTGCTATGCGCTGGTCGATCAGCTTCATCTGGAAAATGTGATCTTTACAGGACGAGTGGATATCATCTCTTATATGGAGAAGCTGGACTTTACAATTTTGACGAGTATATCGGAAGGACAGCCGCTGTCTGTTTTAGAATCATTTGCTGCAAGGCGGCCTTGTGTGACTACAGATGTAGGATGCTGCAGGGAACTTCTGAATGGTAACGAGGAGGATCGATACGGAAAAGCAGGCTATTGTGTTCCACCGATGTATCGAGAGGGGCTCGCACAGGCAATGGATCGGATGTGCGCTTCCAGAGCTCGGAGACTCCGCATGGGGGAGAATGCACAGAAACGAGTGAAAGCATATTATCGAAAAGAAGAAATGATTGAAAAGTACCGGAAGATGTATCAGGAGGTGGAAGAGGCAGATGGCCGGAATCGGATTTGAGTTAAAAAAATTATTCCAGAAGCGCGGACTTGCAGCAACGGCAAAAGCGTATGGGTATGCAGGAGTGATCTGTACAGGTCCGATGCTGCTTGGTATCGTGCTGTTGGTAGGAATCGCTTTTATCTGCGATCATACCGGTGCGACGAGACATAATCGGGAACTTCTGAACTGTATGATTACTTACACACTTCTCGCTTCGCTGACCGTGACCAGTTTCTTCTCTATGGTCGTGACGAGATATATTGCGGATATGCTGTATGAAGAACGCCACGAGGCGGTGCTTTCTTCTTTATGGGGTTCAACAGCGCTTCTGCTTGTAGTCGGCGGAATCATGTATGGGATTTTTCTTCTGTTTTCAGGAATCAATCTGATTGATCAGTTTTTGTGCCTGGAGTTTTTCGGAGAATTGATCGTCACCTGGAATGCGATGAGTTATCTGACAGCGATCAAGGATTACAAAGGGATTCTTATTTCATTTATTACAGCGGTAGCGGTATCATTGTTGGTCGGATTCCTATTGATCCTGATTGGGATTCCACATGTAGAGGCGTTGATGATCGCAGTTACGATCGGTTATGGAATCATGCTGCTTTGGGATGTGACGCTGTTGTACCGTTATTTTCCGCAGAGAGAGATCAGTGCATTTTTCTTTTTACGCTGGGTGGATCAGTTCCTTCCGCTTGCGTTTACAGGCTTGTTCACGAACATCGGACTATTTGCACATCTTGTTATCATGTGGTGCGGACCGATCAGTGTACATGTTCAGGGATTATTTTATGGTGCACCGTATCATGATGTACCTGCGATGATCGCCTATTTGACGATTCTTATTACAACCGTTAATTTCGTTGTATCTGTGGAAGTGAATTTCTATCCGAAATATCGGAATTATTATAGTTTGTTTAATGACAAGGGAGAAATCAAGGATATCCTGCAGGCGGGAAATGAGATGAGAAAGGTCTTAAACATGGAGCTGAAATATACGGCGTTAAAGCAGCTACTTACAACGGCACTGGCTATTTCGATCGGACAGCTGCTTTTGACATATCTTCCGCTTGGATTTAATGATCTTATGGAAGGATATTTTAGGACACTCTGTGTCGGCTATGGACTCTATGCAATTGCTAACACAATGATGCTGATCTTACTTTATTTTACAGATTACAAGGGAGCATTATTTGCAACAGGAATGTTTGCCGCATGTACGACGACATTTACCTGTGTGTCTTTATTCTTCCCACAGGTGTATTATGGGTTTGGATTTTTACTGGGAAGTGCAGTGTTCTTTTTGATCTGTACACTGCGTCTTGGATATTTTATAAAAAAACTTCCGTATTATATTTTGAGCGTACAGCCGATTGTGGCAGAGGATAAAACAGGTTTCTTCACACGGCTTGGATGCTTTTTGGAAGAGAAAATAGAGAGGGGAGATAAGCTTGAAAAAATATAAATTACTTGCGTTGGGATGTGCCCTTTTATTAGGAATGTCCTGTTGCCTGACGGGATGTACCACCCCGGAGAAAACAGGGGATACTTCAAAGAAACAGACAGAACAACAGGAAGAGATAAAAAAGGCAGAGACACAGGATATCAACGACGTTCACCTCAGGGATAAGGATAGTCTCTATGAAAATGATGACGAGGCAAGTGTTGTGACGATGTATCTCACCGTTTCCCGTGGAAATTCTTCAGAGGGAACGGCTCATACCTGGAAGGAGATTAACAGTTATTCGGCCTATGATTATGACAAGATGGGAGTAGAACGTTACCAGACAGCGGCGCTTCTTCAGGTTGGTGATGAGTCAGGTCCGCAGAGCGGGGAGGTTGGATATGGTGAAAATGTGCCGAATGCTACCGTGCAGATCAGAGGACAGACATCGAGCCGTAATTCGCAGAAAAACTATAAGATTGAGCTGAAGAAGAATAAGGGAACCTGGCGTGGACAGCGCACGATCAATCTGAATAAACATCAGACAGATGGAATGCGTTTCCGTAATAAGCTGTCCTACGATCTTCTGAAAGGGATACCGCAGCTGATGTCACTTAGAACTCAGTTCGTACATTTATATGTAAGAGATCTTACCGAAGGAAACAGCGCAGAGTTTCAGGATTATGGATTGTACACACAGGTAGAACAGCTGAACAAGACAGGAATGGAGAATCACGGAATGGACTCGAAAGGACAGTTATATAAAATCAATTCGTTTGAGTTTTTCCGTTATGAAGATGTGATAAAAAAAGAAGACGATCCGACCTATGACCAGAAAGCCTTTGAAAAGCTTCTGGAGATCAAAGGAGATTCAGATCATACGAAACTGATTCAAATGCTGACAGATCTGAATGATACTTCTCAACCGATTGAGGATATCCTGGATCAATATTTTGACAGAGAAAATCTGACGTACTGGATGGCGTATCAGATACTGACCGGAAATGTAGATACACAGAATCGTAATACATATTTATATAGTCCACAGAATTCGGACACATGGTATCTGATCGCGTGGGATAATGACGGCTCTTTCATGAGAACCGAATACAACATTCAGAATCGTTTCGATCAGGGAAGTTGGGAATGTGGAGTCAGCAATTACTGGGAAAATGTTCTTTTTCAAAGATGTCTGCAGTCCGAGGATTTCCGTGAGGAACTTGACGCGGCGATCCAGGATCTGAGATCCTATCTCAGTGTGGATCGGATCAGTAGTATGATAGAGGAATATCGTACAGTTACTCAGAAGTATTTAAATCAGATGCCGGACCAGATGTATGCACCGTTGACTGAAGCGAAGTATGAAACAATTGCATCGGCAATCCCTTCAGAGGTAGAACAAAATTATGAACTTTATAAGGAGAGCCTGGAAAAGCCAATGCCGTTTTATATCGGAAAACCGGTGATCAAGGGAAATATTTTGAAGTTCAACTGGGACGCATCGTATGACTTTGATGCAGAGACGATCACTTACACAGTTGAACTGGCAAAAGATTATAAGTTTAATGAGATTGTATTTCGTAAGGATAATATTCAAATTCCGGAAGCGGAGACTACAGTTCCGGCAGATGGTCAGTATTTTGTGCGTATCCGTGCGACAAATACATCTGGACAGACGCAGGATGCTTTTGATTATTATGTAACAGACGCTGGAAAGAATTATGGTATGAAATGTTTCTACATTACAGGCGGCCAAAATGTTGAGGAAGATATTTATGAGGAATGATTTATCAAAAGAACGCTTCCGTAATGAATGGAAATATCTGATCAGTACCAGTGAGAAAGAATTGCTGGAGCTGAGGATGAAGCATTTGCTGAAAAAGGATCCAAATGCAAAGGGAAATGGCTATATGATCCGCAGTCTCTATTTTGATGATTATTTCAACAGTGCCTATGCGGAAAAGGAGTCAGGTGTTCTGATGCGTAAAAAATACCGAATCCGCATATATGACTGTAGTGACCGTTCGATCAAGCTGGAGCGGAAGAAGAAATTCGGAAGTTATATTTATAAAGAAAGTGCTCCGCTGACAAAGGAAGAATTCTATAAGATCCTTGATGGAGATTATAAATTTTTGTTAAGTAGTCCGTATTCATTGTGCAGAGAATTTTATGTGGAATGTGTCAGCAATCTCATGCGTCCACGCACGATCGTTGACTATGACCGTGTACCGTGGATCATGGATGAGGGGACAGTCAGGATTACATTTGACAGTGATGTGAGGGCTGCGGTCGGAAGTTATGACATCTTTGATCCGTCCCTTCCGACACTTCCGGTGCTTGAACCGGGGAAACTAGTTATGGAAGTGAAATTCACAGAGATGCTTCCACAGATCGTGCGTGACTTGCTTCCACCAAATGCACAAGAATTCACAGCAGTATCAAAATATGTATTCTGTTATGAAAAATCGCAGTATTTGCATGGATTTGAATATTGGAATGAAACACAGGAGAGAAAACTATTATGAGTATACAAGATATGATTAAGAAGTCGGTGCTTGAATCCGGCGTATTTGATAGCTTTAATGCACCGAAGATGGCAATTTCGCTGATCGTGGCGTTGCTTCTCGGAGCAGTGATCTATATGGTTTACAGCAAGTTTTATGTAGGGGTGATCTTCTCTCGGAGCTTTGCAGTTACGTTGGTCGGCATGACACTTCTCACTTGCATGGTTACTCTGGCAATCAGTACGAATATCGTGATTTCCCTTGGTATGGTCGGTGCATTGTCTATCGTACGTTTCCGTACGGCGGTGAAGGATCCGATGAATCTGCTCTATCTTTTCTGGGCAATCACGACAGGTATCACGACTGGAGCGGGAATGTATCCGTTGGCACTGATTGCAGCAGCGGTTATGATCATTATGATTTATCTGTTTTATCATAAGCAGCAGAAAGGCAGAATCTATATTGCCGTGATCCATTATCAGGGAGATGAAGCCGGTGATGAGATCATCCGCAGCTTTGGCAGAATGAAATACTTCATAAAGTCAAAGACGATGCGTGGGGAGAAAACAGAGATGGCAGTTGAGGTATTCTGTCGGCAGAATGATCTCGATTTCACAGAGAAGATCCGGAAGATCACAAATGTAGAAGATATTACATTGATCCAGTATAATGGAGAGTATCACGGATAAAATGAAAAGATTATAACTGGTTGATTCATTAAGAATATATATTCCCTTTCGTGGACAGAATGGATGGAAGTGCAATCCGGTCACTGAGACATCCAGATGCTGAGACGATCCCGATTATTGCCATGACTGCCAATGCTTTTGCAGAAGATGTACAGCTGGCCAAAAATACAGGAATGAATGAACATATCGCAAAACCACTTGATATGAATAAGCTGAATGATGTTCTGGAAAACTGGCTGTAATTAATGTCCACAGTGCGCTGAAAAAGCAGTACTTAATTTGGAGAGAATTATATGAAAAAATTTAAGATAAATGTACAGAGATATATCTGTATTTTATTATGCCTTGTTTTATATATTACTGTGTTTCCCTTTCCTGTATCAGCAGAGGAAGAAAAAAACCGGACAGTCAGAGTAGGCTGGTATGAAGGAACCTATAATACCACAGAACCAAACGGTGAGAAAAGAGGCTACAGTTACGAATATCAGCAGGCAGTGGCTGCGCATACAGGATGGAAATATGAATATGTGGAGGGAAACTGGGCAGAACTGATGAGTATGCTGAAAAATGGAGAAATCGATCTGATGGGAGATATGTCCTATGCAGAGGAACGTTCTGCTTCCATGCTCTTTTCAGAACTGCCCATGGGCGAGGATAAGTATTACCTTTATATAAATCCTTCTGATACAGATATCTCGGTTTCAGATCTGACTACATTGAATGGGAAGAGGATCGGGGTGGTGCCGGATACACTTTCTGCCAGTCGGTTCTGTGAGTGGGAGAAAAGCCATGGAGTAGACACGCAGCAGGTTGATATTACCAGTACAGATGATGCCCGTCAGAAACTACAAAATCAGAAAATTGACGGATTTGTTTTAAATGAGTCTCCACAGTGGGAAAGAGACGATATTTCTCCTGTGCTTCTGATTGGCAGCTCCTATAATTATTTTGCAATCAACAAAAAACGCCCGGATCTGAAAGAGGAGCTGGATCAGGCAATGCAGAAGATAGAAAAAGAGAATCCTTTTTATGAAGAAGATCTTTATAAGAGATATCTCTCCGCAAATTCTATTGAAACTCTTACGGATGAGGAGCAGAACTGGCTGGAACAGCATGGGGCGGTCAGGATTGGATATCTGAAAAAGGATGTGGGTGTCAGTCTTGCGGATGCAGAGTCAGGGGAACCGACAGGAATTATTAACGATTATATCAGTCTGGCTTCCGATTGTATGGGAGAAAAAAGCATAGAATTTCAGACGACAGGCTTTGATTCCCAGGAGGAAGAACTGCAGGCATTAAAGGATAACAGGATTGATATGATTTTTCATATGAACCAGAATCCATATGAAGCTGAGCAGAACGGCATTATATTGTCAAATACTGTTTTTGAAGTCAATGTTGCAGTGCTCACCGGTGTTGAAAAGTTTGATGAAAACAGGAAAAACACAGTGGCGGTGAGTAGAAATAACCTGCTGGGAAAGTGGTATATTTCTTTTAATTATCCTTTCTGGAAAATAAAGGAATATGATTCATCTGCTGAGGTTGAGAAAGCAGTTCGCAGTGGTGAGGCAGACTGCTTTGTTGTGAAGGCAGGACAGTCATTAAAGACGCTGGCAAACAGCAAAATGTACAGCGTTTTTCTTACGAAACCCGGCGATTCTTGCTTTGCAGTCACCAGGGAAAATATAACATTAATGAATATCCTGAATAAAACCATCCAGACTCTGCCTGCTTCCAGACTTTCAGGCCTGTTTTCTGTATATGAAAACGCACCGGGAAGGGTTACTCTGGCAGAATACATAAAGGATAATTTGCGGGTAGTTTCCATGAGTTTTGTAAGTGTGACACTGGTTATTATACTGATTATAGTTTACCTGATGATGAAAGCAAGGAAAGCCCAGATTCAGGCAGAAAAGGCTAATGCTGCCAAATCGGATTTTCTTTTCAATATGTCACATGATATCCGTACACCGATGAATGCCCTGCTGGGATACAACGGGCTGATGAAAAGGGAACTGACAGATCCAAAGCTTTTGGATTATCAGGAGAAGATGGAACAGTCTGGAAATCTGCTGCTGTCTATTATCAATAATGTGCTGGACATGGCCAAAATTGAAAGCGGTAAGATGGAACTGGATGAGAATTATGTGAAGATTAGAGATATTTATCAGGGAGTTTACAAAATTTTCCAGGCAGAAGCGGAGAAAAAGGGTATTCACCTTGAGATGGAATATGAGGTGCAGCATGAACATGTAATCTGCGATGAGACAAAGAACAGGGAAATTTTCCTCAATCTGATCAGCAATGCGGTAAAATATACAGCTTCAGTGGGAGCAGTTACCATAAGGATTACAGAGCTTGACTGTGACATGAAAGACTATGTGAGGATACAGACTCAGGTAATTGATACCGGTATTGGAATGAGTGAAGAATTCCTGCCATCCCTGTTTGAGGCTTTTGCCCGGGAACGCAATACAACAGCCGCAAAGGTTGCAGGAACAGGTCTGGGAATGCCGATCATAAAGAAATATGTTGATATGATGGGCGGAACCATTAAAGCAGAAAGTAAGCTGGGAGAAGGAAGCAAATTTACAGTTATCATGGAATACAGGATTGCTGATAAGGGTTACTACGAGCAGGTTACGGATCCGTCCCCGGATACAGAGGAAACAGACAGGATCAGCGGAAAATATGTTCTGCTGGCTGAGGATAATGACCTGAATGCGGAAATCGCAGAGTTTATCCTGGAGGATATGGGACTTATGGTTGACCGTGTTGAGGATGGAGTTCAATGTGTGGCAAGGATGGAACAGAAACCGGCAGGGACCTACGATCTGATCCTTATGGATATCCAGATGCCGAACATGGATGGCTATAAGGCAACTCAGGCAATCAGAAGGCTGGAAGATAAGAAAAAAGCCGGTATTCCGATCATAGCTATGACAGCCAATGCATTTGAGGAAGATAGAAAAAAGGCATTTGAAAAAGGAATGAACGGACATATTGCAAAGCCTGTTGATGCAGAAAAGGTTAAGAAAACCATTCTTTCAGCTATACGATGAGATGAAGGGAATGAGGAGAAATAAGAGATGAACGGAGAGGCTCATCTCTTATTTCTTTTTAGGTAGCAGGATTCAAGCTGATTGATGAGTGCATACAAACACATGGCAAACAGGCAGAGAAGACAGATGCTCATGAGGAGCCAATCCATTTTGAACACCTGACTGGAATAAATAATCAGATACCCCAGCCCTTCTTTCGCAGCAAGAAATTCCCCAATGATCACCCCGACCAGACACAATCCGATATTTACCTTCATATTGCTGATGATCGCCGGAATCGAACTTGGAAGCACAACTTTAGTCAGTACCTGATGCCGTTTCCCGCCAAGTGTATAGATCAGCGTCATCTTTCCCGGATCCGCGGACATAAAACTGGTATACAGATTCAGGATGCTTCCGAAGATAGCCACCGACATACCGGCAACAATGATGGTGGTACGTGTGGCACCGAGCCATACGATGAGAAGCGGGGCCAGGGCGGATTTTGGCAGACTGTTTAGAACAACCAGATACGGCTCCAGGATTTCTGAAAGCTTCTTACTGAACCACAGAAGCACCGCCGTCAGGATACTGAAGACGATAACCAGAAGGAAACTTACGATCGTCTCATATAAGGTGACGCCAAGGTGCAGGAAGATGCTGCGGTCTGCGACCATGTCGAGAAAACACCGGGCAATCTTAGAAGGACTGCTAAAGATAAAAGAATCGATGATTTGATGTGAGGCGGTCAGTTCCCAGACAGACAGGAAGACAACCAGAAGGAGAACCCGGGCAGCAGCTACGAACTTTTTGTGCAGCCGGTACTTTGATAAAAAGGTTCTTTGCGCTGTAGAAGATGAGGCGGCGGTAGAGATGGCACTTGCATTGGAAGTGATATTTGTGCCAGAGGCAGCAGGAATCTCAGTCTTTGACATTCGGTTCATCTTCATTTAACTCCTTCCATATCAGATTAAAATAATTCTTGAATTCCGGCGCACTTCTGCGGTTCAACGGAGTATCGTGCTCCAGATGGAACAGCAGAGGAATCGTTTGTTTGATTGTTGCCGGACGATTAGAAAGGACAATGACACGGTCGGCAAGTGAGATCGCTTCCGACAGGTCGTGCGTGACCAAAAGTGCAGATTTTCCTTCATTCCGGATGATCTGACCGATGTCATCGCCAACCTGAAGCCTGGTCTGATAGTCCAGGGCGGAAAAAGGTTCATCCAGAAGAAGAAGCTCCGGCTCCAGGACGAGTGTGCGGATCAGGGCAGCACGCTGCCGCATCCCGCCGGACAACTCCGAAGGCCTTGCATTCTTAAAGTCACCGAGTCCATAGATGTCAAGAAGCTCATGTGCCCGTTGCTTCGTACGCGCTGTCAGTGCGTGCTGGACTTCCAGCCCAAGGATTACGTTATTATAAATCGTGCGCCATTCAAAGAGTTCATCGTGCTGTAACATATAGCCGACATTTGTCGTGCTCTCTTTCAAAGGCTTTCCGTTGATCTTAATCTGCCCCTCTGTACAAGGCAGCAGTCCGCAGATCAGCGAAAGCAGTGTAGATTTGCCACACCCGGAAGGCCCCACAATGGCGGCAAATTCGCCTTTTTTCAATGAAAATGAGATATCAGACAGAGCCAGGGTCTCCCCTTGCAGAGTATGATACGTGTAAGAAATGTGCTGTAGATTTAAAATCTGTTCCCGAACCGGTTCCATAGAAGACCTCCTACAAGCAAAAAATAACCTATATAAGTAAGATATGCCGCAGACAGAAAACAGGTGAATAAATGTGGTGTGTGTGGTAAAATGCTGATATGGAAATGTCAGAAAGACATTAACACACCAGGAGAGGTCATTATATGTTACAAAAAATAAATTATCAAAAAGAACTGGATAGATTAATCACGGATCTGCAAAAAGAAGAAAAAGTCCCGACGCTTCTGCTTCACAGCTGCTGCGCCCCGTGCAGCAGTTATGTGCTGGAATACTTAAGCAATTACTTCAGGATCACGGTACTTTATTACAACCCGAACATTTACCCGGAGAGTGAATACAGCAAGCGCATCATCGAACAGCAGACACTGATCGGGGCGATGCATACGAAATATCCGGTGCAGTTCATTGCGGGCAGCTATGAGAAAGAGAAATTCTATGCGATGGCAAAGGGACTGGAAGAAGTAAAAGAAGGTGGCGTGCGTTGCTTCAAATGCTATGAACTCCGCTTAAGAGAGGCCGCAGAGATTGCAAAAGCCGGAGGATATGAGTACTTCACGACGACGCTCAGCATCAGCCCGCTTAAGAATGCAGCAAAATTGAATGAGATAGGATTAAAACTTGCAGAAGAGTATGGCGTGGCATATCTGACGTCAGATTTCAAAAAGAAGAACGGATATAAGCGGTCCGTAGAATTATCCGCACAGTACGGACTTTACCGGCAGGACTACTGTGGCTGTGAGTTCTCCATGCGCCAGCGTCTGGAAGAACAGCAGGCACGAAAAGAACAGTGAAAATGCATAAATGGAATTAGAAAATTGCATGGATTAAGAAAAAAATCACGTTTTAGAGTGAATAAATATGTAAATTTCTGTAATAATATTTGCTTTTACGCGGAAATGTGTTAAAATCGGAAACAGTAAACTTAAAAATGAAAGGAAGAAATCCATATGGCACAGTTATGGGGAGGCCGTTTCACAAAAGAAACAGACCAGTTAGTATATAATTTCAACGCTTCCATTACATTTGACAAAAGATTCTATAAGCAGGATATCAAAGGCAGTCTTGCACATGTAGCAATGCTTGCAAAGCAGGGAATCTTAACGGAAGAAGAAAAAGAACAGATCACAGACGGACTGAATGGCATCTTGGAAGATGTAGAATCCGGGAAATTAGAGATATCAGATAAATATGAAGACATCCACAGCTTTGTGGAAGCAACACTGATCGACCGCATCGGCGATCCGGGAAAGAAGCTTCACACCGGACGGAGCAGAAATGACCAGGTTGCATTAGATATGAAGCTTTTCACCAGAGACGAGATCCACGAGATCGACGCCCAGGTAAAAGAACTTCTGGAAGTGATCCTTCACGTGATGGAGGAAAATGTCGAGACATACATGCCTGGATTCACACACCTTCAGAAAGCGCAGCCGATCACACTGGCTCACCACATGGGAGCATATTTTGAAATGTTCCGCAGAGATCACGAGAGACTGCAGGACATCGCAAAGCGTATGAATACCTGTCCGCTCGGTTCCGGAGCACTGGCGGGGACAACCTATCCGCTGGACCGTGAGTACACAGCCGAATTACTTGGATTCGACGGACCGACACTGAACAGCATGGACGGGGTATCCGACAGAGATTACTTATTAGAACTGTTATCTGCACTCAGCATCATCATGATGCACCTGAGTAGATTCTGTGAGGAAGTCATCATCTGGAATTCGAATGAATACCAGTTCGTGGAGATCGATGACGCATACAGCACCGGAAGCAGTATCATGCCGCAGAAGAAGAACCCGGATATCGCAGAACTCGTAAGAGGTAAGACAGGACGCGTATATGGTGCATTAAATGCACTGCTTACAACGATGAAAGGTATTCCTCTTGCATACAATAAAGACATGCAGGAAGATAAAGAATGGGCATTCGATGCCATGGATACCGCAAAGGGATGTATCACATTATTTGCCGGCATGTTAAAGACCATGCAGTTCAACAAAGACCGCATGGAAGAAAGTGCAAAACACGGATTCACCAACGCAACAGATGCGGCAGATTATCTGGTAAATCACGGTGTACCATTCAGAGATGCACACGGCATCGTGGGAAAACTGGTGCTGACTTGTATCGAGAAGAAGATCCCGTTAGATGCACTTCCACTGGAAGAGTACAAGAAGATCTCACCGGTATTTGAAGAAGACATATATGAAGCAATTGATCTTGAGACATGTGTGAATAAGCGTATCACGATCGGAGCACCGGGAAAGGATGCGATGGCAAAGTCAATCGCAGTTTATAAGAAATACATGGCTGAATAAAAAACAAAAGTAAGGGAGAGAAAAGAAGATGGAGAAGAAATTAAGAGTAGGTATTTTAGGAGCAACAGGAATGGTTGGACAGCGTTTTATCTCATTGCTTGAAAATCACCCTTGGTTCGAAGTAGTAACAGTAGCAGCAAGCCCGCGTTCAGCAGGAAAGACATACGAAGAGGCAGTCGGCGGACGTTGGAAAATGGATACACCAATGCCGGAAGGCGTTAAGAAACTGATCGTAAAGAATGTAAATGAAGTAGAAGAAGTATCTTCTACCGTAGATTTTGTATTCAGTGCCGTAGATATGACAAAAGACGAGATCAAAGCAATCGAAGAAGCATATGCAAAGACAGAGACACCGGTTGTATCAAACAACAGTGCACACCGCTGGACAAAAGATGTACCGATGGTAGTACCTGAGATCAACGCAGCGCACTTCGACCTGATCAAGACTCAGAAAGAGCGTCTCGGAACAACACGCGGATTCATCGCAGTAAAACCAAACTGCTCAATCCAGAGCTACACACCTGCACTTGCAGCATGGAAAGAATTCGGACCAAAAGAAGTTGTTGTTACAACATATCAGGCAATCTCCGGAGCAGGTAAGACATTCAAAGACTGGCCGGAAATGATCGAGAACATCATCCCGTACATCGGCGGAGAAGAAGAAAAGAGTGAAAAAGAACCTCTGCGTGTACTCGGAACACTCGAAAACGGTGAGATCAAACTGGCAGAAGAACCAAAGATCACATGCCAGTGCTTAAGAGTACCTGTACTGAATGGACATACAGCAGCTGTATTCATCAACTTCGAGAAGAAGCCAACCAAAGAACAGCTGATCGAGAAACTGGAAAGCTTCAAGGGATTCCCACAGGAAGCAGAACTTCCAAGCGCTCCAAAGCAGTTCATCCAGTACCTGTCAGAAGACGACAGACCACAGGTAAAAGCAGATGTTAACTACGAAAACGGAATGGGTGTATCTATCGGACGTCTGAGAGAAGACAGCATGTATGACTACAAATTCATCGGACTGTCACACAATACTGTCCGTGGTGCAGCAGGCGGAGCTGTGCTTTGTGCCGAAGCACTTACTGCTAAGGGATATATCCAGGCGAAATAAATGTAATTGCTATTTAATCCATGAAGCGGCTGATATCCGGCCGGAAGAAAAGTAAGAAAGTCCGGTTGCGTGCTGATTCCATATGCACGCAACCGGACTTTTCAATTGCATTCATATATACTTCCATGTTAAAATAATCCAAAGCATATTTTCAAAAAAAGTCTACGGTGATATCACTATCTTAAGTCTTACAGCATTTCGGAAATCTATGCTTTTATACCAGATTGATATAATAAGCAGGAGAGATTTCGAGTGAGAGACGGAAAGATCCTCCTGTAAAAACGAGCAAAGGAGGAATCAGTTACGAGAACACGAAATAAAGTGAAACCAGATACAATATTAAAAACATTCTGGCGGGATAATGAACGATTTGCAGATTTGTTTAATACAGTTTTATTTAAAGGCAATTCTGTATTGGATCCAGATGAATTGCAAGAGGCAGATACGGATCTTTCATCTGTATTAAAAATGAATGGGCACGTGGAAACGATACAGAAAATTTTTGACGTTGTAAAAAAGACGGCAAATGGAGTAGAGTTTATTATATGGGGATTAGAAAATCAGGAGAAAATACACTATGCGATGCCGTTGCGTCATATGTTAAATGATTCGCTGGCGTATTTAAAAGAATGTAATGAAATTTCAGCGAAACACAGGAAGGAGAAAGATACACGGACATCTGGTGAATTTTTATCCGGATTAAAGAAAGAGGACAGGCTGCATCCGATCATAAGTCTATGTATCTATTATGGAGAGGATGAATGGGATGGTCCGGTGTGTTTGACAGATATGTTGGAAATCTCAGATGAATTGAAACCGATGATATCAGATTATAAATTGAATTTGATACAGGTAAAAAAATGTGGAGAGATAAAGTTTCGTAATAATGATATCAATACAGTATTTGATCTGGTAAGGTTAATTTATAATCAGGATTATGATAAAATTAATAATACATATAAAAATAAAGCAATTGATACGGAATTGGCACTTGTAGTAGGTGCGGTTACAAATTCACAGAAAATCATAGATCAGGCAATGAGGATGGAGCAGGAAGGAGAGAAGATGGATATGTGTAAAGCGTTGGAGGCATTGGAACAAAGAGGATTTGAATCCGGGAAAAAAGAATTATTAAAAGAAAAAGTTGGAAAGAAGCTTGCAAAAGGGAAAACAGTAGTAATCATTGCAGATGAGTTAGAGGAAGAACCGGAAGTTATTCAGAGAATCGTCAATGAAATTCAAGAAAGCGGTATGGAAAAATAACAAGAATATAATAAAAAACAACCCCAACATCAGAAACGGAGGCAGATCCTATGGACAGAGAATTATTAAACTACACACAAAACAGAGAACTTTCCTGGTTGAGATTTGACCAGCGGGTATTGGAAGAAGCAAGAGATAAGAGTGTGCCATTACTGGAACGCATGAAATTTGTAGCCATTTTCACGAGTAATCTGGATGAATTCTTTATGATCCGTGTCGGAAGTCTCTATGATATGGTGCAGACAGATGAAAAACACAGGGACAGCCGTTCGGGAATGACACCGCAGGAGCAGCTGGATGCGATCTATGAAGCGGTTGCGCCGTTATACAAAGAACGGGATAAGACCTATACAGAGATCAAGAAAGAATTGTCTCCATACGGAGTCTGTGGACTGGATTTTAAAGAACTGGAAGCGGATGAGAAAAAGTATGTGAAGAAATATTTCAAAGAGCAGATCCTTCCGGTACTGTCGCCGCAGATTGTCGACAGCAGTCATCCATTTCCGCATCTGCTGAACAAAGATATTTACGTAACAGCAAGTCTGAACAAAAAAGAACAAATGCTCGGCATCGTTCCGGTGCCGACGTATGTATCCGACATCCTGATGCTTCCGGGACACGACATCCGCTATATCCGCATGGAAAAGGTAATCATGGAATACCTGTATCTGGTATTCGACCAGTACGAAGTATCCGATCCGAACTATATTTGCGTGACAAGAAATGCAGATGTGTCTCCGGATGATGAGGCACTGGAAGTGACCGATGATTTCCGCAAACTCATGCAGAACACGTTATATAAACGCCGTCGGATGGCAGTCGTAAGATTAGAGACAGCAGAGAAATTATCAGCAAAGATGCAGGAATATTTCTGTGAAAAATTCAAGATCACACCGGCACAGATCTTCAGGACAAAAATGCCGATGAAATTGGATTACATGTTCTCCATCGCAGGAAATCTTCCGGAATCCATGAAACGGTCACTGGTCTATGAACCATTTTCCCCGCAGAAATCTGCACACGTACAGGAAGGAAGTATGTTAAAGCAGGTGAAGAAACAGGATATCTTGTTATTCTATCCATACGAAAGCATGGATCCGTTCCTGAAGCTGATCAAAGGTGCATCTGCCGATCCGAATGTCATGACGATCAAGATCACAATCTACCGTCTGGCGAAGAAGGCGAGGCTGGTGGAATACCTCTGTGCGGCCGCGGAAAATGGCAAAGAAGTCACGGTGCTGATCGAGCTGCGTGCCAGATTCGATGAACAGAATAACATCGACTGGTCGGAACGACTGGAAGAGGCTGGCTGCCGCGTTATTTATGGATTTGACGGATATAAGGTGCATTCCAAGATCTGTCTGATCACATACAGGAACCGGAATGAGATCCAGTACATTACCCAGGTGGGAACCGGCAACTATAATGAGAAGACAGCTGCCATGTACACCGATCTGTCCCTGATGACAGCCGATCCGCGGATTGGACAGGATGCGGCAGAATTTTTCAAAAATATGTCCATCGGAAATCTTCAGGGCAGTTATCAATATCTGATCGTGTCACCGGTCAGCTTAAAGAGCAGTATCCTGCAGATGATGGACGAAGAGATTCAGAAGGGGAAAGACGGACGCATCGTGATGAAAATGAATTCTGTAACGGATGTAGATTTCATACGGAAGGTATCCGAAGCGTCATGTGCAGGAGTCCGGGTAGACTTGATTGTTCGCGGAATCTGCTGTATACTACCGGGAGTACCAGAATATACAGAAAATGTCAGAGTGATGAGCGTGGTTGGCCGATATCTGGAGCACCCGCGTATCTTCAGTTTCGGAACCGGAAAAGAACAGAAGATCTATATCGGTTCCGCTGACATGATGACAAGAAATACAGAAAAACGAGTGGAAGTTGCGTGCCCGGTATTAGACGAACAGATCAGACGGCAGATCAATCATGATCTGAAAGTCATGTTAAGCGATAATGTCAAAGCCAGGGTGATGCAGAAGGATGGCACTTATACAAAACGTAAGATAAAAGATGAGTCTTCCGGGAAAATGATTGATTCGCAGGCAGTCTTTATGGAAGAAGCGTTAAAGGCAGCGGAAGAGGTGCAGAAGAAAGAGCAGGCGAAGGCTCAAAAGAAATCAGGTGGATTTGCAACGAATCTGGTCAGGAAAATTTTGCGTATGCTGCATAAGTAAATATACCGGAGACAGACAGTGGGAAGTGTCCGGATAACTAAGTAGAAAAGCTGTCACTCGTATACACAGACAAAGGAGTAACATAATTTCATGGGGAAATCATTATACATTGCCGAAAAACCCAGCGTTGCGCAGGAGTTTGCCAAGGCATTGCATATCAATACAAAACGAAAAGACGGATATCTGGAATCGGAGGAGACGATCGTAACCTGGTGTGTCGGACATCTGGTCACGATGAGTTATCCCGAAGAATATGATCCGGCATTAAAAAGGTGGAGTCTCGAGACTCTGCCTTTTATCCCACAGGAGTTCAAATACGAAGTCATTCCTGCGGTGGCGAAGCAGTTTAGGATCGTGTCGGGACTTTTAAACCGTGAAGATGTAGATACCATTTATGTCTGCACCGACTCGGGGCGCGAGGGAGAATACATTTACCGTCTGGTAGAACAGCAGGCAGGTGTGAAGGGAAAGAACCGGAGACGTGTGTGGATCGATTCGCAGACAGAAGAAGAGATCCTGCGTGGAATCAAAGAAGCAAAAAATTTAAATGAATACGACAATCTGGCAGCATCCGCATACTTAAGAGCGAAAGAAGACTATCTGATGGGAATCAATTTTTCCAGACTTCTGACTTTAAAATACGGTAACAGTATATCCAATTATCTGAATACGAAATATTCTGTCGTATCGGTCGGACGTGTGATGACCTGTGTCCTTGGCATGGTCGTGCGAAGAGAACGGGAGATCCGCGAGTTCGTAGAGACGCCGTTCTACAGAGTGTTAAGTACAATTGGAGAGAAAGGTTCGACGTTCGAGGGAGAATGGAGAGCGGTCAAAGGTTCAAAGTGGTTCGAATCTTTTGATCTCTATAAGGAAAATGGATTTAAGGAAAAAGAAAAGGCAGAAGAACTGATCCGGTATTTAAGCACAGACCAGCCGGTTGGAAATTCCCCGCTGACTTGCCAGATTGTTTCGATCGAAAAGAAAAAAGAAAAGAAGAATCCGCCGCTGTTATTCAACCTGGCGGAGATTCAGAATGAATGTTCCAAACGTTTCAAGATCAGTCCGGATGAGACCCTCCGCATCATTCAGGAATTATACGAAAAGAAACTTGTAACCTATCCGAGAACCGATGCCAGAGTCCTGTCAACGGCAGTGGCAAAAGAGATCCACAAGAACCTGAATGGTCTGATGCAGTACGAACCGGCGAAACCGTACCTTCAGGATATCGTAGGATTCGGAAGTCACAAAGGACTGGAGAAGACCAGATACGTCAATGACAAACAGATCACAGATCACTATGCGATCATTCCGACCGGACAAGGGACAGGAGGATTAAAAGGGCTTCCGAATCTGTCACAGAAGGTGTATGATGTGATTGTGAGACGTTTCTTAAGCATCTTTTATCCGCCGGCTGTGTATCAGAAAGTGGCAATCGTGACGAAGATGAAAGAAGAGTCATTTTTCTCGAACTTCAAAGTGCTGGCAGAAGAAGGATATCTGAAAGTAGCCGGTGTGCCGGGAAAGAAAAGCGACGAGGAGGATACAGACGCAGCCTTTTTCGCCAAGATCCAGAGTCTGAAAAAAGGCATGACACTTCCGGTGAAGTCTTTGGACATCAAAGAGGGCAAGACCTCACCACCGAAGCGTTACAATTCCGGTTCGCTGATCCTTGCGATGGAAAATGCAGGACAGCTGATTGAAGACGAAGAACTCCGTGCCCAGATCAAAGGAAGTGGAATCGGAACCAGTGCGACCAGAGGAGAAATCCTGAAAAAATTATTTAATAATAAATATCTGGCACTGAATAAGAAGACACAGATCGTAACACCGACCATGCTAGGCGAGATGATCTACGATGTCGTAGACCATTCCATCCGGCCGCTTCTGAACCCGGAGCTTACGGCAAGCTGGGAAAAAGGGCTGACTTATGTAGCGGAAGGGGATATCACTTCCGATGAATATATGAAGAAGTTAGACGACTTCGTATCAAGAAGGACACTGGCGGTGAAGGGACTGAATAATCAGTATCAGATGCGGGCGTGTTATGATAAGGCAGCGCAGTTTTATAAGAAGCCGGCAGGAAAGACCGGAAAAACTAAAAAATAAAAAAGGAGAACCAACATGTTAGAACAATTAACAATCAAAAACCTCTACAATCACATGGACGAAACCATCGCAAAGGATATCTTCGAAGGTGTCACTTACCCATGGGAAGTCCTTCCAAAGATCAGTGACTTCATCAAAGAACTCGGAAAGACACTTCCGGCAGACGAATACGATCAGGTAGGTGAAGATGTGTGGATCGCCAAATCCGCAACAGTCTTCCAGACAGCATACATTCATGGACCGGCGATCATCGGAAAGAACGCGGAAGTACGTCAGTGTGCATTCATCCGTGGAAACGCGATCGTAGGCGAAGGTGCAGTGGTAGGTAACTCTACAGAATTAAAGAATGTTATCCTGTTCAATAAAGTACAGGTTCCGCATTATAACTACGTCGGAGATTCTATCCTCGGCTACAAATCCCACATGGGAGCCGGATCTATCACATCCAATGTAAAATCTGACAAGAAACTGGTCGTAGTAAAAGCCGGAGATGAAAAGATTGAGACGGGACTAAAGAAATTCGGTGCTATGCTTGGAGACGAAGTGGAGGTTGGATGCGGAAGCGTCCTGAATCCGGGAACCGTAATCGGAAGCCACAGCAATATCTATCCACTGTCAAGTGTCAGAGGATTCGTACCGGGCAACAGCATCTATAAGAAGCAGGGCGAAGTTGTGGAGAAGGTAGAAGAGTAAAAAACGGTGCAAGGTAATGAAACATTAACAAACACACGGAGGAACAATCATATGAAAAAAATAGGATTCATCGGCGTCGGCATCATGGGAAAATCCATGGTACGCAACCTCATGAAAGCAGGATTTGAATTACACATCTACGCAAGAACCAGATCCAAAGTAGAAGATGTGATCAGTGAAGGAGCAATTTTCCACGAGACGATCGCAGACTGTGTGAAAGACTGCGATGCGGTTATCACGATCGTAGGATTCCCTGTTGACGTAGAAGAAGTATACTTCGACAAAGGAAATATCCTGGACAGTGCAAAAGAAGGTGCATACCTGATCGATATGACGACCACAAGTCCGATGCTGGATCAGAAGATCACAGAAGAGGGAACCAAGAGAGGCTTCCATGTACTGGATGCACCGGTAACAGGCGGAGATACCGGGGCAAAAGCGGGAACCTTATCCATTCTTGTTGGTGGTTCCAGAGAAGACTACGAAGCATGTATGCCGTTATTCAAAGCAATGGGAACGAATATTAACTATCAGGGGGCAGCAGGAAGCGGTCAGCATGCCAAGCTTGCGAACCAGATCATGATCGCCGGAACGTTATCCGGTGTATGCGAAGCTCTGACCTATGCAAAGGCGAAAGGGTTGGATCTGCAGACGGTACTTAACTCCGTATCGACCGGGGCAGCAGGAAGTAAACAGCTGGACACATTCGGACCAAAGATCCTGGCAGGAGATTATGCACCGGGATTCTTCATGAAGCATTTCATCAAAGATATGAAGCTTGCGCTGACTGAAGCAAATATGAGCAACATAAGTCTGGATGTATTAAGCCAGGTACTGGCTAATTATGAGATGCTGCAGGCAGAAGGATACGGCGATCTCGGAACACAGGCACTGATCAAGTATTATGAAGAAGAGATGGAAGAGTAGGGTGGCAAACCAACAGATATTCTGAAAAACGAAGCAACAAAAGTAACGCTGATAACTAGACCAAGAAGATTTGGAAAAACGATGGCTATGAGTATGCTGGCATCTTTTTTTGATATTGAAAAAGACAGCATGATAATGTTTGACGGGCTGAAGGTCGCAAAAAATAATAAGATGCTGTGTGAAAAATGGATGAACCAGTGCCCTGTTATCTTCCTGTCATTCAAAGATGTTGACGGACGCACATTTGAGAATGCTTTCGAACTGCTGAAATTTACAATCGTAACAGAGCTGATATCACAAAAGAAAGAAGGCGAAAGATCGTGCCAAAGAAAAAAATAAATCTGGTTATTTATGCGTTAAGCATATTGGACAGAGAAAACAAAAGACTGAAATTAAAAGATATAAATGAAGGAAAATCCTTCCTTGACTGTGTAGAAAAGTATATGCAAAAGAATATTTCGTTATATACGAATGACACAGAACAGGATACATTATTTCAATTCGAACAGGTAAATCTTGAAAAACAGACGAATGATGCAGGACAGGAAGAGTATCGTGTTTTATATGGAAGAGTGAAGACGGGAGAATATGGCATAGAGTCAGAACTGGTGGATGTAAAAAGCGGGCAGATAACTAATCGCTCGGCTGATCAGGCTGATATGATGCCATTTGGTTTCTGCATAGCTGTCCCGTCGGGAAACGTTAAAAGCGCAGTGATCATTCTGCAGACAATGGGTGTATATGGAATGAAGACAACTTTGCAAAAACATTTACAAAATTGTCTGACGAATATATCTCCGGAACTGATGTTGATGATGAGAGCGATTGCGCCGAAAGAGTATATAGACCGATATTTTAAAAACGGTATACTTAAAAAAATCAGAATGATACGATATGAGATCCCGGAGGATGAATCTGACAAAATGGGAATCAACTATGGGGTGAAACAGACAAAAGAAGAAAGAATTATACATAGACCAATCGGATTCCTGGATAGAAAGAAGAAAGAATTTCAAGAGTGGTTTTCCGGACAGAGAAGTTATACGGATATTATAGAGATAGAAGGTTTTGAATACGACGATCTGAAGTTAGAGTTTTCTCTGGAGCATACGAATAAAACATTTAATCTGGCAAATATGAACAGTCTGGTTGTAAATGAAGATATAACGGAGAAGGTCCGGCAAAAGGGAGGTCATCCTGTATACGACAGCTTGAAATCAATTATGCGTGATACAGCGGAAGAATACTTAAAAGGAATGGGACTTCTTGCTGTATAGAGGAAAGATGGATAAAATAATAAAAAATATTACAGAACCACAATATGTGATATGGATATTTATTGCAATTATTATAATAATCAGTAAATTCTGCATAGGATTAAATTATATATCTGCTTTAGATATCATCAGTAATCATCTGAACTGCTTTCGAAACAAAAAAGGTAAGCTGCTTATTGCACCGTTAATAGATTATCTTGTTCTTCCGTTTTTCATGGGAGCAGCGACAGCCGGCATGAAAGGTATTAATGATGCGTCCATTAATATTATTACAGTAATTGTATCAATCTTAACAGCAATGCTGTTTACTATGCTGACAATGGTGATTGATATGAATGGAAAAATAAAAGAAAATCCAGATTACTACAGTAAAGAAGCAGAAATTTCAAAAAAGGCATTGTCAGAAACATATTACACAATTATGTTTGAGATATTGGTAAGTATTGTGCTTTTGCTTCTATGTTTTTTTAATTGTTTTTCAAAAAAATATGGATATCTACAAAGCTTTTTGATCTATTCACTGACCTATCTTCTGATTATCAATCTTTTGATGATTATAAAAAGAATCTTCCGGGTCATAGATATTGACTCCGGCCAATTTCTTTACTCGCTCACGCATCTCTTCCCCTACCTCGGGACTATCTTTCAAGGCACGTGAAACAGTAGATACAGAAACACCCAACTCTTCTGCCAAATCTTTTAAGGACACATGCTTTTTATTATTCATATCCATCCAAACTTTTCACAAAGGTAGCTATAAGTACTATTAACGCAAAGGTTTGCGTACTTTTTCTCAAAAGATCCCCCTGCATCTTACCTATATATTACTTTACTTTGAAGCCACAAACAGATTAAATAGCATTTTAAACCAATGAAATACAATGAAATCGGAAAAACCGGAATGTACGTTTCAAATCTTAGTTTCGGTGCATCTTCTTTAGGAGGAGTTTTCCACGAAGCCGATGAAGCAAGAAGTATGGAAGCTGTATTTGCCGCAGTGGAGAATGGAATAAATTTTATCGATGTGTCTCCTTATTACGGCCATTATAAAGCAGAAACAGTATTGGGAAAGGCACTGAAAGAAATTCCGCGTAACAAGTATTACTTGTCTACCAAAGTAGGACGCTACGGTGAAAACGGGGTTAACATCTGGAATTATTCGGGGAAATGTGCCACTGAAAGCGTCTATAAAAGTATGGAAAGATTGAATGTCGATTATATCGATGCCGCCGCAAAAGAAGCCA
>OGXF01000216.1_pt1 | contig 57404 bp, 55 predicted proteins | sample 1576191 | NCBI WGS metagenome assembly OGXF01 (sample SAMEA3541545, study PRJEB24748) | human gut metagenome | biome: human gut; feature: human-associated habitat; material: faeces | place: China | collected 2012
AAACTTTTTTAAGTTTTTGTCGTCTTCGTCAGCGACAAGTGATATAATACCATACCATTCCTCTATTGTCAACATTTTTTTACAAAAAAAATTAATTTTTTTATATTTTCTTTTTACAATGCAAACCCAAACCTTACAAAACCCTTTTATTTACTGGTATATCTCCCACTTTTATTATTTCAATTTATTTCTTTTTTATTCTCATTTCTACTATAAGAATAACATTTATAATAACATTTCCCATCACTTTACATTATCTTCCCCACATATAAATGTATTATCATTTCATTATTTACAATAAATTATCTATCCCTTTAAACACACTATAGTAAATTCTTTTTATCTATAACACTCTCATTTACAATTTTATCTTACTTATTCATATATCTAACCTATATTCCCACTATTTCACCTAAAATAGCCAAATACACACTAAACAAACATATCGCCAAACTAACTAACTCTGACTATATACATACATAATTAAGTTTTTAAACGCAAAAACACCCCAAATGTAAAAACATTCAGGGTGTAATAAATAGCAAAATATTAAAGAGCTGCCTTAGCCTGTTCAACTAAAGAAGTGAATGCAGCGAAATCATTTACTGCAAGTTCAGCAAGCATCTTTCTGTTGATGTTTACGTTAGCATTCTTTAAACCGTTCATAAACTTGCTGTAAGAAAGACCGTTCATTCTTGCAGCTGCGTTAATTCTAACAATCCAAAGTCTTCTGTATGCTCTCTTAGTCTGCTTTCTACCTGCAAAGCTATGAGCCATAGCCTTCATTACAGACTGCTTAGCTACTCTATACTGCTTACTTCTAGCACCATAGTAGCCCTTTGCCATCTTTAAAACTTTTTTATGCTTTTTACGTGCGTTTAATGCGCCTTTAACTCTAGCCATTTTATATTCTTCCTCCTATTAGATGTATGGTAATTCTTTTCTCATAGCCTTCATGTTAGCAGAATCAACAGTTGTTGGCTTTCTGTAACCTCTCTTAACCTTAGTAGACTTCTTAGTTAAGATGTGCTGCTTACCAGACTTAGTTCTCTTAATCTTACCTGTACCTGTTACAGAAACACGCTTAGATACAGCTTTTCTTGTTTTTAATTTAGGCATTTTTGTTTTCCTCCTGTGAAATAATTATGCTTTTGGACCTACGAACATTGCCATAGTTCTGGCTTCCATCTTTGGCTGTTTTTCAACAACACCATATTCTGAAACCTGGTCAGCAAAGTCCTTCATAATATCAATTGCAACATCAGTACGTGACAATTCACGCCCTCTGAAACGGATACTAACCTTAACCTTGTTACCGTCTTTAAGGAACTTAATTGCGTTTTTAACCTTTACTTGAACATCGTGAGTATCAATATTCGGAGAAAGACGAACCTCTTTAACAGCAACAACCTTTTGCTTTTTACGAGCTTCTTTTTCTTTCTTTGCAAGGTCAAACTTATACTTGCTATAATTCATAATCTTGCAAACCGGTGGCTTAGCCTGAGGAGAAATCTTAACTAAATCAAGATTCTTTTCATCAGCCATCTTCTGAGCATCTCTAGCAGAAACAATTCCTATCTGCTCTCCGGTGTCACTAATCAAACGTACTTCCTTGTCCCTAATCTGTCCGTTAATCATTAAATCGGTAATGGTCGGCACCTCCTAAAAAATAGATAATGTTGCAGCTCCCATAAAAAAAGACAGGACCGAAGCCCTGCCACAAAAATCTCATACATCCAACACGGTATAAAACTGTGAAAAAATGATAACCTTAAAACTCGAAGTCGTAAGGTGAGAAGTGGAGCTTCTTCTTTACAAAACAGCATTATACCATTACCATATTAATTTGTCAATATATTTTTTAATTTTTCTAAAATTCAATATTATTAATAGCTTCTTTTAATTCAGCTGTTCTTTCATCTGTTGGATTTAAAGCTGTACCAACAGCTGTTGTGTACTTATCCCCTACTACTTCACTTCTACTTATTAATAAAGTTGTAGAATTATCAGTAGTAATATTTGCTACATAATAAACAGCCTTCTTGTTGTCGCTGTCATTGTATGTGAATTCAAGTATCTTGCCACCTTCACCAACCTGAGCCTGTGCTTCCTCAGACGTAGTAGGTAAGTTAATACTTGAAGACTCTCCGGTCATACACATAATACTGTCATTATTTTTAGTTAAAATATAAGTACCCTCATCATTTTCTTGAACCTTCCAGCCAGATTCAGGTGTTTCTACTGTCATTCCATTTTTAGATGTCATCACCTTTGAGCCACAACCTGTAGCTATAACCATTGTCAAAAGCAATGCACCAATTACACTTAACTTCTTCATCTATAGCTTCTCTCCCCTGTTTTATTTTGAATAAATTTTAACATATATTATATTATCTTTCAACTATATTCAAAATCACTTCAACAGCCTTTTCCATAGACTCTGCACAAACATATTCATAAGGTCCATGGAAATTATGACCACCGGTAAATAAATTAGGACAAGGTAATCCCATAAAAGAGAGCCTTGCTCCGTCTGTGCCACCTCTTATTGGTTCAATAATAGGTTCAACTCCTGCATTTCTAATAGCCTTAACTGCTATATCTACTACATTCTTATTTTCATTAAGAACTTCAAGCATATTGTAATACTCATCATATAAATTGAGCTTTGCTACTTCACTTCCGTATTCAGCATTTACACTTTCTACTATAGAAGTAATGAAATCTTTTCTTTTTTCAAAGCTCATTTTATCAAAATCTCTTATTATATAATCAAGATGAGCATTTTCTACATTACCTTCCATTTTTGTCAAGTGGTAGAATCCTTCATATCCTTCAGTATCTCTTGGAGTTTCATTCTTAGGGAGTAATTCATTTATACGGCATGCTATTAATGCAGCATTTATCATTACATTCTTGCTTGACCCTGGGTGAACACTCTTTCCTACTATATCAATCTTCGCTCTGGCAGCATTAAAGTTTTCATAACTTATTTCACCTAACTCGCCACCGTCAACAGTATAGGCATAGTCGCATTTAAACTTTTCAACATCAAAATAGTCTACACCTGCACCTATTTCCTCGTCAGGAGTAAAAGCAACCTTTACATTACAATGTTTAATATTAGGATTTTCTACTAAAAATTTAACAGCTGTCAAAATTTCAGTTACACCAGCCTTATCATCAGAACCTAAAAGTGTAGTTCCGTCAGAACATATAATTGTCTTTCCTATATAATTCTTTAAAGAAGGAAAATCTTCCGGTGAAAGCTTTTCACCTTTTCTTTCTATTATATCACCATTGTAATTTTCAATTACCATAGGCTTTATATTCTTACCACTGCAATCTGGACTTGTATCCATATGAGAAATAAAGCCAACTGTAGTTTCATCTCCACAATTAGTTGGTAATTCCCCTGTTACATAACCATACTTGTCTACATTTACATTTTCAAGACCTATTTCCTTTAATTTAACTTCAAGAATTTTACCAAAAGAAATTTGTGTATCTGTAGACGGAAATTTTCCACTTTCACTATCAGAAGTAGTTTCATAACTTATTAATTCACTAAATAAATCTATAATTTCTCTTTTCATAAAAAGTCCTCCAAGCCTAGTTTTTATCAGCTTTCAAAACTTATGATACCACATTTATTAAAAAAATTCCATTATTTTTTAAAAAAAGTGTTGACAAAACTTTGATTGTATTGTATCATATATCTTGTCGTTAGCGATAGCGACTAATTAAATATCTGTGGAGAGGTGTCCGAGCGGTTTAAGGAGCCGGTCTTGAAAACCGGTGATCCCGGAAGGGACCGTGGGTTCGAATCCCACCCTCTCCGTCTTTTAAAAAGGCTCTTGAAGATTTCGTATCTTTGGGAGTTTTTTTGTTGCTAAATTTACTTTCAGAACAATTAACGATAAAAATTGATGTGATTTTTCAACCACACCAATTTTCCAAATATATTTTATTTTATAATCAATACATTATTATCAAAATCAACGTAAAAACTTCCACCCAAACTTTCAGTAATATCTGATAAATTATCGCTGTTTGTAATAAACTTGTTATTTATTTTCTTACAGTATACAAACTCCCACATAGGGCTGTTGTCATCTTCATTATAACAATCAATATAGTAAGTACCTTGATTTTCACCACCAATTTCTAATGTATAAACATTGCTTTCCTTTGATATTCTCAACTGATTATCACTTATCCACTCTGTTTTAAAACCTAAACACTCCATAATTTTGTCTACTGGCGTATAAGCATATCCATATTTAAAGAATATATCTTCTTCATCTATAATTTCATTTTTGCCATTCTTTAAAACACCTTTTTTAATGCTGTACTTATCATTAAAACCATTTTCATCATATACCCCTATGTAGTTATAGTTTGAATTTATGTAATAGTGTTTATTGACATACTTTTTATAAAAGGCATTTTCTCTTAAACTCATATCCCAAGTAACAAAGTAATTCTCTTGTCCACTTTTTATCCAGCCAATTAATTCTCCACCTGTACTATTGCCATAAATAACCCTTACAATAGCTACGTTATCAATGGTAATATCCTTATCCAAATATTTTTTTATTAACTTTTGCAAATTATCTTTCTTCCAAAATGAAAAAAAGCTAGATGTAATTTGGTATTCACCCTCATTAAACTGAGTTCCACTCTCAACTTCAGGAGGTTGTGAAAAACTTAATCTATAGAAAAATCCATTTTTATATTTGTAAGTAAATTTTGTACCATTAACCTGTGATGTAACTTTTTCAAGATAATCTATGGATTTGTCATTGTAAAAATTGTAAAACTGGTCTATGTCTAACTGATAGATTACAGGATAACTATACCCATCTTTTTCTACGTTGTTAATATCCCCTTTATATTCCTCTTTATTTAATTCATAATCACTAATTGGCTCTATACTTATTTTTATGTTACTAAAACAGCCCGTCATTATAAAACTAGAAAGCAATAATGCTACAACAATTTCCTTTTTCATATGTTCACCCCTAAAAAATAATACCTTTCACAAACTCTTTATCTTTAATTTAAGTTTAACATACCAAAGTATTTTGTCAACAATTTATATACTTTCAAAACAAGATACATACACTTAATTTATATATGATTTTAGATTGTTAGAAATTTTTTCAAAAAATCAAAAAAAGTTCTTGCATTTTATTTGTTTATGGTGTATAATATATTTTGTTCTGCTGAGGCAGACGATTATATATTGTGGAGAGGTGTCCGAGCGGTTTAAGGAGCCGGTCTTGAAAACCGGTGATCCCGGAAGGGACCGTGGGTTCGAATCCCACCCTCTCCGTTTTCTTAAAGAGGCTCTTGAAGATTTTGTATCTTTGGGAGTTTTTTTGTATATATATCTATTTTAAAAGTATAAAAAATTCTTGCTTTTCATATAATTATATTGTATAATATCTTTTGTTCTGCAATTTTTGAGAGCATTTGGAGAAGTACCCAAGTGGTTGAAGGGGCTCGCCTGGAAAGTGAGTAGGTCGTGAATAGCGGCGCAAGAGTTCGAATCTCTCCTTCTCCGTTTAAGACAGCATTTTTGCTGTCTTTTTTTATGCCAATTTATCTGATTTATCTTTCCGATTTACTATAAAAGACGGTATCTCCAAAAGGAAATACCGTCTTTTATTTAAACATATTTAATTATATGTAGATTATTCGCAACTGCCGTCTTCCTTACAGAATTCAACTTTCTTGCCGTCTAAAATCATATTAGTAGTTCTTACAGCACACATCTTACCACACATAGAACAGCTGTGTCTATCCTTTGGTGGAACACTTTCGAAGTATCTTCTAGCCTTTTCGCCGTCAACAGCTACTTCAAACATTCTCTCCCAGTCAAGTTTATGTCTAGCCTTTGCCATTTCGTTATCTAAATCTCTTGCGTGAGGAATTTTCTTTGCAATATCAGCAGCGTGGGCAGCAATCTTACTTGCAATAATACCTTCCTTAACATCATCAACATCTGGAAGTCTTAAATGTTCAGCTGGTGTAACATAGCAAAGGAAGTCAGCACCATTAGCTGCAGCAATAGCACCACCAATAGCTGATGTAATATGGTCATAACCAGGGAAAATATCAGTTACTAAAGGTCCTAAAACATAGAAAGGTGCATTGTGGCATAATCTCTTCTGCATCTTCATATTAGCAGCAATTTCATCCATAGCCATATGACCAGGACCTTCAACCATAACCTGAACATCCTTAGCCCAAGCTCTTTCTGTTAAATATCCTAATTCAATAAGTTCTGAAATCTGACCTGCATCTGTTGCATCATCAATACAACCTGGTCTTAAAGCATCACCTAAACTGATTGTACAGTCGTAAGTTCTAAGAATATCAAGAACATCATCATAGTATTCGAAGAATGGGTTTTCATTACCTGTCATTTCCATCCAAGCAAAAAGGAGAGAACCACCTCTTGAAACAATGTTCATCATTCTCTTATCTCTCTTGAATGCTTCTACTGAGCGTCTGTTAATACCTGCGTGGATTGTCATAAAGTCAACACCCTCTTTTGCGTGAGCCTCTACAACCTTTAAGAAATCCTTTGCAGTAATGTTCATTAAGTCCTTTTCAAGGTAGCCAATAGCATCGTACATAGGTACAGTACCAATCATAGCTGGTGAATAGTCAATAAGTTCCTTACGGAAAGTATTAGTCTTACCGTAGTTACTTAAATCCATAATAGCCTCTGCACCGTAGTCAATAGCCATTTTTACCTTATTCATTTCCATTGTGTAATCCTTGCAGTCGCCAGAAATACCAAGGTTTACATTGATTTTAGTTTTTAAACCAGAACCAATACCCTCTGGGCTTAAAGACTTGTGATTAATGTTTGCTGGAATACAAACTGTACCACAGGCAACAAGTTCTCTAATTTCCTCTGGTGTTTTAAATTCTTTCTTTGCAACGATTTCCATTTCCTTTGTAATGATGCCCTGTTTTGCAGCATCCATCTGAGTTGCATATGCCATATTTCTAATCCTCCATAATTTTATAACAATGATTTAATGGTCCATTTCCCTTGCCAATGTTTAAATTGTACTTTAAAGCTCCAACAAGGTACTCCTTACTGTTTCTTATTGCATCAGGTAAATCTAATCCCTTAGCCAAGTTACAGGCAATAGCTGAACTTAGTGTACAGCCTGTGCCATGGGTATTGTTGTTGTCAATTCTTTCGCCTTTAAATTCTGTTATTTCTCCATTACAACAAAGAATATCTGTAGCAGTATCATTAAGATGACCACCTTTTACAAGCACATTACAACCATACTTTTCATAAAGTGCAATAGCAGTATCTTTCAAATCTTTTTCACATTCAATTTTGCAATTTCCTAAAACTTCTGCCTCAGGGATATTTGGAGTAATTACAGTAGCTAACGGTATAAGCTCTTCTATAAGTGCATTAACGCTGTCTGGCTTCAATAATGGACTTCCACTTGTAGCCACCATAACAGTATCAAGTACAATATTTTTAGGCTTGTACTCTTTTAATTTTTCAGCAATAATATTAATAAGTTCTTTGTCTGAAACCATACCTATTTTTACAGCATCAGGAAAAATATCATTAAATATACAGTCTAGCTGTTTTCCTAATATTTCAGGAGTAGAGTCCATTACACCATATACCCCTGTTGTATTTTGTGCTGTAAGTGAAGTTATGGCACTCATTGCATACATTCCATGAGCAGTTATTGTTTTAATATCTGCCTGTATACCGGCACCACCACTACAGTCACTTCCAGCAATAGTAAGAACTTTGTACATATTCATCACTCCATATTACAAGAATAAATTTTCATAACAAAAAAAGCTTTGGCCATAAAGACCAAAGCTAAAAATCAATCCTTGCTCCCTACGACAGTATTAACTGACAGGTTCAAAGGGTCGGATAAAAAATCCTCTCAACTGATAATAGTTCCCCTGCAACACAATATTCAAACAACTTCATTGTACTCTTATAATCGACAGTTGTCAACTACATTTTACAACCTTTTCCAAAATATAATCTACATACATTTCTACTATATCAATATCTGTATATGTGTAAACCATTCGAGAACCCACAACGTCCTCTATTTCATTAAAAACCATTTTGCCATTGTTAAATATAAAGTCTATGCCTACAAAATCAAAGTCAAACAGCCTTATAACCTTTTCCACCTTTTCTCTTTCCTCATCAGAAAGGTTATATACCTCTGCTCTGCCTCCCAAACAGAAGTTACTTCTGAAATCCTTGTCCGAAATTCTCAACATAGCAGTAATAATTTTACCACCTATAACGTATACCCTTACATCTCTGCCTAAGTTGTTGCAAGGCTTTTGTATAACATAGTTGTCCTTTAAAACATCTAATTTTTCCACAAGTTCTCTGTGGTTTTCCACCATAAACACTTCTGTACCACCGTGTCCATTTTTAGACTTTACAACAACTGGAAATTCTTCACAATCTCTATTCAAAACAGGCATTATTTCTATTCCCTTTTCAGACACATATTCATATGTCTTTAATTTGTCATTACAAATTTCAGAAACAAAGGAATTGTTAAAACATCTTACACCCTTTTCCTCTAACTTCTTTGTAACTTCCGGTGCAATAAATCTGCATACTGCAAAATCAGGTAAATTGTTATAGTCTATGTCCTCAACATATATAAGTTTAAAGTCTACGCCTTTTTTCGTAAATTTCTCAATATACCATTTTATATAGTTCTCATTACCCTTAACAGCCTCTTTAAAATAAATTATTGCTCCTGTCATTTCATCGCCTCGTTTATGTATTCAATAATATAATCAGCCACATTTTCACCTGTACAATCGTAAATATTTTTAAAATGTGCATTGGAATTTACCTCGCAAAGTATAGGTCCATTTTCTCCAAAGAGAATATCCACACCACCAAAGTCTAGGTTTAAAGCCTTGCAAGTATCAATAGCCATTTTTACTTCCTCTTGTGTTGGGTTGTATTTTTCCATACTTCCCCCATTTGTAATGTTTGCTCTAAAATCATTATCATTGTATCTTAACATTGACGCCACAACTTTATCTCCTACAACATTAAGTCTAATATCTCTGCCTACACAATTATCTATAAATTTTTGAAAAATCAAAGGTTCTTTTGTTTTGTTAAATATATTTTCTATGTCCTGTCTGTTTTTAGCCAAATATACCTGTTGACCAAAAGAACCACAACATTCCTTAACCACCATTGGATAACCAAGTCTTTCCTCTGCCATATTTACAAAGTCCATTTTGTTGTAACCAATATTTCTGTAGGTCATAGGGCATACTATAGTATCAGGCATTTCAATTTTTCCATTTAATTCAACATAGGTTAATGCCTTGTTGTCGCATATTTCAATAGCTCTGCTGTTGTTAAACAACTTTAACCCCATATTTTCAAGCTGTTTTGCCAGTACAATATCCTTGTCCCAAAATATAACATAGTCCGGCATTTTAGTTATGTCAGGGTTTAAAAATTTGCCATTACATATTAATAAATCGCTGTTTGTAAAAACATCTATTTTATTATTGTGTTTTATAGTAGCCTTTTCAAGCCATTTGTATATTTCATTAAATTTATTGCTGTTTAAAAACTCATTTATTACTAGCCAAGCATACATAATTACACCTCTTTTATTAACTGCAATTTTTTCAACTAAACTATAATATACAACATTGCCAAAATTTTATCAATTCATTTGTTACATTTTTCTTTCAATTACTATTTTCTATAGTATTTTTACATTTTTTTGTGTATTATAATAAGTATCATAAAATATTAACGGAGGAATATATGGTGACTAAATTTTTTAAAAACAATTATTATTTAAGAAAAAGTCTATATACTTTAGGTATAGTAATATTATCTATTGTGTTTTTTAGATATACTGAAAACGCAAAGCTGGTCAATTTTATTCCTTCGGTGTTAAAGGTAATGAAACCCTTCATAATAGGTGCTGTTTTAGCCTATGTTTTAAATTGTGGCACAAACTGTCTTGAAAAAAATATTTTAAGCAAACTGGAATATTTTAAATCAAGACCTCATAAATCAAGGGCAGTTTCAATTACAATAGCTTTTCTGTTATTAATAGGAGTTATTGTTGGTATAATAGCTTATATCATTCCTGAAATTGTATCCAGTATACAAAATGTAGTAAATTTCTTTGTAGGTATTGACTCTGAAACAGTACACGAGTACTTAAACTCTTTTCTTACAAAGCACAACATTGATATTAGCGTTTCTACATACCGTTCTCTTTTGAAAACAACTGACAATGCAATGAACAGCCTGACAAGTTCATTAAAGTATATGCCGGAAATGCTTACTTCCATAGCAACTCATACCATAAGCTTTGCATCTTCTCTTGTAAGTATAATTATGGGTATTATGATTGCCGTATATATGCTTTTAGATAAAGAAAAACTTCTCCATTTCTGCAAGAAAACTCTCTTTATTTTGTTTTCAAAAAAGCAGGTTGAAGGTATTGCAAATACAATTAAATACACAAACTCTGTATTTAACAGCTTTGTTGTAGGTAAGACTATTGACTCTCTTATTATAGCTATAATTTTCTTTATAGGTTCTATAATATTGAATTTGCCTTACCCAATGCTTTTTGCAATTATAATTGGTATAACAAATATGATTCCATACTTTGGTCCGTTTATTGGTGCTGTGCCGGTAGTTGCACTTACACTCCTTATTAATCCAATAAAGGGCTTATGGGTACTTATATTTATAGTTGTATTACAGCAATTTGACGGAGTAATTTTAGGTCCTAGAATATTAGGCGATTCTATCGGTTTAAAACCTATAGGTGTAATATTTGCCATTATTGTTGGTGGAGCTATTGCCGGACCTTTAGGTATGTTCTTTGGTGTTCCTATTTTCTCTGTACTTTTCACAATATTCTCAAATTTTGTTGAAAAACTTTATAACAGCAAAAACACTGTTGAAAATAAATTAGAAAAGGAAACAAATAAAGATGATGACACCGAAAAAAGCGAATAAATTTACATTTTTTCTATTACTTTATATGGCTGTATTGCCCTTTGCCCTGTTTTTTGTAGTCAAGTTGCTAGGTTATAACGAAACACCAAAGTGGTTTACACAGGCTATTACACTTTTTCAGGATTTTATAGCCTTTGTTATTCCTGTATGTGTATTTTTGTTCTTCTCAAGACAGAAAATAACTGACTTAGTTCCTCACGAAAAAATAGATTTCAAAAATGTGATTTACATTGTTGGTTTGGCACTACTTGTAATGCCTCTTATGAATATTTTAGGGGTTATTGCTTCTATTTTTGTAAATACAGCAGTTAGTAATGAAATTATCGCTGATATAAACGAATTATCATTTCCCCTTGGAGTAATTTCATTGGCCGTTCTTCCAGCTATATGCGAAGAAGTTGTATTTAGAGGTATAGTTATGACAGGCTATAAGAAAGTTTCTCCTTTCGTAGCCATAATGATTAGTAGCCTTTTCTTCGGATTTATGCACCAAAATCTTTATCAGTTCAGCTACGCAGCATTAACAGGTGTATTTTTAGGTTTCTTAGTATACTTTACTAATTCCATTTATGCCTCTGTACTTGCCCATTTTATTATAAATGGCTCACAGGTAGTAGCTACTAAATTGGCTCTTATGGATAACTCTCAAGCAATAATGGAAAGCCTAAAAGAGCCTTTATCAAAGTCTGATATTTTAGAACAGCTTGCCGGTAGTTTCTTTCTTGCCATTTTAACATTACCATTTTTTATATTGCTTTTTTATAAATTTGCTAAAAGAAATAAAGCTAGTTCTGCTAGATATGTTTTGTGTTCTGTATCTAAAGAATTGTACGTTGAATTAGATGAGGTTGAAAAGAAAGATAAAATTGTTGATATATATTTTATTGGTGTTGTAATAATAACTGTAGCACTGTTTATAGCTACATCTTTTCTAGCCTAAATCTTGACAAGTCCCCTTTTTCGTTGTATCATTGTATGGTGCTACAGCAAAAAACCACCTGGCAGGAAGGTAATATACACTTTCGTTGTATTATTGTATAGCATTTGCGGGTATGGCGGAATTGGCAGACGCGCAAGATTCAGATTCTTGTCCTCGTAAGAGTGGTGCAGGTTCAAGTCCTGTTATCCGCATTAAACTGTCATAATAAAAGCCTATGGATTTAATTGTCCATAGGCTTTTTTATGACATATATTATTTTTTAATGTGTATAACCATAGAAATAATTATGCCAGTAATCCTTGCTAAAGCAATATCCGTGTTTTGCATACTGTTCGTTTACAAGAGCTCTGTCGTTTGCATTATTAGCTACAATAGCTTTTTCACTAGGTGTCATAAGATTATATGCTTCATTCATTGATAAACCAAGGCATACATATCCACCATTATTGCTAGGAGCTGGTGCATTATCGTGTACAACTACAACCTTCTGCTGAGGAGCTTGTGCCTGAGCCTGAGTAGTTGCCTGTGTTGTTGTCTGTGTTGGCTTTTCGTAATTACTGCTGTTTACACTAAGAAGTGATTTTACATCATTGCTTGTATCATCACCACTAATAAGTGACTTACATTCAACAGATACATCTTTTGTTATATCTGATGTTTCAAAACCAATATAGACCTTTGTATCATATCCTGGCTGAAGTTTTGATGCACATTTCTTCAAATCAAACTTAGTACAAGTCCAAGAGTTGTTCTGATGAAGCTCAACACCGTCCTGGAATGCCTGCATATTGTAAATATCATTGAAAGACTTATTTTCTTCTGAATTATTCTTAAAATCAGCCTCTACAAGTATGTAATTCTTTCCACCGGCATTCATTGAATAAGCATTATCCACAGTTACTTCATAATCACTAGGATTTTCTCCACTTTCATTCTTAGCATTTTTGCCTAAACCACCAACGCCAAAAGGCAAGTTTGAACAAGCTGTAAAAGATACTAAGGATACAGCACATAATAACAACATAAAAATTTTCTTCATAATTATCCACCCTCTTTTTTAATTTATTTATATAGCTATACATAATAATTATTTATTACATACAAACTATATAAATATGTTTACCCTTTAGTTTATGATAAAATCATTTCTTATGTTTATCTATATACTATATCAGAATTATCATCTTGTCAATAGTTTAGTCATTTTTAATGCCTAAAGATATTTTAATGGTCAAGTTATCGGATTTATCTTTCCTCCTCACAAAAAAAACAGCCTGAAATTAATCAGACTGTCTTCTTCTTACTTTTGTGAATTTTTCTTGTAAATGATATACATACCCTTTATAAGTAACTCTGGGTCATAGTCAAACTGTCTTTTACAAAGTGCAGCAATATTTTTGCCTAAACCACCTGTAACAACTACATTTGCCTTCTGACCAATTTCTTCTTCCATTCTTTCAATACAACCTTCAATCATAGCTGCATTACCATAAAGTACACCACTTCTCATACAATCTATTGTATTTTTACCAATGGCACTTTTAGGCTTTTCAAGGCTAATGTGTGGCAACTGTGCAGTCTTGTTTGAAATAGCTTCAAGGCTGACATTTACACCCGGCATAATACAACCACCTATGTAATTTCTGTTTTTATCTACAACAGAAATAGTTGTAGCTGTACCCATATCCACAATCATAACCGGTGGCTTGTACTGTTCTAAAGCAGCAACAGCACACACAATCATATCGCTACCAACTGTAGCCGGATTATCCATAAGTATATTAAGACCTGTTTTCACCCCCGGTCCAACAACCATAGGCTCTTTACCAATAAGACGAGTAATAGCCTTTTTAATACAGTTTAAAACAGGAGGTACTACAGAAGAAATAATACCACCCTCAAAATGATTTACGTCAATGTGATATAAGTTCATAATGCTCAAAATCTGAGCACCATATTCGTCCTCTGTTTTTAATTTATCTGTAGAAATTCTTGCCATAAAGTCTATGTTACCATCTGTAACAGCACCTAAGACAATATTTGTGTTTCCTATATCTATTGCTAATATCATAAATTTACCTCATAAGTAATATAAAATCTATCTTCTATTTCTTAAAGCTGCAAATAAAGCTGTACAAACTGCTGTAGAAATAATTGCTGCCACAATAGCTTCCGGTATACCATTTCCAACTACAATAGCAAGTATAGCACCCTTAACAGCTGTAATACTGATTTTAACAGCCTCAGCATATTCCTTTGCAAAGAATATATAAGCCATTCCCATAACTAAAATAGTGTGAATAATAGTAGTAAGAAAAGCCGAAATAACAGTTGATACACTTCTGTTCTTAATAACTTTCATTAAGCCTGTAAATACAAAATAAGCAATAACGCCTACAAGTATTCTAGGCACGAAACAAATTACTAAACTCCAGAAGTTACCACCTGGATAAAGTGGGCTAAATAAGAAACTTGTTATATTTGGTGCAATAAATGACGCCTTCAAAAAACTTGTTAAACCAAACACAAAACCGGCAAAAGCACCTTTTTTCCAACCTAAAATAATACCTGCAATAATAACTGGTATATGCACAGTTGTTGGTGTAATAACTCCTAGTGGTATATAACCTAAAGGCGTAAAAGCCAAAATAACAATAATGGCTGCAAATAGTGCCATTTCAACTAGGTCACGAGTTTTAACTCCTTGTTTTTCCATATTAAATTCCTCCTTGCTACTGTTCCCTAAAGAGATACAATGCTATAGTTACAGAGTGTATTATATTCTATTTTCCATAAAAAAGCAATGTATAATTAGTAATTGCTAAAAACTATTGATAAATACTGTTTTTATGATAAAATGTAATTATCAAAAAACAGGAGTGGAAAAAATGGAAAAGAAAAATATATTGCTTGGAGTTTGTAGCTCTATAGCAGCTTATAAATCAGCATCTTTGGCTCATTTACTTACTAAAAAAGGCTACAACGTAGACGTTATAATGACTGAAAATGCTACAAAAATTATTGCACCTATTACATTTGAAAGACTTACTGGCAATCGTTGTATAGTAGATACTTTTGAAAAAACTCTTTCCTATGATGTAAAGCACATTTCTCTTGCCAAAAAAGCAGATATGGTGCTTATTGCTCCAGCAACAGCCAACTGCATTGGCAAAATAGCAAACGGTATAGCTGACGATATGCTTACAACAACAGTTATGGCTTGTACTTGCCCAATATATCTTTCTCCGGCTATGAATACTGCCATGTACCAAAATCCTATAACACAGGACAATATGGCAAAGTTAAAAAGATTTGGTTACCACATTATTGAAGCAGCAAGTGGACTTCTTGCCTGTGGTGATACAGGCATAGGCAAAATGCCAGAGCCAGAAGTTTTGGCAAAATATGCCGATAGAGAATTAAAACGTGCTAAAGACTTGGTTGGCAAAAAAATTCTCGTAACAGCCGGTGCAACTTGTGAACCTATTGACCCGGTAAGATATATTACAAACCATTCCAGTGGAAAAATGGGTTGTGCTATAGCTAAAACAGCTATGGAAAGAGGTGCAGAAGTTACACTTGTGTGTGGAAGTATGACAGTTGAACCTCCAATGTTTGTAAATGTAGTAAAAATAAATACAGCCGAAGAAATGTTTAATGCTGTAAAAGAAAATTTTGATAATATAGACATAGTAATAAAAGCTGCTGCCGTAGCTGACTATACTCCAACAACTATAGCTGATAATAAAATAAAAAAAGCTGACGGAGATATGTCAATACCTTTAAAGAGAACAACAGATATTTTGAAATATTTGGGCGAAAATAAAACTCATCAATTTCTTTGTGGTTTTTCAATGGAAACAGAAAATATGCTTGAAAATTCCACTAAAAAATTGTCTAAGAAAAATCTTGATATGGTAGTTGCAAATAACTTGAAGGATAAGGGTGCAGGCTTTGGCACAGATACAAACCTTATTACAATAATTACAAAGGATAATGTGAATCAACTTCCTTTGATGTCAAAAGAAGATGTGGCAAATAGTATATTAGACGAAATATTGAAAAATATGTAAAAAACAGGCTTTCTATGGTTTATTACCTAGAAAGCCTGTTCTATATTAATTATATATTGATTTTATTCTTATTATAAAACTCTTTTAACTCTGCTTTTCTTTCATCAGATAGCAAAGTCTTTTTCACCCCACAAATAGCACCCTCAAGAGCCAAAAGCCTATGAAAACAAGCACTTTCATCTATTTTCTGTATTTCTAACCAAGCCCTTTCAGCTCCTAGTTCTTTTAACTTTTTCGCTGTATTGATACCAACTTTGTTTAACTGTTCCTCAACCACTTTACCTATGTTAGGTAGCTTTGATAATTCACCCATAAAAGCACTCCCCTTTCTAGTACAATAATTTTACACTATAAATTTTCTTACCGTCAAGAGGTGTAATACAAAGAATGTTCAAAAAATCTCAAAATATCTATCCAAATTAATTCCTTTTCCACTTCGTTTATAAGTTCGTGTCTTTTGTCATCATACAGCCTTGAGTAAACATATTTATAGCCTATACTTTCCAAAAATTGTTTAAGCTCTGTAAATTTCTTTTCATTCTGAATAACGGGGTCATCTTTTCCACCAATAAGCAAAACGGGTAAGTCCGGATTTTTACACAAATACCTTTCTTTAATAAATGCCTTTTTCATAAGACCATATAAATTCAAAAAGCCGTTAGTAGTAAATCTGTAATTACACAAAGGGTCGCTGTTGTATTTGTTCACAATATCCTTATCAGAACATATCCAGTCATTTTCAACATTGTCAAACACATTGTAACCTCTAAAAGTCATACTTTGCAAAAACCTGCTCCTGTGATGACTGCCAAAAATCTTGCTATTCACCTTTGCCAAAGTAATCCCTAAGTCTACGTTTTTATTTTCTGTAGGAGGGCCACATAAAACCACTTTATCCACATTTTTGTCATAGTTTTGCAAAAATACTCTTGCAACTAAAGTCCCCATACTGTGGGAAAATAGATAAATAGGCATACCATTGTATTTCTTACTTATCCACCTGTTTACCTGAACTAAATCTTTAACTATAGCCTGCTCATTGTCAGTGTAAAAATATCCTAAATCCTTTTCATTATATATACTTCCACCATGTCCCCTGTGGTCGTGTATAACACAACTGTATCCCCTCTTTGCCAAAAACTCCATAAAAGGATAATACCTCTCCTTGTGCTCCACCATTCCGTGAGAAAACTGTATAATCCCCTTAACCTCAACAGCCTCATAAATGGCACAACTTAATACTAACCCATCAAACTCCGAAACTAACTCAAATTTCTTTAACAAATTACCACACTCCTATTTTGTAATATGATAACCTGAAATAGGAGGTTTATGCAATATAAATAACATATTTACACATATTCAGAACAAATTAACTTTGTTAATTTGTGGCTTGACAAGCAAGCCATCGGATTTATCTTTCCGATTCACTACAAAAAACCTCGGAAACCATAAGATTTTCCGAGGTTTTAAAGTATTTTGTTAATTTGTTAATTATATTTATTATCTACATTCTCTATTTTCAACTTTTTATCTTCCAATATCCACCCTTATCAGCACCGACACGTTCTAAAACCCCTAATTTTTTTAGTTTATTAATGTGATAACGTACTCCATCAGCAGTAATATTACCAATAGTTTCAGATATGTCTTTTGTACTTATATACGGATTTTCTTTTATTATATCGTAAATTTTCTCGGTAGTTTTCTTGGTAGTTTTTTTATTTTCATGTTGGTTTTCAACCTGCACATCAACAGCTTCATCTACCCCATAGTTAATATTTTTCATAATCAATAAAAAACTATCATATTCAGAAATAAAAATGGGTTGTTTATCTTCAGAATAATTTGGAAGATTTTTGTAAGCAGAAAAAATTTTTTTAAATCCACTTCCAATATATAAAAACTTTTCTTTACATATATAAAATCAAATATCAAAAACAATATTTGTGTCCTACTGACAAAAATTTATACATTTTCACACATTCTGATATATTCAGAACAAATTAACTTTGTTAATTTGTGGCTTGACAAGCAAGCCATCGGATTTATCTTTCCGATTCACTATTCAGAACAAATTAACTTTGTTAATTTGTGGCTTGACAAGCAAGCCATCGGATTTATCTTTCCGATTCACTATTCAGAACAAATTAACTTTGTTAATTTGTGGCTTGACAAGCAAGCCATCGGATTTATCTTTCCGATTCACTATTCAGAACAAATTAACTTTGTTAATTTGTGGCTTGATAAGCAAGCCATCGGATTTATCTTTCCGATTCCATACAAAAAACCTCGGAAACCATAAGATTTCCGAGGTTTTGGTATTCTTTTGAAATAAAGTAATTATCTCTTTGAGAACTGAGGAGCTCTTCTTGCTGCCTTTAAACCGTACTTCTTTCTTTCCTTCATTCTAGGGTCTCTAGTGAGGAAACCGGCCTTCTTTAAAGCTGGTCTGAAATCTGAATCAGCTTCAAGTAAAGCTCTTGAAATACCGTGTCTGATAGCACCTGCCTGACCAGTAGTACCACCACCGCAAACATTGATGTTAATATCGAACTTACCAGTAGTGCCTGTTACTTCTAAAGGCTGTCTGATGATAAGCTTTAATGTTTCAAGACCGAAATATTCTTCGATGTCTCTCTTATTAACTGTAATCTTACCGCTACCAGGAACTAAGTAAACTCTAGCTACAGAGCTCTTTCTTCTACCTGTACCGTAATATCTAGCTGCTGCCATAATATCTTACCTCCTAATTAAAATCTAAGCTCTAAAGCTTCAGGCTTCTGTGCTTCGTGACCATGTTCTGCGTCAGCATAAACATATAACTTCTTAAGCATATCCTTACCAAGAGTGTTCTTAGGAAGCATACCCTTAACAGCGTGCTTAATAACTTCGCAAGGTTTCTTTTCCATCATTTCTCTGAGAGTAGTTTCCTTGAAACCACCAACGTAGTCAGAGTGACGTCTGTAAAGCTTCTGTTCCATCTTCTTACCTGTTACTTTAATCTTGTCAGCGTTTACAACGATAACATAATCACCTGTATCAATGTGAGGTGTATAAATAGGCTTGTTCTTACCACGAAGAACTGCTGCTACCTGAGATGCAAGACGACCTAAAGTTAAGTCAGTAGCATCAACAACATACCATTTTCTTTCTATTTCAGCTGTCTTAGCTATAAATGTTGTTCTCATTAGAAAATTCTCCTTCCAACCAATATACAATAAGTAATAAAACTTGTTGCACACTCCCAATGTCCGAAAGGAATATACAACCAACACAGTCAGCAAAAATCGGGGCTAACGATAAAAGCCAACATTCAAACATTGCTATTTTACTATAAATCAACAATGTTGTCAAGATTTTTTTACATAAAATCTCCATATTTTTCACTTTTATATTTTTAAGCAATGACCAATAAATATGCACTACTATTTTTGTGAATAATTTGACATAAACACCGTCATTTTTTATATTTCATTGTTAATTATGATTATTGTTACTCCAAAATGTTTGTGCTATAATCTAAATAATCAAAAGAAAAAAGGTGATAATATGAATTTACGAAGTAAAGATGTTCAACCTTCAGAGTCAATGCCTTTAGGGCTTATGCTTGCCATTGTAGGTGGTTTCCTCGATGCCTACACCTTTTCTACAAGAGGTGGAGTGTTCTCAAATGCCATTACAGGTAACATAGTTCTTTTAGGTCTTAATTTGGCAAATTTGGATTTTTTCCACGCATTTAGATACTTTCTATCTCTTTTTGCCTTTGCCTCTGGGGTACTTATTATAAGTCTTATACAAAAGCGTATTAAGTACATAACTCTAATACATTGGCGAGAAATTGTGTTGGCTACAGAAATTATTCTTATATTTGTAGTAGGTCTTATTCCTAATCAGTACGACACTATAGCAAATATAATTGTACCATTTACCTGTGCTATACAGATTTCTACATTTAGAAAAGTTAAGGGTTATGCCTGTGCAACAACAATGTGTACCGGTAATCTTAGAGTAGCTACTGAAAGCCTTTTTGGTTTCATAGCTTCTAAGGATAAAAACCAGCTCAAAAAATCACTTACATATTATGTTGTAATTACATTTTTCCTTATTGGTGCTATAATCGGTCTTGTGTCTTGTAAGTTCTGGGACATTCACGCTGTATGGCTCTGCTGTATAATGCTTCTTGTTCTTTTCCCTCTTATGCACAACTGGCACATAAAATATGGAAAAATTGAAAAATAAGTACAAAAAATCGGCTGTCCTCTGACAACCGATTTTTCTTTTATTATGACGCCTGAAATTGGCTATTATACAATTTACTATAAAATCCACCTTTGGCAAGAAGTTCTTCATGACTTCCCTGCTCAATTATTTTACCCTCATTCATAACCAAAATAAGTGAGGCATTTCTTATAGTAGAAAGTCTGTGGGCGACAACGAAACTTGTTCTGCCCTCCATCAACTTATCAAAGGCTTCCTGTATCTGTACTTCTGTACGGGTATCAATGCTAGATGTTGCCTCATCAAGTATAAGCATTGGAGGTCTGCAAAGCATTACTCTTGTAATACACAAAAGCTGTTTCTGACCCTGACTGATACTGTCTTCACTTAAAACAGTATCAAGACCCTTTGGCAATCTCTCAATAAATTCCCAGCTATGAGCCTCTTTAGCAGCCTTTATAATTTCATCATCTGTAGCATTTGGCTTACCAAAGGCTATGTTTTCTCTTACAGTACCCTGTTTTATCCAAGTGTCCTGCAACACCATACCATAGCAACTGCGAAGGGCGTGTCTTGAAAGGTCCTTTATGTTGTGACCATCTACGAGAATATCTCCCTTGTCCACGTTGTAGAAATTCATAAGCAAGTTAATAAATGTAGTTTTTCCACAACCTGTAGGACCAACTATGGCAACTCTCATACCCTCTTTAGCCTGTAAATTAAAGTCTTCAATAAGTTTTTTACTCTTATCGTAGCTAAAGCTGACATTCTGAATATCAACCTGACCCTTTACATTGTCAATAGTACCCTCTGCATCCTGACTTTCTTCTCTCTGCTCAAGAAATTCAAATATACCTGATGCACAAGCAAGGGCATTTTGCATTTCTGTAATAACTGAGCTTATGTCATTAAAAGGCTTCATATATTGGTTTGCATAGGCAAGCATTACAGAAAGTCCACCTACTGTAAGAAGTCCATTTGGTATAATAAAAGCACCAACTAAGGCTACGCCGGCATAAATAATATTGTTTACAAATCTAGTACAAGGGTTTGTAAGACTACTATAAAATACAGCTTGCTGGCTATACTTTTGGAGTTTATTGTTTATAACATCAAATCTTGATGATGCCTTTTCTTCGTAGCCAAATGCCTTAACTACCTTTTGATTACCTATCATTTCCTCTATGAAAGCTGTCTGCTGACCTCTTGTCTTACTCTGTTTTTGGAACATAGTGTAAGAACGAGAAGAAATAAACTTAGCTACAAAAAAGCTCAAAGGTGTTAAAACAATAACCATAATTGTAATCCAAAAATTCTTAGAAAACATAAATATTAATGTAGCTATTATTGTTATAACCCCTGAAAAAAGCTGTGTAAAACCAAGTAAAAGACCGTCTGAAAGTATATCGGCATCGGCTATAATTCTACTTACAATATCACCTGTACTGTGGCTATCCAAGTAAGAAAGTGGCAATTTTTGAATATGTTTAATTGACTTAGAACGAATATCCTGAACAATCCTAAATGTCATTCTGTTGTTAAAAAGGTTCATTATCCAAGTGGCAAGAGCAGATACCACAGCAAACACAATAATTTGTTCCAAATAGTAAACCATTCTGCCAAAATTTACATTGTGTTCTGCAACAATTTCGTCTATAGCCTTACCAAAAAGAATAGGTACATAAAGCTGTAAAACAACTGAAATTCCGGCAAGTATTATACTTAAAGCAAGGAATATTTTATACTTTCCAATAAGTTTCAGAATTTTAATCAAAACTTCCATACTGTTTTTCTGTTTTCTGTTTTTCATACTCTCACCCCACCTTCATAAAACTTGCGTTCTTCTGGAAATTGAGAGAAGTAAATTTCTCTGTATACCTGACATTTTCCCATAAGCTCATTGTGAGTACCCTGTCCCACTAATTCGCCATTGTTAAGCACAAGAATATTGTCAGCCTGTCTGATACCGGCAATTCTCTGAGATACAATAAATGTTGTTGTTTTATTTCCCAATTTGTGAATAGCCTGTCTTAATTTTGCATCTGTAGCAAAGTCTAAGGCACTGGAACTGTCATCAAGTATAAGTATTTCAGGCTTTCTAACTAATGCTCTGGCAATAGTAAGACGTTGTTTCTGACCACCGGATAAGTTTCTACCCATTTGCTCTAACTGGAAGTCCAACTGACCCTCTTTCTTTTCCACAACCTCTTTTGCCTGTGCTGTTTCAATGGCGTCATAAATTTCACTATCACTGGCTAATTCATTGCCCCATTTAAGGTTTTCTCTTATACTACCCTTAAATAAAACAGCCTTTTGCTGAACAACAGCTATTTTTTCGCACAATTCCTTGTGAGTGTAGTTTTTAACATTTTGTCCGTCTATTAATACATTGCCTTTTACAGCGTCATAAAATCTAGGAATAAGGCTTATTAATGTACTCTTACCACTACCGGTACCACCTATAATACCAATAGTCTGACCTTTTTTAGCCTTAAAACTAATGTTTGAAAGACTAGATGCACCGGCTCCACTATAAGTGAAAGTAACATCTTTAAACTCAACAGCAGTATCACAGTTATCCACCTTTTTACTTTCATTTTGTGGATATTCCATACTTGACTTTACATTGAGCACATTTGCAATTCTGTCAGCACAAGCCATTGATTTATTAAGTGTAATTATCATTGATGCCATTTTTATTAACTCAACAATAATCTGCAACATATAGTTATAAAGGGCAACAACCTGTCCCTGTTGCATATTGCCTAAGTTGACCTGAACACCGGCTTTATACACAAGAACTACTGCACCAATGTTGATAAGTACGTAGGTTACAGGATTCATTAAAACAGAAATTCTACCTACAAACTCATTTAACCTTGTCAATTCTCTGTTGCTGTCCTCAAATTCAGCCACAGACTGTTCCTCTCTACAAAAAGCTCTTATTACTCTTACACCTGTGAGATTTTCCATTGTAAGTCTTGTAACTCTGTCAAGTCCGGACTGTACCTTTTTGAAAAGTGGAATACTTACAAGCATAATAGATAATATTACAACAAAAAGTATAGGAATTGTAACAACAAATACAATGGCACACTTTACATTAATAGTAAAAGCCATAACCATAGCACCGATTACAATAAATGGACTTCTAAGCATAAGTCGTAAAGCTATATTAAGACCATTTTGTACCAAGTTTACATCGTCTGTAAGTCTTGTAATTAATGTATCAGCACCTAAAGTATCAATTTCTGTAAAAGATAATGTCTGAACGTGTTCAAACATAGCCTTTCTTACCCTTGTAGCAAAACCAACACTAGCTTTGGCAGCAAAAAACTGAGCTGTAATACTGCAAGTAAGACCTACAGCAGCCATAATAAGTAACACACCAAATCTTTCTACTATATAAGTGTGGTTGTTGTTGGCAACACCTACATCAATAATCTGTGCCACAACTACCGGCACAAGTAAGTCAAACAATACTTCCAAAAATTTAAAAATAGGTGCAAGTATACTTTCTTTTATATATGGTTTCAAATATATACCAAGACTTTTCATATTTTCACCCTTTCTTACGAATATTATTTGTATTATTATTCGTAAAAAAACCGTCTGCTACACAAGCAAACGGTTAATTTTACTATATTCTGTTTATCTTTTCCAAAAATCTAATAATTTTGCCACCCATTGGCACCATCTGTAAATCTTCTCTTGCAAAACCCTTTACACATATCATTGCTACTACGAAAACTACCATAGCCACAATAATAGCTAAAAGTGTACATACAAGATTACTAGGCATAAACTTATAGAACAGGTGGTAGCTAAGTAAACTGAATATACCCATTATAATTGAGGCAATAGACGGTTTTACAAGCATACCCACAAAGTCAGGTCTAACACCTGTTGCCTTTATTAAAGCTCTAAAATTCAAAAGACTGGCAATAATATAGCAAACAGTTGTACTGATTACAGCACCAATAATATTTATTTCAGGAATGGCAATAAGGAAATAGTTTACAGGAATTTTAGCAATACTACCCCAAAGGGCATTCCAAGCTGGGGCATTAACCTTGCCTACACCCTGTAAAACACCTGTTGAAATCTGACTTAATGCCAAGAAAACAACGCTTATTGAGCCGACTCTGATAAGCATACCACCGTCAGAATAATTAGGGAAAAGCATTTGCAAAATCTGTGGACCTAAAGCACCAAGACCAATAGCTGCCGGAATAGAAATAATCATTGTAAGGCGAAGTGTAGTATCAACCTTTGCCTGTACAAGTTCGTGTTCCTTTCTTACTACACTGCCTGCAATACTAGGTATAACGGCTGTAGCAAGGGCAGTAGAAATAGCAACAGGCATAGTAGAAAGTGTAACATACTTACCTGTAAGCTGACCATAGAGGGCATCTATTTCTTCAGCAGTATAAGTACCAATAGCTGCCAAACGAGAATTAACCATAACCATATCTATTAAATTTGTCATAGAGAAAATGGCTGTACCAGTAATAACCGGAATAGCAATTTTAAAAAGGTTTGATGTAATTTCTCTGCTTGTTTCAACTCTGTAATCTTTTTTATCCTCAGCAAAAAGTTCCATTCTGCCTTTTCTTGATGTAAAGAAAATAACTACTAATGTAACAAGTCCTGCCAAAGCACCAATACCGGTACCGGCAGTACCACCGGCTGCACCTAATTCAACACTTGTCTTAACAAGTATCCACGCAAGGTACACACTAAACACAGCATTTAAAATCTGTTCTACAATCTGAGAAATTGCAGTAGGCACTGTGCTGTTAAAGCCCTGAAAATAACCTCTGAAAACAGCCATAACAGAAACAATAAATACAGTAGGTGCTAAAGTCAATATACAATAATAGCTTCTTGGACTTCCTATAGCCTTACAGAAAGCATTTGCTCCCAAAAACATAGCTATAGTACAAATAAGACCCAATCCACCAGCAACAAAAAAGGAAGTTCTAAAAATCTTTTTAGCATTTGTATATTCGCCTAATGCCAACTTTTCAGATACCATTTTGCTTATGGCAACAGGAAGACCTGCCGAACTCATAATCAAAAACATATTGTAAAGATAATAGCCAGCACTATAAATACCGTTTCCCTCATCACCAATCATATTGGTGAGAGGTAAACGGTATAAAAATCCCAAAAGACGAACAAGTATGCCGGCTACTGCAAGTATTGCAGCCTGCTTTACAAAAGAACCCCCGTTCTTTTTCACTTTGTTCATTTATTTTTCTCCTCTAAAATCGGATAATTAGCAACGAGCTGCCTTTCTTCTTGCAACTGGGTCAAGGTATCTCTTTCTAATTCTAAGGTTTTCTGGAGTTACTTCTACTAATTCATCATCGCCGATGAAGTCGATACACTGTTCAAGACTCATTACAACGTGAGGAACAAGCTTTAAGGCATCATCAGAACCTGATGCTCTAGTGTTAGTAAGCTGTTTCTTCTTACAAACGTTTACTTCCATATCGCCTGAACGAGCATTTCTACCAACAACCATACCAGAGTAAACCTTTGTACCGGCACCGATGAAAAGTTCACCTCTGTCCTGAGCATTGAAAAGACCGTAACCAACAGCTTCGCCAGTTTCGAAAGCAACAAGTGAACCCTGACTTCTGCTCTGGATTTCGCCCTTGTATGGTTCATAACCATTGAATACAGTATTGATGATACCATTACCTCTTGTATCAGTTAAGAATTCGTTTCTGTAACCAATAAGACCTCTTGCAGGAATGTTGAACTCAATACGAGTATAACCACCGTTAGAAGGAGCCATATTTACCATTTCGCCCTTTCTAGTACCGAGCTTTTCAATAACTGTACCAACATATTCTTCCGGTACGTCGATTGTAGCAAGTTCCATAGGTTCAAGTCTCTTGCCGTTTTCGTCATTCTTGTAAAGAACTTCAGGTCTTGAAACCTGGAATTCGTAGCCTTCTCTTCTCATTGTTTCAATAAGGATAGAAAGGTGAAGTTCACCACGACCACTTACCTTGAATGCTTCTGCTCTGTCTGTATCTTCTACTCTAAGAGAAACGTCTGTGTTAAGTTCTCTCATAAGTCTTTCTCTTAAGTGACGGCTAGTAACGAACTTACCTTCCTGACCAGCAAATGGACTATCATTTACACTAAATGTCATAGAAAGTGTAGGTTCACTAATCTTGTTTACTTCCATAGCTACAGGATTGTCAACAACTGTGATTGTATCACCAATGTGAATATCAGGCATACCACTTACAGCAACGATTGCACCAATAGTAGCTTCCTTAACTTCAACTCTTTCAAGACCTTCATATTCATAGAGCTTAGTTACTCTAATCTTAGTGAGCTTGTCTGGGTCATGGTAGTTTACAATAGCAACTTCGTCATTAACATGAACTGTACCATTTTCAATCTTACCAATACCAATCTTACCAACGTATTCGTTGTAATCAATAGTAGTAACGAGCATACCAAAGTCTGCATCCGGGTCACCAGTAGGTGCAGGAATATGTTCGATAATTGTATCAAAAAGTGGCTTCATATCAGGTGCATCAAGGGCTTCCTCTGGAGTAAGAGCAGCCTTACCCATCTTAGCAGATGCAAATACGAATGGAGAATCAAGCTGTTCATCAGTTGCATCAAGTTCCATGAAAAGTTCAAGAATTTCATCAACAACTTCTTCAGCTCTGGCTTCTGGTCTATCAATCTTGTTTACACATACAACAACAGGAAGACCAAGGCTTAAAGCATTAGAAAGAACGAACTTAGTCTGAGGCATAGCACCTTCATAAGCATCAACTACAAGAACAACACCGTCAACCATTTTAAGTACACGTTCTACTTCGCCACCGAAGTCAGCATGTCCCGGAGTATCGACAATGTTAATTTTTGTATGTCCATAGTAAACAGAAGTATTCTTTGAAAGGATTGTGATACCTCTTTCTCTTTCAATATCACCACTGTCCATTACTCTTTCTCTAACAACCTGATTAGTACGGAAAGTACCACTCTGCTTTAAAAGTTCATCAACCAAAGTTGTTTTACCGTGGTCAACGTGGGCAATAATAGCAACATTTCTAATATCGTCTCTTGTAGTTTTCATTTTATTCACTCTCTTTTTTCAAATTTTTTGCCTATTAACGCATTGTCAACATTATAACTAATTTTCATTTATTTATCAAGTATTCATATTAACAATTTTTTTACGGTCTCGCAGTTGTGATATAGTAAATTTGCCAAAAGCCTAGGCTAACTCCTATCTATCTTATCCTTTTAAACTATACACTTTATTTTTGCCCCAACTTATGCTATACTATCTCATTATGAACGAACCTTTGTTCAGGCATAGATTAAGACGAAAGGAAGATACCTGTGGATTATACTGAAGTTTCTGGTATTGTGGAAAGCATTACCTTCTATAATAAGGAAAACGGTTACTGTGTTTTTACAATCGCAGGAACTGGAAATGATGAATATGATGAACTTACTTGTGTCGGAACAGTTCCTAGTATTGCACAGGGAGAAAGCATAAGTCTAAAAGGCAGAATGGTAAATCATTCTACATACGGTATGCAACTTAATGTAGAAAGCTATGAAAAGACTGCACCCAAAACTGAAAAAGCTATGGAGCTTTATTTAGCCAGTGGGGTATTAAAGGGTATAGGTCCTAAAACTGCTGCCAAAATTGTCAAAAAATTTGGTATCAAGACTATGGATATTATTGAAAATGAGCCTGAAAGACTTGCTGAACTGAGAGGTATAACTCTTGAAAAAGCTATTTCCATAGGACAGACATTCAGAGAACAGGCACAGCTTAGAGCCTTAATAATGTTTTTAGGTCAATACGGCATAACTCCGACTTATGCTATAAAAGTACACCAAAAATACAAGGACAAAGCTATTGATGTTATAAGCCGAAATCCCTATTCCCTTGCTGATGACATCATTGGCATAGGTTTTAAAATAGCCGACAATATTGCTGCCAAAATAGGTATTGCCCCTGATTCAGCATTCAGAATAAAGGCAGGTATAAGATATTGCCTTAATGTAGCTGCAAACAACGGAAATGTGTATTTACCTATGGAAATGTTGGTAAGAAAGGTTTCAGAGCTTTTAAACATATCTCCGGAGCCTATTTCCAACGAAATGACAGGTATGCACATTGAAAACTATATTTGGATTGACCGTACACCACAGTATGAAAACGTGTATCTAAACTATTTTTACTATGCCGAAAGCTATGTTGCCCGAAAGTTAATAGAGCTTGCCGATATGGAGCTTGACAATACTGGCTTATACGATGACAAAATAGATGCCCTTGCCTATAGTCAGGGTATAACCTTTGCACAGGAGCAAAGACAGGCTATTATTGAAGCTATGAGCAACGGTGTACTTGTTATTACAGGTGGTCCAGGTACCGGTAAAACTACTATTATAAATGCCATTATTCAGCTTTCTGAAGCCGAGGGAATGGAAGTCACTCTTGCAGCTCCTACAGGTAGAGCAGCCAAAAGAATGGAAGAAGCCACAGGTCATAATGCCCAAACTATTCACAGACTTTTAGGGGTAACATTCCTTAACGAGGACAGCAACCGACAGACTTTTTGCAAAAACGAAGAAGAACCTATTGAAACAGACATTTTAATTATTGACGAAAGTTCAATGATAGATATTATGCTTATGCAAGCCCTTTTAAAGGCTGTTGCTATAGGTACAAGGGTTATAATAGTAGGCGATTCAAACCAGTTGCCATCTGTAGGTGCTGGTAATGTATTAAAGGACATTATTACTTCCGGAGAAATAAAGGTAGTACAGCTTACTGAAATTTTCAGACAGGCTCAAAAGTCCGATATTATTATAAATGCCCACAAAATAAACAAAGGTGAACACCCAAATTTAAGCAAAAACGGCAGTGACTTTTTCTTTATGAAAAGGTATAACCAAAATGAAATATGTTCCCTTTTAGTAAGCCTTGTTACAACACGTTTGCCAAAGTATTTAAACTGTAAACCTACAGATATACAGGTGCTTACTCCAATGAGAAAACAGGGCTTAGGTGTTGCTTCTGTAAATGCTATTTTGCAACAGGCTATTAACCCTCCGGCTCCTAATAAGGCTGAAAAAGTTATGAAAAATATGACTTTCCGTGAGGGTGACAAAGTAATGCAGATTAAAAACGACTATGAAATGGAATGGAAATTAATCAGAAATAACATTGTCACAGATAAGGGAACAGGTATATACAATGGCGATGAGGGCTTCATAACTTACATAGACAATGACAGCAAATTTATGGAAGTAGTTTTTGACGAAAACAAAGTAGTCCACTATGACTTTGCACAGCTTGATAAATTGGAACTAAGCTATGCCGTTACAATACACAAAAGTCAGGGTAGCGAATACAGAGCTGTTATACTTCCTCTTTTAAATGGTCCTGAAATGCTTATGACAAGAAATCTTCTCTATACAGGTCTTACAAGAGCTAAAAATCTAGCCGTTATAGTTGGTTCACCGGAAACTGTATATAATATGGTAGATAATAATAGAGAAATTGAAAGATTTACAACACTATCAAAGAAAATAAAAGAATTTGCAAAATTGTAGATATTCTAAAGATGGGGCATTTTCACCGGAAACTTAGGGCATTTTACATATTTCTGTAATGTGCTTATTTACTGACTTTAAAGATAATTTTTTAACCTTAGGGTAAAAACCTTAAAAAATTTCATCTCTTATATATTTTATATTATTATTTTTTATAATTTTATTTGTATATAATATTCCCTAAATTCCCTAAGTATATTAAATACTGGTGTTACAAGAGATTTATTTTGCCCTAATGTCAATTTATTTTACCCTATACAATAAAAACTTGCCCTATATAAAATATCTCTAATTCCAAAGAACTTTTAGCATTACAGAACGCAATCTGTAAATATGTAATATTCCTTGAAAAATATATATTTCAAAGTTAGGGCAATTTCCTCTGAATTTTAGGGCAAGTTTCATATTGCTGTAACCCTCTTATTTACTGGCTTTAACGGCTGTTTTTATATTCTTAGGGCAAAAATGTACATTTTCTTTATCTATAATATATTTTATATTTTAATTTATATTTTTTTAACTTATAAAAATATGCCCTAATTGCCCTAAGCCTTTTATTTACTGAATTTTTCTTGCTCTAAACCTGCCCTAAACTATATCTCCATATTTATATCATTTTCAACTCCATTTACAAAAATAACCAAATATTAAATTTAGGCAAAGTTACAGTATGCAATTCTATTGACGTTTTTGAAATAATTTGTTATTATAGAGCTAATATAATATTGGAGGTAACGTAAAATGAAAAAATTTGTAAAAGGTCTTGCTTTTGTACTTGCAGGCACAATGCTTTTAGGTATGGTAGGTTGTGGTAGTGCAAACAACAGTGCAGATTCTACAGATAGCACTGACGTAAAGACAGTTTCAGCCGGTAAGTTCACTTGGGCAACAAATGCTGAATTTGAACCATATGAATACAGAGATGGCGACAAGGTAGTAGGTATTGATGCTGAACTTGCTGATGCTATTTCTGAAAAGCTTGGTCTTACTGCAGAAGTTGAAGATATGGCTTTCGACTCAATCATTCCTGCTGTTACAAGTGGTAAGGCTGATGTAGGTCTTGCAGGTATGACAGCTAGTGAAGACAGAAAGGTAAGTGTTGATTTCTCAGATACTTATGTAGAAGCCGGTCAGGTTATTATCGTAAAGAAGGGTTCTGACATCAAGGACGCATCTGGTCTTACTGGTAAGACTGTAGGTGTTCAGCTTGGTACAACTGGTGACCTTTACGTTTCTGACCCTAAGAATGTAGAAAACGTAACAGTTCAGCAGTTCCCTAAGGGTGCTGATGCTGTAGAAGCATTAAAGACAGACAAGATTGATGCTGTTGTTATTGACAATCAGCCAGCAAAGAAGTTTGTTGAAAACAACTCTGACATCGAAATCTTAGCAACACCTTTAACTCAGGAAAGCTATGCTATTGCTGTAGCAAAGGACAACAAACAGCTCCTTGACGCAGTAAACAAGGCATTAGCTGAATTAAAGGAAAGTGGCGAATTAGACTCTATCCTTAACAAATATCTTGCAAGTGACGAATCTGCAGAAACTACAACTTCTGCTCAGTAATTTATTTGCAAAGGTTATGACTTACAAAGGTGTGGAACTTCCACACCTTTTTTAAAGGTAAGTACCTTATTTTCGGAGGAAATATTTTATGTCAGATTTTCAGACTAAATTTTATTTGAATTTTATAAAAGATGACAGATGGAAGTATATAACTTCAGGTTTGGGCAACACACTTAAAATCACAGTTTTTGCCCTTATCTTTGCTGTTATTATCGGTGTGCTTGTAGCCATCATAAGATATTCTTATGACAAAAACCACACAAATAAGGCTGGTAACTTTATTCAGTCTTTACTTCAATTCTTGCTTGCTGTTGCCAACGGTATTTGCCACGTTTATTTAACAATTATTCGTGGTGTTCCTGTTGTAGTACAGCTTATGATTATTTATTTCATAATCTTCGCTAGTCCTGATGTAAGTAAGATTTTCTGTGCTGTAGTTGCTTTCTCTCTTAATTCCGGTGCATACGTTGCCGAAATCGTAAGAGGTGGTCTTAACAGTGTAGACAAAGGTCAGTTCGAAGCAGGTAGAAGTCTTGGCTTTGGCTATATTGCCACAATGTGGTACATTATTCTTCCACAGGCTTTCAAGAACATTCTCCCAGCCCTTGGCAACGAAGCTATTATGCTTTTAAAGGATACTTCAATTTCCGGTTATGTTGCTATTCAGGACTTAACAAAGGGTGGCGATATTATAAGAAGTCGTACTTATGACGCCTTTATGCCACTTATTGCTGTTGCTTTAATCTATTTAATTCTTGTTACAATATTGACATTACTTTTAAGACGTTTGGAAAGGAGGTTGCAGTCTAGTGAAAGATAATAATCCATTAATCAAGGTTGACCATTTGGTAAAACAATTTGGCGACACAAAGGCATTAAATGATGTATCTGCTGAAATTCGCCACGGCGAGGTTGTAGTTGTTGTTGGACCTTCCGGTTCAGGTAAATCCACTTTCCTTCGCTGTCTTAACCTTCTTGAAGAACCTACAGAAGGTCAGATATTTTTCGAAGGTACAGATATTACAGACCCTAGAACAAATATAAACACTCATAGACAGAAAATGGGTATGGTTTTCCAGCAGTTTAATCTCTTTCCACATATGACAATTATGGACAACCTTATTTTAGCCCCTACAAAGATTTTGAAAAAATCTCCTGATGAAGCTAAAAAGTATGCTATGGAACTTCTTGAAAAGGTTGGTCTTGCTGATAGAGCAGACTCTTATCCAAACCAGCTTTCAGGTGGTCAGAAACAGAGAATAGCTATTGTCAGAGCATTGTGTATGCAACCTGATGTTATGCTTTTTGACGAACCAACTTCTGCCCTTGACCCTGAAATGGTAGGGGAAGTGTTGGAAGTTATGAAGGACCTTGCAAAAGGTCATATGACAATGGTTGTTGTTACTCACGAAATGGGCTTTGCTCGTGAAGTAGGTACAAGAGTTATATTTATGGAAAAGGGTTCAATAATCGAAGAAAATGAACCAAATGAATTTTTTGAAAATCCAAAGAGTTCAAGATTAAAAGAATTTTTAAATAAGGTTTTATAATTTTTATCTCCGTAATTTTTTACGGAGATTTTTTATTTTCTTTTTTATTTGCTATGTTAAAATGAATAAATATTTGACTTATTCATCAACTATGGTATAATTTTTAGTAACAAAACAATTTTTCAGGAGGTAGATTATGGTTCCCATTACTATAAGAGATTTGGAAATCGGAACAGGTATGCCAAAGGTTTGTTTACCTATTGTTGGTCATACTCAGTACGAAATTGTATCTCAAACTATGACTATTGCATCTTTAAAGCCGGATATTGTTGAATGGCGTGTAGACTGGTATGATGATGTTCTTCAGTCAGAAAACTTAATTGAAATGCTTAAACAGGTTAGAAAACTTCTTGACAAAATACCACTTCTTTTAACTTTCAGACGAGTTGAAGAAGGTGGCGTTCAGGAATGTACTATTGAAGAATACACAAGAGTATACGAAACTGCTATTCAGAGTGGTCTTGTTGACCTTGTTGACTACGAGCTTGAGGTAGGCGACGATGCCCTTATTCCTCTTATTAAGCACGCAAAAGATGCCGGCATTACAGTTGTAGTTTCTAACCACGATTTTGAAAAGACTCCAGCAAAGAAAGAACTTATCAGAAGAATGGAAAAAATGATTGAAATTAATGCTGATATTCCTAAAATTGCCGTTATGCCAAACTCTAACAGAGATGTTTTAGAACTTCTTGATGTTACAGACACTATTCACCAAAAGTACCCTGATGTCCCTATTATTACAATGAGTATGGAGGGCAGAGGTATTGTAAGCCGTGTTTGTGGCGAAATCTTTGGTAGCTGTGTAACATTTGGTTGTGCAAGAAAGGCATCTGCCCCTGGACAGATTGAAGCTGACGACCTTGAAAGAGCAATAAAGATTATTCACGAAAACCTTTATCACAAAGACGAATTTGAAAATATGCAGTAATTTTTAAATAAATCTATACATATTGGGGGATTTTCTTTTAGATTATCCCCTATTTTGTTGCAAATTTGGATAATTTTTACTTATTGCATAATTATACAATAATTCTTTTATGTATACTGACCCTTACAGCTGTTATTTGCCTTTTAATTTTCTTATTTTTATTGACAATTAGGCTTATATACTTTAAAATATATAGTATACATTGTGCATTGTTTACAAAAAGGAGGATTCCATTATATGAAAAGATTTTTATCAACATTTATAGCACTTGCTTTATCAACAGTAATGCTTGCTGGTTGTGGCAGTGCATCTTCATCTACTGCATCTACAGACGGTGCAAAATCAGATAAGACCTACAACATCGGTGTAATTCAGTACACAGAGCACCCTGCCCTTGATGCAGCAAGAGAAGGATTTATTGAAGCCTTAAAAGAAGGTGGCTATGTAGACGGCGAAAACGTAAAGATTGACGTTCAGAATGCACAGGCTGACCAGTCTAATCTTAAGACTATTTCTCAGAAATTCGTTACTGACAGAAAGGACTTAGTTTTAGCTATTGCTACTCCTGCAGCTCAGTCTATGGCAGCTGAAACAAAGGATATTCCTATTCTTGTTACAGCAGTTACTGACCCTGCCGAATCTGACTTAGTAGAGTCTAACGAAGCACCTAACACAAATGTTTCAGGTACTTCAGATATTAACCCTGTTTCAGACCAGATAGCTCTTTTAAAACAGCTTGTTCCAGACGCTAAGAAGATTGCTATTATGTACTGCTCAGGTGAACAGAACTCAGTTATTCAGGCTAAAATGGCTAAGGAAGCAGCCGACAAACTTGGTATCGAATCAAAGGAAGAAACTGTTTCTAACACAAATGACGTTGCTCAGGTTGCAGAATCAATGATTGGTAGATATGACGCAGTTTATATTCCTACTGACAATGTTCTTGCATCTTCAATGCCTCTTTTAACAAGTATTACTAACCCTAAGGGTCTTCCGGTAATCGTTGGTGAAGAAGGTATGGTTGAGGGTGGTGGCCTTGCCTCAGTTGCTATTGACTATACAGAACTTGGTAAACTTACTGGTAAAATGGCTATTGACATTTTCGGTGGTAAGGACATTAAGACAATGCCAATTCAGTACACTCAGAACCCACAGCTTGTTGTAAACAAGAAGGTTGCTACTGAAATGGGTATTACTATTCCTGATGATGTTGCCTCAAAGGCTAAAATGATTGAAGAATAATGCAAAAATGCTTGCATTTTTAGCAGTTAGTCAAATTTTAATTTTGTAAAGGGGCGGAAATCTCTGCCCCTTTATATTTTATTTTTACTGTAAGGAGAATTAATATGATTTTAAGTTTATTGGGTCTTATGCCAGGTGCTTTTGCTCAAGGTTTATTATGGGCAGTAATGGCAATCGGCGTATATATTACATACAGAATACTTGATATTGCTGACTTAACAGCTGAAGGTTGTTTCACTTTAGGTGCAGCCGTAACTTGTAAACTTGTTACATTAGGTTGGGACCCTTTCACATCAACTATCGTTTCTTTTTTAGCCGGTCTTTTAGCCGGTCTTGTTACTGGTTTATTACATACTAAGCTCAAAATTCCTGCTTTGCTTTCTGGTATTCTTACAATGACAGCCCTTTGGTCTGTAAACCTTAGAGTTATGGGGCAGTCAAATATACCTCTTTTAAAGCAGACTACAATTATTTCACTTTTAGAAGATGTTGGTCTTACTAAGAACTTAGCAGCCATCGTTGCCGGTCTTGTTCTCACTGTTTTTGTAATCTTCATTTTATGGATATTCTTTAACACAGAGCTTGGTTTCTCACTTCGTGCTACAGGTGACAACAAAAATATGATTAGAGCACAGGGTGTAAATACTGACAATACTCTTATTTTCGGTATTATGCTTGGTAACGGTCTTATTGCCGTTTCATCTTCTCTTGTAGCTCAGTTCAATGGTTTTGCCGATATTAGTATGGGTACTGGTACAATCGTTATTGGTCTTGCATCAGTAATCATTGGTGAGGTTGTTTTTGGTCACAGAAACCTTTTACATTCCCTTATAGCTGTTGCTTTAGGTTCAATACTCTATAGAATTATTATAGCTTTAGTTTTATGGCTTGGTTTAAGCTCAAACGATTTAAAACTTATAAGTTCAGTTCTTCTTGCTATTGCATTGTGTTTCCCTGCAATCAGAAATATCTTTACAAAGAACCTTAAAAATTCTATTAAAAAGGGAGGCAGTGAAAATGCTTAAACTTGAAAAAATACATAAGTCCTTTGAAATAGGTACTGTAAACGAAAAACATATTTTAAAAGGTGTAAACCTTGAAGTAAATGACGGAGATTTTATAACAATCATTGGTGGTAACGGTGCCGGTAAGTCTACACTTTTAAACTCTGTAGCAGGTACATTCCCTGTTACTTCCGGTAAAATCTTTATTGATGGCGATGATGTAACTGCTGAACCTGAATTTAAGAGAGCTAAGTACATTGGTAGAGTTTTTCAGGACACAAGAATGGGTACAGCCTCTGATATGTCTATTGAACAAAACCTTGCTATTGCCTACAGACGAGGCAAAAAGCGTACTCTCCGTTGGGGTATTACAGAAAGAGAAAGAGGTCTTTACAGAGAACTTTTATCTCAGCTTGACTTAGGTCTTGAACACAGACTTAAGGACAAAACTCGTTTCCTTTCTGGTGGTCAAAGACAGGCTCTTACACTTCTTATGGCATCTTTCCACCAGCCAAAACTTCTTCTTTTAGATGAACATACAGCTGCCCTTGACCCTAAAACAGCTGCAAAAGTCCTTGAATTGACAGTAAAAATCGTAGAAGAAGAAAAACTTACTGCTATGATGGTTACTCACAATATGAAAGACGCATTAAGAATCGGTAATCGTCTTATTATGTTGCACAACGGCAATATTATTTTAGACCTTTCTAAGGAAGAAAAGCAAAATATGGAAGTTTCTGACCTTCTCAAGATGTTCGAAAGAGCAAGTGGCGAGGAAATGGACAACGACAGAATGCTTTTAGGCTAAATATAAACAATCAGTATAAACATTATAAAAAGTCGTCACAAAATTGTGGCGATTTTTTGTTTTTCGTGGTATTATATTACTATATTTTTTTAGGAGGTTGTTTTTATGGAATTATTGTGGATTAATTGCTGTATCAGTGGCAAGGAAAATTCAAGGACTTACAAACTTTCAAAGGAGTTTTTGGAAAAATATAAACCCGAAGAAAATTTAGAAGTTGTAGAAATAGACCTCTCATTACAAAAACTACAGCCTTTGAAAAAGGAAGACATTGAAAAGAGAGATAGACTTTTAAAATCCGGTTCTCTCAATGACCCAATATTTGACTTTGCCGACAGATTTAGACGTGCAAACTACATTGTCATTTCTGCCCCTTATTGGGATTTAAGTTTTCCGTCACTTTTAAAGGTGTTTTTTGAACATATTTGCGTATGTGGTATTACATTTGCCTATGACGAAAACGGTGTGGAAAAGGGTCTTTGTAGGTGCAAAGAATTGACATACATCACAACCTGTGGTGGATATTTAGGCAATTACAACTTAGGGTATAACTACATAAAGGGGCTTTGTGGTCTTTTTGGTATTGAAAATACAACTGAATACGCCCTTGAGGGTTTAGATATTGAGGAAAAGGAAGTATCCCTTAATAATTGCAGGGTTATAAAATAACTTTGTATAGTTGACAATGAATGACTTTAATATTACTATATATCTTTGGTAGGTGATAACGTGCATAGAAAATTATTTTTTGTTGCATTTATTGGTATTGTAGCTTTAGCACTGTGGCTTACATTTTTTACTTTGCCTGTGTTTAATATAAAAACAATAGAAATAAATGGCAACGAAAATTTATCAAAAGAACAAATTGAAAGTATGTTAAATACAAAGGTTGGGAATAATATTTTCGCCTTTAATAAAACAAAAGCATTAAAAAATATTAAATCCAACAACTACATTGAAGAAGTTAGTATTCACAGAAAACTTCCTTCAACAATAACTGTAGACATAAAGGAATATAAGCTAAGAGCCTATGTGCCTTATATGGGTTCATATCTTTATATTAATGACTACGGAAGAATACTGGACACACAAAAGACATTTAAGAAGCAGTTGCCTGTTGTAGAGGGTCTTAAATTTAACCAATTTACATTGGGAGAAGTTTTACAGGTAGACAACCCTAGTGCCTTTGATACAGTAGTTCAGCTTTCCAAACTTTTTGAAAAGGACCAGCTTTTAAATACTATTGTACGAGTCGACGTTTCTGATGAAAACGATATACATTTTTATGTAGGTAAAATTGATGTAGAGTTTGGTAGCTTTGACGATGCAAACAAAAAATTGCTTACATTAAATGAAGTTTTAAAGCAGTTAGATACTTCTTATGCCGGTGTACTTAATTTGACTGGTGGCAATCCAACTTGCACATATATTAACTAAAAGTTAATTTATTTTATTGACCATTAAGAATTTGCAAACAAAATATAACTAACAAAAAATATTTTTAACCGATTATACATTAATTTATGATATAAATTTGTATGGAAATATTAAGAAAATATGATAAATTAACCAAAATTTTATTTTTATAGAAAATATGCTTGCAATATTGCCTAAAAGCAATTAAAATAATAATAGGTAGGTTTATGACTGGGAGGTTGTAAACGGTTTATTATAATGAACGACTTGATGTTTATTCATATATAGGAGGATAATGTTGTGATTGAAATTGTAAACGAATTAAAAGATGTTGCAAAGATTGTTGTAATTGGTGTAGGTGGTGGCGGATGTAATGCCGTTGACAGAATGATTGCATCAAATACTGATGTAGAATACATTGCCGTAAATACAGATCAGGCAGCCTTAAACAAATCAAACGCAACAAAGAAAATCGCTATAGGTGCAAAACTTACTAGAGGTCTTGGTGCTGGTGCTCGTCCTGAAGTAGGTGCAAAGGCAGCTGAAGAAAATTCTGCTGATATTACTGACGCACTTGAAGGTGCTGATATGGTATTCATCACTGCTGGTATGGGTGGTGGTACAGGTACCGGTGCTTCTCCTGTTATTGCAAAAATGGCTAAGGAAATGGGTATCCTTACTGTAGCTGTTGTTACTAAGCCTTTCGACTTTGAAAGAAAGAAGAGAATGAACTTTGCCCTTGAAGGTATTGAAAAGTTAAGAGAACACGTTGATACAATCATCGTTATTCCTAACCAGAAGCTTTTACAGTCAGCTGACAAGAACATTTCTGTTCCACAGGCTTTCGAACTTGCTGATAGCGTTCTTTATCAGGGTGTTACTGGTATTTCTGACCTTATTACTAAGGCCGGTGATATTAACGTTGACTTTGCTGATATTTGTACAGTTATGCGTGACCAGGGTCTTGCTCACTTCGGTATCGGTCGTTCTACTGATGTTGAAGAAGCTGCTAGAACTGCTATTAACTCTCCATTAATCGAAACTTCTATTGATGGTGCTAAGGCTGTAATCGTAAACTTCACTGGTAGCAGAAACCTCGGTCTTTTCGATGTAAACAATGCTGCTAATATCATTGGTGAAGCTCTTGACCCAGATGCAGAACTTATCTTTGGTACAGTTTACGATGATACTCTTGAAGATGAAGTTATCGTTACTGTTATTGCAACTGGTCTTGACGAAAGCAATGCTGCTAACAAGATTGAACAGCCAGCTTCTGCTAAGGAAACTGCTAAGGAAGAAGCTGTTAGACCTGCTACAAAGGCTCCTAATAGAGCCGTTCCAAGTAGCTTTACTCAGGTTTACACACCTGTACCAGATGACACAGATTCTGACCTTGCTATTCCAACTTTCTTAAGAAAGAGATAATTTAGTATATTCAGAACAAATTAACTTTGTTAATTTGTGGCTTGACAAGCAAGCCATCGGATTTATCTTTCCGATTCACTATAAATAAAAATCTGAGGATATGTCATTGTCCTCAGATTTTTTTATAATTTAACGAATTTAATTTGTTCTGACCTACATATTTTTAAGCTCATTTTCTATTATTTTAGGTACTTCCTCAATATTCACGCCAAAGGCAATAGCTATTTCTAAGTGAAGTTTCTCCTGTGCCTCTTTAAAAAATATATTTTCTATAGTTCCTTCCTTTTTGCCTTCCCTTTTTCTATCTAAATTCTTTTCATATATGGTCTTAATAAGCATCAACATATTTTCACTGTCACAATTTTTCAAAAACGTTTTGTAATAATCCGATTGCACTTTCATATTTTTACTTTGAATTTCTATAGTTTTAAGACTAGGAATTTTGCGTATAAGCTCCTTTATCTGTTCCTTTGTCATTATCTTTCTCATAAAAACATTGGTATCTGTCGGTGTGTATATTATTTCCTTTTCTCTGTAGGAATATAACTTGTAATACTTCTTTTCAGTATTCATACCTATTTCGTCTCCACCTAAAATGCCCTCAATACGACATACCCCAACATTTCCATACATTATATTTTCATCTACATTAAACATATTTAACCTCCAAAACAAACTATACTACTATACACTACTTATATTTTATCATCTTTTTGTACTATAATGTAAGTTACAATTTTGTTAAAATACTTGACGAAAATATCTATATAATATATAATTTAGGGAGTATGCTAATATAGCTCAGGAGGTAGAGCGCAACATTGGTAGTGTTGAGGTCACGGGTTCAACTCCCGTTATTAGCTTATTCAGAACAAATTAACGACCTTAATTTGTGGCTTGCTTGCAAGCCATCGGATTTATCTTTCCGATTCACTATAACAAAAGCCCTGTAATCTATATGGTTACGGGGCTTTTTTTATGTTTTGTAATATTGCACATATTATTATATTTTCAATTTTAGGGGACTATTTGGGGACTATTCACCCAAAAATAAATTATATTCCTTTCCTTTTTAGGTACTCCGAAATCTCCGAATACTTATTTTGTTGATATTGTCTTTAAGCTATAATACCAATGCTTTTGATAGTATATATATTATATAAATGTTAGCACTTAAAGGCTGTTTATCCTGACTAATTCCCCTATTATTATATTTTTGTAGTATTTTGTAGTATATTTTACTTTGGCAATTTCTTGTCGGTAGTTTTTCTTGGTAGTTTTTCCTGTTAGTTTTTATGTATTATATCATTTTCTAGGTATTACCTTTTACCCTGTTGGTATCGGGGTTTATATACTTGACAAACACAAGCAACCTATTTATAATCTTTTTGTAATTGTTTAGTTTGATGAAAATACTACACCCTTAACTATTGACGATAATCTAAAAAAATAGATATTATCAGTTTTAGATACCACTAAAAATAAATTTGACATTGTAAAATATTTTTACATTATAAAAATATTGATTATTCCATTAATAACTATAATTCTCTTAGCGACATTGTAATAAACATTCGATTAAAAACAAAGGAATATTCTATCGACTTTAACGATATTGATTTAATCTTTAACAGGTTAAATAATTATTTTAAATTTCTCGCTAGAGTATAAAAAATATAAATCAAGGTGATTAAATGACGGTACAAGTAGGCACAATAACACAAGATATAATAAATATATTAGGTATAACCTATATCAAGCCTGATACTCCTATTCTACTTGGTGATACTAACATCAAACATATGCAAACATCACACCCTGCCGATTATCAAAAGTATGGTAGTCACATTGCAAATATACTGTGTTTCCCCGACTATGTTGGTATAAATAAAAAGGATAATTCCCTAGAATATGTAAAAGAGTTTGAAATTGACAATGAATTTGTAAAAGTTGCTGTTAGAATTTCTTTAAATGGTAATGTATTTGCTAGGTCAATGTATATACTAAATAACAATAGAGTAAAGAACTTTATAACAAAAGGAACTTTAAAAAAGGTTTGACAAAGGCTGTTAGGCTGTGTATAATAAAGATATAGAAAGTATATAGTTAGTTTTGTATAATATTTTTTTATTGTAATAAACTATATATAGGAATTAAAGGGCGGAACAGGCAGCCGTCACCCCTCGCAAGAGGTTAGGAGATGTGGGAATTGTCACCCCACTTAATTTCTGTATTCAGTTAGGCAGGTAGTCAATGATTACCTGCCTTATTTTTTTAAGGAGCTTCAGCGTAATAAAAAGTACCCTTGAATTAACTTTAAATATGTGCTTATATTGGTGGCCATTCTTTTAATTCTTTATTTTTTTCAAAAGCCTTCTTCAAATCGTCATCAATTTCTTCCTGTGTCCAGCCCTCATATTGATTCTCTCTAGGTCCTTCATAATATCCATTTTTTAATTCATTATCAGCCATTAGATTTCACTCCTCTCAATTCCATAACTTTTTTCAAATTATTTTAAATATTTTATTATTAATTTTCTTGAGTATATCCTTTGTTTATATGGCTGTCAACCTCTTTATCAAAAAATCACTTGTAAACAGTATATAACCAACATCGTATTTATATCCCCACTAAAATCAGACTTCTAACGGTTTATTTGCCCCACCTATTTTATATATTGAAAGGGTGATTGCTTATAATTTGAGTAATTAACTTTGGAATATATGAAAGGGGGTAGGTATTATGTATAATTAAATATGCTATTTGACTATATTATTTTTAATTATTTACATAATAAAAAAGATGCTAACTTCAGTAAAATTTGAAATTAGCACCTTTTCTTATTTTCTTAGTCTAAGTCTACATTTTCAGCTTTTTCATTACTATATGAAATTCCATTGTAATATCCTAAAAAGCTAAAAAATAAATCTGATTTAAGGAAAAAACAATCTCTATCACTATTTAATAAATCTGCACCAGAGCAATCCACATTATACCATTTGCCGTTGATTTGTACTATATTCCATTCGTGTTTCATTGATTTACTTATTACAACATCACAAGGGATATTTAATTTTGTTAATATATTTTTATAGGCAATAGCAAAGGCTCTACAAACACCTGTTCCACTTTCATATAACATTAAATCATCAGAATTTTTTAAAGTCCAATCGTAGTCATAATTATCAATTAAGTAATCGTAAACAAACTTTGCTTTTTCGTAGTCAGTTTTATATTCTTGAGCCTGTTCAACAATAGGTTCAACTACATTATCTATAAACTCTCTTTTTTCTTTTATTTGCTGTGGATTATATTTATATTCCACAATTATTTTATCTACCTTATTGCCATTCATTTTAAATTTAGCCGAATGTTTTACATACCAAGCATTTTCACTTCTACTAACTAGGTAAGTAAATTCATTTTGAGCTTCTTCTTGAGAATACTTATATTTAGACATATCAATTTGTTTTGCGTAAGTTGATATACCATTTTCCAATTTATCTCCGAAAGGAGATGCAAACCCAACACAACAATTAGTTATAGCAGTGATAATTGTAATAATAACAGCACAAAATTTTTTCATAAAAAATCCCCCTTTTAAATCTAAAAATTTTCTTGAATTATGAAGAAATGAAAACAACCTCTACGGGAATGTATGTAGGTTATCTTGTATTATACAGGTTAACATATCCTAAGTCTATAGACAAATTTAATAAATTTATATATAATAAATTATATATATTTAACGAAAACTTCTAGGAGGGCGTAATTATGGCTGTAAATAAGGATACTAGAAAAATTAAAGAAGCCGGCGAATATACAACAAGTCCAGCAAGAAGAAAAGCTAATAATAAATTTGCAAAACAAAACTATGAAACCGTTGGTTACAAGTGTAAAAAAGGAATAAAATCTATACTGGAAATTATTGTTAAAAACACAGGGGAAAAATCTGTTTCTAAACTTGTTGAAAAAGCTGTTATAGAATATGTTAAAAATTTAGAACATGGAACAAATGTATTAGCTAGTGCTGAAGAAGATTTGTTATTATTAAAAGATATATTGAAATACGACAATGAAAACAGATGTCTTTATCCCCTAGACCATCTGGATTATCTCGAGGACTTATGTTATATGTATTATGAAAATCGTAAAGATAAAAAAGACTTTGAATTTAGCCCCATTCTTATAGACTTTTTAAAACCATATAATGATGAATATTGCTGTATAGAAGACCCTAAAAAACTTTATAAACTTGTTTATTATGCAAATTCGTCTTTTTATGATTACACTGACGATGATGACGATACAGAGGAAGAAGATGAAACAAAAAAGAAATAAAATATTATTAAATTATTCCTGAATATCTAGGATTATTGTACCCAGTCTATGACATTTTACTATTTCAAACTCTTGACTATATATAACTTTAATGTTAATATAAATGTACAAGAGGGAGCAACAAAGGTTGCTACCCCACCTATAAGTTAAAAATAACCGCTTAGTCTGGGGAGATTGGGGCGGTTATTTTAATATGTATAGCATTACAAGTAATGCAAGAATATTCTGAACAATAATCAAAAAGAACATCATTTTCAAATAATCTTTCATATCGCATATAAATCCCCCTTTCATATACTCCCGAAAATAAAATCACTTAAATCATAAGTAATCAACACCGATGTATATGGAATGGGTGGGAGTAACCGCCGTTATTCCCTCTTGTAAGCTGACTAAATCAGCCTGACAAATTATAACATAACACTACATTTAAAGCAATAATTTTTCCATTTAAATATGTTACAATGCCAGTATACAAAATCATATTGCAAGAAGTACACAAAAGAAAAATCCCTGTAATCTAACTATTTACAAGGATTTTCATAATATTATACAAAATCATATTTAATTATTTATATAAAAATATAACTGACTATCAATTGATACTAAAATCTATAATCATTTTCTTTCTATACAGTCACAGCATTTTCAAGGTCAATATCCTTGCCCATAACATTCGTTATAATAATAGCTACCTGCTTATGGTTATTGCAAACACTATAACCACACAACATAGGTCCTTTTCTGAAAAATAGCATTATTTCAGCATTTTCTTCTCCATATGTCTTTCCGTCATATTCCCAGCCATTTTCTTTTAATTTGTTAACATATTCTCTGTCAACATCATCTCCTGATGAAAACTTACTTTTGTCGTACTTAAAATCGTATATATACCCCTGTCCTACAAAACCATCTACATCTATTTTTTCATTTCCCAATAAAGTAGCACCACTGAAACTTCCGTAGTCAGGCAAGTCACTATAGTCCTTATAAAATTCTGTACTTCCAGTAATTTTAACTATTTTATTTTCACTATCCCATTGAACAGTATAGCCAAAAGTTTCTGCTACAAATCTGGCAGGTGCTAATGTTCTGCCATTTACTATTACTGCCGGTGCATCTAACTGTACTTCCTTATTGTTTACAGTTACAGCATTTGCTCCAACAGTCATATTTACTGTTGTATCGCCCTTTTTAGCTGTTATTGTCTTTGTTTCTGCATTAAAATCAATATTAGCACCAACAGCCTCAAATATTGCTCTTACAGGTACCATTGTTCTACCATCTATAACAGTAGGTGGCACTTCTGCTGATATTTCGCTACCATTAATCTGTAATGAAATACTCTTTTCTCCACCATATACTGCTGAAACTCCACCTAATAACATTGTAGCTGAAAGCAAAACGCAAAATACATTTTTTATACTCTTTTTCATAAACTTTCCACCTTTTCTAATTGTATGTATTAAGTATAATAAAATTTATTTTCTATGTCAATAAAGTGCGTAATTACTCTTTTCTACAAAATAAATTAACTCCCAAATTTCAGACTTCATTGTCCAAAAATTGAGAGTTAATAAAAAATTATTTACTTTCTTCAAGCATTTTCTTTAAAAGTTCTGTATTTTTTGAACTCTTAATAACTTCAACCATTATTTTCTTATCGTAAAAATTAGTGCCAAATGATAAAATTCTATCGTCTTTAGTACAAATCAATGTTATTATGCCAGCCTCTTCAGCCTCAGCCATAGCTGTAACTTGCCAACCATTTTTTTCTACTTGTTCAGCATAAGTTTCAACTACTTTATCTAAGCCACTAAATCTTGATTCATCATACTTAAAATCATATATATAAGAATGACTCTTAAAATCACTTAATTCTACAGTCATTTTATCTACAAGATTAGCACCACTAAAAGTTCCATAATCCAAAACATCGCTATATTCATCATAATACTTTTTGCTTGATGAAGTTGCTGTTGCTTTTGTAGTTGTTTCAGTTGTTGATTCTGTAGTTGTTTCTGTTGAAGTTTCTGTTGTTGTTACAGTAGTGGTTTCTGTTGTAGTTTCTGTACTACTTTCCTCGCCAGTAATTTTTACTATCTTGTTTTCAGCGTCCCATTGAACAGTATAGCCAAAAGTTTCTGCTACAAATCTGGCAGGTGCTAATGTTCTGCCATTTACTATTACTGCCGGTGCATCTAACTGTACTTCCTTATTGTTTACAGTTACAGCATTTGCTCCAACAGTCATATTTACTGTTGTATCGCCCTTTCTAGCTGTTATTGTCTTTGTTTCTGCATCAAAGTCAATATTAGCACCAACAGCCTCAAATATTGCTCTTACAGGTACCATTGTTCTTCCATCTATAACAGTAGGTGGCACTTCTGCTGATATTTCACTACCATTAATCTGCAAAGAAATATTGCTTTCCTCACCATATGCAACAGTAACTCCACTAAATAACATACCTGTTGACATTAATACACATAATGCCTTTTTCAAGTTCTTTTTCATAAAAACACACCCTCTTTATAATTATTATATTTTCATTATAATAATCATAACTACCTGTGTCAATATTTTTATTTAACATTGTTTAAAAATCAATTTGCACTTTGGTATATTCTTTTCCATTTTCCTGCTCTATATTGACAAAATGAAACAAGCCAGTTTACAAACCAACCTAAAGGCACTACATACCATATAACCTCAACACCAAATTTAGGAGAAAATACTACTGCCACAAAAACTCTTATAAAAAGGTTTGCCAAGTTGGCAACAGTAAACATTACCATATCCCCTGCACCTCTTAAAAGACCGTCTACAGCCATTTTAAAGCCTATCATACTGTAGAAAAAGCCCATATATGCCATAAGATTATATCCTGTGTCAAATGCCTCTTTTGTAGCATCTCCGCCCATAAACAATGACATAATCTGTCCATTAAACAATTCAATAACAGCTAAAATTACTATACCGGATATAATAACCATAATGTTTGCACATTTGTAGCCCTGAGGTACTCTCTCCATTTTTCCAGCACCTATATTCTGAGCTGTATATGATGACAAGGCATTACCTATAGCTGCCATAGGCACGACACATACTGACTCTATTCTCATAGCTGCTGAAAAGCCGGCAAGCACTTCTGAACCAAAGTTATTTACTGATGACTGTACAAGCATAAGACCTATTGAAACAGTAGACTGTTGTAATATAGACGGAAAAGCTATTTTAGCCATTGTTACAAGCTCTGAAATATCAAATAGAGCTGTTTTACCTATCTTCAATTTTCTTAACTGCATCATAAACACTAAAAATGACAGTACAACAGAAATACCCTGTGCAATAAATGTTGCCCAAGCTACACCAACTACACCCATATTAAAACGGGTTACTAACAATATATCCAATATAATATTTAATACAGATGAGAATATAAGAAAATACAAAGGTATTTTGGATTTTCCAAGGGCATTAAACATTGATGAAACTACATTGTACATAAATAGGAATGGTAAGCCTAAAAAGTAGATATTCAGGTACTCCACAGCCATATCTATTACATTTGACGGTGTATTTAACAGTATAATTATCTTTTTACTAAACATTAAGCCAAATACACCTAAGAATATACTTACAGCCAAAAAGGCAATGAATGCCGTAAAAACAGCTGTTTTCATTCTCTTGTACATTTTTGCACCAAAGTATCGACTAACTGTAACAGATGCCCCAATTCCTCCACCAATGGCAATACAGATAAAAACTGTAGTCAAGGAATAGGAAACACCAACTGCTGCCAAGGCTTCTTCCCCTACATATCTGCCAACAACGGCTGAGTCTGCCATAGTATACATTTGCTGAAAAAAGTTACCTATAATCATAGGCAAAGCAAAAATAAAAAGAGCCAATATAGGCTTTTTCTTTACTAAATAATCATTTTCCATTTTTATTCCTCTTTTTCTCTATGTGTTCATACTTCAATTATACTATTATGTATTTGCCATTGTCAAATTAAATGTGGCTTGTTCACAAGCCATCGGATTTATCTTTCCGATTCATTAAAAAAGGGAGTGCCTAAACACTCCCTTTAAAAATTCAATATTCATTAATGAACCTTGAGAATTTCTGAGTCCTTATGTATTTCTTCCAATTCATTTGCAAGGTCATTAAGCTCTGTATTAAGTCTATCCATAATCTTATCATCAACCTTGTGATGTAAGAAGATATGCTCCATACGTTCATAAGCACTTCCCGTCTTTTCAGCAAGCTCAATATACTTATCAATATTGTTAAGCTGACTAGACATTTTAAAACGTGTAATATCGTCTTTTATAAATTCGATAATTTCTCTCTGGTCTGCATACTTACCCTTTACCATAGCATAAGGTCTCATACGCTGAAGGAAAAATTTATCCTTTCTTGTAATATTGAAAACGTAAGAAACAACCAAGCCATTACCTAAATCAAAATTTGCTATGTGCATACGGCTATCGAAAACCTTAATATCCGTTGCCCCAAGCTGTTTAAGGTTAAAAGCGATAATATCGCCACTTACAGTATTTTGATTCATAAAATCCCTCCTCTGATATTTTATTCATACATAATTACAAGATATGCAGTAGAAACAATAATAGACATAATCATAAGTGGGAAACCAATCTTAAAGTAGCTACCAAATGTGATTTCGTGTCCATCTCTCTTACTGATACCTGAAAGAACAACATTAGCTGATGCACCAACAAGTGTACCGTTACCACCAAGACAAGCACCAAGAGATAATGCCCACCAAAGAGGTGCAATATCCATACCACTCTTACCCATTGTAATAATAAGTGGAATAAGTGTTGCAACAAAAGGTATGTTATCTAAGAATGATGAAAGTATAGCAGAAACCCACAAAATAAGCAAGAGCATAAGTAAATCGTTGCCCTGTGTTACATTAATAAGGAATTTTGCCATCATATCAATAACACCTGTCTGCTGTAAACCACCTACAACACCGAAAAGACCAACAAAGAATACAATAGTAGGCCATTCAACTGTTGCAATAATTTCTTCTGGGTCTGCCTTTCCGTGGCTGAGGAATAATATAACTGCTGCAGCTGCAATAGCTATTGTAGCAGACTGTATACCTAAAGCATCGTGAAGCATAAAAGCAACAACAACGCAAATCATTACAACAACACTCTGAATAAGAAGTACCTTATCCTTAATAGCCTTGTTTTCGTCTAATTCCATAACTGCCGCCATTTTTTCTGGTGTAACATGAAGCTTTCTACCGTAAATAAAGTAGAAACATAATATAGTAAGAATACCAATAATAACAGCTGGAACACCTGTATTTACAATAAAGTCATTGAAACTAAGACCTGCTGCACTACCAATCATAATGTTAGGTGGGTCACCAATAAGTGTAGCTGTACCACCAATATTAGATGCTAAAATCTGTGTAATCAAAAATGGTACTGGATTAAGTCCAAGCATTTCTGTAACAGCGATTGTCATTGGACCAACCAAAAGTACAGTTGTTACGTTATCAAGGAAAGCAGAAAGAACGGCTGTAATAATGAAGAATAAAATCATTATTATCCAAGGCTTACCTTTTGATAATTTGGCTGCTTTAATAGCTATGTATTCAAACAAGCCGGAAATTTTTACTACTGACACAAAAAGCATCATACCTATTAATATACCAACAGTGTTAAAGTCTATGTAAGATGCTAAACTCTCTACGTCAAGTATCTGACAGACCAATAACAAAGTTGCACCAGCAACAGCTGCCAAAGCACGATGAACTTTTTCTGTCATTATTGCTGCCATAGTGACAACAAAAATAATAATTGAAATAATCTGTTGTGCGTCCATAATTTCCTCCATTTATGTTTTTTTATTTTCAAAATCATTATACGGCAGTTTTTCTTACTATTCAATATTTATAAACATATTTTTTAGGCTATATTTAATATAAAATATATGTTATACTACAGTTTTTTAGGCATTTTGTCTAAAAAATAACAATATCTAACAATAAAATCACAATATATTATATTTTTAAATTTTTCCTAAAAAAAGTGGTTACCCATTAAGGTAGCCACTTTTTGCTATATAAATATTGCAAATACTATTAAAATAATCAACAAAGAAAAGCCATAAATACTAAAATCCTTTAAATACTTTTTAGTATCTGCTTCTTCCTCCTGACTATAAAATTTATAGGATATTAAACTTGCCATAGACCCTATAAGAGTGCCTAAACCACCAATATTTACACCATATAAAAGCTGTTTATAGTTTTCAGTAAACTTAGAAAGAAGTATTGTTGCCGGCACATTACTTATAAACTGGCTTAAAAATGCACCTATAAACAACTCTTTTCCGTCTATTATGCTTTCGAGAAAAGTTTTAACACTTTCCATATTGCTTAAATTACCTATAAACACAAAAAAGAACACAAAAGTCAAAAGCAGTATGTAATCTACTTTTAAAAACAGTTTTCTGTTGTAAATAGCCATTACAACACTAACTATTACAAAAAGGTATATGTAATTTAAAATATGGAGTACACAGCCTATACAAAGCAAAAACAGCACACCATACACTGCAACACCCTTTTTATCCACAACAATTTCATTGTTTTCTGTATTTTCAACTTCAAACTTTTTATTTTTAACAGTTATACACAAAATAAGAACTAAAACTAAACTAACTGTGGATAAAGGCAACATTGTGCCTATAAATTCTCCAACTGACATATTGGATATGGAGTAAATATATAAGTTTTGTGGATTACCTACAGGAGTAAGCATACTGCCCAAATTTGCTGAAATAGTTTCAAGTATTACAATTTTATCTATGCTCTTACTTTCATTTACAGATTTGAGGAAGAATATTGTAAAAGGCACAAATGTTATAAGTGCCACATCATTTGTAATAAACATACTTGAGAAGAAGCAAAGTATAACCATAAAAAATGTAATTTTCCTGTTAGTATCAGCCTTTTTACTAAGTACATTTCCCAATGCCGTAAAAAGATTTATACTCCTGAAACCACATACAGTTATCATAAGACAGAATAGCAAACTCAATGTCTTAAAATCAATATAACCTACATAATCTCTGCTAGGGTGTACAAAAAAACAGCTTACAAAAGCCAATATTGCCGAAACTGCAAAGACTATATCACTTTTCAAAAATTTCTTTATTTTTTCCATAATACTATCTTGTACAGAGAATACCAATTACTAATACAATTAAAAGTATTGTACCTAAAATTTCACTTATTGAATATGCTACTATACTTGCTACAATTAAAGCTACCACTATTAAACAGCCTGAATTATCTCCTGAAGAACCTCCTGATGAGCCACCACCTCTATAGCCATAGTTTTTCTCATCACAATCACAACTGCCATAACCAGTACAATCTGCACCATGTTCCCCGTCGTGAGGAAATGGATTTCCACCTTCTCCATACATAAAAACACCTCCTAAAAAAATACCACATAAACTCAATTATTTATGTGGCTTAAAAACTATTTTTCTAATTCCTTGTACATTTGTATTGCTGACTTGTGGAAAATTGGGTGCATTGCATAAGGAGCAATATCACTTAAAGGTTTGAGAACAAAGTACCTGTTTTCCATATCAATATGAGGTACTGTCAATTCCTCTGTGTTTATAATTTCGTCTTCATAAAGCACAATATCCAAATCAAGTGTACGAGGACCCCAATGAACCTTTCTCACTCTTTTTGCCTCTTGTTCAAGGGACTGTAAAAAGTGAAGTAACTGTTCTGGGAAATAAAGTGTTTCAATTTCCATACAACCATTTAAAAAGTCGTCCTGCTCTACTCCACCATAAGGCTTTGTAACAATAATATCTGACACCTTATTTACTCTTATATTTTCATTAGCCTTTATACTTTCAATGGCATTGGAAATATACTCTGACTTTTCCCCCATATTTGAGCCAAAGGAAATGTAAGACTTGCTCCACTTTCTGTGTATCTCAACAGATGCACTATCTAAAGGTAAGCCTACAGGAGCCCAAGGCTTTTCCACCTTTACCGTTACTTCGTGAACATTAAAGTTTTTCAGTATACCCTCAGCAATATTTTCTGCAAGAGTTTCTATAAGTTTAAAGACCTTATTTCTGACAATATTGTCTATAAATAAGCTAACCTCACCGTAGTTTACACTTGTAGCCAAATCGTCATTTGATGACCTAGATACAAGCATTTCTGCTGACACAACAAATTTCTGTCCTAGTACGTTTTCTTCTTTAAAAACACCGTGTTTTCCAAAACATTCCAGCTTGTTAATTATAACCTTATCCAACACTATAACTCCTTAATACTTGCCTAATATCTTTTCTGTCATTAGGATTGCTCTTTTGTTTTCCTTTACATTATGAACTCTGACAAAAAGTGAATTTTTAACAACAGCTAAAACACTTGTAGCTATAGTACCTTCAACTCTTTCATCAGATGGCAAATCAAGAGTAAGACCGATTACAGACTTTTTAGAAGTACCTAAAAGCACAGGATATCCAAGAGTATTAAGCATTTCCAATTTATTTATAATTTCAAGATTTTGTTCGTAAGTTTTAGCGAAGCCAACACCAGGGTCTGTACAAATTCTGTTATCATCAATACCAACAGCCTTTGCCTTAGCAATAGACTCCTTCAAGTCATTGAGAACATCATTCATATAGTCAGTATAGTCCATTTCTTTTCTGTTGTGCATAAGACAACAAGAAATATTACCGTCTTTAACTACCTGTGCCATATTTTCATCGTACTTAAATCCCCAAATATCGTTTATTAAGTCTGCACCAGCATCAATAGCAGCCTTTGCAACACCGGATTTATAAGTATCAACAGAAATTGGAATATCAAATTCAGCCTTTATTTTTTCAACAACAGGCACAACTCTGCTTATTTCTTCTTCGTCAGAAATCATAGTGTAGCCGGGACGAGTAGACTCTCCACCTACATCTACAATATCCATACCGTCTTTTATCATTTCTTCTGTGTGCTTTAAAGCTCTGTCAAGGGTGTTATACTTACTTCCGTCAGAAAATGAGTCAGGAGTAACATTTAATATACCCATAACATATGTTCTGTCTTTAAATTCTCTATTACCTATTATCATCAGTATTCAATCTCCATATTTTTCTTGCTGTCGCTCCAATAACACTGGTCTATTGCCTTGCAACTATAGCATTGACGAGAAATCTTGTCTGCAACTGCCAAAATATCACTTAAATCTTTTAATTCCGAACTTTTTTCTCTGTGACTTTCAATAGCATTACAAATTATATCTATTTCATTTTCTGTATACTCACATTTTTTCAATATTTCTCTGGCAGTTTTAACACTTTCTATTTCGTGATTTTCCACAGAAATTGCCCTGCCTATATCGTGGAGAAGTGCAGCCCCATACACTATTTCCTTGTCAATTTTAATACCATTTTCAAAAGCTAAAATATAGGATATTCTAGCTACATCAAGACAATGCTCAATATCGTGTATACAGAAAATTCTATCTTCTTCCTTTTTGGCTAAATCACTCATATATTTAGAATATTGGCTATTTTTCAATATTCTGTTGTATCTAGTCAACTGTTTCACCTCCGAGGAACTTGTACGCCTCACTTAAAAAGCTAAGAGAACCAAATATAATAATAGCTTCACAGCCGTCAGCAAGGGCGTTGTCTATTGCTCTTTCTATTGATGACATAGCCTGTACATTTTTGTTGTGTAATTTTACACATTCAGCTAATTTTTCAGCACTTAAACCTCTTTGGTTGTTAGGTGTTACAGTATAAATGGAAGTAGCAAGGCTTGCTGTAATCTCTACAAGACTTTCATAGTCTTTGTCTGCTAAAACACCCATTACAAAGGCTATTGTATGCTCTGTCAAATAATACTGTATATTTTCTCTTAAAGCCAATGCACCATGAGGATTGTGAGCACCATCTATAATAATAATAGGTTCTGTGCTTACAAGGTCAAAACGACAAGGCCACAAAGCCTTTTCCATACCCTCGTGAACATTATTAATTTCATAGCCCAACTCCTTGAGCTTGTCTATAACTTCAAGAGCTAATGAAGCATTTTCACATTGGAACTTTCCAAGCATTTTTATTTTTACGTTCTTATATTCTTTATAATCAAAAGTTGTTTCCTCAAAACTAAGTTTTGTATTTACAATTTTGCTTACATCTGCCAAAGTCAAATCGGAAATTTTATCTTTTAAAACAGCAAGTACTTCTGAACACTGTCCTGCACTTACTAAAGGAGAACCCTTTACAATACCTATTTTCTGTTCTGTAATTTTTTCGAGAGTGTCCCCCAAAAATTGTGTATGGTCAAGAGCAACTGATGTGAGAACAGAAAGTACCTTGTTGTCTGCCACATTTGTAGCATCTTCCTTTCCACCCATACCACATTCCACAACTGCAAAGTCGCAATCGTTTTGCTCAAAATAATAGTATGCTAAAGCTGTTTCAATTTCAAATGGTGTAGGTCTGTCTGGCATTTTATCTACAAATCTTGAAATAACATCTGTAAGAGAAGCAAATTCGTCTTCACTTATCCATTGACCATTAATGCTGAATTTATCTCTATAGTTCAAAACCTCTGGAGAAGTGTATCTTCCTACCTTGTAGCCTGAGGCTGTAAGAACAGAGGCTATAAAAGTGCCTACTGAGCCTTTTCCATTTGTTCCTGAAATATGTATTAGTTTTACTTTGTCCTGAGGATTGCCCAAAAATTCGCAAAGCTTGCGTACTCTATCAAGACCTAAAACTATTTTTCCACTATTTCCGTTTGCAATATAATCTCTGGCTTGCAAATAATCCACTTTAATCACTTCGCTTTCAATTTTTCATTATATCCTATTTTCTGCAATTTAACAATATTTATTTACACTATACTTTAAATTATCCGTTATCAAATGAACAATATATTGTATAGATACTTCCTAAACGTTGACACAATAATAAAAAAGTGATATTATTATCTCAGTAATAAATATTGTTGGTATACATCTTCAATTTTTATTTATAATTTTGATAGTACATCATATACTATATTAATCGGGTGCAACTCCTGATTTCTCCGCTGCGGAGAGGTTAAATATGAGCAGAATAAAATTAGTTGCATAGAGGGATTCTGTTGCTTGCAGAATCCTTTCTTTATTTTGTGGAGGATTTATGTATACAGCTTTAGAGTTAAGAACTCTTAATATCAAACCAAGAATTAATGATATTTCTCTAAAAATACTAAGTGAATATTATCAAATGTTTTTAGCTCCTTTTATTTACAACTATCACATAGTTTCCAAAACAGAAGAAAAAGACATTAAATTAAATTTTGAATTAGAAAATTTTTGTCACCTTTTAGGTATAGAATCTACAGTCAAAAATTCTGTTCCCTTTAGGGAATTACATAATTACAGAGGTAAAGACGGTTGGAATAATGTATATAACCAAGTTATTGATATTCGTCACTTAAAGAGAATAAACAGAAGTAAATTCAACAACATAAAAGCTAAGTATGTATACTTTTACTTATTACCCAATTTAATAGAAAGTCCCCTATGTGTAAACTACGATATTAGAAATGTAAATAAATCTACCAATATAGATTGTGAAATTCTTTTCTATAGCAAAGTTGATAACGATAATGCTATTTTCCATTTAGGTATACAAGAAGATAATTCAGGAAAATACTTTCCAAAGACATTTTTTATTGAAAAAGTATCTAATACTGGAGATGATGTTTTTGTAGCTAATCAGCAGAAAATTACTGTAACAATAGAAAATCGAATTATAATGTTATAATACATTTTATTTTTTAATATTTTTGATGTTTACTCTATTATAAAAATATATTGTGCTGAGGTGTAAAAATGAAAACATTAATTATAAACGGTTCTCCCCATAAAAACGGAAATACGTCTTTTTTAGCCAATCTTCTTTCAAAAAAATTAAAAAGCGAAACAGATATAGTTTTTCTAAGTGATATAAATTTTAAAAGCTGTTGCGACTGCGAAAGCTGTAAAAAAAATAGTCTATGTGTACTTGATGACGATGCTCAGAATATTATAAATAGTCTTAATAATTACGATAATATAGTCCTTGCTACTCCCCTTTACTATAACCAGCCTACAGGGGATATGATGTGCTTTTTATCCCGTTTCCAGTTGTGGTTTTTAAATCCAAATTTAAAGGCAAATCCCAAAAAAGCCGGCATAATTGTAGTAGGTGGTGGCGATTGTGTTGTAAATTCAGCTGATGCAGAAAAAACAATGCGAATTGCCCTTAGAAGCATAAATACAGCCGTTGTAGCCTATGCCAGAAGCCTGCATACTTCCACTACACCGTCTAAAAATGATACTAATGCTATGTTGGAAATAGAAGAAATGGCAGAAAAATTGAATAATTTATAATATACCAAAACAGGTTCGGTTTATTCCGGACCTATTTTTTTGCAAAAAAACAAAGCCACAATAGTAGCTCTGTCTTTTTCAAGTCTATTAAATTCAAAAATAAACTTTAGTCTTCCGTCACCTTACAGGATTTTCTCTAATTATACTGAAGAATTATTCTGGTTTAATATTCATAAAACTATAAACTTTTATAAGGAAAAATCATTAAAAAAAACATAAAGAATCAGAAAAATAAAGAAAAGAGTAAGCATAGCTAAATACTTGATTAAAAGATTTGGTATACTAAAAGTAAATAAGTATGTTGAATATGCTATACATCCAGATATACTGTTGGTATATGTATACTATTTTGATGATTGGCATACTGTATCAAAAAATGATTTTGTGTTATAGTGAGTTATAGTTTATTGGAAACATCGGTGTACAAGGGGTACAAACAAGATAAAATAGAAATGAGGGGCGATAGAGCGGAAATGTCAGATTTTCCACTCTATCTGAACACGGTCGCTGGTGGCCTTGATTGTAGAGATCAAACCATCGGCGGCTTTTCTTTTGTCGTCAAAATCTATGCTGTCCCAGTTGTCGAGATAATAGGATAACTTCTTTATCTGCTGGGGAGATATGGTTTCAACGCTCAATTCAGCGATTGCCTTTGAAATGGTCTGGCGTCGGGTGTCCAGTTCTTCAATTTTTTTGTTGGCGTAGGCAAGCAAGGTCGCATTGGCTCCGGTCAGCGTATCCAGCAGCTTTTCAA
>OGXF01000227.1_pt1 | contig 56582 bp, 34 predicted proteins | sample 1576191 | NCBI WGS metagenome assembly OGXF01 (sample SAMEA3541545, study PRJEB24748) | human gut metagenome | biome: human gut; feature: human-associated habitat; material: faeces | place: China | collected 2012
AGCAGACGCTTCCACCACGGCTTGTCCGGATCATCCCCGCGCATGCGGGGCAAACATGACCGGTACGGCCATGCTGTTGCCCAACGCCGGATCATCCCCGCGCATGCGGGGCAAACAGCTTTGTCTTCTAGCTCCCTGGTGAACGCGACGGATCATCCCCGCGCATGCGGGGCAAACGGCGGCTTACCCATGGCCTTCAGCTGGTTGACCGGATCATCCCCGCGCATGCGGGGCAAACGTGTCGAGCCAGTCTGCGATGGCGCGGAAGTCCGGATCATCCCCGCGCATGCGGGGCAAACAGCTCCCAATCGCCAAGATGCTTGCCCATGTCCGGATCATCCCCGCGCATGCGGGGCAAACCGTAGGTATGGTCGTTTTTCCACGCGCCCAGTCGGATCATCCCCGCGCATGCGGGGCAAACGGCCCGTTCATCACCGTGTCCACGCAGATCTTCGGATCATCCCCGCGCATGCGGGGCAAACGTCTTCCTCGCCGTCGATATGCCAGCAGAGGCCGGATCATCCCCGCGCATGCGGGGCAAACCAGGCGGCTGGGTTGAACGCCGGCATTCTCGGCGGATCATCCCCGCGCATGCGGGGCAAACACCGGGTTCATCGTGTTCGAGGGCGGGGTATCCGGATCATCCCCGCGCATGCGGGGCAAACTTGGCGAGCAGACGCTTCCACCACGGCTTGTCCGGATCATCCCCGCGCATGCGGGGCAAACGAGCTGGGCGGCTAGCGTGAGATATGCGTTCGCGGATCATCCCCGCGCATGCGGGGCAAACCTGCCCGAGGCTTATCTCGTAAGGGACGTCCTCGGATCATCCCCGCGCATGCGGGGCAAACGACATGGAGATCGTGCGCAGCCTCGAACCCTGCGGATCATCCCCGCGCATGCGGGGCAAACCCCCTCGGTCAGATAAATGTCAGCGGGTTCGCCGGATCATCCCCGCGCATGCGGGGCAAACGTTCGTCATCGGCGCTCGCGGCCTCGGCAAAACGGATCATCCCCGCGCATGCGGGGCAAACGCGGCGGCGGGCAGGATACGCACGTTGAGGCGCGGATCATCCCCGCGCATGCGGGGCAAACAAGGGGGCAGGAGGAAACTTGAACGGGAGATACGGATCATCCCCGCGCATGCGGGGCAAACCGCACCAGCGCGTGATGCCACCAGCCGGTCGTCGGATCATCCCCGCGCATGCGGGGCAAACTCGTGCTCTTGCTCGGCCTGACCAACGCCGCACGGATCATCCCCGCGCATGCGGGGCAAACTCCTCGGGCGCGTTCTCGATGATCCGGCTGATCGGATCATCCCCGCGCATGCGGGGCAAACGGGTCGGGTCAGTCCCTGTCGGAATCCTTGCTCGGATCATCCCCGCGCATGCGGGGCAAACCCAATCCCACCAGAGAAATGGAAAGGAGGACGCGGATCATCCCCGCGCATGCGGGGCAAACCACGTTCCTCAACAAGACGCTCGCCAACCCCGCGGATCATCCCCGCGCATGCGGGGCAAACTAGTGATTATTTTTCCTCGGAGATAATATCATCGGATCATCCCCGCGCATGCGGGGCAAACCTCATTGTTTTCGGTGTCGTCCATACTCCCCTCGGATCATCCCCGCGCATGCGGGGCAAACTCGCCAGACCCTGCACATCGAGTGCGGACTTGAGGAGCATCCCCGCGCATGCGGGGCAAACTCGAGGTCAAAGAATTTAAATCCACGGCGACTCGGATCATCCCCGCGCATGCGGGGCAAACTTCGCCACGCTGGTGGGCTCCCAGCTTCAGAACGGATCATCCCCGCGCATGCGGGGCAAACGACGATTTTCTCGTTCAACTCGGCGCGATGGTCGGATCATCCCCGCGCATGCGGGGCAAACGGTGTGTGGGGCGTGTTCAACATCCGTGGCCACGGATCATCCCCGCGCATGCGGGGCAAACCCGCCGTGATATATCCACGTCTGGGCGCTCGCCGGATCATCCCCGCGCATGCGGGGCAAACTCCACCAAGTACAACGCGCGACACATGCCGACCGGATCATCCCCGCGCATGCGGGGCAAACAAGGGCGCGTTCGCGCAGACCCTATCCGCCGACGGATCATCCCCGCGCATGCGGGGCAAACTTTTCCACAACTGTTCTGTCCTGTGTTTTGTTCGGATCATCCCCGCGCATGCGGGGCAAACCATGGTGGCCGGGCGGCATTCCACGCCATCCACGGATCATCCCCGCGCATGCGGGGCAAACTCGGTCAGATTATCAAAACGGAGACACGCAACCGGATCATCCCCGCGCATGCGGGGCAAACGCACGGCGGCGTGATTGTCGCCGTGCCATCTACGGATCATCCCCGCGCATGCGGGGCAAACCCGAACACCGTCATCCCGGTCACGGCCACCGCCGGATCATCCCCGCGCATGCGGGGCAAACCTCACCTCATGCTATAATGCCGCCGAGGTCGACGGATCATCCCCGCGCATGCGGGGCAAACTACAACGGTACTTACAGTACATTCGATGACCTAGGATCATCCCCGCGCATGCGGGGCAAACGCCAAGCAGACCGCCGAGGGCGCGGCCCTGACCGGATCATCCCCGCGCATGCGGGGCAAACTTACCGCCGATGCCGGCGATACCCATAGCCGCCGGATCATCCCCGCGCATGCGGGGCAAACTTACGCTACGAAGACGTCATGACCATTGCGAACGGATCATCCCCGCGCATGCGGGGCAAACTGACCTTGACAAGTTCTACGGTGATGTGAATGCGGATCATCCCCGCGCATGCGGGGCAAACGACAGAACGCCGTTGGAGACCTTGACGATTTTCGGATCATCCCCGCGCATGCGGGGCAAACAACGATTTTCTTGTTCAACTCGGCGCGATGGTCGGATCATCCCCGCGCATGCGGGGCAAACCCATGCAGACCGCCGATAAGGTGGATGAACACCGGATCATCCCCGCGCATGCGGGGCAAACTCGGTCATCGCCATAGACGCTATGGTCGTGCCCGGATCATCCCCGCGCATGCGGGGCAAACGAGACCAAGACCCCGAACACCCGTATCACCTACGGATCATCCCCGCGCATGCGGGGCAAACTGACTAGCCTAGCCTGTTTATGAACATGACTCCGGATCATCCCCGCGCATGCGGGGCAAACGTTACTTCCGGCTCTCCAGCCGCTTATGAGCGCGGATCATCCCCGCGCATGCGGGGCAAACGTATCAGCGATATTCGCAACGTGACCGCTCAGCGGATCATCCCCGCGCATGCGGGGCAAACTCAAGCATTTGGGTGATCTGATCGACCATAGGTGGATCATCCCCGCGCATGCGGGGCAAACGTATCGGTATGGCTGTGGACGCCATCGGCAACCGGATCATCCCCGCGCATGCGGGGCAAACCCGGTGCGAACGGTGCCGTCGTTATGGGCGAGCGGATCATCCCCGCGCATGCGGGGCAAACACCTCGACCGAGGGCAACGCCGACAGCACGTACGGATCATCCCCGCGCATGCGGGGCAAACAGCGCCTTACGTCCATCGAACATTTTGCAGAGCGGATCATCCCCGCGCATGCGGGGCAAACCACGACTGTGTACGGCCGCTATTTCGGTCCTTCGGATCATCCCCGCGCATGCGGGGCAAACATGCGGTGGCCGGCGCGGCCCGGCGTGTAGTGCGGATCATCCCCGCGCATGCGGGGCAAACATCGGGGTTGACGTATCCGATGCCTTCGGTTGCGGATCATCCCCGCGCATGCGGGGCAAACTTCCGTGTGCGCGAAGTGGTAGACGCCTACGCCGGATCATCCCCGCGCATGCGGGGCAAACGACTTCATAAGCGACATCGTGGCAAGCCTGTGCGGATCATCCCCGCGCATGCGGGGCAAACCTGAACGCCTATTCGTGCGTGCTTGCCGCCCGCGGATCATCCCCGCGCATGCGGGGCAAACCGCACCGGGCCACAGGACCATTTCACGCTGTTCGGATCATCCCCGCGCATGCGGGGCAAACAGGGGAACGTCCATCGAATGCCCGCCCACTGGCGGATCATCCCCGCGCATGCGGGGCAAACCTGCAGCTTGTTGAGGGTTTCGGCGGTTCTTTTTTCGGATCATCCCCGCGCATGCGGGGCAAACTCCTGAACTGTGCTACCCCAGTAGAGATTCTCCGGATCATCCCCGCGCATGCGGGGCAAACATGAACGACTTCGGTTTTTTTCAGCGGCTACGCGGATCATCCCCGCGCATGCGGGGCAAACGGCACACCAGTGACACGGCTGATAGCCGAATACGGATCATCCCCGCGCATGCGGGGCAAACGTAATACACGTTGAAATTCGACGTCGTTACCGCGGATCATCCCCGCGCATGCGGGGCAAACCGCCACCCGTTGATACCGTAGCTATCCCATTTCGGATCATCCCCGCGCATGCGGGGCAAACGGTACCGTAAGTGGAGTTAATCAGCGTCAGCACGGATCATCCCCGCGCATGCGGGGCAAACTTCAAGATTGACGTCATTCCGCATCAGCCTCCCGGATCATCCCCGCGCATGCGGGGCAAACAGGGCGGCGCCATAGCATTCCGCCTGCAGCGTCGGATCATCCCCGCGCATGCGGGGCAAACTTTGTCGGTCTGCTTGGCGGCGGTTGCGGCGTCGGATCATCCCCGCGCATGCGGGGCAAACGACGCCGGGGGTGCGGGTGTCGCCGCCCTCCACGGATCATCCCCGCGCATGCGGGGCAAACACCGCCAGCGTTGTCGTGGATAACGTAGCATCCGGATCATCCCCGCGCATGCGGGGCAAACGCCTATCCATGTGATACCGTTCATGATTATTCCGGATCATCCCCGCGCATGCGGGGCAAACCATGCCCAAGATGTTGTCAATTGATCTCTGCACGGATCATCCCCGCGCATGCGGGGCAAACGCGCAACGTGACGAGCGAGCCGCGACGGTAGCCGGATCATCCCCGCGCATGCGGGGCAAACGATGGTCTCGGCGTCCTCGGTGTCATAGCCCTCGGATCATCCCCGCGCATGCGGGGCAAACACCAGTTCGTCCACCGGCAGCAATCCGCCCGTCGGATCATCCCCGCGCATGCGGGGCAAACTCCGCGGTTGACCGCGCCGACCAGATGAACAACGGATCATCCCCGCGCATGCGGGGCAAACAACGCCACCAGACTGGAAACACTGGTACCGTACGGATCATCCCCGCGCATGCGGGGCAAACCATGTTCCACTGTTCATGATAATGGGTATTAGCGGATCATCCCCGCGCATGCGGGGCAAACCACCGCTCACCGAGACGTCACCCGTACAGCTTCGGATCATCCCCGCGCATGCGGGGCAAACGCTGCCATATTTTGCACGGGGGATGGTATATGCGGATCATCCCCGCGCATGCGGGGCAAACATATGCCATCAAATACGCTTGCGAGTTGAGCGCGGATCATCCCCGCGCATGCGGGGCAAACGCGATCATGGCGTCGTCGGAGTCAAGCCACGTCGGATCATCCCCGCGCATGCGGGGCAAACTCGATGACCTGCGCGACATGCTTTCACGGGTGCGGATCATCCCCGCGCATGCGGGGCAAACTGGCGAACCGTATGTTATGCGTACCGGTATGCCGGATCATCCCCGCGCATGCGGGGCAAACTTGCGAAGCTTCGTCTTGTTCGCCGGTGACTGCGGATCATCCCCGCGCATGCGGGGCAAACGACCTGTGATTGTTCGATAAGCCTGATAAGTTCGGATCATCCCCGCGCATGCGGGGCAAACTCGGTGTTCGCGGTTCGTGTGACGGCATCGGCCGGATCATCCCCGCGCATGCGGGGCAAACAAGTACGTCCAGCGCAACCCGACGGTAGCTAACGGATCATCCCCGCGCATGCGGGGCAAACCCACGGATGTTGAACGTGCCCCACACACCATCCGGATCATCCCCGCGCATGCGGGGCAAACCTTGCCGACATCGACAAGGCGTATGACGTGAACGGATCATCCCCGCGCATGCGGGGCAAACTGATTGTCCCGAGGTTTTCAGGTTGGTTAATTCGGATCATCCCCGCGCATGCGGGGCAAACCACCACTGGAGTGTTTGGCATGATAATCAATCCGGATCATCCCCGCGCATGCGGGGCAAACTCCCGGATGAGTTACGTGGCGAACATCATGGCAGGATCATCCCCGCGCATGCGGGGCAAACACCGCGTTCGAGCGGAACGTGGCGGTACCGTCAGGATCATCCCCGCGCATGCGGGGCAAACCAGCTCGGCACGCTCGCGGTCAGCAAGGACGTAGGATCATCCCCGCGCATGCGGGGCAAACCCGTCGCCAGACAGTCGTCGGCGCGCGTCTCGTCGTCGCTGCCGATGACGTTCATCATCGACAGGAACGGATCATCCCCGCGCATGCGGGGCAAACAACATCCAGGACAAGGACGGCGTGCTCTACGCCGGATCATCCCCGCGCATGCGGGGCAAACCAGATCAGCGTCGTGATCCCGTTCGACGTGAACGGATCATCCCCGCGCATGCGGGGCAAACCCTGGCTCCTTTCGTTGATTTCCTTGACGAGCCGGATCATCCCCGCGCATGCGGGGCAAACCAGTGCTTGCGATAGTTCGGCATCTTCGTGTCCGGATCATCCCCGCGCATGCGGGGCAAACAGCGTACCGGTCACAGGGTCCAAGCCGCCCGTCGGATCATCCCCGCGCATGCGGGGCAAACTCCAGCACGACCGGGTACATGATGGCGCGGGCCGGATCATCCCCGCGCATGCGGGGCAAACTCCCAGACCGTCACGCCGCGCTCGAACATGCCCGGATCATCCCCGCGCATGCGGGGCAAACTGCCGCTGTTGCAACATGTTTTGAACGGTGAGCGGATCATCCCCGCGCATGCGGGGCAAACTCCGTTCGGGCCACGATGTTCAGGCCGCCCTCCGGATCATCCCCGCGCATGCGGGGCAAACCGGTGCGTCGTCACTTCGACGCGGCGAAGAATCGGATCATCCCCGCGCATGCGGGGCAAACGATTACAAGGAATACGCGAACAAGCTCAAGGACGGATCATCCCCGCGCATGCGGGGCAAACAGTCCGATTTTATGCGAAAACTCTTGAGCGCTGGACCCTCAATAATTGGATTCGCACAGTGGCTCCAATCTTCGTACTATTGTTCCTGCCTCCAGTCATCGGCCAAAACGCCTATATCGAGAGGCACTACTCCAACCAGTCTTTTTCTTGGTTTTCAAAACTCCATTACGCTTCTGCTTTTGACTTGAGTTTGGTCGCATAATCAGCTTTAATCCATCATAATCCGCTGGCTCCCATTCTTGCCCATGTGTTCTGAAGTCCAAACCTTGTTCGTTATTGGAAGAGTACACCATGACGGCACGCCCTTCGCCAATATTCTCCAATATCTGCTGCCACAGCAGCTCCCGAACACGAGCAGAAACTTTGCCTACATAGACACCAGGGGATACCTCAAACAGCCAACGTGTCAAGTGTCCACGCAGCTTCGGAGGGGACACTGTAAGTACGATAACAATCATTATGAGCCCCTATGCTTCTGCTTGTTTGCTCGATTGTCCTATATCTTATACTGGCATATCGTCCGCACTAGAATTCGCCATCTTCCACGTCAAAATCTACATGCAAATCCCCATCATCATTGATGAACATGTCCGATTCGACTGAGTAATTTTTGCCGCTCGCTCTATATCCCGAAGCCCCAGCCCACAACTGCGTCGTAATATCTTCAACTTCCGGAGAATCCGATTCGGCCTCATCCGGAGTCAATAACAACGAACGTATATCCTTCACACAACGTTGCATAAATTTCCCATCTTTCATTCTGTCTCGTATGCCTCGACGAGCCGCGACGGATACATCATCAACTTGCTGTGCCACTAAATCAAATGCCAGAGGAATCGTGATATCCACTTTGTACAAATCTGCAATGTCATAGACAAAACTTCGCTCATTTCTTGCGTGAACGAACCCCAATCCAGGAGAACACCCAAGAGCAACGATAACTGCATGCACCACACCGTACAGAGACGTATTAGCAGCAGACAACGCACGATTCACCTCATCCGCATCATCGAAATCCGTGACTTTGTACGATCGCCCTGACCATATTACCCCGGTACGTTTTGATTCTCGCTCATACGCTCGGCGAACTCGTGTTCCCTCTTTACCAAGTAGTTGTTGCATGGTAAGACCATCAGTTGATTCATCAGGAAACCGCATCGCATACATCTTCCGAGCCACTTTCACACGGGTGCGCTCGGAAGACACCAACTTGGCCTGCGCTTCCAACAATCTCGTGGATTGCGCGAGAGAGGCCCCGTGACAGTAGTAGCGAACACCATGCTCTCCCACCCATATGCATGTGGATCTCGACTCGGCCAACAGACAAATAGCGGCATAAGTAATGTTGCTACCTGGTCCTAGCATCAGTACGCTCAACGTCGCGGCGGGCACATGCACCGTTCCTCGTGCATCAGTTATTGTCACAGCATTGTCGGCACGATTGACTACACAATGCTCCGCGTACAGAAATGTCAAACGATCTTGCACGCGGAGCAACGACTGCAACTCAGGTGGTCGAACACCAGGTATGCCGCTCATGACCGAGGCTCCTTGCGATGATCGTCAGCCAAGGGCACCAATGTCAAAAGACCGAATCCATAGCCTTTAGCACGTCCGATCCCCTCGATCAACGACCGTCGAAGCAAGTCCGGATCATCCACAACCAGTACGCCATCATAGGTGGCCGAAGTCAATGTAACTGTCGAGCCCTTACGTCTGAACTTCTCCCGAACCGAATGTCTAACTAATACCTCAGGTAGCTCAAGCCTATTGATCGGCATATGGAATCCGGCACGCCGAGCCTGATGGAACAACCATTCTTGCTGTTCTTCGGCCCTGATGATGCCCGTGCGCTTGCCGCGTTTACCCGGCTCTCCGGACAGCTCGGAATGTGTCGGATTCGCCTTGAGACGGAATCCCCATTCCTGCCCGCATTCCAATCTCGACAGGAACGGTTCATATGAGCATGTCGAAATATCGACAGTTCCAACTCCAAGTTCCTGACGCAGAATTTCCGCATCCGGGACATTCGGGGAGACGATATACAGTCGACTCGGTTGCCCGGTACGTCCCGGGTCAAGCCGCCACAATACTCGGGATGAGTCGGTATCACCATCGGTAGCCCTAGCAATGATAGCGTGCATCCTCTCCAGTGACGCCAACGCTCGCATCGCAAGACGATGCCTCGGGTCAATCATGGCTCTGGTGAATATTGTCATCGTTCCTCTTCCTCTTCTGCATTTGCCACCGCATCGAAGAATGCGTCGTCATCGAGCACCGACTCGGATTCACTCGGACACGTATCGTCGCCATCCGCGGGCCCTAGTTCGGGAACAGTAGGGCGAGGCGACGCTCCATCATCGAGTCGCATGTATCGCCGCGGCTTCCACAGCCGTTTCTGCTGGCTGAAACTCACCGGCTCATCCATAAGCTCATCCACGAATCCCAGCTGACTTCCCTCCCCGGGCAATGGTTCCACGATGATGGGCAAGAAGTCCGGCTTGCCGAAGGTCAATCTATGCATCACCCGATACTGGTATCGTTCCGTGGCTTGCCATGGAGCCTGCCGCAGTGCATCCTCTAACCCAGCGTCCGATATCCACGCATGCACAGGACCGTCTGGCGGGCACGATCTTCTGCCAAGAAACAGTTGGTAGTACGGGGACGCCAGTGCAAACCGGTATCGTTCAAGCTCAGCACGATTGGTGCTTTCTAGCCCAGCGAGAAACACCGCATCCTGCAGATAGTATCTGCGCGACAGAGGAAGCATGTCCCCGTCATCGGTACGGGCCGTCTGATAATCGCTCATGACGGTGCCCGGTTGGTCTACACGCACACCAAACCGTAGCCCGTCGAACCGTTCAAGCGATTCGTCGCGCCCGATTCCTAGCGCTGCGGCGATTATGCCGATGACGCCGCTTTTGGTGGGCCATGCTTCGGTTTCGCGCCGGGTGAACCGGCTTCGCGCCCCCCACGACTGCATGGGTGCAGCCAATCGCATCAGTAAAACTGACATGGCTCGTTCACTCCTGAGTCAGACGATCCGCGACGGTTCGCTCAACATCGGCGACCAGGTCACGCAGCGACGTGGTTTTACCGTCGACCAAAGCATCCGCAGCCGCGGTGTCGTCGCCGATACGTACGACCCAGGTCTTCACCGGTGTGATGCCATAGGCCTTGTCCAGGTCCTGTTGGCGCCGCACCAGAGCCTCAGTCGCATGCTGCACATAATCCGGTACGACAGGCCGCTCAAAAGCACCAACCAAGTTCACCGCCTGCGTATCGCGCAGATTGACCACGATGAGATCCGGCAGAACATTCTGTCCAAAAGTATTAATCTTGCCCTGCGGCACACTGGTCAGGAATGCTTGCGCAAATGCGGAGACTGCCTTTGCCGTGGCGTTGACATCGCCCAGCCGGTCCTGCAGCCGGTTGGCGTCTACGTTCGCGTACCGATAGAAAGTGGCGGCGTTGAATTCAATCTGTCCCATCATGGCTGCTCCGGCATCGCCCGCCTCATCTTCTCCCCCGTTGCGCTGATTATCGTCCACCGCGGTGAAGAAATCAGATTCGGGCTCGACCGTTTGCACGCTGATTGCGTGCGCCACCTGAGCACAGGCATCCACATTCAAATTCGTGTCATCGGCAACCATGCGGCCGAACAACGCCACGTCAATGGAACGGTCATTGGATACAATCTGCTTGATGCGCTTTTTGTCACCTTTAATCGTTTTGGTCGGATTCTCGGTGTCAGCCGCTTCGATGGCAATATCCGCCAACTGGCCATATTGACGATTGCCTAAGAACAGCAGATACTGAGACTGCTTGGCACGATCATCATCAGTCTCGTCACCTTTTTTCTTGCGAGGCTTTTCCAGCTTGATACCGGCACCGCCCTGCAATACGGTTTCGGCGAGATCAGTTGCCTGATCCTCACCCAGATCTCCACGGCGTTCGAGGATACGGCTCGCTAGTTCCTCCACGACGCGCTTGGTGCGCACTCCCAGATCGTTCGGGTCAACCAGTTCCTTGAACAATTCGCGCGTCGGCCGCTTCCAAGCCTGACTAGAGACCCTAGCTCGGGTTACTCCACCGTATTCCACGGTTTTGGGGCTGCCTGTATCATCACGGTTGAGGTTGCCGGCGGCGGTGGTTTCCAGCGCGTGGATTTCGATGATAGTGCGATTGATAGTTGACATGATGTATTGTTCCTTTCCGGAAACGACGGCACTTGCTGCCGGATTGTCTATATACAAGACGTCGATGTGAAGACGTCATGGGTCAATAAGTCGGTAGATGAATAGAGATGAATCAAGGTTCAGAGCACTGAACTAACCATTCGGATTATCACTGGTCCTCGCGGCCCCATAGCCTCGCTGGAAGTCACGTCCCCATCGCAGTCGAACCGCATTGGCTCGCGCCCGTCCGGAACGCAGTCCTTCCAAGTCCTGAGCGAGCATCCCGTAATTAATGGCGATACGCTCGCGTCGGAGTAGTCGAATCAGGCCTCGCGCATGTCGTGTCAGTTCCTTCCAGCTGTTGGCGGTCTGCAGCCGGTCGAACATGCCACGGATGCCGTTCTCATTGAAATTGTCGTATGCCATACGGCCTACCGCAAAGCCAAGCGAAACCCCTGCATCGGTGTGCATCGACATATCACGAATCGACTGTTGATGCAGCGCAAATAGCGTGACAGCCGCATAGATGGCATGTTCTTGCGGCGTTGGCGTACCGGAATTGGTGGAATCGTATCCCCTGATCTCGCAATCCTCCGTATCCGGCAGAGTCCATGCGAATACATCGGGAGCATCTCCGATTTCATGTCCGACGCTGTGTCTGAGCTTGGCTATGGCTGCGGTCGCGTAGGCGCTGTCGCCCAAATACCCTTTCTCACTGCCACTGCCGTTGGCAAGCCGACGCACTCGCCCCGACACCCATATGCCAAGCGGCGTGAGCCGTATGGTCGAAGGCTTGCCTTGACCGGATTGCTCCATATGTTGTTCCATTATTCGTTCTCTCCTTCGTTGGGGACATCGGGGATAAGCTTGTTGATCTTCCCTCGGTACCAGATTTCGGCAAGCGCCACGCAGTAATGTGTGGTCGTCGATGCGCCGGTCTTCGGGTTTCTGCGGGTGACGTCACGGCCAACGATCGCACGGGAGGATGCCTGAGCGGCGATCTGGTCTCCGAGCCGGAACAGGATGCGCCGTGCAATCATGCTCCATTGCTGCCGGACATCTTCCGTATCGGTATCGGAGTCAAGTCCTTGCACCCACTGTCGAAATGCGCTATCGAAAGCAGTGTACCCGGCGTCCGCGGCCCGAGCTCGTGGTCCGTCTACTGGCAATCCAGCAGCGATAGCTATGTTCCCCGCCAGATTTCGTAACTCCTGCACACCGGTATCCACCATACCAACCGCATCGCGGACGACTCCTCCCAATTCAGGATGCTGCGAGGATAGCACCGTCAGATTCAAATCGAGTACATCGTCCACAGTGGTGTCGACCACGGCTTCGTTGCTGCCGTATTCGACACCGAACGAATGCAGCCGGACTGGAAAATCACCAATCTTGACTTTGTCCAACCATCGCAACGTAAGAGGACGCAGTGATTCGGAAGGCCCTTCTCTGTGCTCTTTCCCTGCTTGTTCATCGGCGACCAAGGTCGGCAATCCGCGCCACAGTGCCCGTGCGGGATCATGCTTGCGCGGCATGTAGACCAGCGGCATCTTCAACGTCTTCTCCTGAGCGTTACTGCGTCTCCAGGCGGTCATCGTCTCGTATCGATGCGCGTTCTGAGGCTTCAACCTGTCGCCATTGCAAATGAGCACCCCAGTAATGGTCTCACCGTCATGAGCGAGCAACACACGTCGGGACTGCCATGTCAACAAGGAAGCTGGCCCAATGAAGCTACCAGCTTCGCCTGTCCGGTCCATCGGTTGGTCAAATCCCGGTTCAGCCTGCTCGGTCAATGGCTGGCGTTCCCAGATCGGGGCGTCATCTTCAACAGACCAGGCCGCACCACCATCGCCGGCGTCGAACACGTCGGCGCTGGCATAATTGAGTATCAGCGTCTTCCACAGGTCAGAACCTTCAATGAGATCCCCACCCAGATGCCCTGCCCATGCCACGCCGATGGGGTAACCTTTGCCGCCTTTGACGCGTGGGTCTCCCACCGCCCCTGATTTGATTCCGGACGGGTCAAACGCTTGCAACGTCACCAGCCATCGAGCCGCCTCCGGGACGCCCATCGTGGCAAGACCCTCACCACTGCGTGTGGTGAAGAACTTCTCGCCATTGGGCACATCTAGCACGAGACGTTCCAGTCCGGAGACCTCGTTCTTCGCGGTGTGCAGACCGGCGACCTGATAGAACGGTGCCGTATCGTCGAATAGGTCGAACCGGTTCCTGTAATAGTCGCAATAATCCATCAGCGCATCACAAGCATTTCGGGTTTCAACACCATCGTTGAACAGGGTCTTCCAGTCCGTAATACCAGAACCGCGAAGATGGCCGAACGTTCCATAGATGATTGCAAGAAGCAAACGGCACAGCGCAAAACGTTGCAATGGGATATCACCATCGATGCTGCGGATTTCATTCGCCTGCGCAAAGGCCTCCTTGATAGACAGCTGGAGGAATGAACCATCGGTCATCGTCACTGGAATCCATGGACGGTCCATCAGATTGAATGAGATATCATTTGCTGGCATCTGTTTGCCATCCCTTCCTCGTTGAATAGCGGACCGTCAATGTCCTAGTACCAATTCTCGCACCATTTGCATCCCATTCAGGGATTTGATAGACGGCGGTTCCATTCTCGTCGAGAGCGATCATCAATTGCCCTGCAAGACCACGTTCCAATTGCATGTAGTCGAACCAACGGTCCGGTGTGGCTCGTTCGAAGGCCGCGATAACGTCATCGAGGTTCATATAACTCAGGGAAGTCCGACTCAGAGAGATGGTACATGACAGTATGTCTCGCACCTGTTGTCGGGTCGGGACACCGAAACCGGTCGGGAGCATCCGCTCCGATTCGTCGAATCCGCACCAAGATGGCAACATGAGTTCGCCGTTCCGTTGCTGCAACACGATGACTTCGAACGAGTCCTCGCTCTCACGGACGCCGGCACGGCCCTTGCGTTCGTTCGCCTTACCAGGAGTATCAGGGTCGGTCATGGCGACCTTGAGCCAATTGTTGATGTCGAAAGCATCCTGCATGCGCTGTGGATTGAAAATTCTGAAGCTCTCAGCCATTGTCTCACTGCTGTGCCGATCGGATTCCAAACGCTCCTTCGCCGCGCACTCTCCGTGATTGCCATCCTGCCATGATTCCGGACATACCATCTTCCTCCCATACACTGTCTGCACCAGTCGGGGAATGTCACTCGGAATGTTCAGCTTTCGAACCGCTCCCGGTTCCATGTTCAGCACCGCGAGCGAACGCATCAGCAAATACGGCTGGTATACCTTGTCCACACCAGCCGAGAACTGTGGCGGCACATCAGGATTCCACTGACTGACCCCGGTGATTACCAGTCGTGCCTGTCGTAGTGGTTCCGGACGCAGGTTTTCCCCGTCTCCACGATGATGACGGTGGAGACGTCCCGCACGTTGCAGAATCAGGTCGATCGGCGCGATGTCGGTAATCATCAGGTCGAAGTCCACATCAAGCGACTGCTCCACAACCTGCGTGGCCACGACGATGCCAGAACGACCTTCCACAGAACCGTGTTTGCCGTATCGGTCGATAAGTTCCCGATCGATGCGGGCACGATCGACAGCCAGGAACCGGGAATGGTCCAGCATGATGTCCATATCATCGCCCATCGTCTCAAGTAGCATCTGATAGGTAGCCTGAGCACGGCTCACTGTATCGCGGATGATGACCGCGCATCCACCATCGCGGAGATTTTTCCTCAGCAACGAAACGAGCGTCTCGTCACCGTCGTCTATCAGTGACACTTCGATGTCGGTGGCACGGCCGGATGGTTCAGGTGCCGCCGTAATAGGAACACCGTTCGCCGTAGCGACCGAAATCAGCGGATACCGCAGATCTGGTTCGACGGAGACCTCATCATTGTTCTGTACCGCATCCTTCCTCTGCCTCAGGGGGATACGCCGCGGCGGCGCGATATTCTCAGCAGATACCGGCGGGATTCTCGACGGCAAGGGAATCCTTGCCGGAAGCGACAAAGCATACTTCGAAGGCCTGACTGGTTCCGCCTCCACTTTGGAAGCGGCCGATGCCCCATTCCTGTAGGCATCCAGAAAAGCCTGGCGTTTTTCCTGCGGCAGTGTCGCACTGAGCATGATGACCGGTACGCCGTAGGCACCCAGCCAAGACAGTACCGTCTCCATGTACACATTCATATAGGCGGTGTTGGAATGAATCTCATCCAGAATCACAACCTTGCCAGCGAGCGCTAGATGCCGCAACACAACATATTTGCTACGTAGTCCGGCCATCAGCACCTGATCGATGGTGCCAACAACAAAGTCGGACAGATTGCCTCGCCGCCGGCCAGTCAGCCATGAGTTGACGACAGCCTGCATGGTCGAATGGTCGTCGTATGCACGATACTTCCCATACCGGCCGTTCTCGTCGCATTCGGCATCGACGGACCCGACAGATGGCTCAGACAAATCCATTTCGGTGTCAAGTCTCTCTCCGCCGTTGTCGAACCATTGTTCACGCAGATGCTCGTACTCGTCGTTGAGCTCGTTCTTGCCGTGGGCCAAGAATAGCGAACCGATCTGTCCCCGTTCATCGGCCGGTAAATGCCCCACCCAGTCCAACACACGTGTGAACATCGCATTGACGGTCGCCTGACTGGGCAGTGCGTAATAGATGCCTCCGCAGTGGAATCGTGCGGCAAGTATTTCCGCCGCAATCAATGCCGCTTCAGTTTTGCCTTCGCCCATATTGGCTTCGACGATCATCAATCCCGGCGACTCCATAGTCCTGGCCAGACGGGCCGCCTCACGTTGCATCGGACGCATACGCGCTCCGGGAATGGAGAAGCGCTCGGCGAACATCTCATCGGGAGACTCCCCCGTTGCGAGCGGGGTCCATGGCCCGGGAATCCTCAACATGCGCCATGCCTTGTCCGCCCGTCGCCTCGCATCAAAGACCTGTTCGTCCACAGGACCCTGATTGAGAGGGAACAGTCTGCTATCGCTGGCGATCCAATCGGCCATGACCACCATTGATGTCAGCAGTATCTGCGTACGTCTGCGCAAGGAGCGGTTGCGTAGTGTATAGAGAATCGGCTGAGCATGCAACGTATCCGAGACCCAATCCAGCAACTCATTACGAATCGCGGTCCATGCCTTATCTCCCATGAACGTTTCCCTGCGGAAGCTTTTTCCTCGTTGTGAAGGATCGACCAGTGCCTGTTTATCGTCGGTCAGGGACTTACCATGATGGCCTGCTACAACGCATGCAACACCGTAGGCGAACGTCCCCGGCTCAACCGGGAACCCCTGGCTGCAGAACCACTCGATCACAGCTGCATATCCGACGAGCTCATGCCGATACTCCGAACGCATCGGATCTTTGCCGACGATTGCCTTAATGGACAGCTTGGTCTGCTTCACCTTGTCAGCGAATTTGGTGCTCTGCACGATAAATGACGGAGCCCCTTTACCAATATCATGAATCGCAGCAATGAACTGATATAGTTCCTTCGCAACTTCACGATCGCCAATATCCTCAGCCAACAGCTCCTTGATGTTATCGGAGACGAAATCATCCCATACATGCAGCGCAACCTCACCTGTGTCCTCCAAATGCTGCCACAACTGCAGATAGCTGTCGTCATCCGTGCGCCCGTAAAATGCCGTTTTCGCCCAAATCGATAGAGCCTCCGGCGACAACGCCGTCTTGCCCTTCGGAAAATGAGTGGCCATATCATTCCCTCCTCAATCGTGCTGCATATTACGAGAAGTGCTGGGAAGACATTCATTTCTCCCAATCAACTTACTGATATAAAGCATACAAGATAACACCTTTATATGTCAACTCTCATTCAATACCCCCGCGAATGCGGGGCATCCATCAGCAGAAGAACTTTCATTCCTCCCTATCAACGGATCATCCCCGCGTATGCAGGGCAAACTCGTAGTCATGCAATAATAAAGGTCGGAAGGCCGGTGCCCTCCACCCTTTAAACCTTTTGGTCTGGTGGAAGGTTCCCGGCCTTTCGCCAGGGCATCCCCACAGATTCAGAGCACGGCACCATCAGATGACTTGTGCTCACAGAAATCTTGGCCAACCCAAAATCTCCGCGAGCACTAAATACATTACGACCTCACGCCTTGGCGACCTCCACGGCCAGCTCGGCACCTTCCTTCACCTCGAAGGAGGTAGCCAGCGTCTCGTGGGCGATCAGGTCGCGGAACTGCTCGACCTTGGCCACATTGGCGGCCGGCACGGTCAGCACCAGGGCGATACGGTCCGCGATGTCCAGATCGGCAGCCTTACGTGCGTCCTGCACAGAACGAATCACGTCGCGGGCGTAGCCTTCGGCCAGCAAATCGGCATCCAGCGCGGTGTCGAGGATCACGAAGCCACCGGTCGGCAGAGCGGCGGAGACCGAAGCGGCGGCCTCGGTGGCGTTCTCCTCCTCCACGCGGTTGATCAGCTCGTACTCGCCTTCGACCAGCGCAAGGTCGCCGGACGGCGTGGAGACCACCGGCGCACCGGACGCAGCATCGACATGCCAGTCGCCGGACTTGGAGGCCTTGATGGCGAACTGCACCTGCTTGCCGAGGCGCGGACCCGCCGCACGGGCATTCACACGCAGCTCGTGAACAATCTTCAGACCGTGGGCGGAGGCGTCCTCCAGAGTCGAGAACTCGATATTCTTGATATTAAGTTCGGACTTCAGCAGATCGTCGTATGCCTTGACGGCGTCCACGTTCTCGACCACCACGGTGAGCTTGGAAAGCGGCTGGCGCACGCGGATCTTGGCGGCCTTGCGCAGGGACAGGGTGCCGGAGACGACCTCACGCACCTTCTCCATCGCATCCACCAGAGCCGGGTCGTCGACCAGCACGCGGCCGAGTTCGGTGTCTTCACCGGTCTTCTCGTCCACCACGAACGGCCAATCGGCCAGGTGCACGGACTCGCCACCGGTCAGACCACGCCACACGGACTCGGCTTCCATCGGGGCCAGCGGCGCAAGCACACGCATGAACGCCTCAAGCACGGTGTACAGCGTGTTGAACGCGGAAGCGTCCTCATTCCAGAAACGGTCACGGGTGTTGCGGATATACCAGTTGGTGAGCACGTCGATGAAGTCGGAGACCGCATCGCAGGCGTCGGAGATGGCGAACTCGTTCAGCGCCTTCTCGGTCGCCAACACCAGGCGACGGGTGCGGGCCAGCAGGTAGCGGTCCATCTCCGGCAGGCCGGCGACCTCGTCCGCACGCAGCTGGCGGGCGTCGAATCCGGCGCCGCCGTTGGCCGCATTGGCGTACAGGGTGAAGAAGTAGTAGGAGCTCCACACCGGCAGCATGACCTGGCGCACGGTGTCGCGAATGCCTTCGGCGGTGACGATCAGGTTGCCGCCACGCAGGATCGGCGAAGACATGAGGAACCAGCGCATGGCGTCGGAACCGTACTTGTCAAACACACCGTTCACGTCCGGGTAGTTGCGCAAGTGCTTAGACATCTTCTGGCCGTCGGAGCCGAGCACGATGCCGTGGCAGATCACGTTCTTGAACGCCGGGCGGTCGAACAGGGCGGTCGCCATGACGTGCAGCAGGTAGAACCAGCCGCGGGTCTGGCCGATGTATTCCACGATATAGTCGGCCGGGAAGTGCTGCTCGAACTTCTCCTTGTTCTCGAACGGGTAGTGGAACTGCGCGAACGACATGGAACCGGACTCGAACCAGCAGTCGAGCACATCGGAAATACGGTGCATGTGCGACTTGCCGGTCGGGTCGTCCGGGTTGACGCGGACCAGGTTGTCAATCCACGGACGGTGCATGTTGATGTTGCCGTCCTTGTCGCGCGGGTAGTCACCGAAGTCGGCCTTGAGCTCTTCGAGAGAACCGTAAACGTCCACACGCGGGTACTTCGGATCGTCACTCACCCACACCGGAATCGGGGAACCCCAGAAGCGGTTGCGGGAGATGGACCAGTCGCGCGCGTTGGCGAGCCACTTGCCGAACTGGCCGTCCTTGACGTTGCCCGGGATCCAGTTGATTTGCTGGTTCAATTCCAGCAGACGCGGCTTGATCTTGGTCACGGACACGAACCAGGAGGAGACCGGCTTGTAGATCAGCGGGGTGGCGCAACGCCAGCAGTGCGGGTAGGAGTGCACGTAGCTCTTCTCCTGGAAGAGGATCGCGCGGCGCTCTTCCGGAATCTCGGCGAGCGGGCCATCGCCGGCGCGCAGGTTGCGCAGGATCGGCAGGTTGGCGTCGAACACGAAATCACCCTCGTAGTCGGGGCACTGCGCGGTGAAGCGGCAGCCATCGTCGAGCACGTCGGTGCTCTTGATGCCCTTAGCGTTCAGCGTGTTCATATCGTCTTCACCATAGGGAGCCTGGTGAACCAGACCGGTACCTTCAACGGTGTCGACGTAGTCGGCGGTGAAGATCGTGTAGCCGTTCGGGCCAGGCACGTGGCCTTCGGATTCGGCCTCGTCACCCGCGAAGTACGGGAAGACCGGGTAGTAGCGGCGGCCTTCCAGCTCGGAGCCCTTGAGTTCGCGCACGACCTCGTAGTTCTCGCCGAGTTCCTTCTCATAGTGCGGCAGCAAATCCTTGCCGAGGTAGAACTTCTTGCCAGCGAACTTGCCTTCGGTCGGGCGGACCTCGACGTAGTCGATGTCGGCGCCGACCACGATGGCGAAGTTGGTGGGCACGGTCCACGGGGTGGTGGTCCAGAAGACGGCGTAGGCGTCGTCCTCATCGCGCATCTTGACGGCCACGGATACGGTGGTGTCCTGGCGGTCCTGGTACACGTCGGCGTCCATGCGCAGCTCGTGCGCACTCAACGGCGTGCGGTCCTTCGGGCAGTACGGCAGCACGCGGTAGCCTTGGTAGGCCAGGCCCTTGTCGTAGAGCTGCTTGAAGGCCCACATCACGGATTCCATGTACGGGATGTTCAGGGTCTTGTAGCCGTGCTCGAAGTCCACCCAACGGGCCTGACGATGCACGTAGTTCTGCCATTCGTTGGTGTACTTCAGCACGGAAGCGCGGCAGGCGTCGTTGAACTTGTCGATGCCCATCTTCTCGATCTGGTCGACCGAGTCGATGCCGAGTTCCTTCTGCGCCTCAAGCTCGGCGGGCAGGCCGTGGGTGTCCCAGCCGAACACGCGGTTGACCTTGCGGCCCTTCATGGTCTGGTAGCGCGGGATCACGTCCTTGGCGTAGCCGGTCAGCAGGTGGCCGTAGTGCGGAAGACCGTTCGCAAAAGGCGGGCCATCGAAGAACACGAATTCGTTCTGGCTGTGGTCGCCGGAAGGGTTGCGTTCAACGGACTTCTGGAAGGTGTCGTCCTTGTCCCAGTAGTCGAGAACGGTCTCCTCCATGTCGGGGAAGCTGGGGTTCGGCGCGACGTGCGCGGTCTCGCCGCCCTCGTTCGCCTTGGGATATACGTTTTCGCTCACCGTAAATCTCCTGTTAGTACTGTGCACTGGTCCTACAGGAGCGTCATTGATGGCGATTGCCGGGCGCCGACGTGTGCCGGCTGGGTTCACGAATGTCACGTACCGAACCGTGGGGCCGATCGCGTCAATCGCCTCGCAGCCGGAACTGACTGTGTTCCGCCCGGAACAGCCCTGTCTGCCGTTCCTGCCTACGAGGACGATGACGGGCGCTGGTATGCGCTCCGCACCGCGGTACCACCTCGCTTATCGCACCGGTTGCGCCGCTCCGAACTGTTGCACTCGGAGCCGCGAGCCTGCGCGACCGCTTGTGTTCGGCTGTCTCGGGCCGATCCCGTCGGTTCTACTGGGCGATTGCCGCCGTTCTTCCGAAGACTCCCCGCTGATAACGGATCACTGCCTCACAACGGTGCATATCGTAACACGCCACGCGGTCAAATCAACGAGAATGTTCATCAGGAATGATCATTTTTCTCATTTTTGTATTCATCGCGTGCACCATTGTCAGCAAACACGCTAGGCTCCTTTACCGGCGATATTGCACATCTGGTTCAGGGACGGCTCCCGTATGGGCCGGAGAAAGGATTGTTGAGGAATGACGTACGATTTCACGTCGATTATGGACAGGCATGGCAAGGATGCGATTGCGGTCGATGGGTTGGGAACCGACCTAGGTTTCGCTCCCGACCCACCGAGGGACGGATTTGACGTGATTCCGATGTGGGTGGCGGACATGAATTTCCCGACCGTGCCCACGGTTCCGCAGGCCATTATCGAACGCGCGCAACACCCCGTCTACGGGTACTTCTCCCCCACCGACGACTATTACAACTCCATTATCGACTGGCAATCCACGCGCAATGGGGTTACCGGATTGACCAGCGAGGCGATTGGCTATGAGAACGGGGTCTTGGGTGGCGTGATCAGTACGCTGACCGCGTTCGCCGCTCCTGGCGACAGCGTGCTCCTGCACAGCCCGACCTACATCGGGTTCACCATGTGCATCGAGAACAACGGCTATCGCATCGTCCACAGCCCGCTCAAGTTGGACGAGCACGGCGTATGGCGCATGGATTACGAGGATATGGATAAGAAGCTCAAGGAGCATCACATCCATGTGGCCGTGTTCTGCAGCCCTCACAATCCTTGCGGGCGCGTGTGGGAGCGTTGGGAAATCGAGAAGGCCATGGAAGTGTACAAGGCCAACGATTGCGTGGTCATTTCCGACGAGATTTGGTCCGATTTGACTCTGGGGAATCACCAGCACATCCCCACCCAGTCGGTCAGCGAGGACGCACGCAATAGAACCGCGGCGTTCTACGCGCCCAGCAAGACCTTCAACCTCGCCGGGCTCGTGGGCAGCTACCACATTATCTATAACCCCATGCTGCGCGACCGGATCGTGGCCAAGGGCTCGAAGTCCCACTATAACGAGATGAACGTGCTTTCCATGCATGCGCTTATCGGTGCCTACAAGCCTGAGGGGCATGAGTGGCTCGACGAACTCAAAGAGGTGCTCACCGGCAATGTCGACTACGCCTATGACTACATCACCAAGCATTTCCAAGGGGTGAGTTTGGCCAAGCCGGAGGGCACCTACATGCTGCTGCTCGACTGCGAGCAGTGGTGTAAGGCTCATGGTTTGACTTTGGCGGAATTGGAGAAGCGCGGCTGGGATGTGGGCGTCGATTGGCAGGACGGCAGCATGTTCCAGGCTCCCTACAGCATCCGTGTCAACCTTGCGTTGCCCTTAAGCCGCATCAAGGAGGCCATGCGCCGCCTTGACCAATACGTATTCAACGCGTAAACGGCATGCATCCGCGATTGCGGTGTCCTGGAAAGACGAATGCCGCCAACGAGGTTTGTGCCCGTTGGCGGCATTCGTCATAGAGAAGCCGAGCCAATCTACCTTCACAACTAATCGTCGAGGCTGTCCACACCGAGCTTCTCTTCCAGCTCGATGACAATGCGCTCGTGCATCTTTTCGTCGATCTTCACCGTGAACATGAAGACGAGAAGACTCAGCACGATGAAGGCAAGCGGGATGTAGAACGCGAAGGTCTCGAAGGTGCGCACGTTGGCGGCGGTCATGTCGGCGGCGGTGGCGGAGCCAACCATACCGGCGGCCACGGCCACGAAGCCGACGATGCCGTTGGACAGCGCGCCCGCGATCTTGTCGAGCATCGGACGCACGGAGAGGGTTACGGCCTCGTTGCGCTTGCCGGTCTTGAGCTGGCCGTATTCGATGGAATCGGTCAGGGAGAGGATCGCGGTCATCTGGATGAACGTGCCAGGCAGGTAGAACAGAATCAACGCCACGATCACCACGGGCAGGCTGGCCGAATCGAGAATGAACAGCACATAGCCGATTGCCATAAGTACCATGCCGCCGCAGAACAGGTATCGGCGCGGTATGCGGCGGTTCAGGGCCGGGTAGAGCGGCGCCATGACCAAGCCCGCGATCACGGGGATCACGCCGGTGATGGCGAAGGCATCCGGCAGGTTAAGCACGAACTTGAACAGATAGAACATCACGCCGTTGGTGGCCACATTCGCCACTGCATACAGCAGGTAGCTCAACGCCACCCACAGCAGCTGGTCATTTTTTACGATAGCGGCGAACGCCTGCAGCGGGTTGCCGCTCTGATCTGCCCTGGAACGTAGGACGCTTTCGTTTTCCTTGGTGCCGAACGCCACGGTCCATGCGGTCAGGATGCCGAGCAATGCGGTGATGATGCCGAATGCCGTCCAGCCCGACTGACTTTCGGCGCGAGAACCAGTGAACATGAAACTGAAAGTGGTCACGATCGGCACCACGACGATGGTGATGCCGTTATAGCCAATCGAACCGGTGAACGTACCGAGCGCAGTATATACGCTGCGTTCGTGCGAGTCGGAGGAGATGGCGGGAATCATGCCCCAGTAGGAGATGTCACGCATCGAATAGAACACGTCGAGGACGATGAACACCACGACGAACAGCACGATGAACCAAGTCTGGTTCACGTTGACCAGCCCGAACAGACCGGTGTAGACCATGACGAGCAGCACGGCGGAGACCAAGCCGCCGATGAACTGCCACGGGCGGAACCGGCCGAAGCGGGTGTTGGTGTTGTCCACCAAGTTACCCAGTAACGGGTCAAGGAAGATCTCTGCGATACGGATTATCACGATAAGGCTTGTGATCAGTGCGATGAGTTTGGTGGCCAAGGCTTTCTCGACATTGACGAACAGCACGCTGGTCACGTAAACGACGAAATAGGTGCTCAGCGCGTTATAGAACGCCGACTGGCCTAGATTACCGAAAGCATAGGCGGCACGGCGCCTCAGAGTCTCTGCTTTGGTAGGACGATTTATCTGGCCGGATTCATCTCCGGCCGGATTCGGTGATTGGGATTCGCTCTCCGGTGACTGCGAAACGGACATTGACATTTTCTCCTTAGAGTCATTCTCGGTGAGGTCTTCTCCGACCTCGTTGGAGAGTGTACATCATTACCAAGATTTAATAAATCTTTTCACTAATTATTGTCAATAGAACCAATCTCAAAACCAACGTCGCAGCACTCGCAAAAATCGCAGAATTCCAACGAATACACACCTCTATCACCATATGAATTATCGACAGCGCGACACACCGCCACAGAAAATACCTCCAGCAACTTGCGATCTGTACCATCAGGTTTTACCATAATCAGTAAAGAGTTTTACCCTCTGAATCGACAACGTGGTTATCAACTCAAGGAAAGCGGTTATGCAGCATCCCATCCCCACCACCATCGCATCATCTGATTGGCTCACCGATCCGACCGTATTCGCCGTCAACCGCGAACCAGCCCATTCCGACCATCGCTTCTACGATCACGTACCGCAGCCGAACGAAACGATGAGCCTCAAGCAAAACCTTGACGGCTTGTGGAATGTCGCCGTGACGACCGCCCCGGTTTTCGGCTTCCCCATGAACGATTCCGGCAACGCTGAATCTCCGGATTTCACCGCAACCGATTATGACGACACCGGTTTCAGCCGCATCGCCGTTCCCTCAACACTGGAAACCAAGGGCTTGCTGAACCATAAGTACGTCAACGTGCAGTACCCCTGGGATGGCCACAGCGACCCCAAGGCTCCCAACATCCCCACTGATAGTCACGTAGCCATTTACCGCCGCACTTTCGAGACAAGCACCCCCGTCTCCGCCGCCATCGAAAACAAGCGCCGCATCACGCTGACCTTCCACGGCGCCTCCACCGCCATCTACGTCTGGCTCAACGGCTCCTTCGTCGGCTACGCCGAGGACTCCTACACACCCAGCGAATTCGACGTCACCGAGGCACTGATTTCCGGAACCAATACACTGGCCGTGGCCTGCTATGAATACGCCACCGCAAGTTGGCTGGAAGATCAGGACTTTTGGCGCATGCACGGTCTGTTCCGCTCCGTTGAACTCACCGCGCAACCCACTGTGCACATCGAAGACCTGCACATCACCGCCGATTTCGAGGCGACCACCCATGCCGGCACCATCGACGCCCATGCCGTGATCCGCAACATCGCCGACGCCAAGCAACTCAGCGCCGCACTCATGGATGCCAACGGCACGCCGGTCTGGCAGGATTCCTATGCCATGTCCGACATCGTCGACACCTCCGGCGTACCCTGCTGCGGCACCGCAGACGCCGCGATCGACAGCACCGCCGTGCAATTCCGCGCGAATCTGTCCAACATTCGTCCATGGAGCGCCGAAAAGCCCTACCTGTACACGCTGGCTCTCACCGTGCGCGCAGCAGACAACAGCATCATCGAAGTGGTGCCGCAACGTCTCGGCTTCCGCCATTTCGAAATCGTTGACGGCATTATGCGACTCAACGGCAAGCGCATCATCTTCCGCGGCGCCAACCGCCACGAGTTCGACGCGCGTTTGGGCCGTGCCATCACCGAGCAGGAGATGCTCACCGACATCATCACCTGCAAGCGCAACAATATCAACGCTATTCGCACCTCCCACTACCCGAATCAGACGCGATTCTACGAACTGTGCGATGAATACGGCCTGTACCTGATCGACGAGACGAACCTTGAGACCCACGGCAGCTGGACCATTCCCGGTGATGTGGAGACCCCTGAAACCGCCATTCCGGGCAGCAATCCCATCTGGGAAGGCCCTTGCGTGGACCGTATCGCCAGCATGATCGGGCGCGACCGCAATCATCCGAGCGTACTGATCTGGTCTCTGGGTAACGAATCGTACGCAGGCGAGGTGTTCCGCGCGATGTACCGCTTCGCTCACGCGGCCGACTCCACGCGACCCGTGCATTACGAAGGCGTGGTGCATGACCGCCCCTTTGACGACGTGACCGACATCGAGACCCGCATGTATGCCAAGCCCGCGGAAATCGAGGAATATCTGACCAATGATCCGAAGAAGCCCTATATCTCCTGCGAATATATGCACGCCATGGGCAATTCGGTCGGCGGCATGCATCTGTACACCGAGCTGGAGCGTTATCCGCATTATCAGGGCGGCTTTATCTGGGACTTCATCGATCAGGCCCTGTGGCAGCAGCTGGACGACGGCACCGAACGCCTGACCTACGGTGGCGACTGGGACGATCGTCCCTGCGACTATGAGTTCGCCGGCGACGGCCTAGTCTTCGCCGACCACTCTCCCTCACCGAAGCTGCAAGAGGTCAAGCGTCTGTACGCTCCCGTGGTACTGACCGTAAGCGACCACGATGTGACCATCGAAAACCGCAATCTGTTCGTCTCCACCATTGATTTCGCGTTCACGGCGAAACTGCTGGCGGACGGCAATGCCATCTGGCAGGCCGACTACCGCTTTGATGTGCCCGCCGGCGAGACCCGCACCTTCCCGATTGACTTCCCGTCGGTGGACGCCGCTGGCGAAATCACCTATGAGGTCGATCAGTCGCTGGCAACGGCAACACCGTGGGCACCAGCCGGCTATGAACTGGCGTTCGGCCAACACACCGTTCAGTCAGTCGTGCCGGCTTCCGCCGGAACCGATTCGACCGCGTGCGGCGCGGTTCCCTCCGCGGCTGATTCCGATACTTCCGATACCGGTACAGTAACGGTTGGCCGCTGGAACATCGGCGTGGTCAGCGGTGACGGACGTACCGAAGCGTTGCTTTCACGCACGCAGGGCGGCATGGTGTCATTCAAGCGTGACGGTCGCGAAATGGTGTTGCGCCGTCCGGCGATCACCTGCTTCCGCCCGCTGACCGACAATGATCGCGGCAATGGCAGCGGCTTCGACCGCGTGCGCTGGTTCGGTGCCGGCCGTTATGCACGTATAGCGAATCAGCAGTTCTCGCAAACCGAGACTGGTGTCATCGCCGAATACACATATACGTTGGCCGAGCCGGGCGAAACCCAAGTTGCCGTGCGCTATGAGGTGGATGCCGCCAGCGGACGTGTACATCTGGCCGCCCGATATGCCGGTGCCACCGATGCGCCGACGCTGCCGGCATTCGGATTGGAATGGACACTTCCCAAGCAGTACGAGAACCTGCGCTTCTACGGCCTTGGCCCCGAGGAGACCTATCGCGACCGTCTGCACGGTGGCAAGCTCGGCATTTTCGAGCGCACCGCGGCCGAAGACAATGCACCGTATCTGGTGCCGCAGGAGACCGGCAACCATGAAGACGTGCGTTGGGCCGAAGTGCTTGACGCCCAAGGACACGGCATGCGTATCAGTCAGGCCGGCAGCGAACATTTCGCGGCGAGCCTGTTGCCGTACAGCTCGCTCATGCTGGAAGAGGCGACCCACCAGAACGAGTTGCCGCCGGTCCGTCACACGTTCCTGCGCCTGTTGGCCGCGCAAATGGGCGTGGGCGGCGACGATTCATGGGGCGCGCCCGTCCATGAGCAGTACCAGCTGCCCGCCGATCGCGCCTACACGCTCGACGTGAATCTGGAACTGTTCTAACAGCGATAAAGAAGCTCCCTCTGACGAGGGAGCTTCTTTATCGTGCTGGTACGAAACTGTCACGCACTACTAGGGTGGTGGAGACGAAGGTGTGGTGGTGCAGCGTGCGCCGACTGGAGATGGCCTCGGCAAGCATCGTAATCGCAGTATCGGCCAGCTCATTCTGATCGATATCGTAACTGGTCAATGTCGGCGAAGTGTACTGGGCGATGGCCTGGTTATTGATACTGATCACACTGGTATCGCGAGGCACCAGCACTCCCGCAGCGGTAAACGCCTGCAGTACGCCGACTGCAATCGTGTCCGCAGCCACGATGAACGCATCCGGCATGTCATCTCGATGATCGTTAGCCGCTTTCTCCCCTAGAGTGCGCCCGGTGTCCACAGTGAACGCGCCTTGCGCGTAAATCAGGCCTTCCGCATCCAGCCCCAAACGCTCGGTCCAATTGCGGAATGCGGTTAATCGGCCGTCTTCCGGATATTCGTGCAAACCCATCGTGAAGCCAGTACCGCCGATATAGCCGATGCGTCGTTTGCCCGAGGACACCAACATATCCAATGCGTCCAAAATGGTTTGGCTTAAATCCGGTTGCACCGAATCGAACAGGCTGGGCGCAGGATTGATGTCGATGAATACGCCATAGGGCAATACCAGATGGAGCTTCAACAGTCTATCCGAAGAGAGTACGGACGGTCCGATGGAGATGAAGCCGTCGAAATCACCGGCGTCGGCAATCAGATCGTCGATATGGGAAAACGACGTGAGTTCCATGTGCTGGGCTCTGGCATTGTCGCCGAGCACGGACCGTAGTTCATCGAAATAGGCGTCCGCCAGTTCTTCCTCGCGGGTGGCGTTGTCGAGTACGGCCACACGGCGTGGCAATGCGATACGGCGTGATCCGGTAGCGTAGCCAAGCTGCTCGCTGACCTCGATGATGCGACGTCGCGTCTCCTCTTTGACAGACAATGTCGGGTCCCCATTGAGCAGCCGGGATACCGTGGCCTGCGAGAAACCTGATTCCTGCGCGATTTCCTTCATCGTGACCATGACATCATCCCCTCAATGCAAACATTACGTAGTACTTCAGTAAATTACTTTACTACTTAGCGTAACGCGCAAAGCCCGCAACCGGAATACACCGGTCACGGGCTTTGCGATATCAATGTCACATCAGCAGACGATATGACCTGATGTCAGCTCTCGTCTTCGGCGACGCGGGAGCGGCTGTAGATCATCTTCATCGAGCAGATGAAGATAACCATCGCACCCAGGACGATGATGCCGCCGACCATGAAGACGTTGGCATAGGTCGAGGCCGGACCGGATTCGGTGCCGAACAGTGAGCCGCCGCTCATCGCGCCATTGGCCATGAGCTGGCCGAAGATCGCGACACCGACCGAACCGGTGATGGCCTGCATCAGATCGTTGAAGCCCAATGCACGTCCGGATTCCTCGGCCTCCACGGTCAGCGTTGCGGTATCCACAATCGGCTGGTAGAAGAACGAGGTGCCGAAGTAGTAGATGCACGGCGCCACGGCAAGAGCCCAGATCTGGCCCATCGGAATCAGGAACGCAACGGCGATCAGGCCACCGCCCATGCAGGCGAGCGCCAGAATGATGGAGGCCTTGCGGCCGATCTTCTGGATGATCGGGCCAGCGGCGAAGCCCATGATGGCGGCGAGGATGATCGACCACACCAGCAGGTTGGAGACCTGGGAGGAGTCGATGCCGTACACGTTCAGGCCGATGGCGTTGCAGCCGGCGTTCAGGGTGTAGCTGAAGAAGTAGCCGACAAAGATGACGATCATGGTCATCGCGAAGGCCGGGTTGGTGAGCATCTCCGGGGTGATGAACGGATCCGCGGCCTTGTTGATGTAGACCACGAAGGCCACGCCGGTGACCAGCACCGCGATACCCCAGAAGATGGTCATGTCGGTGAAGAACATGGTCACCGAGCCGGCGAACAGGCCAATGAGCGTGAAGCCGATCACGTCGACGCGCGCGCCCTTGGCATGCTCGTCAGGCAGGTTCTTGGCCAGGATCGGGATGAAGAACACCGCGATGATGCCGATACCGAAGAGGATGCGCCAATCGACAAGGGTCATGTAGCCGGCAAGGAAGACGCCCAGAGCCGCGGCGATACGGAACACGGCGACGAACACGCCGTACCAGATGACTCGCTTCTTCTTCTCGATGTACTTGGAGACGAGCACCAGGAAGATGGAGCCGGAGACCTGCCAGCCTGCGGACTGCACGGTACGGGCGGCGATGACGATCCAGATGCTCAGGTCGCCGAAGCAGCCGAGGACCGAACCGAGCACGAACACGATCGTGCCGAGAATCATCATCTTCTTCAGGGACACGAAGTCACCGAGAGAACCGTAGATCACGCACACGATGCCGAGCACGATGCCCGGAATCGAGGTGATCAACGGGGCGAGGTTGGCCTGGCCGAGCTGGTCGCCGATGTTCACATAGATCATGCCGAAAGCCTGCTGCTGCAGCACGCCCATGGTGAAGATGATCAGTACGATCGGAATGGCGATCTTTGCCATCTTGTTCATACGGGCAAACTCTTCGGTGCCCTCCTCAGGCACCGGGATACCGTTCGCCTTCTCCTTGACAGCGGTTTCTGCCATGGTGATTCCTTTCTATTGGTTTGAGTTTGGTGGAATGCCTTATGCGCGAGCGCAAGGAGTAAAAACAGCTACCTCCTCTCGCATGGGAATCGACGGCGCCGCGCCTCTTCTGGATACCGCGAGGGCCGAGGCCTTCGCGGCGAAATCAAGTGCATGGGCGATGGGTTCGCCGGACATCAGGTCGGCAAGGAGATAACCAGTGAAGGTGTCGCCGGCCGCCGTGGTGTCGACCGTGTCGACGAGATAAGCGGACTGCGTGACGACGTGGTCCCCACGCAAATACATCGAACCGCACTCGCCGAGGGTGAGGGCTATATCCGCCTGGGAGAAACGCGCACGCATCGCACGGATCAGTGTCTCCCCATCTTCTTCGGCCCCTGTGAGCATCGCCGCCTCGCCCTCATTGAGTACAAAACAGCCGATGGCATCAAGATCGACTTCGTCGAGCCGCGAGTCAGCCGGCGAGGGATTGAGCACGATGAACATGCCGCGGGCCTTGGCGCGGGACACGATATAGGGCAGTTCGCTGATTTCGTTCTGCAGCAGCAGCCAATCGCCCTTCCCATACCCGTCAAGCACCTGATCGACGAAATCACGGTCGATGGCACGGTTCGCGCCGGGGTACAGCACAATGCAGTTGTCGCCGCTGGCATCGTTTTGGATGATGGCGTTGCCGCTGCGCACATCATCGCGCACTACCACCGAGGTCACGCCCACCGCGCAGGATTCGAGCAGGTCGCGCAGGAACATGCCGTCCCGTCCTACCTGGCCGGCATGGTGCACATCGGCGCCGGCACGAGCCAATGCGATCGATTGATTCAGTCCCTTGCCTCCGGGGAACACGTCGAGCGCATGCGAGGTGATGGTCTGGCCTTTGGCCGCAAAATGATCCACCCCGTACACATAGTCGATGTTCAGCGAGCCGAAATTCAGTATGCGCATCAGGACTCCTTTCCCATGACGGGACCGGTGACAGCCAGTTCGTAGATGCGACGGCAATCGTCGCGATCAAGGCGGGCAATGGACCCGATGGTGGCGTCCGGCCCGTAGAAATCGATGTTGTCCAACATGCGTTCGATGCCGTCGCCCGGCAGATCGAAGTCCTTGAAGGAAACAGGCATGCCTAGCGAGCGGAAGAACGATTCCGTTGCGGCGATGCCACGCCGGGCCAGTTCGGTTTCGTTCATCGAGCCGGGCCTGATGCCGAATACCTCAGTGGCGTATCGCGCGAAACGGAACGGGGCCTTCTCGCTGGCCACGCGCATCCAAGATCCCATGATGATTGACAGGGTGGCCCCGTGAGGGGTGTCGTATAGCGCGCTCAGCTCGTTGGCAATCAGGTGGGTGGACCAGTCCTGTTCACGACCCACGCCGAGGGTGTTGTTCTGCGCGATGGTGGAGATCCACATGATTTGCGCTCGCAAGTCGTAATCGGCAAGGTCGGCCAACGATTTCGGGCCGACATCGACCAAGGTGCGCAATGCGCCTTCGGCCATACGGTCGATTACGCCGATCTCGTTGTCGGCGCTGAAATACCGTTCGCAGATGTGGGAGAACATGTCCACAATGCCGCAGGCAGTGGGGAACGCCGGCACCGTGACGCTGAGTTCGGGGTTCATGAACGCGAATGCCGGCCGGAGTACTGGTTCGCTCAGCGTGAGCTTGGAATGCTCATGCTCATTGTTGATGACGGCGACCTGGCTGGATTCGCTGCCCGATGCCGGGCACGTCAGTACCACCGCGACGGGAAGGGTGCGATCTACCGGCACTTTGCCGGTGAAATAATCCCATACGTCACGCTCTCCGGCGGCTCCCAGCGCGATTGCCTTGGCCGAATCGATGACGCTGCCTCCGCCGATGGCCACAACGGCGTCGACATTGCGGGCTTTGGCGATGGCGATGCCTTCACGCACCAGCGTCAGTCGGGGATTCGGCTTCACGCCGCCAAGCTCCGTATAGGAAATGCCGGCCCGTCCAAGGCTGCGGCGCACGGCATCTAGCAAGCCGCTGGTTTCCAGATATGCTCCGCCATCATGATGGATGAGCACGCGGGAAACGCCCTTTGCGCCCAGTTCGTCTCCCACTTTGGTTTCGGCGTCGCGCCCGAAAACGAAGGTGGTTCCGATGCATATGGTGAAATCCCTCATATCATGCTCCTTGCGTGTATGACGGTGTCCGTCATGATGTCGTTGAGTTCCGCGATGTCGTGCGCCACATATGCGGGGTTTCTGCTGAGCAACGCGATTTCGTCGCCATCCCCGTATGTGACCGCTATGCAGGAGATGCCGTTGGTCCGTGCAGCTTCGATGTCGCTGAAGGTGTCTCCCACATAGAGGCATTGTCTCGGCGCGATGCCATGCCGTCGAACGATTTCGGCTATCATTTCGACCTTCGTCGCCTCACGGCCGGGTATGGAATCGGGGCAGATCCAATCGTCGAACAGGTTCGCCCAGCCTTTGCTGCCGAGTATGCGCCTCAATGCGCCCTCCGGCTTGTTGGTGACGATGATATTGCGTACGCTATGTCCCTTCAGCTCATTCAGCATGCTCTGAATGCCCGGATAGAGTCTGGTGCGCGAAAAATCATTGAGCGTGCGGTAGTGTACGCGTACATCCTCATCAAATGTCTCCAGATACGCCTCCCCGGGATAGGGGATCACGTGCCGCATGATCTCATCCATCGGATCGGCCAGATTGGCGTCATCGCGCATGTACAGGTCATCGATCGCCCCGCCCGCACGACGCGCGGCGTACGTCAGGGAATTCCACACGTCGCTGCCAGTGTCGGCAAGGGTGCCATCGAAATCCCATAACAGGCATCGGTACTCCATTGGATTGCTCCTTTCGTTCATTCGCATGGCGGTGGTCGATGATTGGAGGCGAGATACCGCCGGCCGGCCAGAAGGGGTTGGAGTCGCCGGCCGGCGGTGGAGGGGGTTGTTCAGGGGCAAGACTCAGTCGTAGTTTTCGAGGGTGCTGTTCAGTAGGTCGACGAATCCGGGGAAGTCGAGTTCCAGCGCGGCTTCCGCATTCGGCTCTTCGCCGCGATAGCCCATCGTCGGCGTGCGTTCAAGATCCACGGCAGGCACGGTACCGCGCAGATGACGGTAGTCGCACACGGTCATACCGCGGGTAAGTGCGCCGTGCAGCTCGATATCGATATGCATCGGGACCGCAGTGATCAGCGACGGGTCGATAACCCATGCCACCGCGCATGCGTCGTGCATGGTGGCGCCCGTCAGCTCGGACTCCTCCTCGCATGCGCCGATGAAGAAATCGGTCAGATCGGCGGCCAGGTTCGCGGCCTTGGTGCCGATCTCACGGAACTTGGCTACGTGCTTGGCGGTCAGCTCGCATTGACGGGTCAGGTTGATGCCAGTCATCTTGACGTGCATACCGGAGTTGAACACGCGCGATGCCGCCTCGGGGTCGACGAAGATGTTGAATTCGGCGGCAGGGGTCCAGTTGCCGTAGGTGACGGACCCGCCCATGATGCACAGCTCCTTGACCCGTTCCACGATGCGCGGCTCACGGTTGATGGCGGAGGCGATGTTGGTCAGCGGACCGGTGGCGATCAGCGTCACGTCATCCGTGCTCATTACGGTGTCGACGATGAAGTCGACCGCATGCTTGTTCTGTGCGGCGTGCGTCGGCTCCGGCAGCACGGGACCGTCCAGACCAGTCTCGCCGTGGAACTGCGGTGCGGTGACCAGCGGTGCGACCATCGGGCAGCTGTGCCCCGGATATACGCCGATGCGGTCCGCCACGCCAAGGACCTCAAGCACCTTGATGGCATTGCGGGTCACGTTCTCCAGTGTGCAGTTGCCGCCAATGGTCGTGATACCCAGCACGTCGAGGTGCTGCACGGCGAGCATGATGCCGAACGCGTCATCGTGTCCGGGATCGCAGTCAAGGATGACCTTCTTCTTGTTTTCCATAGGGATACCTCCGTTGGTTGTGTTCTTTGGATTGGTCGATATTCGGGCATGGCGTTCAGCCGGTTTGCCCGGCGAGGAACTCGTGCAGCTGTGCAGCGTCCGGCGAGGAACGTGCCCCGCGACGGGCCACTTTGTATGCGGAGACGGCATTGCCCTCTCGCAATGATTCGGCGAGGGAGGCTCCGGCGAGTCTGGCAGCGATGAAACCGGCGTTATAGACGTCCCCCGCTCCGATGGTGTCTTCGACGTTCACCCGGAACGCCGGGCTTTCCGTCAGGCCGTCTTGCGTAAGACCGATCGATCCTCGGGCGCCGTCCCGGACGATGACGGTCCGGCCGTCCACCGCATAGGCCGTGGCGTTGCCCATCATGTCGTCGTCGCCTAAATAGGCGAACTCGTCCGGCCCTGATCCCAGCAGATAATCGACATTCGGAATAATGCGTTCGAGTGCAGCCGCGAAATCGGGGTCGAGCACGCCGTCGTCCACACGCAGGTTCAGGTCGAAAGATGTAGGGACTCCGGCATCGTGGGCCTGTTCGAAGATGCGGATGATCGTCTCCCTAGCGCTGGTGTCGTAGGTCAGGCACATGCCCGAGGAGTGGACCCAATCCGCCTCACGAATCATGTGCATCGGCACAAGGTTTTCGTCGAGCACCTTGAACGATTGCCGTTCGCGAGGCCATCCCCACAGGTACCTCTCTCCGCGGTCGTCCACGAAAGCGAATACGCCGACCGTGCTCAGGGTCGAATCCGCAACCAGCCCGGTCACGTCCACGCCCGCATCCTTGAAGTCCTGCATAACGAAACGCCCGTACTGATCATCTCCCACGGTGCCCACGAACGATACATCCAGGCCGAGCTTCGCCAACGCCACGGCCGTGTTCGCCGAGGTTCCTCCTCCCTCGATGCCGATCTGCGGATATTCGACCTGCGTGCGCTCCTCGTTGAGAAAACGCGGATAGGGCACGATGATATCCACATTGGCATCGCCGACGACAACGACCTTAGGCATCTTTGGCCGCCTTGATAAAAGCCTCGACCTTGGCCGGGTCCTTGCACCGATCCGTATCGGCGCGATCATCGTCGTAATTGGTCAGGGAGAACGAGTCGACGCCATACGGGTGCGTGGCATAAATCGCCTCGGCCACATTGGAGGCGTCCAGACCGCCGGCGATGATGCACGGCACGTCGGTGGCCTCGATGATGGCCCGGTCGATGGCCCGGTCATGGGTCAGGCCGGTCGCTCCGATGTCTCCGGCAGCAGGTGCTTTGGTGTCGATGAGGAAGAAGTCGGAAACCGGCTCATAGTCCTTCACATACTGCATGACCTTCTGTTCGTCGAGAGGCACTCCGGCTAGCACCGGGATGGCCTGCATGATCTTCAGTTCGGGGAACCGGCTCTTAAGTTCCGCCACTTCGGCCGGACTGATGCCTTCGATGTCGCCGGACAGGTGCAACACGTCGGGCATGGCTTCGCGCAGGTTCTCGCTGATTTCGTCGATGTCTTCGGCGACGGTCAGGCCTATGCGCACGGCTTGTGGTTGCACGCCTTCGAAGATTTCCCTGGCCCGTTCGCAATCGAGCTGACCGGGCGTCCGCTTGATTTTGCCGTAGGAGACGCCGATATGTTCGCCGCCCATGTCGATTACCATGCGAGCGTCCTCGACATTCCTTATTCCATAGATTTGAGCAATGACATCAGCCACGATGGTTCCTTTCCTGAGCAATGGCGTTGATGAACGCGGGGACGGAGAATACCGTCTCCTTGAGGCCTGCACCCTGAGCCACTCGGGTGACGGGCGGCGGCGTCACGAAGGAACGCCGAAGTGTGTCGGTCTGGGCAAACACCTCGCGGGCCTGGCCATCGAGCAGCACGCGGCCGTGGTACATCACGATGACACGGGAGAAGTTCGCGGTGACGAATTTCATGTCGTGCGAAATCGTGATGCAGAGTCTGCCTTGTGCTTTCAGACGTTCGATGATGCGTGCAAGGCGGGCGTTGCCCGACGCATCCTGACCGCACGTTGGCTCGTCGAAAATCACCACGGATGGGTCCATCATGATGACGGCACCGATTGTGCAGAATTTCTTCTCGGTGGGCGTCAGGTCGAATGGGTGCACGTCGAGCTTTTTGGTGAGGCCTACCAGCTCGGCGATGCTGTCCACGCGATGCGCGATGTCCTGATCGCTCATGCCGATCTGGCGCGGACCGAATTCGAATTCCTTGCGGACGCTTTCCAGAAACAGCTGATCGTCGGGATTCTGAAAGACATAGCCCACGCTGCGAGACCATTCGGCGGTGCTGCGCTCATTGACGTCAATGCCATCAATCAGCACTTTGCCTCCGGTGGGGCGCAGAATGCCGTTGAAATGCTTGACCAGCGTGGTCTTCCCTGCACCGTTCTGCCCTATGATCGCCACCGGCTCGTTGCCGTCAAGTGTCAAGTCCACTCCGTCAAGGGCCTTGTCCCCTCCGGGATAGGCGTGCTCCAGTGCCTGCAACTCGATTTTCATGAGAGCGCCTCCTTGGCCATGCGGATGGCCGGCTCCTCGGTAATGGCAATCGGGCCACCGAGCGCACGGGTGATCTTCACGTAATCGGGCACTTCCACGCCATGCTCTTCGATCGCCGGATCGGAGAACACCTCCATCGGAGAGCCAAGGGCCACGACTTCGCCTCGCTCGAGCACCATGACGGTATCCGCGTATCGTGCCACTCGCTCCATGTCATGGTCGACCATGATGACGGTGACGCCGTCCGCATTGAGCTGTTTGACGATGTCGAAAATCTCCTCGCTGCCCATCGGGTCGAGCTGCGTGGTGCACTCGTCAAGCACCAGAATGCGCGGTTCCATGATGAAAGTGGATCCGAAAGCCACACGCTGCACCTGTCCACCCGACAGTTCCAGCGGGTTCTTGTCTAGAATGTGGTCGATGCGCATCAATTTCGCCACAGCTTCGACGCGGTCGATCATCTGCGCTCTGGGCACACCGTGGTTGCCTAATCCGTAGGCCAGCTCTTCGGCGACGGTCCCGGCGGTGTAGGACAGCTGGTTGAACGGGTTCTGAAACACCAGGCCGATGGTCTTCGACAGTTCGGCGATGGTCGAATCGGCGACATCGGTCCCGTCAATTAGGATGTGTCCAGCCCCCGCCCCCACGAAATAGTGCGGGATCAGGCCGACGAGCGCATTGCATAACGTGGATTTGCCTGCCCCATTCGCGCCGATGATGGTGAAGAAGCTGCCTTCCTCGACCTGGAAGTCCACGTGTTTGACGGCCCGACGCTTGGTGTCGCGGTACTTGAAGGAGAAATCCTTGACCTCTACTATCGGACTCATTCACTTGCCTCCCCACGAGACCGGCAACGGAATCACACCGATGCGGATGCATACGGAAACGGCGACCACGGCGATCAGAAACAGGACGAAGATCCAATTGAGTACCTTGTCGGCGGCATTCCAGCTGACCTTGACATAACTGGTCTGCTTCACTCCAGTAATGCCGAAGCCGCGAGTCTCCAGGGTCATACCCCGCTCCTGGGCGTCGGTCAGCGATGACATGACAACCGGACCAAGCAACGGGATATACGCCTTGATGCGGGCGATGACCCCACCCGATGCATCGAGTCCGCGAGCGGATTGCGCCTCCTGAATCACCGCCATACGTCGTTGCATCTGCGGCACGACATTCAGGCTGGCGAGCACCAGGTATCCGACCTTGGCGCTGAGCCCCACCGAAGTGAGCGCGGATACCATAGCACCGACATAGGTGGTTTTGTTCATGATGTAGAAGCTGCCAAGAAACACCAGCAGGCTCACCACCACTTTGGCCGCATACAGCACGCCTTCGAGCCCCAGTTGCGCGAAGCCAAAATCCAGTAATGCGGTACGGTTCTTGGGACTGTACAGCCCTTGGATGAACATGAGCATCACAGTGACGGGGATGCCGAAACCGAACATTATCTTGGCGAAATCACGCTGTATATGAGCCAAGAACGAGACCACAAGCAGCAACACCACGAGTATCAGACCAAGCGTGAAGTCAGGCCATGCCAATGCGGACAGACCCAAGGCGAACACGGCCGCTATCTTGGTGATCGGATTCAGCTTCCCAATTACGGTGTCATTGATGACCGGCATATGCGACGACATGTCTTACTCGTCTTCTTCTTCGTCATCATCACTCAGCGCATCATTGTCCGAGCCGCCCATGGAGTCGGCCGCATACTGGCTGAGAAAGCGACGGGGAATCTTCTGCACGATCACCCACGCGATGGCGACAGTGATGCCCTTGTCGAGGAGGTTCTCGATCAGCGACGAGGAGATCACCGAGGCGAGAATGTCTTTCATGGCCACGACCAGCGTTGCCGTCAGCACCGATGTACCGTTGACGCCGGTGGCACCGCCGTATACGAATGTGGTGATCAGCGATGCGGAGATCGCATTGACGAACGTGCACACCAGCCAGATGACCACGACGCCCCACTTCTTGTGGAACAGTCCGGCCTTGACCATATAGCCGACGACCAAACCGCACAATACCGACACCGCCGCATAGGGAAGATAGACCGGGTTGGCTACCAGTGCCAGGAAAAGATTGGTCAGCAGGCCGGTCAGGGCCGCGACCCATGGTCCAGACAGGCATGCGACGACGATGGTGCCGATCATGTCGAGGAACAGCGGCAGCTTGAGTGCGGAGCACAGAGTTCCGCCAATGAGATTGATTCCAACCGCGATCGGAATCAGCACCAGGCACTTTGTGGAGAATTGTGCCTTGATCCCTTCCCAGAACGACAGCTTCCTTGCCATGCTGGCCCTCCTTTATTTTCCAACCCTCGGTTTTCCGCAGTGTGCAATCTACATTGTTTGTCTTGCGGAATCTTAGGAAATCATTTTCCTAAAATGTTTTCTTGAGATAAGATTATAGGACGCCAACGTCAGTGTCAACACGGCGGGTCGAGGGTCAAGCAACCCGGACCGAACGGCCCACAATGGCGACGTAGCAAGGAACAGAACGCTACGCCCTTGTACACTGATACAGAGGAAAACAGGCAGGAGGGGAGACATGAACATCAGGGACATCGCACGCATCGCGGGCGTCTCCACCTCGACGGTCTCCAAAATCGTCAACGGCAAGGATTCCAGCATCAGCGAGGAAACCCGCAAGAAGGTCCTGACGATCGTCAAGGAATATCATTACAAGCCATATGCCTCCGCCTCACAGCGCACGCGTAGCTACACCATCGGAGTGCTGCTGCGCTCCCCCATCTCCTTCGATAGCACGCTGGACGGCATCATCCAGGCCGCCCAGAACGCCGGATACGCAACCGATGCCTACAACAGCTATTCCGATCCGGAACGCGAGCTCAAAAACATCGCAGCGATATGCGGCCGCAACGTCGACGGCGTCATCTGGGAACCGGCCACTCCGGACAGCCTCGCCTATGCCTCGCAATTCCCCGAAAGCACCCCACTGCTGACCATAGGACCCAACGGCGGCGACCAGTCACTGCTACTGCCTTATAAAGAAGCGGCCTACAAACTGACCAGCGAGCTCATCGAACGGGGGCACCAACACATCGCCTGCCTAATGACCAAGGGACGCCGCACGCAGGATTTTCTCGAAGGCTTTCGCTCCTGCCTGTTCGATCATCAGCTGCCTTATAGCGACGATCTGGTCTACTACGACCTCAACGACTCGCTGCCCGGCAAAATCGGAAGCCGGGACATCACCGGATTTGTCTCCTCGCATTACCGGCGAGCACTCGAGTTCACGCAGATGATCAGCCCCCTGCATTACCGGCTTCCAGAGGATGCTTCACTTGTCTCCATCAAAAACGACACCGCCGAAGCGCTGGCCTATCCCGGCAACACGGAAATATCTACCTACACCATCCGCAACTCCGACTTCGGCGCCTACCTCTGCGAGAAGCTCATTGCGCAGATAGAGCACGACAAAGAGCAGCATCCCTCGTTCGTACAGGATTTTCATCTCGACAACACCAGCACCATCGCAGCCCCGCCCACTTCCGCCATCAAACATGTGTTGGTCGTCGGCAGCATCAATATTGACCACTATCTGTCAGTGCCGCGGCTACCTCATATCGGGGGTACGGTATCCACCAAATCGGCGGCGCGATACCCCGGGGGCAAAGGGGTCAATCAGGCGATCGGCGCAGCCAAGCTCGGGCACCGCGTTACCCTTATCGGCAATGTCGGCGTCGACAATGGGTCCGATTACATCTTCAAGGCGATGGAACAGCATGGGGTCAATACGGCCGGTGTGCGACGCTGCGCCGGAGAGGACACCGGCTCATCGTTCATATTCCTCGCCCCCAACGGCGAATCGGTCATCGCGATTCTCTCCGGAGCCAACGCGTCGCTCACCCCGGATGACATCACCTCCAACGAACGCCTGTTCGACAATGCCGGATACTGCCTGATACAGACCGAAATACCGTTGGAATCAGCCAAAGTCACCGCGATCACCGCCCGACGGCACCATGCCAAAACCATTATCAAGCCCTCGTCATGCGACTATCTGCCCGACTCCATCGTCGCCAATGCCGACATTCTCGTGCCGAACGAGCACGAACTGGCGATCATCGAAACTGAGGGAAAAACAATGGAGGATAAGGCCGCGCATCTTCTCGAACGCGGCGCGGGCTGCGTCATCGTCACCCAAGGAGAACACGGCTGCTACCTGCGCGGCCAGAATGTCGAGTGCCACTATCCGGCCGCTGACTTCACCCCCGTAGACAGCACCGGAGCCGGCGACGCGTTCATCAGCGCGCTCGCCTCGTATCTGATGTACGGATACACCGTGCGGCAGGCGGTCGAAATCGCCACCTATGCCGCCGGGTACTCAATCACCCGCAAAGGCGTCATACCCTCGCTTATCGACCGGCTCTCGCTGGACGCCTACGTCCATCACAGCGAACAGTAGCGGCACGGGTATCTGTCTTAAGGCAGTTTCCACCGCAGACAATTAAGGGGAACCGCATCTAGTCTGCGGCTCCCCTCAGTCAGCTTCGCTGACAGCTCCCCTCTCTGAGGGGAGCCAAAAAGCACTACTCCAGCTCCACCGCGCCGGTGTACAGCTGGTAGTACTCGCCCTTTTGCGCGATCAGCTCGTCATGCGAACCACGCTCGATGATGTTGCCGTGGTCGAGCACCATGATCACATCGGAATTGCGCACGGTGGACAGGCGGTGGGCGATGACGAAGACCGTACGGCCCTTCATCAGGTTATCCATACCAGCTTGCACAACCTCTTCAGTACGCGTATCAATCGAGGACGTGGCCTCGTCAAGGATCAGCGCAGGCGGATCGGCCACCGCCGCGCGAGCGATGGAGATCAGCTGGCGCTGGCCCTGGGACAGGCCGGAACCGTCGCCTTCGAGCACCGTGTTGTATCCCCCGGGCAGCATGCGGATGAAGCTGTCCGCATTGACCAGACGCGCGGCCTCGATGCATTCCTCATCGGTGGCGTTCAGGCGGCCGTAACGGATGTTGTCCATCACGGTGCCGGTGAACAGGTTCACGTCCTGCAGCACGATGCCCAAAGACCTGCGCAGGTCAGGCTTCTTGATGCCGGCCACGGAGATACCATCATACAGAATCTGGCCTTCCTGAATGTCGTAGAACCGGTTGATGAGGTTGGTCACGGTGGTCTTGCCGGCACCGGTGGCGCCGACGAGCGCGATCTTCTGGCCGGGCTTGGCGAACCAGGTGATGCCGTGCAGCACCGGCTTGTCCGGGTTGTAGCCGAAGGTCACGTTGGTGAAGCGCACGTCGCCGCGCAGCAGGGTCAGTCGGCCGTCGGGCGAGGTGATCGCCTGCTCCTTGGCCTTCATCGCCACCTCGCGGGCCGAGCCCTTGAGCTTTTCTGCGGCCTTCAGAGACCTCGTACCGTCGTCGCCGACCTCGCGCTTCCATGCCCAGTGGCCGGTCTCGTGGTCGACTTCGGTCATGGTGCGGCCATCCTCGCCAAGTTCCACGTTCACGAGCGTCACGGTGCCCTTGTCTTCCTCGATGGGCTCATCCATCAGCTTGAAGATACGGGAGGCACCGGCGAGCGCCATCATCACCATGGTCAGCTGCTGAGAGACCTGACCGATCGGGTTGATGAACGAGCGGGACAGGGTCAGCAGGGAGACGAGCGTGCCGAGGGTGAGCGGCTTGACGCCGGTCAGACCGATGTCGTTGACGCCGGCCAGCGAGACGGCGGCGCCGACGATGGCAAGCAGGATGTAGAGCAGGTAGCCCATGTTGCCGACGACCGGCATGGTGACGTTGCCCCAGGTGTTCGCTTCGGCGGACGCCTCGAAGAGTTCCTCGTTCTTCTCGTCGAAGGTCTTCTGGGTGGCGTCTTCATGGTTGAAGACCTTGATGACCTTCTGGCCGTTGACGGATTCCTCCACGAAGGCGTTCACGTCGCCGATCCACTGCTGCTGCTTGACAAAGTAGCGGCCGGAGCGGCTCACGATCTTGCGCACGATGAAGTAGAGCAGAACGGTGAACACGATTACGAACGCGGTGAATGGAATGGACAGCCACAGCATGGACAGCAGCGCCGCGACCGCGGAGATAATCGAGGAGAACATCTGCGGGAACGACTGCGAGATGGCCTGGCGCAGCGTATCGGTGTCGTTGGTGTAGTGGCTCATGATGTCGCCGTGCTCGTGGCTGTCGAAGTAGCGGATCGGCAGCTTCTGCTGGTGGGCGAACATGTCGTCACGAATCTTCTTGAGCGTGCCCTGCTCGACGGTGACGATCAGCCACTGCCACAGCCAGGACGCCACGATGCCGGCCACATACAGGCCCGCCATCAGGCTGATGGCCCGCAGCAGCGGGGCCCAGTCGGAGTTCGACTCCCCCACCATCGGCAGGATGTACGTGTCGATGAGCGACTGGAGGAACAGCGCGGAACCGGCCTGCGCGGCGGCACCGACCAAGATGCACACCACGATGGCGATGACACGCCACTTGTACTGGAAGATGTAGCTGAAGATGCGCTTGATGGTGCCAGGCTCGGCTTTGCCCATGGCGGGCTTGCGGTTCTTGAAACTCTGGTCGTTGCTCATCGTGCTTCTCCTTCCTTGGTATCGGCTGCATTGGCATCAGCTGCGCTGGTATCGGCCGTGGGCATGGTCACTGTCACCGTCACGGTTTCGGACGGCTCAGCGGTAGATGACTCAGCAGCCTGTTCGGCAGCGGCCAGTTCTTCGGGCTGGGCCTGGTTCTTGGTCTGGGATTCGTAGATGGAACGGTATTCATCGCAGGTGGCGAGCAGTTCGTCGTGTGTGCCGGACGCCATGATGCGGCCGGAATCCATCACCAGAATCATGTCGGATTCCTGCACGGAGGCCACGCGCTGGGCGATGATGATCTTCGTGGTGTCCGGAATCTCGTTGTGGAACGCGGAACGGATCAGCTTGTCCGTCTTGGTATCGACGGCGCTGGTCGAATCGTCGAGAATCAGAATCTTCGGCTTCTTCAGCAGCGCACGGGCGATGCACAGGCGCTGGCGCTGTCCGCCGGACACATTGGTACCGCCCTGCTCGATGTACGTGTCGTACTTATCGGGGAATTCCTGAACGAATCCATCGGCCTGCGCGAGCTGCGCAGCATGGCGAATCTCTTCATCGGTGGCGTTCGGGTTGCCCCACCTGAGGTTTTCGGCAATAGTGCCGGAGAACAGCACGTTCTTCTGCAACACCATGGCCACCTGATCGCGCAGCGCCTCGAGATCGTAGTCGCGTACATCCACGCCGCCGACCTTCAGCGAACCGGAGCTCACGTCGTACAGTCGCGGCACGAGCTGTACCAGAGACGACTTTGCCGAACCAGTACCGCCGACGATGCCGACGGTCATGCCGGAGCGGATCTTCAGGTTGATGTCGTCAAGCACGGGCTTTTCGGAACTGTCGGAGTAGCGGAAGGTGACATGGTCGAATTCGATGGAGCCGTCGGCCATGTCAGTCACCGGCTGTGCCGGGTTCTGCACCGTGCTTTCCTCCTGCAGCACCTGGCAGATACGCTCGGCAGAAGCCTGAGAAATAATCACCATGACGAAGATCATGGACAGCATCATCATGGCCATAAGGATCTGCATGGCGTAGGTGACCAGTGCGGTCAGGTCGCCGGTGGTCAGGCCCACGGCGGGGTTGTTGCCGGAGGCGACGATCTGCTGCGCGCCCATCCATGCGATGAGGATCATCGAACCGTAGATGCAGATCATCATCAGCGGGCTGTTGAAGCTCATGATGCGTTCGGCCTTGGTGAAGTCCTTGAAGATGCGCTGGGAGATGCGGCCGAACTTGGAGACCTCGAAGGATTCGCGGTTATAGGACTTGACCACGCGGATGCCCTGCAGGTTCTCGTCGACCACGTTGTTCAACGCATCGTAGGTGTGAAACACGCGCTCGAACACCGGATGCACGAGCACGGCCAGACCGCACAGGCCGATGGCCAGAATCGGGATGCAGGCCAGGAACACCATGGAAATCGACGGGGAGATACGGAACGAGAACAGCCAGGATACGACCACCATAATCGGGGCACGCACGCCCAGACGAATGATCATCATGTAGGCGTTCTGCAGGTTCGTCACGTCGGTGGTCAGTCGGGTCACGATCGAACCGGTGGAGAACCGGTCAATATTGGTGAAGCTGAAGCCCTGCACCTTCTCGAACTGGTCCTTGCGCAGGTTCTTGGCGAAGCCCGCGCCGGCCACGGCCGCGTACTTTCCGGACAGGAAGCCGGCACCCAGCGAAACCATCGAGCACACCAGCAGAATCACGCCGAACTTGACGGTGGCCGGCATGCTGCCACCGGTGATACCCTCATCGATCAGCGAAGCCATGATGGTCGGGATCAGGATCTCCAGGATGCCTTCGACCGTCACGAACACCGGAGCCAGGATGCTGGCTTTCTTGTATTCACGAATCGACTGGCCCAACGTGCGCAGTACATGTTTGGGCTTGTCCGGTTCGACGGCTTTGCGCGCCTGCGCGATTGCCTCTGCGGTATCGCTCATTCGTTCTCCTCCTTCGTGTTAGCAACCTCTGCTCCGTCTTGATCGGGAGCCATCACCACAGGTGACTGAGGGAGTGTTTGATGTTCAAATTCGCGTTGTGCGCGCTCGATGTTCGCACGCATGCGTGCGACGTAGTCGCGCAGAGCGGCCTTCTCGCCATCGGAGAAGCCGCCGACCAGCAACCGTTCGACCCGATCGCCGTTCGCCTTGAGATCGGCGACGATCGCGTCCGCCTTGTCGGTCAGGACGATGCGCTTGCAGCGCGCGTCATGCTCCACCGATTCACGGGCGATCAGGCCCTTCTTCTCCATCAGGGCCAGCACACGCGAGGCGGTGGACCGGGTGATGCAGAATTTCTGTTCGATGGTGTGCTGGTATATCTCACGGCCGCGGTTACGCGCCAAGAACATGATGATATGCGCGTTGCCGCCGGTGGTTTCCCTGGCGGTTTGCGGCATGCTCTCGCCCAAATAGCGGTCGACGGCTTTGGTTACCGCGCGCATTTCGATGCTGAGAATATGCTGATCCATTGTCCTCCGTACCATGCGGGGGCCGTGTGCGTTTGTACCTTCACCCCACATTGTTGTATACGCAACAATTCATGATAAAGAGACCCATATACAACAGTTGCACATACAACAATCGGCGTGTTGCAGTATTTCCAAACAACTGTTGAGCCTAAACAAAGCTGGCTCCCCTCAGGAGAGGGAAGCCAGCTGTATTACGCCGTGCGATTGCCTCGCTTCAGCCCTTACTTCGCGAGCTTGGCGTACTCGTCAACCATGAACTGGGCGATCTTCTTGCCGCCTTCGCCCAGCAGGGTGGGCAGCGAATTGATCGGCATGGGGTTGAGGAACATGCGCATCATGGCGTTGTCGGGCAGCTTCGTCAGCTCGCCGGCCTCGCCGGCGGCGGCCACGGCGGCCACGATCTTGGCGCCGAACGGATCGGCCTCCCACTCGCCGTAGGTGGACCATTCGGTGAGCGGCTGGGTCTTGCCGTCGCCATCGAGGGCCACGGCAACGGTGTCGGCAATGTCGCGGGAGCTCACGCCCACTTCGATGGCATATTCGCCGGCCTCCACGTGCCAGTCGTTGTATTTTTCGGACCAGTAGGCGAACGCGCGCTCGTCGAGGTCAATGGTCACGGTCTTGGATTCGCCGGCCTTGAGGAACACCTTGGTGAAGCCCTTGAGCTCGTGCTTCGGGCGGGCCACGTCGGCCTTGCCCGGAGCCACGTACACCTGCACGGTTTCGGCGGCATCCACATCGGAGGTGTTGGTCACGGTGGCGGTCACGGTGGCGGTGTTCGCGTCGGTCTTGGCGGCGGCGACGTCAGCGATCTCGAATGTGGCGTAGCTCAGGCCGTAGCCGAACGGGTAGTCCACAACCTTGCCGTAGGTGTCGTAGTAGCGATAGCCGACGAACACGCCCTCGCCGTAGTCGACGTGGCCTTCCTCGCCCGGCCAGTTCAGCGTGCTCGGGTCATCGCTGATGTCCAGCGGAATCGACTGGGCGAGCTTGCCGGACGGGCTGACCTGGCCGAAGATCACATCGGCGAGCGCAGGGCCGCCGGCCTGGCCGAGCAGACAGGATTCGAGAATGCCCTTGGCGTTCTTGGCCCACGGGGCCACGGAGACGACGGAGCCGTTGGACAGCACGACCACGACGTTCTGGTTCGCGGCGGCGACCTGTTCGAGCAGGGCGATCTGCTTGGCGGGCATGTCGAGGGTTTCGCGATCGAAGCCCTCGATTCAAAGCATCCGGCGCACGACTATTTCGCGGACCGCGAGCGCCGCAGCGTGACGAACGCGCTCAACATCAACTGGTCAGTACCCGACGGCGCGAACGTGGAGCACGTGCTTCAGGCGGGCCTGTCGATGATGGACGGCATTCAGCTGCGCTGGCTGCGCTCTCCCGGTCGCGATCTCAACGCCATGTGGGTCGACTGCGAGGATGTGCTGTTCCCCTCCCCCTTATGGGACGGATACCGCTGACCCTTCCGTAAATCGCGCGTCTCGCACATCACCTCCGCCACCGCGTCATCAATCACCGTCATCCCGAACCATCACCCCATCCATCCCGCATGCCAGACATGCCGCAGATCCCAAGGGTCGAGGCGCGTGTCGTCCATCACGGCGGCGTCCCCGTCACCCATACCGGGCGCGGGAGGCGCGAGACGGTCAAACTCGCCGCGACCGCCGCGCAGTCGATAGCTCCAGTAGACCTGACCGGCGGAGACGTTCCACGCGTCGAGCTGCATGGCGGCGACGCGGAGGTAGACGGCGCGGCGGCGCGCGGCGGGCGACGGGACGCCGTCCCCGGCGTCGCCCGCGCGCGAACCGACGTCACCGGATGCGCCGTCTCCAACATCCGCACCGCCGTCACCGAACGCACCATATCCGTCGAACGCACCACCAGACGCATCAACGGACGCGACCTCACCTTGCGCCCCGCACTCCCCCATGCGCGCCGCAAGCCCGTTCGCCACGCACCACTCCCCCACCATGACCGGCGTAAAGCGCGCGGCACGGCGGATGCGGCGCGCGCCCCACGCCGCGAACAGCCGGTACCAGCGCATAAGCCATGCGTCCGGCAGTATGCGGAACAGCACCTCGGGCCGTTCCGACATGACGAGATACGCGTGCGTGTCGATGATGACGCCGCGCATGCCCTCACGTACGAACCAGCCGCGCCAGCGGTTCAGGCGGAATCCGTCATGGAACACGATGACCGGCCCGTCGCCCAGCACCGGGCGCAGCCATCGGTATGCCGCCCGATAGAACCGTTTGAGGAAGCGCATCGGAACGTGGCCGCTCCCCCGCGCCTCCCCCGGATCCTTCGCCCGGGAGCTCGACGGCGACATGAGATAAGTGAGACGGTCGACCGGCTCGTTGAGCACTTCGATGCCGTACAACGCAGGGCGGTCGCGGTAACGTCGCGCGAGACGCTCGAGCACGTCCAGTGCGAACGCAACCTGCCGCGGCGTCGTATGCCAGCGGACCACGCCGGTCAGGCCGCCATTGTCGAACCCGTTCTGCGACCCGGGCACGGTGTGCAGGTCGATGAGCACCTTAAGCCCGGCCCTCTCCGCCCAGTCGAACGCACGGTCGAGGTATTCGACGCATCCGGGATGCCCGGGCACGTCACCGAAGATGAAAAACGGCACGGGGATGCGCACAAGGTTCAGCCCGTGCGCGGAGATGGCGCGGAAGTCGTCCTCGGTGATGTACGTGTCGCGGTGACGGCGCAGCAGGCGCTCCAGTTCGGCCGGGTCCGTGGACCGGTGCAGCCAGATCTCGTCCTCCTCGCCGCTCGCACGGAACAGGCCGGGCGTCATCCACCGTTCCAATACCAGCCAGCCGCCGAGGTTCACTCCGTTGATTCGCCCATCGTCTTCCGGCATGGCCCTCTCATCAGTATTCCGCATCATTGCTCCGTTCCGCACAAACGACACCGCCCGCTCCAGCATACGACCGGAGCGGGCGGAAACATATGAGGCCCACACGAAACCGATTCACACGGGACCGGCTCACGCGAGAGCATCTCACGCAGAGCAGATTCACGCGACGGTGAAGGTGGTGCGCTTGAGGTCGTCGCGGCGCGACGAGTGGCCGATGAGCAGCTCGAACTCGCCGGGTTCGACGATGCGGTTCGCATCGGCGTCGGCGATGGTGCAGTCGCAGACCGGAATGTCGAACACGACGGTCGCGGTCTCGCCCGGTTCGAGCGTGACGCGGCGGAACGCCTTGAGTTCGCGGTCGGCCCAGCTGTATGAGGTGACGACGTCGCCCACGTACGCCTGCACGACCTCGGTGCCCGCGCGGCGCCCCGTGTTGGTGAGGGCGATCTCGGCGTGCACGGTGTCGGTCTGCGCGAACGTGCCGTCCGCGTTCGAGGCCCCGCCGACGATCGTCGGCTCACCGTACGCGAACGTCGTGTAGCCTTCGCCCTCGCCGAACGCGAACGCCGGGTCCTGCGTAAGGTCGGCGTAGCGGTTGCCGTGCTGGCCGCGGATCTGGTTGTAGTAGACCGGCAGCTGGCCCGCGTGGCACGGGAAGGTGATCGGGAGCCTGCCGGACGGGTTCACCTCGCCGAGGATGATCTCGGCGATGGCCTGTCCGCCCTCCATGCCCGGGTTCGGCGCCCACAGGATGGATCCGGCGCCGGACTTTGGATCGTTGCAACGGCCGGCGAGCACGCCGGAATCGCCCACGATGGAACGCGGCAGCACCTGTGGCTTGGAGCTCACCAGCACGGTGACCATCGGCTTGCCGGTCTCGCGGGAGACGTCGGCGAGTGCGTCGAGCAGCGCGTTCTGGCCGCCGAGCAGTTCAAGCGTGGCGGTGGAACAGGTCTCGCCGACCAGCTGCACCACATCGCCCACGACGGCGACGATGAGGTCGGCCTCGCGCGCGGCGGCGACGGCCTCGTCGAGCAGGGCCCGGTCAACGGGCGCGCTCACTCCGATCTTCGGGCGCGGCTGGCCGTCCGGGTAGAACTCACCCTCCGGGTCGGGCACGAGGTCGATGACGTTGGCACCGCGGGCGTAGGTAACCTCGCATCCGTCGCCGGCGAGCGCACGGAAGCCGTCGAGCACGGTGGTGATCATGCCGCGCGGATGACCGTCGGGCATCCAGCCGACTTGGCCGGAGCTGCCGGCCCAGTCGCCGAGCTGGTTCTGGGCGTCGTCGGCGAGCGGGCCGACCACGGCGATGCGCTTGCGCGCGGGCGCGTCACCGGAGCCGGGGATCGCTTCGGCCGGCGCCGCGTCGAACGGCAGTCCGCCGTCGTTGCGCAGCAGGGCAACGGCCTCGCGAGCGAGCTCGAGGTTCACGCGGCGGTGATCCTCGGAGCCGATGACGGCCTTGATGCGCTTCTCGTCCGGCAGACGCGGGTCCTCGAACAGGCCGAGGCGGAACTTGAGCGCAAGGATGCGCGCGACAGCCTCGTCGATGAGCGACTCGTCGAGCAGACCGGTGTGCACGGCCTCGATGGCGCCGTCGTAGAACCCCGGCGTGGTCATGACCAGATCGTTGCCGGCCTTGACCGCGTCGGCGGCGGCGTGCACGTAGTCGGGCTTGACCTTCTGCTCCCATACGGAACGGCCCACGTTGTCCCAGTCGGTGATGAGGGTGCCGTTGTACTTCCATGCGCCGCGCAGCTTGTCGGTGAGCAGCCACTTGTTGAACGTGACCGGTACGCCTTCGATGGACTCGTAGCCGAGCATGAACGTGCCGCAGCCCTCCTTGGCGATGCGTTCGAACGGCGGCAGGAACCAGGATTCAAGCTTGCGGTGGCTCAGGTCCGCTTCGGAGGCGTCACGGCCGCCCTGGGTCTCGGAGTATCCGGCGAAGTGCTTGGCGCAGGCGAGGATCGCGTCCTTCGGCAGCGTCTCGCCGGCCTGGGCACCGCCCTGATAGCCCTTGACCATGGCGGAGGCCATCTCACCGATGAGCATGGGGTCCTCGCCGAAGGTCTCGTCCACGCGACCCCAGCGGGTGTCGCGCGCGATGCACAGCACCGGGGAGAACGTCCAGTGCACGCCGGTCGAGGAGACTTCTTCGGCGGTGGCACGGCCGGCCGCTTCGACGGCCTTCGGGTCCCAGCTCAACGCCATGCCGAGCTGGGAGGGGAAGATCGTGGCGCCGGGCCAGAAGGAGTAGCCGTGGATGCAGTCGTCGCCGATGACGAGTGGGATGCCGAGACGGGTCTTGGTGTTCACGGTTTCGACGGCGCGCGGCAGGTCCTCGGGGCTGGTGTGCAGGATGGAGCCGACGTGCTTGTTCACGATGAGCTCGTCGAGGTCGCCACCGCGGGCGTCGAGCTGCACCATCTGGCCGACCTTCTCTTCGAGGGTCATGCGGGAGAGCAGGTCGGCGATGCGCTCGGAGGCGGGCAGGTCGGGGTTCTTGTAGGGCAGCGTTTCGACTGTGGTTTCCGGTGTGGTCGCGGTCATGGTTGTGTTCGCCTTTCTGGGTTCCGTGCGGTCACTCGATGACGAAGGTGTTGAAGGAGCGCGGGGCGAGCGTGGCCTTGAAGCCACGGGAGGCGTCGGCCGGGTCGGCGAACTCGAACGGGCGTTCGTCCTCCAGCGCGTTCTGGGTCACGACCACGATGGTGCCGTCCGGGTTGCGGAAGGCGATGGCCATGGAGTTGAAGTGGCTGGTGGTGCCGAGCACCTTCGCGCCGGGGCGCACGTACTTGGAGAAGTGGCGCATCACGTAGTATTCGGGGTTGTGGCGCACCTCGTGCGTGTCGGCGGTGATGGTGAACAGGGAGTTCTGGCGCGACCCCGGCCAGCCGACCACCGACCGGGGTTTTCGTAATCCTAGACCAAACACACCCGGCACCTGGCAGGCCGCGGCCGGTACGACAAGGGCCAGAACGCCCGCCAGGACGCTCCGGCCCGAATCACGGCCGGCATGGAACCCGGTCAGCGCTGGAACACGTCGGGGTGCTTCGGATCTCCGGGAATATCGTCGAGCAGGCCCTCGAGGCCGAGGAACTCACGCCAGAAGTCGAGCGGCTGGCCATACGGGTTGGATTCGCGGCCGTGCGCCTGGATGTTCGCCTTGGCTTCGAACACGTCTTCCTCGGTGAGCCCGTCGAAGTAGCTTTCGAGACGGATGCGGTTGGACGGCACGTAGTACAGGGACGCGATGATCTCGGTGAGCCGTTCGACGCGTTCGATCGGCAGCGAATCCCAGTGGCGGAACTCGATGAAGTTCTTGAGACGCACGTCGTTGAAATGCGTGGAGATGATGTGGTTGATTTCGTACGCGTTGAGCTCGCGGTCCGGGTAGACCTCGCCAGCGTTCTCACGGAAGGCGGCGCGATGCAGCTCCTTGCGGCTCAGCCCCGATTCCACCGCTTCGGGCGTGTGCGTCAGGTCGGCGAACATCAGCGGCGTGGACAGCACGTCACGCGCGTAGTCCTCCCAGCCGAAACGCTGGTCGAACAGGCCGGGGGTCACGTTGGTGCGCTGGAAGTCGAGGTAGTCCCACATGCGCTGGCGCAGCAGCGGATACGGGTTGAGACGGCCCTCGAAGTAGGGGGTGTTGCGGAAGAACCATGCGAGAATCGGCCCGATGGCGGTGCCGACGCGCATCTTATCGATCGAATCCTTCTCGTCGACATAGTCGATGCTCACCTGGGTGGAGGCGGAGCAGCGCATCATGCACGGACCGAACTGGCCGACGCGGCCAAGGAAGTCGGTCATCGCGTCATAGCGGCCTTTCGGATTGACCGGCACGTCGACGAAACTCGACTTCGGCTGGTATCCGTAGTTGACGAAACGGAAGCCCAGCTCCTCGAGGATCGGGTCCGCCTCACACCGGAAGTCGGCGTACAGGCCGTTGAGGTCGCCCGGCTCATGAAGCACGCCGATGGAAGCCTCCACCTGGCCGCCCGGTTCGAGCGACACCGCAACGCCTTCGCGCGCGAGTCCGACCAGATGGCCGTTCTCCCAGTATTCCTTGCTTTCGTCATAATACGGAGCGAGCCGTTTGAGGAACGCTTCGATGCCGTTCGGCTCGTAGTAGCTTACGGCCGTGTCGTCGGCGTCATGCACCGGCAGATGCTCAATCTCGACACCTAAACCACCGGTGCCGCGCTTGGAGCGCCCCGCCTCGAAGAACTTCAGAAGGCTCTCGACATGCTTCGGGTTCGGCTCGGCGAGCAGGTGCGCATAGCTGATTCTGGGAGTGACCATGAACGGTATCGTAGGCGAGTCGCGCGACGCGCGTCGCCGCGCGCCCGCGAATCGGCTATATCTTTTTCCGATAACCGGCACGTCGCCGGACATCCGCCATATCACGCCGCAACGCCGCACCGCGCCGTCGCACCACACCGCGCCGCCACGCCCCCATCACCGCACGCCACGCCTCCGCAACGCCGCGCCACACCGTACGGCTTTGCCGTTATGCGCGATGTCGGATACACTCATTGATTTGTAAACCTTGTTTACATAAACGTCCGGCAGAGAGGCCGGACCACACCATCAACCCACCATCAACCCACGGCGAACAGCCGGAATAAAAGAAAAACAACAGAAAACAACAGAACACGGAAAACAGCAACAACCCATACAAAACACCGGCAACCATAAGCACGTCGGAAGCACACCGGAACGCACACCGAAGCGCACCGGCGACCGCTCCGGTTCCACACCGAAACCACGCCGAAGGCCATACCGGAAACGGACCGAGGACATATCGGACACGCCCGGCACCCCACCGGCACGCCGGTGCGCCACAATCGAAAGGAAGGAAAGCGGCATGACATCCCGTCAGGGCAGACAAGCCATAGCCGCGACGGCCGCAATGGGCGTGGCCGTCGCGCTGGCGTTGCCGACCGCTGCGTTCGCGCAGTCAGCAACGCAAGGAAAGGAGACCGCTACGACCACGTCATCAGGCACCACCTACTACGTGTCGTCGGCACACGGCGACGACGCCAACGCGGGCACCAGCGAAAACGCGCCCTGGAAGTCCCTGACCAAGGTCAACGACATCGCCTCGGACCTCGGTCCGGGCGATTCGGTGCTGCTGGAATACGGCTCCGAATTCAACGACCAGTACCTGCACATCAAGGACACCGCCGGCAACGCCGACGCGCCGATCACGATCTCCGCCTACGGCGACGCCGACGAAGGCAAGCCGGTCATCGCGTCGAACGGCGTCAAAGGCAGCCAGTGGGAGCAGGACTACCGTGCCAACGTCGGCAACCACAAGAACAAGGGCACCGTCTCAACCACGCTGCTACTCAAGGACGTGTCGTACATCACCGTCTCCAACCTGGAGATCACCAACGACGACGCGGACGTCTACGATCCGATCGACACGTGGAAGTGGACCGACACCCCTGATTCCGACGGCACAAAACTCGACCGCAGCGCCTCGCGCATGGACCGCACCGGCGTGGCCGGCATCGCCGAGAACGGCGCGACGATGAGCAACGTGACGCTCGACAACCTTTACATCCACGACGTGGACGGCAACATCTACAACAAGCACATGGCCAACGGCGGCATCTACTTCATGGCCCACTACCCCATGGAGAACACGAGCGCCGAAACCGACGTCTGGCTCAGGGAGCACGTCTCACGCTTCGACCACGTCACCATCAGAAACAGCACCGTCAAGGACGTGGATCGTTGGGGCATCGCCGTCGGCTACACCGCCTACCTCAACTACATCGACGCGAACTACGGCGACGGCTCCATCGACGACGCCCTCATCGCGAAGTACGGTTCCACCAACGTGCGCATCGAGAACAACTACGTCAAGGGCGCCGGCGGCGACGCCATCACCCTGATGTACTGCGACCGCCCGGTCATCGAACACAATGTGGGCGACAGCGTCTCGAAGCACATCAACACGCAGGACTACACGCAGCCCGGCTCCTACGGCGGACGCGTGGCGGCCGGCATCTGGCCGTGGCGTTGCAAGGATCCAGTGTTCCAGTACAACGAGATGTACAACAACCTCAACGCCGAGCACGGCAACGGCGACGGCCAGGCGTGGGACGCCGACTACGGCGACGGCACGCTGTACCAGTACAACTACTCGTACGGCAACAGCTTCGCCTCGCTGATGATCTGCAACTGGTACGCGGTTAACACCACGTTCCGATACAATATCTCGCAGAACGACCGTCAGGGCGTGTTCGACCTGCCGTCGAACGGCCCCGGCAACCACATCTACAACAACACCGTCTACGTGGACGCCGACAGCCAGGTGCTGACTAAGCGTTCCAACTCGCAGTCCCTGTTCGAGAACAACATCTTCATCAACGCGACCAACACGAAGAAGACGGAGACCTGGAACCGCGGCAGCCAGAACGGCGGCCAGACGTACGACAACAACATGTACGTCAACTACGCGAACAAGCCCACCTCCGACGCCAACGCCATCGAGGCCGACGACGTGTCCGCAGTGCTTGCGGGCGCCGGTTCGGCTCCGACATCCGCCCTCAAGAGCGGCGCCGAGCATGCGCGCACCGGCGAGAAAGCCGCGTTCGACGGCTACCGTCCGGTCGCGGGCTCGAAGGCGATCAACGCCGGCAAGGTCGTCTCCGACCTCAACGACTACGCGGTGGAGAACGACTTCCTCGGCAACGCAGTCAAGGGCAGGCCCGATCTGGGCGCCGTGGAAAGCGACGTGGTGTCCGTCACGATGGCCTCCTCCAAGTACGAGACCGGAACCGAAACCGATTCCGGGACCGGTGACAAGACCAAGGTCATCCACGTGACCTTCACCGACAAGAACCCGGTGACCGTCAAGGAACTGCTCTCCAACGTGTCCGCCGACAAGGGCGTGGACAAGGCCGTGTACCGAGTCGCCGACGCCAAGTCCGGCAAGTCCGCCGACGCCAGGTCCGCCGAGTCCGAACCGAACATGCTCGACCGCCTGCTCTCCCTGCTCCCAGGCTCCGACCGGAACGCCAAGGACGACGAGACGAAGCTCGCCGACTCCGAACCGGTCCGCGATGGCGACATCCTGCGCTTCTCCGCCGAAGGCACGGACGAGACCGACGAGTACACGATCCGCCAGCGCATCACGTGGGATTGGGTCGCGGACTACGAGCAAGGCGTCGCCGACTTCGACTGGAAGGCGCAGCGCCGCACGTCCGCCGGCGGCGAGTGGACCACCATCTCCGCATACGACGGCTCGTGGCCGAACACCGTGTACGACCAGTACTACGGTGTCGGCGTCAACGGCACCCTCGCCGAACTCTCCGGCGACCGCAAGCAGACGCACGGCCTGCTGATCGACAAGCCCGGCGACGGCCTGCCCACGGCCATGGCGTGGAAGGCGCCGGAGTCCGGCACCGTCATGCTGTCGCTCAAGACGTTCGCCGACAAGATCGCTGAACCGTACCTGCGTCAGAACGCGGACAACGCCGGCAAGAAGGTCACATTGTCGCTGATGCGCAACGACGAGACGCTCTGTTCGGCCGACGACCTGTCCGTCTATCAGAAGTCCTCCGAACAGTTCGCGCAGTGCCTCGCCGAGCACGGTTCGATCGACGTGCAGGAAGGCGACTGGATCCGCATCGTCGCCGACGCCGAGACCGGAGTCAAGGCGCCGTCGCTGCACATCAGCCCGGTCATCACATATGAGGACAAGGCGCCCGCCGCGCCGAAGCAGAACGTGCGCTACGACGTCTCGTACGCCGCGACGGACGCCGTCGTCGGCACGCAGTCGGCCGTCGCCGCCGCGTTCACCGCGGACGGTAAATGGAACTACAACATTAACAGCATCTCTTGTAAACCATGATTCATTGCCTCC
>OGXF01000231.1_pt1 | contig 56072 bp, 46 predicted proteins | sample 1576191 | NCBI WGS metagenome assembly OGXF01 (sample SAMEA3541545, study PRJEB24748) | human gut metagenome | biome: human gut; feature: human-associated habitat; material: faeces | place: China | collected 2012
AGGTATTATGAGGCCTGCAAGCATTTTTTTCAATATTCAACTGTCAAACTCCCGTGGAAGGTAGGTATGGAGCCTTATTATCCGGTAAACAATGACCAGAACAATAAACTGTTCGAGGAATACAAGAAACTGGCAGATCAGGAGAAGAATGTGATTTTCGGCGGACGCCTTGGAAATTATAAGTACTATGACATGGACAAGGTAATCGAGGCAGCGTTAGAGACAGCTAAGAAGGAACTGGCATAAAATTGAAACAGGAATGAAGAGAGAGTCCCATCAGTGTTCTTGCACTGGTGTGGCTCTTATTGCATTAAAGGAGAAATTTTGGAAGTGCCTTGATTCTTGAAGTGCGGTTCTTTATAATGGTGGTATAGAACAAGGGGAGACATTCGTACAGGGAAGGTGATGCCAGGCAAGGCAATGCTTTTCTACAGAAGATAAAAGTTGGAGATACAGTCAGAGGACACAGTTAAATTATGTACATAGGAGAAAACTATATGGGAGTGGGGTATGATGAAAGAAATGAAAAGATAAGTAGAACCAAGATAGAAGGTTTTGGAATTTGTCAGACAGTGTCTGACAAATTCAAGAAAGGAAATATATGCAAGAGATTACAAGAAATAGTAAGATGTATTATTTGATTTGCGAAATTGAAAGAACGGTAACAGGTGCAAAAGAACGTCTTACAGGAGCTGTTAATCAAACAATGACAGAAACATATTGGAGAATAGGAAGATATATTGTTGAATTTGAGCAGGATGGAAATGGAAAGGCAATTTACGGAAAAAATTTGCTGTCAACACTTTCAAAAGAATTAACATTGCGTTTGGGAAAAGGTTACAGCAGACCGAATTTGAATAATATGAGAAAGTTTTATTTAAAATATCCAAATTGTCAGACGGTGTCTAACAAATTGAGCTGGTCACATATTTGTGAGTTGATTAAGATTGACGATGATTTAGAACGTAGTTTTTACGAAAAACAATGTGTGAAAGAAAGATGGATTCAGCGCTATTCCTCAGACTTGCAGCGAGTCGTGATAAAGAGAGAATTTTGGAACTGGCAAATAAAGGAGTTGAAATCAACAAGCCAGAAGATGTCATAAAAGATACCTATACATTGGAATTTTTGAATATACCGGAGTTGGAACAATATAGTGAAAGTGATCTTGAACAGCGAATTATTGATAACCTTCAGAAATTTTTATTAGAATTAGGAAAGGGTTTTACCTATGTTGGAAGACAATACAGCATTACCATCAATAACGTTCATTATTATGTGGATTTAGTTTTTTATCATCGAATTTTAAAATGTTTTGTGTTGATCGATTTGAAGAAAAATTCAGTACAACATGAAGATATTGGTCAAATGAATATGTATATGGGATACTTTGCGACTGAAGAAAATATGGAAGACGATAATCCTCCAATAGGGATTATTTTGAGTAAGAACAAAGATGAGCTATTAGTCGAGTATGCTACTTATGGAATGGATAGTTATTTGTTTGTTTCTAAATATGAATTATATTTGCCAAATCGAAAAGAATTGGAAAAGTTAGTAAATCGTATTTTAGAAGAGAATGCTGAAGATGAAACAATCATGTGAATATAATAAATTGGTATATTCATGTGTGAGAATCCAGGAAAATGTAAGAAGTAAAATGAAATTATGTGATTTTCGGCGGACGCCTGGGAAACTATAAATACTATGATGGGGACAAGGCAATGCTTTTCTACAAAAGATAAAATTGAAAAATACATTCAGAAGACAAAGTTTAAAGTACATAAGATAACACGAGATCAATTGCTAGGATGATTGATCATAAGCTTTTAATTTAAAATAAGCGGGGTGTTAATGTGCAGAAAATGAAACAGAATGTCATGAATGAAAAAGACTTACAAAGGATAAAAGAACTTCGCCTGATGGATGATGACTTTTTTTCAGAGGCTCTGGACGGAAAGGTTGAAGCAGTTGAGTACATATTGAACACAATTCTAGAGCGTGCTGATATCAAAGTAAAATCTACAAAGGCACAGGTAGAATACAAAAGTGCAACGAAGCGTTCCATAACATTGGATATCCAGGCAGAAGATGCGGATGGAAAACTTGTGGATATCGAAATCCAGCGTTCTGACAAGGGGGCAGGAGTAAGAAGAGCAAGGTATCACAGTAGTATGATAGACCGGACCCTTCTCAGCAAAGGGGAAGAGTTTGAAGATTTGGTTGACACCTATGTGATCTTCATTACAGAAAATGATAAATATGGTAAGGGGATTCCGCTATATCATGTGGAAAGGAAAATTACCGAGCTAAATGATGAATTGTTCGGTGACGGGGCACATATCCTATACGTGAATGGCGAATATCGAAATATGGAACATCCAGTAGGAAGTTTAATGCATGACTTTAACTGCAAAGATGCAAAGGATATGGTAAATCCATTACTTGCAGAAGAAGTCAGATATTTAAAAGAGACAGAAGGAGGTCAGAAGCAGATGTGCAGACTTTTAGAAGAGATGAGAGAGGAAGCAGCAGCGGAAGCAAGGGCAGAAGGAAAAGCAGAGGGAAAAGTAAGTGATGCTATCAAGATGCTTGTAAAGGGGTATTCGATAGAGGAAATTATGGAAATAACAGATTTGCCTTTGGAAGAAGTGCAGGAGTTGGCACAAGGATTAAAGCAAAGGTGAAGATGATGTGTTTCGGACACTTCTGGAAAAGATGCCGGAACTGGCAGTGCCTTTGATTAATGAAGTATTCGGTACTTCCTACCCAGAGGATATCGAAATTATACAAAAGAGGAATGAACACCAGACGAAACAGGGGGAAATTATTACAGATTCTCATCTACTGATTGCAGACAAAGCATACCACATAGAATGCCAGAGTACCCATGACAGCAGCATGGTGATCCGAATGATAGAATATGATTTCTCAATTAGCCTGGAGTCTATGCGATTAGAAGACGGAAAGTACCAGATGTATTTTCCGCATTCCTGTATTTTATACCTAAGAGGAAACCAGGAGAGAAAACTATTGAGTGTTGAAATGATAATGCCGGATGGTTCTGTGACAGAATACAAGATTCCGGCAATCTATGTTGGACATTATACTAAGGATGAAATCCTACAGAAACAGTTGTTTTTCCTTTTGCCATTTTATATTATGAGATATGAAGAGAAGACATTGGACGCAGACCATCCGGAATTACAAAAGATGCTGGAGGAATATCGGGAGATAGAAAAATGGCTGGAAGAGGAATTTCTGGAGGAAGAAAAAGAGAAAATATATCGGGATTTAATAGAACTGATAATACGGATAGCAGGTTATATTCTGAAAGATCAGGAGGAAGCCAGGAAAGGATTAGGTGATGTTATGGGCGGAAAGGTGTTGGAACTGGAGTCAGATAAGCTGATACAGGAAGGTGTGAAGCGTGGATTGATGCAAGGACGAACTCAGGGCTTGGAGCAGGGAATCGCCAAGAATGTACGAACATTGCTTCACAAAGGAAAGACAGTGGAGGAAGTTGCTGATTTGCTGGATTTAACAGTAGAGTATGTGAAGAAGATTCAGAAAGAAATGCCTAAATATTGATGATGCAGTTTCATAGATCGTTTGTTTTTTTATCTTTCTTGATTCTTTAAAAACAGTACTTTATAATTTAGAATAAAAAGACCATACAAAAGGAGGAAGCACAATGGTAAACCCAGTTACTGTGATGAAAATGCTTAATGAGAGAAAAAAATTCATGTCCAATCACCCACATTTTTTTGATTTTTTTGTAAATGCATTTGGAAAAGGTGTGGGAAAAGATACAGAAATTGAACTTAGTATTAAGAGACCAGGAGAGGAAAGCACTTCTTCTAAAATTACCATTAAGGAATCCGATTTAAAGTTGTTCCAGGAATTGCAGGAATTGATTAATTAAAAAAGAGTAATGGTATATTAGCACCGCCAAGGTAGCCTCCTACATATCGTAAGGAGATACCCTGGCGGTGCTTTTCGTTCATAGGTTTATCTTTCTGGGAAAGAAGTGTTTAATTGTGATTCTTTTTCCGTTGTGCTCTTATAACCAATAGGAATATAGCAGTAGCAGATACAAAGAGAACCGTATAAAGGAAAATTTGGCTTTCGTCTCCGGTTTTTGGTATCTGTCGTCCATCAATTCGTTCAAAAGATACGGAGATGGTCTGGTTTGCTTTCACATTGGAAATCGTATATTTGTTATTTTTGATAGTCACTTGTTTTCCGTTTACGAATACTTTGGAAACTTTATAGTCTTTGTTTGGAGTAAAAGTAAATTCTGTGCTGCTGCCTTCTTTTACCTCAATAGTTCCGGAAGGACTAATTTTGCCATATTTATCAGAAGATGCTTGTATGGTGTAAACTGGAACTACAGCTTTAAAGGAAACACTGGAGGTTTTGGTAAGGCCAGTGCCTTTCCAAGAACCAGAAGTGTGCTCCTCTAATTCGTACCCTACTGTGAGACAATAATCTCCTACTTTATCCAGAACAAAAGTTACATCATAAGGGGCAGATGTCCAACTACTGTAATTTTTTCCATCCCAAGTCCAGGTTTTAGGAACCCAGCGGGAATCCCAGTTACCAGGGGAAGTCTGATTCATTCCAGTACCCACAGCAGTTGCAGTTAGTTTTGTGTCACGGTAATAGGTGCCATTCGCTTTGATGCCTTCAATAGTACCCCGGAAAGCCATGTAGGTTTTATAGGTGATAGCAGGACTTTCTTTACTTGGCATAGCTTTATCAGAGTCAAAGGCTTTTCGGGCAATAAATTGATAAGAAGTATTTTCTTTTAAGCCGCTGAAAACATTGCCACTTTGCCATTTCCAAGTAGTTCCATCCGTGGAAATAGCATATTCTAGAGACTTCTGAGCCTGGAGGGTAATGGAAGTTTCACTGCGACCAGACAGTTTTGGTGCTTCTGGCGCTTGGGCTGCTATGGATTTTGTGGTTATAATCAAAGGTTTGCTGATTTCACTTGGCATGGCCTCTTCATCATTGAAGATGATTCTGGTAACAATTTGATACTCTGTTTCCGGTGATAAGTTTTCAAAATTACCACTTGTGTTCCAGCTAATCGGTTTACCATCTTTTAATAAGGAGTACTCCTGGCCTGTCACAGAATGAATCTGGATTCGAGTATCTGTTTTTTCCGAAAGCTCAGGAGTAGCAGGAGCCTTGGCGGCAGATGATTTTGTGGTCACTTTTAATGGTTTACTATTCTCGCTGATTTCAGTATCTGTTTTGATTCTGGTAACAAAGCTGTAATCGGTAGATGGTTTTAAGTCTTTAAAAATACCTGAAGCTTGCCATACCAAGTCTTTTTCATCCTGAATCATAGCATATTCTTGTTTTTCCTCTGTATTTAAAATGATTTCAGTATCAGTAACAGAGGTAACAGTGGGTGCATCAGGGGCATTTACTGGTTTCGGGGTGGTATCTTTTGTAGGTTGAATGTCCGTTGATGGTGTATTATTTCCTTTTGGTTTCTCATCTGTAGGAGAATCTACATGGGAATCAGGAGAAGGATTTTCTGTTTGGGGTGTATCCGTTTTATCTGTGGAAGGTGGAGCTTCCTTTTGGGGTTTCGTTTCAGTCGGAGGAGTGATATCTTCCTGAGGTTTTGTCTCAGCCGGAGGAGTGATATCTTCCTGAGGTTTTGTCTCAGTCGGAGGAGTGATATCCTCCTGAGGTTTTGTCTCAACCGGAGGAGTAATATTTTCTTGTGGTTTTTCTTCTGTTGGAGTTTGAGAATCAGGTGTAGGAGTTACAGATTCCTGCTGATTTTCCTGTTCTTTTTTAGGCGTTTCTGGTTTTGAGACAGAATCTTGCTTTTTTTGAACATCTGTGCGAATGGTAAAGACAGGGAGTTCTGTTTCCTCCTGGCTATTTTTTTCGCGGTAGGTAAATTTGTAATCTGTGTCTGCTTTTAAATCCTGGAATATAACAGTTTGTTTTTCAAGGTTGTATTGATCGTCTGCAGACCATTTCCAGATAATGGTATCTGTTTTTTCATCTTTTACCTGCAGGGCGTATTCCAGATTTTCCTGGGTTTGTAAGGTAATACTAGTATCTGTTTTGGAAACAACTTGTGGTTCTTTTGCTTCTTTTTTTTCTGCTGCTGAAACATGTAAAGTTGAGAAAACACCAGAAGTTCCAATGAGTACCAGAGCCAGCAAAAAAGCCAGCGTTTTTTTCATTGCTTTCATCATACGGGGTCACCTCGCTTTTGTATGAGATAGAAATAAATTGACGTGTTTTGTTATCCTTATTATACCAGATATTTACAGTAAATAATAGTAAAAATAGAAAATTATTAGAAAATTAATGGGTTCTTAAAGAGTTATAATAATCTTGAAAAGATATTAAGGATATGTTACATTTAATGAGGTAAAACAAGCTTTGCCACAAATAAAGAGAACAGAGGATAAGATTGAAAATGAAAATATGGAATAGAAGAAAATGGATGAGACTGGTCTGTGGACTTAGTATTCTCGGAATATGTAGCTTTGCAGCGCCAGTTTTTGCAGCAGATGTATCTGGAGAAAGGCAGGAAGAGAGTGTCACTTCTATGGATGAAGATGGGAATATGAAGAAAGTGGAGAGTGGTCCCAAATTAATTGAAAATCCAGTAGATCCCAATAAATCCAGGACGGGAGAACCTCAGGTGGTGAATTTCCGCACGAAAAACAATGCAGTAACCGAATTTATTGAACAGGAAACAGCTAAACCAGGATATACTAACGGAGCTTATGGTGCAGACGCTGTATATCTGGGTTATGCAAATGGAAAATACAAGTTTATGCTTTCTGGGGTAGTAGGCTGGGTAAAAGAGAGTGAAGTGCAGGTAGTGAATCTTTCACAGGCAAAGGCAGTGAGCTGCTATGAAGTAAAAGATGGAAAACTATTACATCACATTGTGCAGGACATGACAACACCAGGATATGCTACCAGTTTGAATAATGGTCCGGCCCCATCCTATCTTGAGCCAGGAAGCACTTATTATAGTTATGATGGACATTATTTTTACCGAGACTATGGTATGATGGTGTCAGATTATCGGAAGGATGAGAGAGGCCAATCTGTAAATCCAGAAGAACCTTATTATAATTATTTCCAGTATCTTCCTATGCGGAGTGAGTCATCTTATACAGGTGAAGAAATCGACACCATGTTCAATGGAATGCTCAAAAAAGATTCTAAAATGAAAGATACCGGAAAAGTTTTTGTGAGTAATCAGGATACATATGGTGTGAATGCGCTTCTTATGACCGGTATCGCAGCCAATGAAAGCAACTGGGGGAAAAGCAGTATCAGTCAGAAAAAGAATAATCTGTTTGGATTAAATGCTACAGATGCGTCACCTGGAATCAATGCGAATCAGTATAGCAGTGTTGCTGCCTGTATTGAAGATTTTGCAAATGGATGGATGTCCAGAGGGTATCTTTACCCGAAAGATTATCGCTATAATGGTGGCTTTCTTGGTAATAAAGCAAGTGGGCTGAATGTAAAATACGCTTCGGATCCTTACTGGGGAGAGAAGGCAGCAAATATTGTATGGAGATTAGACCATACAATGGGAGAAAAGGATGCAGGGAAATATACCCTGGCAGTCAAAGAAATCGTGCCAAAAGATCATATTTCTGTAAATGTACGAAAAGAGCCCTCAGCTTCTTCTACACTTTTGTATAAAACAGGAAAAGCAGCCAATTATGTAGTGCTGATACGAAAGCCAGAGCCAGTAGACGGATTTTATGAAATTCAAAGTGATGGTGTGCTGGATAAAGAAAGAAGCAAAGTAGTAAAAGAAAACGGAACTTATAATTTTGAACAGATGTATGGTTATATGTCCTCGGATTATCTCACAGTTATAAGTAAAGCAGAAAACCAAGGACAACAAGAACAGGAACCCGTTGTACCAGAAGAAAAACGGTTAGATGCTATCCAAATTACCGTGCCGCCTGCAAAAACAGCTTATATAGAAGGGGAAACGTTTGATAAAACAGGAATGCAGGTTTTGGCATTATGGAGTGATGGAAAGAAAACAGATGTAACAGCAGAAATCCAGTACGTAAAGGAACCTTTAAAACAGACAGATACAGAAATCAAGATTCAGTATACTTATGGAAATGTGATAAAAGAAGCAGTACAAGCCATTACTGTAGCGGCAAAAGAACCACAACAAGAACCCAAGCCAGAGCAAAATCAGGAATTGGAGGAGATTACCCTGTTTGTAACACCAGAAGCAGTAGAAGTTTCCAAGGGTGGAACTCAGCAGTTTGGTGTAACCGTAAAAAGTGAGACAGGAAAAGTGCCTCAGTTGGTTTGGACTGTGGTTGGAAATCAAAGTGGGAAGACAACTATAGATGGGCATGGAATGTTGACAGTAGGCGAGGATGAAAACGCAGATAAAATTATTGTCAGGGCAGCGTTGGCAGTAGATAACAGCAGAGGAGCCGATGCAGTGGCGGTCATTGCAAAAGAACAGGAAGGGGAAATGGTAACACCAGAAGAGCCTGAGAAACAGGAAAATGAAACGCCAACGCCAGAAGAACCAGAAAAGCAGCCAGTAGAGGACGACAAAATACAAGAGACAGAGCAGAATCTTTCGGGACAAGAAGTCAGCCAGGAATTGTCAAAATCAGAAGAGAAGCAACCACAGGAGAAGCAGCAAAAGAAAAAAGAAAGTGCAAAAACAGGAGATGAAACACAGATTTTATTCTTTGTTTTAGCAGGAGGTTTAGCAGTGTTGGTGTTGTTGAATCTGACAGTAAAAAGAAAGAAACAAGATGTGTGATTAAAAAAAAGCGGTGGGAAGGACAGTCTTTTATAGACATATCCTTCCTGCCGCTTTTGGGTTAAATTTTGTGAATTTCCATATCTTTTGGCAGAAGTAAATCCAGAAGAATGGATACAACAAAGACTACTGCCACGCAGTTTCCACCAAAGACATCCTGGATAATCTGTGGAAATACATGCCAGATACCTGCCTCTGTAGCAGATGTTGCGCCAATACCTACAGACAAGGAGAGAGCTGCAATCGTGGTATTTCTCTGATTAAATCCAGCTCTTGCCAGCATTTGTACACCGCTGACCATAATGGAACCAAACATCATAATCGTGCATCCGCCTAAAACAGCATCTGGCAAGGATGCAAAAAAGGCACCAATAGGGGGAAACAGTCCTGCCAGAATCATACACACAGCACCGGTCATAATAGCAAAACGGTTTACAACTTTTGTCATGGTAATGAGTCCAATGTTTTGGCTAAAAGAAGTAACTGGCGGACAGCCAAAGAGTCCGGACAAGGTACTGGCAAAACCGTCACAAGCCAGAGAACCGGAGATTTCCTTTTCATCTACTTCCCGTTCTAGACCAGTAGCACAAAGAGCTGAGGTGTCACCAATGGTTTCCGCTGCAGATACCAGGAAGATAATAGCCACAGAAACAATAGCGCCTACATGAAATTCCGGCATAATGGGCAGAAGAGAAGGAAGTGCAAGAAATCCTCTTTCCAGGATACCGGAGAAATCCACCATGCCCATAACAGAAGCCAAAATGTAGCCAACAATCAATCCAAAAAGCACAGATAACTGTTTCCAGAAGGACTTTGCAAAAATATTAAAGAGCAGGCATGCAACCAGAGTAACAGTGCCAAGAATCAGATTCTTTGGAGAACCAAAATCTTCCGTATAACCACCGCCAAAAGAACGGATGCCAACAGTAAGAAGAGAATAACCAATAGTAGTAACCACTGCTGCAGCCACAACCGGAGTAATAATCCTGCGCCAGTATTTTGCCAGAAGTCCTAAGGTTCCTTCCATTACGCCGCCTATGAGTACAGTGCCGACAACAGCTCCATAGCCATAAGAACCTCCAACATAAGTAAGAATTGTTACAAAAGTAAAACTCACACCCATGACAATGGGAAGGCCGGAGCCAATGCGCCAGAGGGGATAGAGCTGAATTAAAGTGGCAATTCCTGCAATAAACATAGCGTTTTGTAATAAGAGTGCGGTTTTTGCTTGGTCCAGTCCTGAAGCCGTTCCAATAAGAATAATGGGGGTCAGGTTAGACACAAACATAGCCAGAATATGCTGAATACCAAAAGGAATGGCTTTTCCAAGAGGTACCTGGCCGTCCAGCTTGTAAATGTTGCTGATACTTGCATTGCTAGATGGTTTCGTTTTCATAATTTCCTCCATAATCTTTTGTATATCGGTTCTTAGTATATCTGTTCAAGAAGGCAGAAGCAAGAAAAATCTTTGAGGTTTTCCATTGTAATTAGAAGTAGGATGGGATAGAATGAAAGGATAGAAGGCGAGGAATAAAAAAATGGAAAATACAGAAATTTTAGCCATTTACGGCACGAATTATAAAGAAATGACAAAAAAACTTTTGGAAGAAGGAAATATGGCAGAGAGAATCCCAGACAAGGAATGCAGAATCGGCATTAAGCCGAACCTGGTATCTCCTTCAGAACCCTCCTGGGGAGCCACTACACATCCGGAAATTGTGGCAGGAATTATTGAATATCTACAGGAACAAGGTTTTCGGAATCTAGTGATGCTGGAAGGCTCCTGGGTGGGAGATAAGACAGCAGAGGCAGCAGAATTATGCGGATATTATCACCTGTCTAAAAAATATCAGGTGGAATTTCTGGATATGCAGAAAGATTCTTATGAAGCTTATGATTGTGAAGGTATGGATTTAAGAATCTGTGATGAAGCGGTGAAGTTGGATTTCCTTATTAATGTGCCGGTGATGAAGGGGCATTGTCAGACAAAGATGACGTGCGCTCTGAAGAATATGAAAGGTTTGATTCCTAACGTAGAGAAACGTCACTTTCACGCAATGGGACTTCATAAGCCGATTGCTCATTTATCATCCAGGCTGCGCCAGGATTTTATTGTGGTAGATAATATCTGTGGAGATTGGGATTTTGAAGATGGAGGAAATCCAGTGGTGATGAACCGGATTATGGTGGCAGCGGACCCTGTGCTTTGTGATGCATTTGTGTGTCATCTCATGGGATATGAGGTAGAAGAAGTTCCTTATATTAGAATGGCAGAGGAACTGGGTGTGGGACTTGGAGATTGGGAATTGGCAAAATATCAAGAATTAAATCAGCCAGAAAAAGGAATTTGCACACCAAAAGAGCGAAAAGTAGTGGAGCTGGCCGATGCAGTGGAAGAAGTAGAATCCTGCAGCGCTTGCTATGGATACTTGCTGCCTGCATTGCAAAGATTAAAAGAAGAAGGTCTGTTTGAAAAACTTCAGGACAAAATCTGTATTGGACAGGGTTATAGAGGAAAAACAGGGAAGCTGGGAATTGGTCAGTGTACCAGAAAATTCGAATATCATCTGGAAGGATGTCCGCCAACAGAAGGGGCGATTTATGAGTTTTTGAAGGAGTATTTGGAGGAAAATTAAAAAATTTTGAAATGAAAAATGTCGGTTTTACCTTGAAAGCAATAGGATATAGTAGTAATATATAAATATTTGTGAACATATAAAGTAAAGGAAGGATAAAGAATATGATAGGACAGAAAAAAAAGCAGGAGAGCTTGCTGGATTTGCAATGGGTCAGAAGGGCGTTGCTTTTAGCTCTGTTTGATATTGCAATTATAATTGCTTCATCACTGCTTGCTTTATTCGCACGTTTTGATTTTTCATATGCTCAAATAGAGGTACCATATTTATCAAATTTGTACCATTATTTACCAATCAGTATTATAGTGAATTTGCTTATTTTTTATTTTTGTAGAATGTACCATAGCCTTTGGAAGTTTGTAGGGGTTCATGAGTTTGGATATATGCTCCTTGCAAATGGGATTTCTTTTTTCGTACAGATTACAGGCATGTATTTGATGCAGTATTCCATGCCGAGAAGTTATTTCTTCTTTCAGATTATTTTGCAGACAGCGATGGTTTGTGGGGTAAGATTTTCTTACCGATTTATACGCCATCTGAAAGAGGTGAAGGAACAGAAATTTTCCAGGAAGAATAAACGGAAACGTGTTATGGTCATTGGAGCTGGAGAAGCCGGAAAAGCAATTATAAAAGAAATTATGGATAGCAAATATTTGTCTATGAGAATTTGCTGTGTAGTAGATGATGACCGTAATAAAGAAGGACGTTATCTAGATGGGGTTCCTATTGTTGGAAACAGATCTACCATTCTGAAAAACGTAGAAAAATATAAAATAAACAGTATTATTTTGGCAATTCCATCTGCACCTTTGGAAGAAAAGAAAGATATTTTAGACATTTGTAAAATGTCCGGTTGTGAATTGAAAACGTTACCTGGCATATATCAGCTGATTGATGGAGAAGTGAATGTAAGTAAACTTCGTGATGTGGAAATCACGGATTTATTGGGGAGAGAACCAATCCAGGTAAATCTTGATGAAATTATGGGATATGTGAAGGGCAAAGTGGTTATGGTGACAGGCGGAGGAGGCTCTATTGGAAGTGAGCTATGCCGTCAGATTGCGGCTTACCAGCCGAAACAATTGATTATTTTTGATATTTATGAAAATAATGCTTATGAAATTCAGCAAGAATTGCAGCGTCATTATCCAGAGTTGAATCTGGTGACATTGATTGGTTCTGTGCGGAATACACACCGTATGAACAGTATTTTTGAAATCTATCACCCAGATATTGTTTATCATGCGGCAGCTCATAAACATGTGCCTTTAATGGAAGATAGCCCCAATGAAGCAATTAAAAATAATGTGTTTGGAACGTATAAAACAGCAAAAGCTGCCAGTGAAAATGGAGTTAAACGTTTTGTGTTGATTTCTACAGACAAGGCAGTAAATCCTACTAACATCATGGGAGCTTCCAAGCGTTTGTGCGAAATGATTGTTCAGAGCTTCAATAAAATATCTGATACAGAGTTTGTTGCAGTGCGTTTTGGAAATGTACTGGGAAGTAATGGAAGTGTCATTCCATTATTTAAAAAGCAGATAGAAGAAGGTGGTCCGGTAACAGTTACGGACAAGAATGTCATTCGTTATTTCATGACCATTCCAGAAGCGGTTTCCCTGGTTCTTCAGGCAGGAGCTTATGCAAAGGGGGGAGAAATTTTTGTCCTAGAAATGGGAGAACCAGTAAAAATTGATGATATGGCAAAGAATTTGATTCGATTGTCTGGTTATACTCCGGATGTGGATATTAAGATCGAATATACAGGACTCCGTCCAGGAGAAAAACTGTATGAAGAACTTCTGATGGCAGAGGAAGGTATGAAAGAGACGGCCAATAAGTTAATCCATATCGGAAAGCCTATTGAAATGAACGAGGATGAATTCTTTCTGCAATTGGCAGATTTAAAAGAAGCCTGCTATCAGGATGATGCACACATCAAAGAAAAGGTCGCGGAGATGGTACCGACTTACCATATTAAAAATGAGGATATAAAAATGGCAGTTCAGTAACTTGCTTTTATAGAGAAACAAGGTATAATAAAAATAAGAATTAAGAAAATTGGGAGATTATAGAATTATGAAAGTACCATTTTCACCACCAGACATTACAGAAGAAGAAATTGCTGAAGTAGCAGATACCTTGCGAAGTGGCTGGATTACTACAGGACCAAAAACAAAAAGATTTGAAAATGAAATTGCGGCGTATTGTCATACTGCAAAAGCAGCGTGTCTTAATTCAGCGACAGCATGCCTGGAATTAAGCCTTCGGATTCTGGGTATTGGAGCGGGCGATGAGGTTATTACCAGTGCCTATACTTATACTGCATCATGTAGTGTTATTTGTCATGTAGGTGCGACTCCTGTTCTGGTAGATACAGTTCCAGGGATGTATGATATGGATCCAGAAAAAGTTAGTCAGGCAGTAACTGAAAAAACGAAGGCAATCATTGCTGTAGATTTGGCAGGAATTATTTATCCATATTATGGAGAATTACTTCAAATTGCAGAGGAAAAAAAGAATCTTTTTCGACCCAAAAATGAAATACAGGAAACGATGGGAAGAATAGCTATACTTGCAGACGCTGCTCATGCTTTTGGGGCTTGTAGAGACGGAAAGATGGCGGGAGAAATTGCAGATTTTACCAGTTTTTCCTTTCATGCTGTGAAGAATCTGACAACTGCAGAAGGTGGTGCTGCTGTATGGAAAACCATTTTGGGTATAAAAGATGAGGAGATTTATCAGCAATATATGTTATTTTCCCTTCACGGTCAAAACAAAGACGCATTAGCAAAAACTCAGCTTGGGAACTGGGAATATGACATTGCCGGACCGTACTACAAATGTAATATGACGGATATTATGGCGTCTATAGGGCTTGTACAATTAAGAAGATATCCTGGCATTTTAAAGAGAAGACGAGAGATTATTGAGAAGTATAATAAAGCATTTAAAGGATTAGATATTGAAGTTCTGGAGCATTATGGTGAAAATCATACATCCAGCGGTCATTTATATCTGACGCGTTTAATAGGGAAAAGCAGAGAAGTGTGCAACGAAGTTATTGTCAAAATGGCAGAGGCAGAGATTGCAACAAATGTGCATTACAAACCACTTCCTATGATGACTGCATATAGGAATCTGGGATTTGATATTAAAAATTATCCAAATGCCTATGAAATGTTTCAGAATGAAATTACTTTGCCCCTTAACACTTGTCTGACAGATGAACAGGTGGAATTTATTATTGAAACCTATAGAAAAATAGTAAAGGAACTGTAAGCATGTTAAAGCGTTGGGATGCACTTCCGCAGGAAATGAAACAGGAAGAAGTTAAAAAATATTATAAATACTTGTCTAAAAAGCGTGGGACACTTGTTGTCAAACGTTTTTTGGACGTGGTTTTGGCATTTATTTTAACCGTTCTTTTGTCACCAGTGATGCTTATACTGGCAGTATGCATTAAACTGGACAGCAAAGGGCCGGTTTTTTATCGTCAGGAGAGAGTAACTCAGTATGGAAAAAAATACCGTATTTTTAAGTTCCGGACTATGGTAACAGACGCTGATAAAAAGGGTCCGTTAGTGACAACCGGACAGGATTCCAGAATTACCAGAATGGGGAACAAATTGCGCAAATGCCGTCTGGATGAACTTCCGCAGTTATTTAATGTGCTTACAGGAGATATGAGTTTTGTAGGGACAAGACCGGAAGTGCAGAAATATGTAGACAGCTATTCTCCAGAGATGATGGCAACCCTTTTACTTCCAGCTGGAATCACTTCCAGAACAAGTATTGTTTATAAAGATGAAGATGAAATTTTAGACAAATATAGTCAGACAACAGATAAAAGTACAGATGAAATTTATGTAGAATATGTTTTACCAGAGAAAATGAAATATAATTTAGAGTATTTGAAACAGTTCAGTATATGGGGTGATTTTAAGATTATGATTGATACAGCCCTGGCAGTGCTGAGATAAACAGGAGATGAATATGAAAAAAATAGCAGTGATTTCCATGGGTGTGAAACTCGACAATGAAAAGGGATACAGCCGTTTTCGGTATATTGGAGATTTTCTTTCTGATGCAGGATACCAGGTAGATTTAATCACTACAACCTTTCAGCATTGGGAGAAAGCCCAGAGAAATCTTGATGAAATAAAAAAAGAAAACTATAAATTTAATTTAAAATTCATTTATGAGCCAGGATATAAGAAAAATATAGATTTGCACAGAATCAGAAGTCATCGTATTGCTGCAAAAAATTTGAGGCGGCTTTTGGAAAAAGAAGGGGATTATGATTTGATTTATTGCGAAATTCCTCCCAATGATGTAGCCCTTGCGGCAGCAGAGTATGCAAAATCAAAGGACATTCCTTTTGTTCCTGATGTCAATGATTTATGGCCGGAAGCTATGTATATGGTATTGGATATACCGGTTATTAGTGATATTCTCTTTTACCCTCTTTTAAGAGATGCGGAGAAAGTTTACTCTTTAGTATCGGGTATTATTGGGACTTCAGACGAATACAGGGATAGACCATTGAAGAAGCAAAAACTGAATGTGCCGAAGAAGACCGTGTATGTGGGAAATGAAATTTCGGAATTTGATGCAGGTGTAGAAGAATATGGACCACAGATAAATAAAAATGAGGGAGAGTTCTGGGTTTCTTATGCAGGAACCATTGGAACCAGTTATGATATCAAAACCATGGTGCTGGCGGGAAAAGAACTCTTAAACCGTGGCAAGAACCAGATAAAGATTAAAATTCTGGGAGGAGGACCTTTAAAAGAGGAATTAGAAACTCTGGCAAAGGAACAGAATTGTACCAATGTAGAATTTGTAGGGTATGCACCTTATCCCAAGATGGCGGCATATCTGGCAAAGTCCGATATACTGGTAAATTCTTTTGTAAAGAAAGCTCCTCAGAGCATCGTAACAAAAATCGGGGATTATCTGGCAGCAGGAAAACCTATGATCAATACCTGTATGAGTCCAGAGTTTAGAAATAAGGTGGAACATGATGGATTTGGTATTAATATTATGCCGGAAGATGTGAACGTTCTGGCAGATGCCATTGAAAAACTCTACGAAGATGAAGCAGGAAGAACTGAAATGGGAAGAAGAGCAAGAACCATTGCAGAAGAGCAGTTCGACAGACCTCAGTCTTACAAGAAGATTATTGAATTGATAGAGGAGCTGACAGGAAATGAATAAACCATTTTTTACTGTGGTGATGCCCGCCTATGGAGTAGAAAAATACCTGGAAAAAGCAGTCAAAAGCATTACGGCACAGACATTTTCGGACTGGGAACTGTTGATTGTTGAGGACGGATCTCCGGATAAAACAGGAGAAATCGCGGAGAAACTGGCAGAAAACGACGAGAGGATCCAGGTGTTTCATCATGAGAAAAACCGTGGTTTAAGCTCTGCCAGAAATACAGGGATGAGCCATGCGAAAGGGCAGTATATCTGGTTCATGGATCCAGATGATTATGTGGAAAACAATGTATTGCATGAAGTGTATCAGGCATTGCAGGAGAATCCAGCGGAATTAACCATTATTGGACATAAAGAAGAATATTATGACCATGACGGAAAATTAAGCTATACTCATGAAATCTGTCCTAAGAGACAATATTTCTCTAATAAACAGAAAATGAGGAAACATGTGATATATCTGGAACAGGAAACCATATATGGATATGCCTGGAATAAGTTTTATAGTTTAGAGCATATCAAAAAAGAACATTTGCAATATGAAACAGTGCGCCTGATTGAAGATATTGTTTTCAATATACAGTTCTGCAAAAATATCCAGGCAATGAATATTCTGGACATTGCACCCTATCATTACGCAAAACGAATGGAAGGCAGTCTGACCACAAAATTTGTACCAGATTATTATCCTTTGCATAGAAGGAGAATTGCCATGTTATATGAACAGCAGTGCTTCTGGAAAACAGATACAGAAGAAACCTGTGCGATTCTGGGCAGTCTGTATGGAAGGTATATTCTGTCTGCCTTAGAGAGAAATTGTGATAAACGGGCAGGCATGAGTCACAAAGATAGGGTTGATTTTTGCGGGAAGATTTTCACAGATGAGCTGTTTGAAAAGTTAGTTTTAAGAGCAAAAGCAAGAGACAGTAAAGCTTTAAAAATTGCATTGTTTTGTATGAAAAAGAAATCAGTGTTTCTATGTACTGCCCTGGCAAGAATGGTGCACATCATACGGAGCGGGCTTCCTATGGTATATTCCAAAGTGAAGTCCAGCCGGTAATAGAAAATAGGAAAGAGGAGGAAATCCTGTGAAAAAATATGATTATGTATTAGTTGGAAGTGGTTTGTTTTCAGGCGCATTTGCCTATCATGCAAGAAAGGCAGGGAAAACATGCCTGGTCGTGGAAAAACGTGATACCATTGGTGGAAATCTTTATTGTGAGGATATGGAAGATATTCATGTTCATAAATATGGTGCACATATTTTCCATACCAGCAATAAAAAAGTATGGCAGTTTGTGAATTCTCTGGTAGAGTTTAACCGATATACCAATTCTCCGGTAGCGAATTTCCATGGAGAAATGTATAATATGCCATTTAATATGAATACATTTAGCAAAATGTGGAATATCAGCACTCCTGATGAGGCGAAAGCAATTATAGAGAAACAGAAAGCAAGTGTAAAGGGCGAGCCGAAAAACCTGGAAGAGCAGGCCATCAGCCTGGTTGGAGAGGATATTTATAAAAAACTCATCAAGGGCTATACCGAAAAACAGTGGGGAAGAGATTGTAAAGATTTACCGTCTTTTATTATCAAGAGACTTCCTGTAAGATATACGTATGACAACAATTATTTTAATGATTTATACCAGGGAATACCTATTGGCGGTTATAATGTGCTGATTGACAAGCTGTTTGCAGGATGTGATATGGAAACAGGCGTAGATTATAATGAAAACAGAGAAAAATATAATGCTCTGGGAGAAAAAGTTTTATATACAGGAACCATTGATTCTTACTATGACTACTGCTTCGGAAAACTGGAATACAGAAGCCTGAAATTTGAAACAGAAGTTATGGATAAGGAGAATTACCAGGGAGTGGCTGTAGTGAACTACACAGACCGGGAGACGCCTTACACAAGAATCATCGAGCATAAACATTTTGAATTTGGCACACAGCCTAAGACCGTCATTACCAGAGAATATCCGGCAGACTGGCAGGAAGGAATGGAGCCTTATTACCCTATCAATGATGAGAAAAACCAGAGTCTGTATCAACAATATAAAGAACTGGCAGATAAGGAAACCAGAGTGTTGTTCGGTGGAAGGCTGGCAGAGTATAAATACTATGATATGGATAAGGTAATTGAATCTGCGTTTGATTTAGTAGAAAAAGAATTGTAAGAGTTAAGAAATAAGGGGATTGTTGATGAAAATCATAAAAAAGGAGTATGTAAAGTATCTGGAGTTGGCTTTCAAGCTTTCCTATTTGTTACTAGGAATTGCTACGTTTAATTCTTTCTTGTACGATTCACTGGTGCAGCCAATGCTGGTGAAGCTGTGTTTGATACTGGGAATTTTAGCAGTATTAGGAAGAGTGGTATATTTTAAGGATTATATAAAAACACCATATCTTCTACTGTTGATTCTGTTCTGTATTAGCTTTTGTATTTCCATTGCAGTGAACTGGAAATATGGAACAGCAGTGGCGGATCTGAAATGGGTTGTCTGGACAGGATTTCTGTTTTTTCTGCTATATGCTTGCGATACTACGAGAGATAGAATGGAGTACAAAAAAGAGTTTACCATACTTGCCAATATTATTGTAGTAATAAGTGTACTGAATGCAGCCGTAAGTTTATATTTGATGACAAATCTGTATCATAATTTGTGGCATACTGCAAGTGGGGAAGCCTTGATTGCAGGATTTCAGTGGGGAAGACTCTGGGGCGTTTACACAGACCCAAACTATGGGGCGGTATTTAGTACCATAGCAGTGCTTTTAAGTGCATATTTTGTGAAGACTGGGAAAGGAATGTGGAAATTATTATATCTGGCTGCGATTGTGGTGGATTATATCTATATTCTTTTTAGCGATTCCAGAACAGCAGAAGTTTGTATGTGTGTAGGAGCGGGCATTTTTCTTTTGTTCCTGTTCTTTCAGAAACAGGCTAACTGGAAAGGCATTTTGACCGGAATACTTGCAGCAGTTGTGTTTGCAGGTGTATTTGTGGGAGTTACTTCAGCTGCTAAAGCAGAATATAATACGAAGATTGAAGCAGAGATTAAGAAGGCAGATGCACAGAAAGCAAGCCAGGAAAAGAAAAATGAGCAGAAAAAAACACAAGAAAGCACTACTACGACAAAAAAAACAGAACAAAAAGTGGGAAGAAGCCAGGATCTCCAGTCTGATATCAGCAATGGAAGATTTGAATTGTGGACAAGTGGCTTAGAGATATGGAAAACAAAACCAATCACAGGTACAGGATATAATTCCTTTCTCCCTTATGTGAGGGATGCACTTCCAGACACGTATGTGGTGAATAACGATCAGGGAGAATACGTAAGCCTTCACAATGGTTACATTAATATTTTGGTATATCAGGGGCTATTAGGTGCGGTTCTTTTTGCTGCATTTATGGTCTGTGTGATGGTGAAATGGTGTAAAGGTGTGAAAACAGTCTGCAAAGACCATATGGATGATATCGCTGTATTGACAGCCTGTGTCAGTGTTGTTGCAGTATCCATGGTATTTCTTTTGGAAGGTGTATATACCAATTCACCAGGAGTCTTTGTCCTGTGGACATTTTTAGGATATTTGATGCATTACTTTGTGAAAAAAGAGGAACATAACGGATGAAGAAAAAAATACTCATTGGGTTTATCATGGATGGAAAGTCAGGAGGTATTGATAAGTACCTTTTAAATCTTCTGGAGAATATCTGGACAGAAGACCTGCAAATTGATTTTCTAAGCAATGAAGTAAATGCAGAATTAGAAACATATTTAAAAAAATACCATTCTACCATTTATCCAATAGCCAATCTAAGGCATCCTTTCTCTCAATACCGTCAGGTGAAACAATTGATAGAAAACGAAGGATACGAGATTGTTTATCTAAATGTTTCGACTGCTATAGATTGTATAGCAGCTATGGCTGCAAAGAAGTGTAGGGTACCAAGAATCCTTCTTCACAGTCATTCCAGTGGGAATGACTGTGAAACTATATGGAAAAGAAAAATGTTAGATGGAATCCATAAGTTTTTCAGATTGTTTTTTTTCCGTTTTGGAACAGAGTATTATGGATGTTCAATAAAAGCAGGGGAATGGATGTTTCCCAAGAAGCTAGTGAATAGCAATCAGTTTTCCACTATTTTTAATGCTGTAGACAGTACAAAATTTGTATTTCAAGAGAAGATACGCCGTGAAGTCAGGTTGGAATTTGGATTAGAAGAAAAATTTGTAATTGGCCATGTGGGGAATTTTTGCTATCAGAAAAACCATTATTTTCTGGTAGATATTTTTGAAGAATTACATAGGCGGTGTCCAGAGGCTGTTTTAATGCTTGTGGGACAGGGAGTAAGATTTGAACAGGTGCAGCAAAAAGTCAGAGAGAAGAATCTGGAAGATGCAGTGATTTTCACAGGATTTAGGAGTGATGCCTACAGATTGTTTCAGGGAATGGATTTTTTCTTTCTTCCATCGAATTTTGAGGGGTTGCCAACAGTAGGAGTAGAAGCACAATGTAGTGGCCTTCCCTGTGTAATGAGCGATGTGATTACCAGAGAAGCAAAAATTACTTCTAATTGCTGGTTTCTGTCCTTGAAAGAAAAACCAGAAAAATGGGCGGAATTTATTTTGGCACACCGAAACAAAAAAAGAACAGATGCTCAGTGGGTTGGAAATCCTAAAAATTATAGCCTGGAGCATTTGAAACAGCAACAGAGAGAATTGCTTTTATAACGAGCAATGCGAAAGAAAAAGAAAGGGATTTCCCATGGAGTTAGTAAGTGTAATTGTACCAATTTATAATGTAGAAGCATATTTAGAACGTTGTGTTGAGAGTATTCTGCAGCAAACTTATGAACATATAGAAATCATATTGGTGGATGATGGTTCTCCAGACCGTTGTGGCAGTATGTGTGAGGAATATGCCAAAAAGGATAACCGGATCAAAGTCCTGCATAAGAAAAATGGAGGGCTCAGTGATGCCAGAAATGCAGGGCTGGAACTTGCAAAAGGAAAATATGTTTTATTTGTAGATAGTGACGATGCAATAAAATCAAAATTAATAGAAAAATGTGTAGAGGCAGCGGAAGAACACGAAAGCGATATGGTCATCTTTGACTTTACCAGAGTAGAAGATACCATGGAAGAAATCTGTACCATGGAAATCGAAAACAGTGGCACCTATACTTTGAAGGATGAACCAAGAATGCTATTCGGTTCACCATCAGCTGTGAATAAGCTGTTTCGGAGAGATTTATTCCTAAAGACGGGAATCCGTTTTCCTGTAGGCAAATATTATGAGGATTTGGGAACAATACCGAAATTATTGCTCTTAGCAGATAAAATAGACTATATTAAGGAATCCTATTACGACTATATGATTCGTTCCGGTTCTATTATGACAGCAGCAAAGTTTGAGAAGAATTATGCTGACAGGACAGAAATGATCAATGGAATATTGGAATTTTATAAAGAAAATAATGCATATGAAGAGTTTTATAGTGAATTAGAATATTTGACTGTAATGAATGGGTATTTTCTTCCTTCCAGAGAAATTATTTTGCAGGACAGGAAGAGCCCTGTGATTAAACGATTTAAAACTTATATATATTCTATGTTTCCTAAGTTTATAGAGAATGCATATTTGAATCAATATCTGTCAAAGAAAGATAAATTGCATCTAAAAACAATAGAATCCGAGCAATATTGGTTTATGGTATGTTTATCAAGGGCAAGAAGTACAGTGAGTAATATCCTGCACAGAAAGAAAGGAAATTAAAAATGGAAAAATTATTGACGGTTGTAATTCCTTCTTATAATGTAGAGCAATATTTGAATCAGACATTGGAATCTTTTGTTATAGATAGCCAGTGGCTTGAAAAATTAGAAATTTTAATCGTGGATGATGGCTCAAAAGATCATACAGCGGATATCGGAAAAGAATACGAACATAGATATCCAGGAATTTTCCATGTGATTTCAAAAGAAAATGGCGGTCACGGCTCTACAATTAATAGAGGAATTCAAGAAGCAAAAGGAAAATATTTCAAAGTTGTAGACGGTGATGACTGGGTAGACAGCAATGGATTCCAGAATTTTGTTAAGATGCTGGAAAGGTGTGACACAGATTTTGTTATTGCAAATTATTATGAAGTCAATGACCAGTCAAAAGAAAAAACAGAAAAAACATTTCCACAGCTTGAAGAAGACAAAAAAATGAATTTGAAAGAGGTTATTACAAAAATCCAAATTCCCATGCACGCCCTGACAATTAAAACAGATATTTTAAAAACAAATAAAATAAAGTTAGATGAGCATTGCTTTTATGTTGATGTGGAGTATGTGTTATATCCTATTCCGTATGTAAAAGATGTAACCTATATAAATGAGTTTGTATATATGTACCGCCTTGCAGTAGCAACACAAAGTGTAAGCATGGCTGGATATCAGAAACATATGCAGAATCATATTGATGTGGTACTGCACCTGGCAAAATATCTGTCCTTATATATGAAAAAACAAGAAAACCAGACGGAAAATGCAGAACGTATTGCATATATGCGTACCAGAATCGCCCAGATGGCCAGAGATCAGGTGAATATTTTTATGAGTTTTCCAGTGGACGAAAAAGGAATCAAAGAGAAATTTATAGAATTTGACAGGGAATTAAAGAAAATAAATCCCAGTGTATATGAGGAAACCGGCTCTTACAGCGGAATGCTGAGAATGCTAAGAAAATTAAATTTTAAAGCTTACCGGTTCGTCATGTCTATTAGTAAAAAAAGAAACCAGACATCAAAAGAATAAATGAGGTGTCAGAAATGAGAATTCGTTCTATAAAATTTAACTTTATAATGAATTTTATATTGACTGCATCTTCCATTATCTTCCCATTGATTACAGCCCCTTATATTTTCCGGACTTTGGGGCCGGTGGGAAGTGGAAGAGTAGACTCTGCGGCGGCCATTATTACTTATTTCATGATGTTTGCTTCTCTTGGTATTCCTACCTATGGTATCCGTACCTGTGCCAAGGTTCGGGATAACAAAGAAAAATTATCAAAGACCGTACAGGAGTTGATGATTATCAATGGAGTGAGCATGCTTCTGTCTTTTACAGTATTTCTGATTATGCTGGCTGTTGTTCCGGAATTTTCTCAGGAGCGTACTCTTTTGCTGATTAACAGTATCAGTATGGTACTGAATGTCATAGGTGTTACCTGGTTTTATAATGCCATAGAGCAGTATGCATACATTACAACATGTTCCATTGTATTTAAAATCATATCCATTCTTATGATGTTTCTGTGGGTAAAAAATCCTGAGGACTACATCAAATATGGGGCAATCACCGTGTTCGCAGGGAGTGCTTCCTATCTTTTGAATTTTTGGAATCTGAGGAAGTATATCAGTTTCAAAAAAACAGAACCTTATGATTTCATGCAGCATATGAAGCCAATCATGATTTTTTTTGCTACCACAGCAGCAATCAGTGTGTACACAAACCTGGACATTGTCATGATACGGTTCATGAAAGGAAATGCTGAAGTTGGTTATTATACAGCAGCTATTAAAGTAAAAACCTTGCTGGTCAGCCTGATTACCTCCCTGGGAACGGTTCTTCTTCCGAGACTTTCTTATTATATAGAGAAAGGGGAAAAAGAAGAGTTTCACAGAATGGTAGTAAAAGCATTTAATTTTGTTATGCTGGTGGGTCTTTCCGTTACCATGTATTTTATTTTTATGGCAAGAGAATCCATTCTTCTTCTTGCAGGAGACCAGTTTGCAGCATCTATACTGCCCATGCAGATTCTGATGCCTGCTGTATGGCTGATTGGCCTGTCTAATATTACAGGAATCCAGATATTGACACCCCTTGGATATGAAAGCAAAGTGGTATATTCTATTGTTTATGGAGCTGCTTTAGATTTTGTACTAAATCTTGTGCTGATTGGAAAGTATGGGGCAGCAGGTGCTGCTTTTGCAACACTGATGGCAGAGCTGGTTGTATTTGTAGTACAGTGTGTGTGTCTGCGGGAAATGCTTGGAAAACTGGTGAAGAAAATCAGTATCAGGGAAAACGTTCTTGCAGCTATCGTTTCAAGTGCAGTTCTTTTTCTGACGAAACAGATATTAACACATGGAACATCTGTAATGCAGGTATTTGTGAATCTGGTGATTACAGCAGTGGTGTTTTTCGGAGTGTATGGAGTGGTGCTGCTAGTGCAGAAAGAAAAGTTTGCAGTGGAAATGATGGAGATGGGGATTGGAATTTTACGAAGAAAAAAGTAAGGAGATAAGAGCTGTGTTAAATCAGAACAATAATAATGATAGAAAAATGCAGACGGCAGGATATTTGATATTATCTTTTTTTATTTGTTTTGTCCCAAGAATTCTTTTCTTAAAAGATGTATATCCATTAAGTGTTACTGGGGATGAAACATTTATGTTTATGCCTGCAGCTACATGGGCAGGATTAGATTGGTCAGGAAATGTCAGAGACTATCGCTATTATGGCTATGGTTTCGTGGCTTTACTGACACCTCTTTTTAAATACATAGAAAGTCCGGTTGTTTTATATAGAATCATTGTGGGCTTCATGATCTTGTTTCAGGCTTTGGTAGGACCAATCAGCTATCATATTATGAAAAAATATTTTTCTATGAAAAATAATCTGCTTACCGTTGCTGTTTCAGTAGCATGTTCGTATCTTGTCTTTTTGAGAGCCGTTTATGCTTATAACGAATTTATTTATGATTTATTTGTATGGCTGATTTTTTGGTGTTTGTTAGAATTATTACAAAATCAAAAAAGCAAAGTAAAAAAAGCAGTATTAACTGGTGTCCTGATGGTGCTTTTAGTTTATGAAATGACTATTCACTCCAGAGCAGTTGCTTTGTGGATTGCATTGGCTGTAACGGTTCTTTTTTACTTATGGGTTTACAGAAGATGCATTCTTTCTATTCCGGTAACATTTCTTTTGGGAGGCATTGGATACTTTTTTAGTCAAAAAGGTATTGACTATATTGTTAATATGTTTACTAATGCTGTTTCTAGTAGTGAAATAGGAAACACCAGTGTTTCTTTTTCAATTTCATCTATCTTTACTTCTGCAAAAGCGGGGATTGGATGGATTTATATTGTTTTGGGACAGATAAATTCGATGCTTTTAGTGACCGGTGGGGTAGCTATCATAGGTGCTACGCTTGGCTGTCATATGTTATGGAAAAGCCTGTTTAGAAAAAAAGAAATAGTAGAGGGCGCTTACCTGACAAGAAACTATTTTCTGGTGTTTACCTTTGGACTAGCTGCGTCAGCAATTACGATTTTGGGACAGGCGTTTTCCTGGCTGCCGGGTGTTATTCAGACGATAGAAAGTGGTCAGGCAACAGATGGTATGCGTGCGGTCACTTATTTGAGATATTATGGTATCTATTTTGTGCCTGTTTTTATGCTGGGAATCGTTTGGTGCGTGCAGAATAAAAACAAACTAAGGGCATATCTGATACCGATAGGACTAATTACATTGGTTTTAGAAGGGTTTTGGACTGTTTTTATCGTTCCGTACATTTCAGATTTTAATGGAACCAGCTGGGATTCAAATGTATTTTCTCTTACGAAAGGATGGGAAGATACCATACGCATTCGCAGTTATCTTCCGGCAATTGCAATTACTGTGATTTTTTTAGCAGTGTTTTGTGTGCTGATTTTGAAAAGGAAATATACGTTGAGCATAGTGTTGTTATGTGTTTTGCTGGTATATTCATATGGTTTCAATTGTATTTATCACGAAGGAGAAAGAGGTCAGATTAATTATTCTTATGTAGATAAGTCATATGAAATTTTTCAAAAATTAAAAGAGCAAGTTGTTCCAGAAGAATTGTATGTGGATAACACATCTTTTCCTGAGACCGGACAGTCTTTGGTAAGTCAGTGCCAGTTTATGCTAAAAGACGAGAAGATTATAGCAGGAATCCCATGGAACGCAGAAAAAACAACTATTTTTATAACATGCGATCCAAGAGAGAATACGCATTTGCTAAAAAATGGCTTTTTATGTGCTCGGTTGGACAAAAATGAGTATTGGTATGTAAAAGGAGAAAAAGTTCAGGATGCTCTGAAAAGTATGGGGATTGAATTAACTACATACTTAAAAAATAAGTCAGAAATTCCACTTACCAGGGTGGCAAGTGATGTAAAAGTTAGAGGGAACGGATTTGCTTATATGGATTCTAATGGCGAAGAAGGAAACTTTGTATATGGATATTCCATGCCGTTTTCAGGAGGAGTATTAGAGGTTGAAATAGATATGGAAGCTTTTTCCTGGGAAAATGAGGTTCTTGGAAGCCTTCAGATATGGAGAAATGATTCTTTGTTTCAAGAAGAAATGATTCGTGCAGATGAGATAGACGAAAACGGCTGTCTTAAAATTCAGATGGAGATTGAAACATGTGAAGCAGAAAGCATAGAACCAAGAATTTATCTAAATTACGGCAGTAATGTTAGATTGTACGAAATCGCTTTTGAGAGAAAAACTAATTAATATACTCTTGGGAAGGATTTAGTGAAACCATTTTTAAAAGCTATAACAAATTCATAAAAAGCTCTCCCAATAGGATATATATGTTTTAGCACCATCAGCTGTCAAAAATTCCATTTTAGGTGTTGTGAAAAAAAGAACGTGTTTTGTAGATTTTTGATATAATATGTGCTAAAATAAAAGAATTAATAAAGATAAAGGAAATGAAAATTATGAAGATTACAGTTGCAGGAACCGGATATGTAGGTCTGGTAACAGGCGTATGTCTGGCAAGTAAAGGACATCAGGTGACTTGCGTTGATGTAGACGAGGAGAAAATAAAACTTTTAAACCAAGGGAAATCCCCTATTTATGAGCCAGAGCTTTCTGAACTTATGGAACAGAACAGACATAATTTGTGTTTTACTACGGATTATGTCTCTGCATATAGAGATGCTGAGGTGATCTTTATCGGTGTAGGAACACCGGAAAAATATGATGGTTCAGCAAACCTTTCCTATGTATATGGTGTTGCAAAGCAGATAGCACAGACAGCAGAAAGAGATTGCGTTGTAGTTGTGAAGTCAACCGTGCCTATTGGAACAAACGACAAGATTGAGTCCTATATTCACGATAAACAGGCACATAATGTAAAGATATATATTGCATCAAATCCGGAATTTTTGTCACAGGGAACTGCTGTTAGGGATACACTTCATGCTTCCAGAATTGTGATTGGAGTTACAGATTCGTATCCTGCTGAAGTTTTACAGAAAGTATATGAAAAATTTGAAGCACCCAAACTGGTGGTAGAGCGCAGAAGTGCAGAGATGATTAAATACGCATCGAATGATTTTCTGGCTCTTAAAATTTCCTATGTGAATGAGATTGCAAACCTTTGCGAGATAGTAGGTGCAGATATTGAAGAGGTCACAGAAGGAATGGGGTTTGATCAGCGTATCGGAAATCAATTCTTAAAAGCGGGTATAGGTTACGGAGGTTCCTGCTTTCCGAAAGATACGAAAGCCCTGAATTGGCTGGCAAATTTTAATGACAATGAAATCCGTACTATAAAAGCAGCGATTGAGGTCAATGAGAATCAGAAATTTAAGCTGGTAAAAAAGGCAAAGAAATACTATAACGATTTTCTTTTTTTAAATATTGCAGTGTTAGGCTGTACATTTAAGCCTGGAACGGATGATTTGCGAGAGGCACCTTCTTTGGTAAACGTTCCTCTTTTTATCGAAGATGGAGCAAAAGTACGTGTATGGGATCCGGTAGGAGTAGAAAATTTCAAGAAAAGAATCCCTGAAAAAATAGAATACTGTGGCAGTATTGAAGAAGCGATTGCCGGTGCAGACCTGTGCCTGATTCTCACAGAATGGGATGAGGTGAAAAACTTCGAAGTAAAGAAGTTTGAAAAACTAATGAAATGTCCGATTATTTTGGATGGAAGAAATTGTTATCGCCTGGAACAATTTGAAAATACCAGAATCACATATGATTCTATTGGACGTAAAACAGTGAATGCTGATCTTTATACAGAAAAATAAAAAAGAAGCGAGAGAGGAAAAAGAAATGAAACTGATTATTCAGATTCCATGTTATAACGAGGCTGAGACATTGGAGATTGCTTTAAATGCTCTGCCGAAACATATTGAAGGTATTGATGTGATCGAGTATCTGATTATAAATGACGGAAGTAAGGATGACACGGTTGAAGTTGCAAAAAAATGGGGTGTTAACTATGTTGTGAATTTTCGTAACAACAAAGGGCTTGCCCGTGGATTTATGGCCGGTCTTGATGCCTGCCTTAGAAATGGAGCGGATATTATTGTCAACACAGATGCAGATAATCAGTATTGCGGCGATGATATAGAAAAGCTGGTGCAGCCAATCTTAAGAGGGGAAGCAGGTATGGTAGTGGGAGAAAGACCAATTGACCAGACAGAACATTTTTCTCCACTGAAGAAAAAACTGCAGCACTTGGGAAGTTGGGTGGTAAGAAAAGCATCCAAAACGAATATTCCAGATGCACCAAGTGGATTCCGTGCATACAGCAGAAGTACAGCCATGAGAATGAATGTTATCAATGAATATACGTATACGCTGGAAACAATTGTACAGGCCGGAAGAAATAAGATGGCAGTTACATCTGTGCCAATTCGTACCAATCCGGAGTTGCGTAAATCGAGACTGTTTCACAGCATGTTTGGTTATGTGAAAAAATCAATGCTCACCATCATCCGTGCTTATATGATGTATAAACCATTGGCCGTCTTTTCCGGTATTGCAGCAATTTTTTGTATCACTGGAGTGGGAATAGGAGCAAGATTTCTCTGGTTTTTTGCAAATGGAGATGGGGGCGGTCACACGCAGTCCCTGATTTTGGCTAGTATGTTGATTATTATCGGTGTACTTGCCGGAGTAATTGGCCTGTTGGCAGATGTTGTAGCAGCGAACAGGAAACTCCTACAGGAGATTCAATTTGAATTGCGGCGTATGGATTATGGTCCGGGGCATGAAAATCGGAAGAAGGAGCAGACAAATGAAACAGAAGTTGAGTAGTCCTTTGAAAAAAATCGTTATGATTGGGCCTGTGTATCCGTATAAGGGAGGAATTTCTCATTACACCGGCCTTATGAACAGAAGTCTGTCCGAAAAATATGAGACTGTCATGATTTCCTACAAGATGCAATATCCAAAGTTTCTGTTCAAAAAAGAGCAGAGAGATTATGAAAATGACAGCTTTAAAATCGAAAATACACAGTATTTAATCAATACAGCAAATCCATTTAATCTAATTAGCACATCTAGGAAAATTCGAAAGATGAAACCGGATGTGGTGATTTTTCAGTGGTGGCATCCGTATTTTTCACCATGCTATTGGATTATGGAAAAATGTCTTCATGGAATCAAGAAAATGTTTGTATGTCATAATGTATTTCCCCATGAAAGATTTCCTATGGATAAATTTTTGACGAAAATGGTGCTGAAATCAGGGGATTGTTTTATTACCCATTCAGCCAAAGATGCAAAGGACTTATTAACCATTAAGAAGACAGAAAATGTGGTACAGGCGGTACATCCTACCTATAATGCCTTCAAATTTGAAAATTTAACAGCAGAAGAAGCAAGGAAACGTCTAAATATCAAGGAAGAGGAACATGTACTTTTGTTCTTTGGATTTGTAAGGGAATATAAAGGATTGAAGCATTTATTAAGAGCAATGCCGGAATTGAAGAAAACAGATCCAAAGATTAAGTTGCTGGTAGTTGGCGATTTTGGAGAAGATGAACCGGAATATATGGACTTGATTTCCAAGCTTGACATCAAGGATGTTTTGGCAATTTACAAAGGGTATATTCCGGATAAAGAAGTGGAGCAATATTTTGCTGCAAGTGATTTGGTAGTGCTGCCGTACGAGTCAGCGACACAAAGCGGTGTAGTGCAGATGGCGTACGGATTTGGGAAACCTGTATTAGTAACAGAAGTAGGAGGATTACCGGATGTAGTGACAGATCAAAAGACCGGCTATGTAGTGACACCGAAATGTCCGGGAGAAATTGCTGAAAAAGTACAGGAATTTTTTGCGAAGCATAGAGCAGAAGAATTTTCAGAGCATATCAAAGCAGAAGAATACAAATTTTCATGGGACAGAATGCGGGAACATGTGGAAACATTATATGAAAAAGCAAACAGATAGTAGAAACGAGGAATAAAATGAATATTATATTACTCTCAGGTGGAAGTGGAAAACGATTATGGCCATTGTCAAATGATGTTCGGAGCAAACAGTTCATCAAACTGTTTAAAGACGAAGAAGGAAACTATGAGTCCATGGTACAGCGTGTATATCGACAGATACAGTCTGTAGATGAGCATGCAAATATAACAATTGCCACCAGTAAGTCACAGGCAAGTGCAATTAAAAATCAGTTAGGGGAAAAGGTGGAAATCTGTGTAGAACCCTGCAGAAGAGATACATTCCCGGCAATTTTGCTTGCATCTGCCTATCTTCACGATGAACTTGGGGTATCAGAAAATGAGTGTGTAGTTGTGTGTCCGGTTGACCCATATGTAGACAATACCTATTATGAAGCAGTGAAACAATTAGAAGAACTAGTAAGTAAGAATACAGCAAATCTGACACTTATGGGAATCGAGCCTACGTATCCAAGTGAAAAATACGGATATATTATTCCTGAATCCTCTGAGAAAGTCAGCGTAGTAAAAGAATTTAAAGAAAAGCCAGATACAGAAACAGCAAAGAAATATTTGGGTATGAGAGCACTTTGGAACGCAGGTGTATTTGCATTCCGTCTGGGATATCTTTTGGAGAAGGCTCATAGTTTTGTTGATTTTACGGATTATCGTGAATTATATGAAAAATATGAAACCCTTACAAAGATTAGTTTTGATTATGCAGTTGTGGAAAAAGAGTCCAGTATTCAGGTTATGAGATATCATGGAGATTGGAAAGATGTGGGTACATGGAATATGATGGCAGAAGTTATGGCAGATGACATCAAAGGAAAAGCGATTATGGATGAAACTTGTCATAATACTCAGATTATCAATGAATTAAATATTCCAATCTTGTGTATGGGATGTAAGGATATGGTGATTGCTGCAAGCGGAGACGGTATTCTGGTGTCTGATAAAGAGCGCAGTGGTTATATGAAGCCATATGTAGAAAAAATAGGTAGTGAGGCTATGTTTGCTGAAAAATCATGGGGAACTTACACGGTTATGGATGCACAGCCAGGCTCTATGACTGTAAAAGTTTCTATGAATGCGGGAAACCAGATGAGTTATCACAGCCATCATTATCGAGAAGAAGTGTGGACGGTTATTGGAGGAAGCGGAATTGCGGTAGTAGATGGGATGGAGCAGATGCTTCGCACGGGTGATGTGCTTACGATTGCAGCTGGATGTAAACATACTGTGAAGGCAACTACGAATTTAGATATTATAGAAGTCCAGTTAGGTGAAAGCATCAGTGCGGAGGATAAGTATAAACACCCATTTGAATAAAACAGATTCAGGAGAAAAAAATGGAAATCATGAAGCTTCTGCCCGCAGGGCAAGATTATCTCTGGGGAGGAGAGCGATTAAAAAAAGAATTCGGAAAAACATTGCCTCTGACACCTTTGGCAGAAACCTGGGAATGTTCTGTGCATCCGGATGGATTAAGCAGGATTGGAAACGGGAAGTTTCAAGGGAAAACATTAGCAGATGTTTTAAAAGAGCATCCTGAGTATATGGGAAGAAAAATGGAAGCAGAAAGTGAATTACCAATTTTGGTAAAATTTATTGATGCGAAACAGGATTTGTCAGTGCAGGTGCATCCTGACGATGACTATGCAAGAAAACACGAATATCAAAATGGAAAGACAGAAATGTGGTACATTGTGGATGCAGAAGATGATGCCAGCCTGATTTATGGTTTTGCACATCCTGTGACAAAAGAAATCTTAAATCGTGCCATAGAAACAGAGACACTTGGAAAACATTTACAAAAAGTAAATGTTAAAAAGGGTGATGTTTATTATGTCCCCGCTGGAACTGTTCATGGAATCGGAAAAGGAACCCTAGTGGCAGAGATTCAAGAGAGCTCCAATGTAACATATCGTGTATATGATTATGACAGAAAAGACAAAAACGGAAAGAAAAGAGAACTTCATTTTGATAAGGCTGTAGAGGTCATGGACATGCATGTTGCTGAGGATGTACACCAAAAACCAAGGTTGGTACATTATTATCCGGGATGTTCCAGAGAAATATTGTGTCGATGTCAATATTTTGAAACCGAGCGCATTCGAATGCGAACAGAAATTTCATTTACTGTGATGGATGCATCCTTCCAGGTATTGCTTTGTCTTGATGGAAAGGGACGGATTTCAGATGAGAGGGAATCCTTCCTTACGTTTCAAAAAGGAGACTGTCTATTTTTGCCTGCAGGAATAGGCAGATGTGAGCTGCAAGGAGAGGCAGAATTATTAAAAGTGAGATGCTAAAGAATCTTTATAAGTACAGGAGATTTCAGATAAAATGAGAGAGTGGATAACTGCAGAATATGACAGGTGGTTAAAATATGGAAGAGAAAACCAGGAATTAATAGAGGAACTTTTGGAAATGAAAGCACAGGAGGAGAAAATCCAAGATGCTTTCTATAAAAACTTGGAGTTTGGAACAGGCGGACTAAGAGGTATTTTGGGAGCAGGAACCAACCGCATGAATGTATATACCGTAGCAAAAGCTTCTCAGGGGCTGGCGGATTATGTGAATGAGAAGTTTTCAGAAGAACAAAGAAGTATAGCAGTAAGCTATGATTCACGTATTCATTCAAAGGATTTTGCTGAAACAGCAGCACAGGTATTTGCAGCGAATGGAATTCAGGTGTATATATATGATGAACTCATGCCAACTCCCTGTTTGTCATTTGCAGTGAGGGAATTAGGATGTGCGGCAGGAGTTATGGTAACAGCATCTCATAATCCGGGTGAATACAATGGGTACAAAGTATATGGTGCAGATGGATGTCAGATTACAACAGAAGCAGCTAAGGAGATTTATGAAAAGATAGAAAGGAATGATATCTTTACACAGGTATCTCAGATTTCTCTGGAAGAAGCAAAAGACAATCATAAGGTCAACTATATTCCGGCGGCGGTCTATGAAAAATTTTTACAATGTGTACAAGAACAGTCTGTATTAGGGGAGAAGGAAGAAATCGATAAAAACGTATCTATTGTATATTCTCCGCTAAACGGAACTGGATTAAAGCCGGTTCTTGATTCTTTGAAAAGAGCCGGGTACGGACAGATTACAGTTGTAAAAGAACAGGAAAAACCCGATGGAAGATTTCCAACCTGTCCTTATCCGAATCCGGAAATCAGAGAAGCAATGTCTCTTGGAATGGGATATGCAAAAAAAGTTCATGCTGATTTATTATTAGCCACGGATCCGGATTGCGACAGAGTTGGAATTGCAGTTGTGAATCCTAAGGGAGAATACCAGCTTCTTTCAGGAAACGAAACAGGGCTTTTGTTGTTAGACTATATTTGTTCTCAAAAAATGATACATGCAGCAATGCCAGAGCATCCTGTATTGGTGAAAACCATTGTGACAACAGATTTGGCAGAAAAGATTGCCGATAAATACGGGGTTCAGACTGTGAATGTATTGACCGGATTCAAATTTATTGGAGAACAGATAGGACTTTTAGAAAAAGAAGGAAGAAAATCAGATTATATCTTTGGCTTTGAGGAAAGCTACGGATATTTATCAGGTACTTATGTAAGGGATAAGGATGGAGTAAACGCGTCTGTTTTAATTTGCGAAATGTTTGCGTTTTATAAAACAAAAGGTGTGAATCTCCTAGATAAATTGAAGGAATTATATGCAGAGCATGGGTACTGTATGAACCAGCTTCATACATATAAATTTCAGGGAGAAGAAGGGATGCACCGTATGGAAAATATTATGGAACAGTTACGAAACGGAGCGTTTTCTCTGAAAACAGGGACGATAAAAGAAGTTTTAGATTATAAGACAGGAATCGGAAACCTTCCAAAATCCAATGTGATTAAAATGGTGCTGGAGAACGGCAGTACGCTGGTAGTACGTCCTTCTGGAACAGAACCAAAACTTAAGATTTACACCTCCATTCTCGGTTCGGATCAAGAGTCAGTGAAGCCGGTGGATGAAGAAATCGTTAGAAGTATTGAGAAATTATTTGAAAGATGAGGAGAAAAAAGTGGGAAAGAAAGTTCTGATTGTATGCGGACAGGAGATTGTTAAGGAACGTAATGACGGGGGAAAGCTGTGCAGTTATCGCAATTTTCAGCTCTTCCAGCATACTTTTGGAAAAGAAAATGTATACCTGATCATGTTTTCTAAATACAGAGACATAGACGAAAATCCTAATATTATCAGACTTCCTTATCATAAAAACAGCATAAACAAGGCACTGAACATTATTCAGGGGCATATGTTTACATCTGCTTCTGTAGAAAATAAAGTACTGGACTTTGTGGAAAAACAGGGTATTGACTTTGTTGTTTTTGAACGTTCTATGTTTGGTTCTCTAGTTTCTAAGTTAAAGAAGAAATCAAACTGCAAAGTTGGAGTATTCATCCACAATATCGAAAAACAATATTTTAAAAACAAACTGCTTCATAGGGGGCCGGTATACCTGCTTCCCTACCTGTGCGTAAAGCACAGTGAAAGCACTATGTTAAAAAAGACAGATTACATCATGACCCTGACAGAACGTGACTCCAGACTGCTTAGGGAAGAGTATGGTGTATCTGGTGATATTGTGTTGCCTATGAGTTTTCAGGATCGCTATGATGATACCAGAAGTATCCAGAAAAAAGATGGAAAAAATCTGTTATTTATCGGTACCATGTTTCCTCCTAATTACGATGGAGTAAAGTGGTTCGTTGAACATGTAATGACAGAATTAAAAGAATACGATCTTCAGATTGTAGGAAAAAATTTTGAGCAAAAAAGAAAAGAATTAGAGCATGATAATGTGCAGGTGATCGGAACCGTCGACGATTTATCAGAATATTATTACTCTGATTCAGCGATGATCATGCCAATTTTTTACGGAGATGGTATGAAAATCAAAACTGCGGAAAGTATGATGTATGGAAGAATTATCTTTGCAGCAGATGAGGCATTAGAAGGATACGAAGCAGATGGAGTAGATGGAATCTACCGCTGCAATACAAAGGAAGAATTTATAGAAAATATTCGAAATTACTTTAAAAACAAGAAGGATGTCTGCTTTTCACAGGAAGTGAGAGCGTTGTTTATAAGAGAATATTCTTTTGAAAAACAGGTGGAATATTGTAAGAAAGAATGGAATTTGCAGTAAGGGGAATTTAATGAAAATATACGAGAGATTAAAGAAAAATGGCTTTGTCAAAGTCTTGTTTGTAACATTTTTTGTTTTTCAGTTTGTTCAAATATTTCAATTCGACTTTTTTGTACAGTCAGATGATTTTGGATATATAGCAAACACAGCATTTTTTGCAGGCTATAATTGGAATCCATATACAGGTAATATGACTCAGTATTTTAACATAGGATTTCCTATTACCGGAGCATTTGCTTTTCATCTGTTTGATGATGTAACATGGATTTACAGATGTTTGTTAGTTGTAATCATTATCTGGCAGTGTGCACTTATGTATCTTATATACAGACTGTCCTATGAGTTTTTTGAAATGACAAAAAATCAGGCAGGAGTCATTACGTTTCTCTTTAGCATTGGTACTATGGGGCCTCAAAATGGTCTGTATTATATGGCAGAAATCCCATTTACTTTGTTTTTTCTGCTTTCCTTATATCTTCTCTTGAGGGCAGGCTGTGCAGAAGGAAAAAAGAAAATTCTGTATTCGGTTCTCTGTGGAATGGCAGTTGCTTACAGTTATACTGTTCATACCAGATTTTTAGTTCTGGCAGGAACGGTATTTATATGTATCCTTCTTTATCATCTTGTTTACAGAAAGAAGCTTGTACACTATATAGGATTTCTGACAGCCTTTGGAATTTCATTTACCTTTTGTTCAAAGTGGGTGCAGTATGTGCAGGATACGTTATATAAGACAACAGTGGAAGGCAGAATCATTGATGGAAATGATGCTCTGGCACGTTTAGGATACGTGGGAACTTTTTTAAATGTGTTTACTGATTTTGACAGAACCGTAGAGTTTGTCAGATATCTTCTTTCTCTTGTGGGTGTATATACGCTGATCACAGGTGGTCTTATCTGGGTGGCAGCAGTTGTTATTATCTGGAAATTGTTCAAGATGTGGAGAGAAAAGGACAAAACATCCTATGGAAAAGCCTTTTTTGTGCTGGCAGTTAGTGGTATTATCAGTTTTTGCGGAATGAATTTCCTGACGGCATTAAACGGCACGGTGAATGTGGAAGAATATAAATGGCTTACCTATTTTCGATATGGACGACCTTTTGTGGGAGTCTTATTTATCATTGCACTGACCTGGTTGTTTAAAAATCAACTTTCCAAAGTGCAGATAGGAGTTGCCTACGGTGGTATCCTATTTTCTCTTTATATTGTGTTGCGTTTTACCATGAGAATGTTGGAGAATGCACCTATTGATGATGTGAGTCCGGTTGGTTGGATGCATTACTATTTTTATTGGGAAGGAGAAACACCGAGAGAGTATTTCCAAAAGGCTGTGATTGCCGTCTTTATTATCGGAACCTTACTTATGTTGTTCCTCTTTTTTAAGAAATGGTTTCTTGCAATGATGCTTTTTGTAGTGTTTTCCATTGCACTTACGATTTCCGAAAATACTTTCAATAAAAAAATCGGAGACAACAACTATGAAATGGTAGACGCAACTATCGACTTTATGGAAAAATATGAAGAAAAGATTCATGTGCCTGTTTATTTCTTACAGGGAACCAATGCAGGAAGATTGCGTTTTGGTTTATATGATATACAGATGCAGTATCTTCTTTCAGAAGAAGAATTGGAAGAGATTGATTATGAAAACAGCATTTTACTCTCAGACAATCATGCATTAAAAGAAGGCAGGACTGTCAAAAACAGACCCAAATATCGTGTTGTTTTAGATGAACATGAATATATATATACATCAAATGAAAAAATATATGAAATGATTACAGAGGAAAAATAAGAATGGAACATCTAGTGACAGTAATAGTACCGGTGTATAATGTAGAAGCTTATTTAGAACGTTGTATCAAGTCTATTATCAATCAGGATTACAAAAACCTGGAAATTATTTTAGTGGATGACGGAAGCAAAGATTCTTCTGGAAAAATATGCAATCAGTATGCAAAAGAAGATTCCAGAATTCGAGTGATCCACAAGGAGAACCAGGGTCTTGGTCCTGCCAGAAATACAGCGATGGATCTTGCCACGGGAGAATTTTTGTTTTTCGTGGACAGTGATGATTATATTTTGGAAGGAATCCTGGGAAAATTATGCAGAGCCTGTGTGGAGGAAGACGCAGACATTGCATGCTGTGGTTATCAGACGGGAAGTAAGATATATTACTGCCAGGGGGAAAGAGAAGTTTTAGACCCAACTTTAGCAACACAGAAAATGTTGATGTGTGAAGATATGGATGCAAATGCTGTCTGTAAATTGTATCGCAGAGAATTGTTTCAGGGAATCTATTATCCTGCATGTGCTTATGAAGTTGTTCCTGTAACCTATAAGGTTTATCTTCGCACAAAAAAAGTAGTGAATATCAAAGAATGTGGCTATTATATTGAAAAAAGGCCTGGTTCTATCACAAGATCAAAATTCGGCAAAAACAATCTTTTATACCTTACCCTTGCCCAAGAAATGATGGAAGATATAAAAGAACATTATCCAAAATTAAAAGGAGCATCTGAGATTTTCTATTTAAATGCATTGATTGCCATGACTGAAAAATCTCATGAAGATCCAAATGCTTCAAATACAGAAGAATTCAGGACAGTAAATAAAGAGTTTCATGATTCGTATAAAACAATTATGCACAGTAGCCATATTTCAAAGAGAAAAAAGATGATCTCATGGATGCTTAGATTTAAAATATATGCTTTTATTAAGAGAATTTATGACCGTGTTTAAAATAGAGGAGAGATGATGATGGAGCAGAAAATCCCAAAAGTCATTCATTATTTCTGGTTTGGAGGAAATCCACTTCCGGAAGACGTGAAAAAATGTATGGAGAGCTGGAAAAAATTTTGTCCAGACTATCAGATCATCCGTTGGGATGAAAGCAACTATGATTATAGAAAAAATCAATATATGAGAGAAGCCTATGAATCCAAGAAATGGAGTTTTGTGTCCGATTATGCAAGAATGGATATTATGTACCAATATGGAGGTGTCTATTTAGATACTGATGTAGAATTGATTCAGCCGCTGGATGAGCTGTTACAGTACAATGCATTTATGGGATTTGAAGGGAATTATATTAATTTAGGATTAGGATTTGGTGCCAGACCAGGAATACCTGAGTTAAAAGAACTTATGAGTCAATATGATCATCTTTCCTTTATTTTAAAAGACGGGACATTAAACTTAAAGCCAATTACCCGATATACAAATGAATATCTGGTGACAAAGGGGTTTGTGGCAGATGGTTCTAGACAAACTATCGGAAATCTGGAAATCTTTCCAAAAGATTATTTCTGTCCTATGGATTATTACAGCAGAGTATGCAATATTACAGAACATACCTTTTCGATTCATCACTGTGCGGCGTCCTGGTGGGGAGAAGAGGAAGAAGAAGCCTATTTAAAAGAAATAAAGTTAAGAGAAAATCATTTATGGCTATGGAGAGTTCGCAATGGCTTTCGAACGTTAAAAACAGAAGGTATGGGAAGCCTTCTGAAAAAAATAAGCAACATGAAATCATAAGATTAAAATCGAAAGGCACACAATATGAGATATTTACGAGCATTTTCAAAATATGCAATCGGTACCGGGCTAGTATTGGTTGTGGGGCTGCTCACAACACCAATCCTGACAAGATTAATCTCTACCGAAGATATGGGGAAATATTCCATGTTTATGACATTGGGGAATCTGATCTCAACACTTCTTTGTTTAGGGCTGGATCAGTCCTATCTTCGGTTCTATAATGATGAAAAACCGGAAAGCAGAAATTACCTATTGCGCATCTGTTTGTTGCTGCCTATGGGGGTTTTTCTGATTTGCGGCCTTTTTCTGTTTCTGTTTTATAAGCCTTTTTCTGTGTATATTACGGGAGAAGTATCCTTTTCTCTGGTGTTATTGTTTAATGCTTATATGCTGGGACTGATGGTTGACCGTTTTTGGACACTGAAGATTCAGATGGCACAAAAGGAGATTGCATATTCTGTTCTGAATTTTATCCGAAAAATAGCATATTTGCTTCTGGCACTTTTGTTTATCAAACTGAGCTTTTATGAAGAAAGCTGGGATCTGATGCTGGCTATTACATTAGCAGAGGTTTTTGTTTTACTTTTTGCCAGAATCATTGAACTTGGTAACTGGAAATGCGTGAGTAAAAAAATCAAGACAAGCCATGGAAGACTGTTACATTATGGAATTCCATTTGCCTTTGCATCCACCATTACTCTGATTTTTCACTCCACGGATAAAATGATGTTAAAAGCACTGTCTGATTATCACAACATCGGAATCTATTCTGGTGCCCAAAGTATTGTCAACCTGTTATCTCAGGCACAGGCCGTTTTTGTGGCTTTTTGGATACCTGTGGTATATGAGCATTACAGCAAAGACAACGAAGATACAAAATTTTATATACTTATGAATAAAATAGTATCTTATGTGATGCTGATGATTCTTATTGGTCTCATTTGCTTTAAGGATCTGGTAGTTTTATTTTTAGGAGCAGATTATCGGGAAGCAACGTATGTGTTTCCTTTTTTAGCGTTTATGCCAGTTATGACTACTATTTCAGAGACGACAGTTATGGGAATCAATTTTAAGAAAAAGACAGGATATCATGTATATATTTCCGTGATTAGTATGGTTGTAAATGCAATAGGCAACTATTTTTTGATAAAAGCATTTGGAGCTATTGGGGCAGCAATTTCTACAGGGTTGTCCTATAGCGTATTTTTTGCACTGCGTACCTATTTTTCTAACAAGGTCTTTCCTGTGAAGTATGCGCTGAAACGATATGTTGTGTCTGCAATTCTTGTTTATGGACTTGCAATTTATGCAAGCTTCGGAAGTGCGAATCTGCAATTCTTTCTCTGTGCAGCAGGAATTGTAGCATTTATTACTGTTTTGTATCGAGACATTATCAGAGAGGGCTATAAGAGGATCAAAGATTATTTAAGATATAAGTTTATTTAGAAATGAAGGAGAAGTTCATGAAAAAAGAAACAAAATCCAGAAGAATATTATGGATACTTATATTCGTGACAGTGTTAGGTGGAATATTAAGATGCATTTATTGTTTTCGAGGGTATCCGTATCAACTGCATCCGGATGAACACACCATAGTCAATAATGCGATAGATATGTTGTCCAGACATTCCTGGGAAGCCTATGTATACAATCGCCCAGATCAGTTTGAAATCAAATGCAATGCATTTTTATTTCATATTTTTTCATGGCTGCATTATCATGTGCCGGCGTATGAGGGATTTGAATTAAACGGTGGAATCTTTTATGTTATAGCGAGATTGTATACTACATTGTTTGGTACTGCAATGATTCCTCTTATGTATCTGACAGTAGGAAAAATATTAAAAAAAGATAGCATATCAAAGCAAAACGTACAATTATTTGCAGCAGCTATGATTGCTTTTTCTCCATTATTTATAGAGCATTCCGCATATGCAACTCCAGATATTGTACTAACTTTTTTTATTCTTCTTACAGCATATATTTCGGCAGAATATCTGGAAACTGGAAAAAGATGGACCATTTATGCTATAGCGTTGATTACTGGAATCTGTATCACTATAAAATATCCAGCGGCTATTGTGTGTAGCTATATTGCATTTATTGTAATCTATAAGTGCATCAAAGATAAAAAAGGCTTCAAAGAAATCTTTGTCCTTGGTATGAGTTCCATATTAATCATTCTTGCAGCCATCTTTGTTATTGCACCAAACTTATACACAGACTTTGGAAACGTAGTATCTACATTTATAGCAGAGGCAAGACCAAATCATATCGGGCAAGATGGTTTAGGATTCTTTGGAAACATGCGTTTTTACTTTAAAACTATTTTAGAAAGCATGGGAATTCTTTCTGGGCCACTGTTTTTAGCAGGATGTGGATTCCTTATAAAAAATAGGAAAGCAAGCCATTTTCCATTATTGATCAGTGGAATCTACTGGGTATGTCTAAGTGTACTATCACTATTTTGGGTAAGATGGGGAGTTCCCATGTTCCTTACTTATATTATTTTAGTATCTATCGGTCTTGTATGGATCTGGGATTTATTACAGAAACAAGATAAGGGAAGATATCTAGTAACGATACCAGCTGTTCTTATGGCACTTCTTATTACGAACAATCTCGTTACGGGTATTAAGATTACAAAGTGGAGCACAGTAAAAGATACGAGAATCGTTGCCATGGATTATTGTGAAGAGAATGGTGTTACTGCAGAGAATAGTATTTACGAAGGATATACGCCATTGGCGCCAGATGCAGGTCCTGGGGCACAGTTTATCGCTTTTCAAATGGAGGAAGATGGTATAAAACCACAAGAACAATATACAGCAAAGAAATACCTTGTGATCAGCTCTTCTTTTAAAAAGAGATACTTAAACGAAGCAGATCATTATCCGGAAATAGCAGCAGTTTATCAAGAAATTGATAAACAGTACCCACTGATCTATTCCATTGATTCTGAAGATTATAAAGCAAGTCCATGGGAAATACCCAATATTTTATATGGATTTCAATATATATTTGCGGAGAATGGACCAACAGGATTGCCGATTTATGTCTATGATCTAGAGCCAGACTATTATACTATTAAGTCATATGAAGACCAGAAGTATTTATCTGCTAATGGAGTAGAAGATGGAGCAAAAGTTATGATTTCAGAGGAAACGTATCACTGGAGCATCTACGAAGATGAAAAAGGGCAGTCTCTGATTTCAGAAGCAGCAAATTGCGCGTTAGATGTAACAAATGGGAGCTTTGAAGAAGATACAAATCTTCAGCTATGGACAGTGACAGGAGGAGAGGCACAAAGATGGGAAATTCAAGAAGAAGATGGCTACTGTTTCCTTATAACAAAGAATCAATTAGCAGTGACTCGTAATGGTGAGCATATATCCCTTCAGCCATTTACTGGTGCAGAAGAACAAAAATGGATTATAGAGGAGAAATAGCATGAAGAAAAAGGTTCGTATAATATTTCTATTGTTTCTTTGCGTTCATTTGGGATATTTATGCTTTCTTGGAACTAAGAAAATAAATTTTCATATTGATGAGTATTTTACTTATGCACTGTCAAATAAGGAAGACGCAACCATGCCAATGTGGCCACATTGGGAGGAAGAAAAAGAATATGTAGGAGATGATTTTTTTTTACAAGAGCATGCACCAAGTAAAGAAGAGTGTTTTGATTACAAAAAAGTATGGGAAAATCAAAGAAAGGATGTACACCCTCCACTCTATTATGTATTGATTCACACAGTTTGCTCCTTTTTTCCAGGAGTATTTAGTAAATGGGAAGGGTTACTGGTAAACTTTCTATTGCTGTTAGTGATGGACTGGATTGTGTATGCGATCATGAAGAAAGTTGTTAAAAGCGAATGGATTGCACTGATCGCATCGGTTGTCTTTGGATTTTCCTTTATTAGTTTAAATATGGCATTGTACATTCGTATGTATGCCCTTATGACTACCTTTGCATTGTCCTTGCTTTTGTTGTTTATCACGTATTTTGATAAAAAAAGAGATGGGAAATTTTATATAGCATTGTTTTGGATTGCACTAGGCGGTGCGCTAACTCAGTATTATTTTCTGATCTATATGTTCTTTGTTTGTCTTACTTTTGGCATCATGCTGTTAGCAAAAAAAGAGTGGAAGGATGCAGGAAAATACATTGGAACATTAACGGCAGCAGGTGTTGCATGTATTACCATATTTCCGGCAATGTTAACGCAAATTTTTGGCGGCAGCGACAGAGGACAGGAAGCGTTTCAAAATGTTTCAAATCTGACTGGGGTTATAGAAAAACTGAGAGACTTTTTCAATATTATCAATCGAGAAGTCTTTGGAACTAGATTTTTTCTTTTTGCAGGACTTACAGTATTGTGTGTGATTCTTGGAATTGTGAAACACTGGAAACTATGGGAGCAGGGAAAAGTATTGTTACTATTTCTTCCATCAGCTATCCTTTATAGCTGTGTGGTAGCGGTGATCGCGCCATACAGAGAAGATCGCTACATCATGTGCGCAGCGCCGATTTTGCTTCTGACAGCTATTTGGGTTGTCTATATGTTCTTTGTTCATCTGTTTCAGAAAAAGCAGACGCGTAATGCAGGTATTCTTCTTACAGGAGTATTTCTGCTGGTGTTTGGTCATAATATGGTACAGATGAAATGGATGCCAACTTATACGTATCAGTTTATGGGAGAAAAACAGGAAAAATTGGCGGAATATGTAGACTATCCGGTGGTTTATGTGTATGATAACAGTTGGACCGTAAATGATAATGTAGTAGAATTGAAAAAATTTAAGTCCTATACATTTGTAAGATCAGAGAACCTGGAACGCTATCTCTCTAACATTGAAGAAGAAAAGATGATTCTCTACAATGAAACAAGAAACGATTCCGAGGAACTCATACAAAGTGTAATACAGGAAAACCCAGAACTGCAGATGAAAGGAAAGATATTCCAAAATAGTGCAGAAGCTGTGTTTGTATTTGAAAGTGAATAGGGGAAGAGGGTACAGAAAGATGATAGATAAACCCATTCTTTACATTGTGATACCATGTTATAATGAAGAAAAAGTTCTTCCACTTACTGCTCCTATGTTTCTGAATAAAATAGAACAGTTAGCAGACGAAGAAAAAATTCATCAGGACAGCAGGGTGCTGTTTGTAAATGATGGCAGTAAAGATAAAACCTGGGAATTGATAAAAAAATTTGCAAAAGAAAACAGACATTTTACAGGGATTTCTCAGAGCCGGAATAGAGGTCATCAAAATGCAGTTTTAGCCGGCCTTATGGAGGCAAAGGATAAAGCGGATATTACAATCTCTATAGACTGTGACGGTCAGGATGATATCAACGCCATGGATGAGATGGTAGAGGCCTACAGAAACGGTGCGGAAGTAGTGTATGGTGTTCGCAGTAAGAGAGAAACAGATACCTTCTTTAAAAGATTTACTGCTGAAGCCTTTTATCATCTCATGAAATGGATGGGAGCAGAGGTTGTATTTAATCATGCGGATTATCGTTTGATCTCTTCCAGGGTATTGCAGGAATTTGCAAATTTTAAAGAAGTGAATATTTTCCTGAGAGGTATGGTGCCGTTAGTCGGATTCAACAGTACTTCTGTTTATTATGAAAGACATGAGCGAATTGCAGGGGAGAGTCATTATCCATTGAAGAAAATGCTGGCATTGGCATTTGACGGAATCACCAGTCTAAGTGTAAAGCCCATTCGGTTGATTACAGGTCTTGGAGCCTGTATCTCTGTATTTGGATTTCTGGCAGTGATCTGGGCCATTGTCATGTGGATGATGGGGAAAACCGTAGCCGGATGGGCCAGTATGATTTGTATTATATGTTTTTTGGGAGGAATTCAACTGCTATCTCTAGGAGTAATCGGAGAGTATATTGGGAAGATTTATATGGAGACAAAGGGACGTCCGAGATATATTATCAGTGAACGGACGGAAGATGAATAAATAAAAATTTACAGAAACCCATCAAGGAATATTGTCCATTGACGAGCAGTGTCAGTGGTGTGTATTCTTTGATGGGATTTTTTGTAAATATAAGAAAAGAAGAGGAGAAAAGGTAGGGAAGATATAAAAATCAAGCAGCTGAGGGGTAGACTTTTTGTCGAAATTATGTTACTCTTTTGTGCAAAGAGTAAAAAGTATATGAGATTTTGGACATCGTAAACCTTAAGATACAAACTTAAGGTTTTATTTTGGCGCATTCACACATGGAGAGGAAAGAAAATGATTAGTTTTAATGTACCACCACATATCGGGACAGAGGAAAAGTATATTGCAGAGGCAATTGCTGCACATAAAATTTGCGGAGATGGGAAATTCACAAAACTCTGTAATAAATGGATTGAAGAACAAACAGGAACAACAAAAGCATTGTTGACAACATCCTGTACACATGCAACAGAAATGGCGGCATTGTTGGCAGAGATAAAACCAGGGGATGAAGTCATCATGCCATCGTATACGTTTGTATCTACCGCGGATGCTTTTGTTCTTAGAGGAGCAAAAGTTGTTTTCGTAGATATTCGACCAGATACAATGAATATTGATGAAACCCTCATTGAAGATGCAATTACAGACCGTACAAAAGCGATTGTTCCAGTGCATTACGCAGGGGTATCCTGTGAGATGGATACCATTATGGATATTGCCAAAAGACATAATTTAGTAGTTATAGAGGATGCAGCTCAGGGTGTGATGAGTACATATAAAGGAAAAGCACTGGGAACCATCGGTGATTTTGGGTGTTTCAGTTTTCACGAGACCAAAAATTACAGTATGGGAGAAGGTGGAGCCATTCTAATTCGTGATGAAGAAAATGTTGAGCAGGCAGAAATTATTAGGGAAAAGGGGACAAATAGAAGCAAATTTTTTAGAGGTCAGATTGATAAATATACTTGGGTTGCTGCTGGTTCCTCTTATTTACCAAGCGAACTAAATGCCGCATATTTGTGGGCGCAACTAGAGAGGGCACAGGAAATATTTGACGGCAGAATGAATACTTGGAATATGTATTATGAGGGGCTAAAAGATTTAGAGGAAAAATGTTATATTGAACTCCCTGTTATACCAGAAGGCTGTGAGCACAATGCTCATATGTTTTATATAAAAGTCAAAAATTTGGAAGAACGTACAGCACTTATTACTTATATGAAAGAAAATGAGGTTAATGCTGTATTCCATTATATTCCGTTACATTCTGCACCGGCAGGAAAGAAGTTAGGTGTGTTCCATGGGGAAGATAAATATACAACTATAGAAAGTGAACGATTGCTAAGATTACCTTTATATTATGGAATCGAAGAAGAAGATTTGTTACATGTATTAAAAACAGTACATGGTTTTTATAAATAATCATATTTATTATTCGATTGGAATACATAAAAAGCTTTAAAAGAAAGTGAGACAAAATAATGCATAAAGCTATGAAAGATAATGCTATAGCTTCATTATCTATAAATATAATCATACTTCTGATTTACTTTTTGTTTTTTAATATTGTATTAGAAACAAATGATGAATTTGCATTTTCAGCTTTTTTGAGTGGGGCTTATGGAGGAGTATCATCTCATTTGGTTTTTAGCAATGTATTTCTTGGTGTTTTATTGGAAATATTGTATTCTTTAAATCTGGGGAGAAACTGGTATAGCATACTTCAGATAATATTTAATTTTCTTAGTTTAAATATCATTTGTTTTGTGTTACTTATGAAAACAGAAGTTTTAAAAAAGCGTATGGTTAGATATGCTATTGCGTTTTCTGTTTTATTAGTAATAGGATTTCAACATTTTTATTTGATGCAATGGACTAAAAGTGCATATTTGATTATATTGGCTGGATTATTATTATTTCTATATGCATTGCATGAATATAAAGGAAATATTTTTATTTTAACCTTTAGTGGAATGTTAATTCTAATCGGAACATTTATTCGCTTTGACACATTGTATGTAGTGCTAGCATTTTTTTTTGTGAGATGTATATATGATATGGTTTTGGAACAGAAGTTTTGTTTGAGTAAACAGTTCTTTTGTTTGAATGCAAAATATATAGCTTCATTTTTGGTACTATTATGTATACTTTTTGGATTTAAAATTGCGGATGGTTTAGTATATAAGTATGGAACAGCAAATGAAGAATGGAAACTATATCGAGAGTATAATGTTTTACGTAGTGAACTTGTAGATTATGGAATACCGAGTTATGAAGAACATATTAAGGAATATGAAAAAATAGGGCTGACGGAAACAGACATCCAAATGTTAAACAATTGGACTTTTTCAGATCCAGAAGTATTTACAACAGAAACATTTGAAAAAATTATAAGTTTGAAAGAAAAACGGAACTTAAATGGAGATATTGTTTATAGCGTAATAGAGAATATTATATGTACAATGAAATCTCCTATTGGAATTATTACTGTAATAATTACTTTTTTATATTTATTAAATGGTAAGAAAAAGCAATGTATTTTATTTACATTATATACATTTATGATGTTTTTGTTGTATGGATATTTGACTTATATGGATAGAGTAATATTTAGATGTGAATATGGCATATGGTTTACGCTATTAACTTTGTTATTGTATGATTTTTCGGGTAACATTAGCAAATATAAAAGAATCATTACAAAAATAACAGCTCTTATAATGGCATTAATTATTTTACTATTTTCTGTCATAAATTACCACTCAAACTATCAAACATACACAAGACCATTAGAAGCTAGATATAGAGAACTATTTAATTATACAAGTTTGCGTAAGGAAAATTTATATATGAGAGATGTTTCAACACTTAGTAATTGGCATTTGGGTTTTTCACCCTTAGAGGCATTACCATATGGATATTTATCTAACATTTATTTATTAGGGGGATGGGAGATAAGAAATCCTATTACAGATGTTGAAAAAGAATATGGTTTAACTAATCCTTGGAGACAATGTGTGGATTCCGATAATATTTTTATTATAGACAATGTAGGAATTGAATTGAAGCTTAAATATATTCGGCAAAGATATTGTAAAACAGCAGAAGCTATTCAAGTAGATGAAGTTGCAGGTTTTAAAATTTATAAAATTGTTTCTTGTATATAAAATACTTATTTAGAGAAATATTTTGTGGTAGGAGGATTAAAATGATTATTGTTATTGGTGCAACCGGTTTTATTGGAATGTATACAGTAGAAAAATTAGTTCAATCAGGTAAACGCGTTCTTGCGACTGGAAGAAATGAAAGACTAGCACCTATGTTAGAAAACTTTGGTGCTGAATTTTTGAATTTAGATATTACTAAACCAGAAGATTTTGAAAAATTGCCCAAAGAAAATGTAGAAGGAGTACTTCTTCTGGCTGGGTTGTTGCCTGCAAATGCGAAAGTTGATTTGTCAAAAAATGAAAATGCAGATGAGTATTTTAAAGTTAATGTAATTGGTACAATTAATGTATTAGAATATTGTAGAAAAAATGGAATAAAAAAATTAATTAATTGTTGTTCATATTCAGATGTAGCAGGTGCTTGGAAAAAAGGAGTTGCTATAAAAGAAAGTGAACCTAGAAACTTTCATTTTACTGGTGATCATGCGGTATATGTAATTTCCAAGAATGCAGCAAACGATGTTATGGAATATTATAATCAGCAACATGGTATGCAATGTGCCTGTTTTAGGTTTCCTCCTGTTTATGGTGTGGGTCCGCATTCAACGATATATGTAAATGGAAAAAGTTACAAATCAGGTATCCAAACATTTATTGAGAAGGCTGAGGCCGGTGAGCCAATAGAGATATGGGGAAATCCACATATTACAAGAGATATTATTTATGTAAAAGATGTTGCTACTGCATTTGTAAAAGCATTAGAAAGTGATAAAACTTATGGATTATATAATATGACCTCGGGAACAGAATTAGATTTAGAAGATCAAGTTAATGCAGTAATTGAAGTGTTTGGTGGAGAAAAAAAATCAAAAATTGTTTATAGACCAGAGAAAAAAAATAATACAGACTCATTTTTATTTGATATGAGTAAAGCAAAAAAGGACTTCGGTTTTGTACCAGAATATACATCGTATTTTGATATGATGAAAGATTACAAGAAAGAATTGGAAAGTGGTCGATGGGATACATTGATAGACAGTAGAACAAAATGAAAGGTTAAAATTATAAATAAATGAAAAAAATAGTAATTATAGGTGCAAATGAATTTCAAAATCCATTAATTCTTAAAGCAAAAGAAATGGGATATGAAACACATGTATTTGCATGGAAAGAAGGGGCTATAGGAGAAAAAACATCTGATTATTTTTATCCTATTAGTATTATAGAGAAAGAAAAAATTTTGAAAAAATGTAGAGAAATAAAACCAGATGCAATTACAACAATTGCATCTGATTTGGCAGGAATTACCGTTAATTTTGTTGCAAAAGAACTAGGTTTGCCATGTAATAGTGAAAGGAATATTCTAATTTCCACGAACAAATATGAAATGAGAAAGGCATTAAAAGCAGCAGGAGTGTCAACACCGCAATTTTATATGATCAATAAGCATTCAAATACTGCTTTTATGAAAGATATGAAATTACCAGTAATTGTTAAACCAACAGATCGTTCTGGAAGTAGAGGGATAACGAAATTAGATGATTGGGATTCCTTTGAACAAGCTGTGAAAATTGCTATTGACAATTCATTTGAAGGTTGTGCATTAATTGAAGAGTATTTAGATGGGGATGAATATAGTTGTGAATGTATTTCTCAAAATGGAAAGCACCATCTGTTAGCAGTAACTAAAAAATTTACAACAGGGAGTCCACATTTTATCGAAATTGGACATATGCAACCATCAGGATTAGAAAGTACAATGATTTTAAAAATTAAGGAACAGATTTTCAAAGCCTTGGATGCTTTAGAGATAACTGTAGGTGCTTCCCACTCAGAATTTAAAATTGATTCAAATGGTAATATTAAGATAATAGAAATCGGTTCAAGAATGGGTGGAGATTGTATAGGTTCGCATTTGGTAAAAATATCTACAGGTTTTGATTTTGTTAAGATGGTTATCCAAGCATCATCTGGAGAAAGAATTCAATTTTTAAGAGAAAATCTATCTAAAGTAGCATGTGTAAGATTTATATTATCTAAAGAGGATTATTGTAATTATCAATATATTTCGACTCAATATCCAGAAAAACTACTTTTTGTTAGCAATGTAGATGATAAAATGGAAAAAGAAGTTATTGATAGTTCCAGTAGATATGGATTTTATATTTTATCTTGTAACACAATAGAGGAAGCAAGGAGAATAGCACAGTTATGATATCAAAAAAAAGAAGTCTTAAAATTAAAGATACCTTTTTTTTACAAGGTATAGTCATTATATATACCTTATCAGGTGTTGCAGCTAAATTTGCATCTGAAACTTCCTTTTTAAGTATATCATTTATTGGATTTTATGGATTAGAAATTTGTATTCTGGGTATATATGCTATATTATGGCAACAAATAATAAAAAAAATCAATCTTTCAATTGCATATGCCAATCGTTCGGTTGCATTGTTATGGTCTATGATATGGGCTACAATTATTTTTAAAGAAAGTATTTCAATACAAAATATTATAGGAGTGTTGATTGTTATTGTTGGAACAATCATTGTGAACCTAAATGGAAATGAATAAGTATATTATTTTTCTTTTGCTTTCAGTAATTATTTCATCAACATCACAAATATTATTGAAAAAAAGTGCCTTGAAACAATATAAATCTTTTATATATGAATATTTAAATCCATATGTTATTGTTGGATATGGTATGATGATAATTTCAACGATTACTACGATTTTGGCGTATCGTGGAATAGAATACAAAAATGGACCAGTAATAGAATCTCTAGGATATTTACTTGTTATGATTTTAAGTTGGATTTTTTTTAAAGAAAGAATTACAAAACATAAACTTTTAGGAAATATAATTATTCTTGTTGGAATTTATGTGTTTTATTTATGATATTATTAAAATAGGGGGGAGTATAATGGATATTTCAGTTGTTGTGCCAGTATATGGATGTAAAGCTGCACTAGAAGAGTTATATGAACGATTAACCAAGACCCTTAAGGGAATGGTAGAAAAATATGAAATAATTTTAGTTAATGATAATTGTCCTCAAAATTCATGGGAAATAATACAGCAAATATGTAAAAAAGATTCAAATGTAATTGGCATTGAGTTATCTAGAAATTTTGGACAAATTCAGGCAATTACTGCAGGATTAGATTACAGTACAGGAGATTGGGTTGTTGTGATGGATTGTGATTTACAAGATCGTCCTGAAGAAATTGTAAATTTATATAATAAAGCTTTATCAGAAGATTATGATGTTGTTTTTGCAAGGCGGAAAGAAAGAAAAGACGGATATTTTAAAGTACTAGTATCTAAGATATTTTATAAGATATATTCATGGGCCTCAAGTGGTAACTATGATCCTGCACTATGTAATTTTAGCATTAGTAAAAGAATGGTAGTTGATAATTATTGTAAAATGAGAGAAGTTCACAGGGCATTTGTTATTTATATTAAGTGGTTAGGATTTAAACAAGGTGTTTTGGATGTAGAGCATAACGAACGAAAAGAAGGAAAATCCTCATATAATTTTAAGAAACGTATGCAAATGGCCATGTCAATTTTAACATCTCAATCGGATAAATTATTGAAATTTGCAATTGGTCTAGGGGCATTCACTGTTTTAGTGAGTGGAATATTAATTTTATGGATTATTATTCGATATTTTACTATGCATATACAACCTGGATGGTCTAGTATTGTAGCAGCAATATGCATGAGTACAGGTATATTAATGTTATGTATTGGAATTGTTGGCATTTATGTTGGAAATATTTTTATGCAGGTAAAAGAGCGACCATTATATGTAATAAGAACCATAGAAAATGATTATAAACCTCATTCGTAGACATAATTTTATTGACCTATTATGAAATATCTTTTGTAGCGAAAGCAAATATTTGAATTTTAAATATTTGCTTTCGTTGACTTGATTAGTCTCTTAGTTCTTGTAAAATAGTTTCATACATTTGCCCGGTAATTTTCAGAGAAAGTTTAATTGGGATACTATTTAGATTATGGACTTTAGTCTGTTGAGCCCATTGGAGTTTTTCGTTGTTCCGAAAAATGGAGATGGGCGAAACAATGAACCACCCGCTATGCGGGTGCGCGTCGATTGTTATACAAAAAAATTACCTTTCCGTGTACAATAAAGTTGTTCAGGCTATATTGTAGAAAGGAAAGGTAATTTATGGCGAAGAAAGAATATTCACTCGCACACACAAAATGGATGTGCAAATATCATATCGTCTTCACACCAAAGTATAGACGAAAAGTACTTTATAATCAATACAAGGCAGACATCAGAGATATTATAAAACAATTGTGTAGTTATAAAGGTGTTGAAATAATTGAAGGACATCTGATGCCAGACCATATCCATATGTTAGTCAGTATTCCACCGAAGATAAGTGTATCTTCATTTATGGGATATCTAAAGGGTAAAAGTGCACTTATGATATTCGATAAACACGCAAATTTAAAGTATAAATTTGGAAATCGGCATTTCTGGGCAGAAGGATATTATGTTAGTACAGTCGGATTAAATGAGGCAACAATAAAAAAATATATCCAGGAACAGGAAAAGCATGATATTGCAATGGATAAATTAAGTGTAAAAGAATATGAAGACCCTTTTAAGGGTTAATGTCAAGTAGTAACAATACCCCTTAAGGGGTAGCGACGAGTCAAGAGCAATATGGCTTGAACGGAGCTGTGGGAAGGCTGTGAAAACAGAATTCCCATAGCTGAAAGAGAAAGTCAGCGCCTTGAGACGCTGGCCTAGTAACAAGGGCTTATAGCCCTAGAGCAAACCACCCGTTGTGGTGTGCTACCCGTCAAGAGGACAATGAAAAATAATAAATTTTTCTCCGTCAGCCTATTAACCGGCTGGCGGTATTTTTATGCTGCTTTCAACGTAAGTTCATGAAAGGCCATCGGTGTCATTATATGTAACTTACGCTGTAGTCGTCGGTTGTTATAGTATTCAATATAGTCTTGGATGCCTTGGATTAATTCTTCTTTTGATGTAAAGCGTTTCCCATAATACATTTCCCGTTTTAAAATTCCCCAAAATCCTTCCATTGGTCCATTGTCAATACAGTGTGCAACTCTGGACATACTTTGTTTCATATGATGTTTCTTCAGCCGACTATAAAATGCCTGACTGGTATATTGGAATCCGCGGTCTGAATTATACCGAATTCGGTATAATTCAGGCCGCGGAAGTCAGTACGTGTCAAAAGAATACAAACGTGTAACCGCAACTATGCAGTGTAGCTATTCTAAAAAGGCATATCCATGGGATAATGCATGTATTGAATCGTTCCATTCCCTAATTAAGAGAGAATGGCTGAATCGTTTTAAGATCAGAGATTATGATCATGCATATCGTTTGGTTTTCGAATATTTAGAAGCATTCTACAATACGAAACGAATTCATAGTCGCTGTGATTATATGTCACCAAATGATTATGAAGAGCTGTATCGTAGGCTTCAACAGGGCGAATTGCAGATGGCAGATTAAAATGGGGAAAACCTCATTCTCGTAAACGCACCATAGTGCGTACTATCAATTGATTAGCCACTCATCAGAGTGGCATATTTTATAAGTTACTTTCTACATTTCTCTGGCAACTTATCTGACCAAGGAAGCAGATCCTCACAGAAACTTGTATCATGATCTTCCATATGTTTTGGAATCTCTGTGAGTAAATATTCAAAATAATCGTATGGTTTCAGATTGTTTGCTTTTGCTGTTTCAGCAATACTATAGATGATTGCACTTGCTTCAGCTCCTGCAATGGTATCAATCATGACCCAGTTTTTCTTGCCAACACAGAATGGGCGGATTGCCTGTTCTGCGGCATTATTGTCTAGTGGGACATCACCATCTTCAAGAAACACACGCAAATATTTTTCCTGATTCAATGAATACGTGAATCCATTTGCTGTTTTACTCTTTGGCATCACAGACAACAAGTTTTGTTTTGCCCACGCAAAATAAGCATCTACCAGAGGCTTCACAGTCAGCTGTCGATGTTTCAAACGTTCCTCAGAACCTAACTCCTTGAGTTTATTATCCTCACGATAAATCGCTTGGATTTGTTTTAATGCAAGATATGCAAGTGACATTTTCTGACTCGCCTTCGGCAAAGCCTTTACCGCTTCATCAAAGCGACGTCTCACATGTGCCCAACATCCGGCAATCTTCAGGTCTTCACGTTCTTCTGCAATCGTGTGGTAAATCTGGTAGCCATCCGTTATACAGACTCCACGAAATTCCTTTAGGAAGGATCTTGGATGGTTTGCATTACGAGTAGGTTGATACTCATATAGGACAATCTGCTTATCAAGATACATCATATAGTGGTTCAGTTGTCAAGACAAAAATCTAAGCTTTTTATAATGAACTGATATATGTAACTGGGTAGGGGAGAAAATCCCCCCTTAGGCTGCATGATCATCCAGTAACAGAATCGGATAATAGCAGGATGCCGGTGTTTGATTATTGAGTGCAGAATGACAACGTTCAAAGTTGTAAGTGTGCACATATTTACCGATTGCCTTCCGTGCTTCTCTGATATTGTTATATTGGGTCAGATATGCTTCCTCGTACTTGAAGCTTCGGAACCATCGTTCAATCATGATATTGTCAGCCCACCGGCTTTTACCATCCATGCTTTGACGGATCTGGTTCTCTTTGAGGAAATTCATGTACTCATTGCTTGTAAACTGACAGCCCTGATCTGAATTCAGGATAACAGGTTTTGCCACTATAAACGCCTTTTTTAACGCAGTTATGACCATTCTGGTATCCAGAGTATCATCGACTTCCCAGCCAACGATACAGCGGCTGTACCAGTCAATCACAGCGGTCAGATACAGAAATCCACGCTTAATGGGGATGTATGTAATGTCGATTGACCATGCCTGATTTGGACGGTCGATAACGGCGTTACGTAGCAGATACGGGCAGACTTTAGCCTGTCGCATACGTTTAGAAAGGTTCATTTTTGGATAAATTGGATCAATCCCCATTTCATTCATATAACGGCGCGTTTTCCGGCGACCAACCTGATGCCCACGCTTCTTCAGTTGAGCAGACAGTTGTCGTGCTCCCCAGGCCGGATTATCCGTGTGTAATCGATCTATGATCGATTTGCAATCCAACTCCTCCTGAGATATGGGCATGCCCTTGTAATAAACACTGGTACGATTGATATCAAGAAGTGTAGCTCCTGTTTTAACTGGAAGTTCTTTAGTCTTCAAAAGGTTTTGGACTAAATTT
>OGXF01000243.1_pt1 | contig 54520 bp, 53 predicted proteins | sample 1576191 | NCBI WGS metagenome assembly OGXF01 (sample SAMEA3541545, study PRJEB24748) | human gut metagenome | biome: human gut; feature: human-associated habitat; material: faeces | place: China | collected 2012
ATAGCTCAGCTGGTTAGAGCGCACGCCTGATAAGCGTGAGGTCGGTGGTTCGAGTCCACTTGTGCCCATACATGGAATGGAGAATTACTCAAGAGGCTGAAGAGGACGGTTTGCTAAATCGTTAGGTCGGGTAACTGGCGCAAGGGTTCGAATCCCTTATTCTCCGTGCTATTTTAAAGCGAGATTATCTTTGGATATCTCGTTTTATTTTTTATATTTTAGGATAGTTGGTGCAAAATCTTGAAAAAATTAAGAATCTCTCGTTTTGTTTTTTTCGCGGTATTGATTTTATTGCTTCTAGGCATGTCTTTAGCTTTTTTATTTAGAAATTTTGGGATAGTTTCTGCAATTTCCTCTCCTATAAGGAGTGTTATTGCTCGTGTGGATTCCGTAGTTTCAACTCCTTTTCGCTTCTTAGATTCTGCTAATGAGGAAATTAGAGATCTTTTTAATACGTATTCTGAGAACAAGGAATTAAAGCAAAAAGTTGCAGAGTTAGAGGATCAAAGTGAATTAATTGATTCTTTAAAAGAAGAAAATGAGGAGCTTAATAGTGAGATTGGAGCTTTATCATCAATTACTTCTCAATTTTCAGCTACTGGAAAGGTTATTGTCCGAAGCCCTGTTTCTTGGTATAATTCGTTAACTGTTAAGCTAGGAAAGAAGAATAATATAACGAAAAAAATGTTAGCCTTGTCAGGTGGTGGTCTAATTGGTACAGTGTCTGATGTAGATTCTACGACTTCGAGTATAACACTTTTATCAAATGGTTCAGATTTTAATATTCCAATTAAGATTACGACCTCTTCAGCAGAAGTTTATGGTTTATTGGAATCTTATGATTCGGATAAAAAATGTTTTGTAATTACAAATTTGAATTCTTCTGTGGATATTGAAGAAGGAGATAGTGTGGTAACGAGTGGTCTAGATGGTGATACTGTTGCCAATATTGCTGTCGGTACGGTTTCTAGTGTAAAAAATAGTTCAGAAAGTTTGGAGCGTATTGTCTATGTGACTCCGACAGCAGACTTCTCTGATATTTCTTATGTAACAATTGTTGGTGATTAAAGTGAAATTTTATAAAAATAAGTATTTTTTACTATTGTTACTTTTGCTATTAATGTTAATTGATGGACAACTATCTTTTTTAGCGAGTTCAATATTTTCTTATCATTTGATGATTTCTAGTCATTTATTACTATTAGCTGTTTTGTACTTTTATCACGATAAGCATAAGTATTTTATGTTTATCAGTTCGCTTGTTTTGGGTGGGATATTTGATATTTACTATTTAAACCGAATTGGTTTAGTTATCTTTTTACTACCAATTCTAGTCATTTTTACTAGTAAAATTAGTAAAAGTTTCTTTATGCGCAATTTTCAAACATTAATTTTTTATATTATTATTTTGTTTTTGTTTGAAATTGTTGGGGAATTAGGAGCAATTCTGCTTGGAATGACAACGATGTCAATGACCTATTTTATAGCTTATTGCTTTGCACCAACTCTTATTTACAATATTCTTATGTACTTAATCTTCCAAAAAGTGTTTAAAAAAGTATTTTTGGAGAGATAAATTACCTGAACAAAATACAAATGTAACAATCACGTAATATTAATTGCGTGATTTTTTGGTAAAATAATAATGTCTTATCAAAAAGGAGTAGTTTAATTTATATGAAAAAAAGAATTTTATCAGCTGTTCTTGTTAGTGGTGTAACACTTGGAACCGCAGCTGCCACAGTAAATGCGGATGATTATGATACACAAATCGCTGCACAAGATGCAGTCATCAGTAATCTTACATCTGAGCAAGCAGCTGCTCAAAGTCAAGTTGCTGTTCTTCAAGAACAAGTGACTTCACTTCAATCACAACAAGCTGACTTGGAAGCGCAAAATGCTCAACTCGAAGCAGAATCTCAAAAATTGAGTGAAGAGATTCAAGCTCTTTCAAGCAAGATTGTTGCTCGTAATGAATCTTTGAAAAAACAAGCCCGTAGCGCTCAAAAAACTAACACAGCTACAAGCTACATTAATACTATCTTGAATTCTAAATCAATTTCAGATGCTATTAATCGTGTAGCTGCTGTTCGTGAAGTTGTTTCTGCAAACGAAAAAATGTTGGAACAACAAGAAGCAGATAAAGCTGTTATCGAACAAAAACAAGCTGAAAACCAAGCAGCTATCAATACAGTAGCTGCTAATAAAGCAACTATTGAACAAAACCAAGCAGCTTTGGCAACTCAACAAGCTGAATTGGAAGCAGCTCAATTGAATTTGTCAGCTCAATTGGCAACTGCAGAAGATGTAAAAGCAAGCTTAGTGGCTCAAAAAGAAGCAGCTGAACAAGCAGCAGAAGAAGCAGCTGCAGCACAGGCAGCTGCAGAAGCACAGGCAGCTGCAGAAGCACAGGCACAAGCTGCATCTGTAACACAAGCACAACAATCAGTTGAAAATGGTACAGCTACCGTTGATACTACAACGGATACTTCATCACAAGATTCGACTGCTGCATCTACAACAACTGAAGATACCTCTTCAACTCAACAAGCTGCTACAGTTACTCCAACTACTACAACAAATACATCAAGTAGCTCATCATCTTCAGGTTCTTCATCATCAAGCAGTTCAAGTAACTCATCTTCAAGTTCTTCGTCATCAAGCAGTTCAAGTAACTCATCTTCAAGTTCTTCATCATCAAGCTCAGTGAACACTTATCCTGTTGGTCAATGTACTTGGGGTGTTAAATCACTTGCTTCATGGGTTGGAAACAACTGGGGTAATGCAAATCAATGGATTGCTAGTGCACAGGCTGCAGGTCATTCTGTAGGTACTACACCACAAGTTGGTGCGGTTGCTGTATGGCCTTATGATGGTGGTGGATATGGACACGTTGCATATGTAACTGCAGTTCAAAGTTCTACGAATATCCAAGTCATGGAAGCTAACTATGCTGGTAACTCATCTATTGGTAACTACCGTGGATGGTTTAACCCAGCTTCATCAACTTGGGGTGGCGGTACTGTTTACTACATCTATCAATAATAACTAATTGAGAAGGAATTCCCTTCTCTTTTTGTTTTTATTCGGATTTCCTTGTATTTATAGGGATTTAACGGATTTGTCATTGAAAAATACTGGAAAAAACGATAAAATGGTATAGGATAAAAACTTTGGAGGAAATCATGTCTTATTCTGATTTAAAATTGTTTGCCTTGTCGTCAAACAAAGAATTAGCAGAAAAAGTTGCTTCGGCTATGGGTATTGAACTTGGAAAATCGACTGTTCGTCAATTTTCTGATGGTGAAATCCAAGTCAACATTGAAGAATCAATTCGTGGACACCATGTCTTTATTTTGCAGTCAACTAGCTCACCAGTTAATGATAATTTGATGGAAATCTTGATTATGGTTGATGCGCTTAAACGTGCTAGTGCTGAAAAAATTAGTGTGGTTATCCCTTACTATGGTTACGCTCGTCAGGACCGTAAAGCTCGTTCGCGTGAACCGATTACTTCTAAATTAGTAGCTAATATGCTTGAAGTTGCAGGAGTTGATCGTCTTTTGACTGTTGATTTGCATGCCGCTCAAATTCAAGGGTTCTTTGATATTCCAGTCGATCATTTGATGGGTGCTCCATTGATCGCTGATTACTTTGATCGTCATGGATTGGTTGGAGACGATGTTGTTGTCGTTAGTCCTGACCATGGTGGTGTGACACGTGCTCGTAAATTGGCACAATTCCTCCAAACACCGATTGCTATCATTGATAAACGTCGTAGTGTTACTAAAATGAATACCAGTGAAGTTATGAACATCATTGGTAATGTTAAAGGTAAAAAATGTATCTTGATTGATGATATGATTGATACAGCAGGTACTATTTGTCATGCAGCGGATGCTCTTGCTGAAGCTGGTGCAACAGCAGTATATGCATCATGTACTCACCCTGTTCTTTCTGGTCCTGCACTTGAAAATATTGAAAAATCAGCTATTCAAAAGTTGGTTGTTTTGGATACTATCTATCTTTCAGAAGAACGTTTGATTGATAAAATTGAACAAATCTCAATTGCTGAATTAATCGCTGAAGCAATTACTCGTATTCACGAAAAACGTCCTTTGTCACCATTATTTGAAATGGGGACTGCTAAATAAGACGACTTTTATTAGCTTTCATGTTAAAAACCGTTGGATTTTTGTCTGACGGTTTTTCTGTTAAATTATTTTGGAAAATATTAACATGTGGATAATTTAATAAAATCTTTTTAAAGATAGAGCTGTGGATAAGTCTAAAAAAGCTATTTAATTATCTGAATTTTATGTATAATAGATGTAATTAGATTTTGAGGTGAGACTATGAGTTTAACAAACCGTTTTAATAAAAACTTAGATAAAATCGAAGTATCATTGATTCGTCAATTTGACCAATCAATTTCAGATGTGCCAGGGATTATGAAGTTAACTTTGGGTGAGCCTGATTTTACAACTCCTAATCATGTAAAAGAAGCTGCTAAAGCGGCTATTGATGCGAATCAATCACATTATACTGGTATGGCAGGGTTGTCAACGCTTCGCCAAGCTGCTGCAGATTTTGTGAAGTCAAAATACAATTTGTCTTACAATCCTGACAATGAAATTTTGGTTACGATTGGTGCAACGGAAGCTTTGTCAGCAACTTTAACAGCGATTTTGGAACCAGGAGATACGGTTCTTTTGCCAGCACCAGCTTACCCTGGGTATGAGCCAATTGCAAATCTTGTTGGTGCTGAAATTGTTGAAATTGATACAACGGCAAATGATTTTGTATTGACACCAGAAATGCTTGAAAAAGCGATTTTGGAACAAGGTGATAACTTAAAAGCAGTTTTGCTTAATTATCCAACTAATCCAACTGGTGTGACTTATTCACGTGAGCAAATTAAGGATTTGGCCGATGTTCTTAAAAAATATGATGTTTTTGTCATCTCAGATGAAGTGTATTCCGAATTGACTTATAATGATGAATCGCATGTGTCAATTGCTGAATATCTTCCAGAGCAAACGATTTTGATTAATGGGCTTTCAAAATCTCATGCTATGACTGGTTGGCGAATTGGTTTGATTTTTGCACCAGCTATTTTCACGGCACAGTTGATTAAGAGTCACCAATATTTGGTAACAGCTGCTGCGACAATGGCTCAATTTGCTGCGATTGAAGCTCTTTCTGTTGGTAAAGATGATGCACTACCAATGAAAGTTGAATATACCAAACGTCGCGATTATATCATTGATAAGATGTCTGCTCTTGGCTTTAAGATTATTAAACCAGACGGTGCTTTTTATATTTTTGCGAAAATTCCTGCTGGTTATGAACAAAATTCGTTTAAGTTCTGTCAAGATTTTGCGCGTGAAAAAGCCGTTGCTTTCATTCCTGGTGTGGCTTTTGGTAAGTATGGTGAGGGTTATCTACGTCTTTCTTATGCGGCTAGCATGGAAACAATCACAACAGCGATGGAACGCTTGAAAGAATTTATGGAAGAACATGCAAACTAAGGAAACTTATGGTCTTGTCCTCTATAATCGTAATTATCGTGAGGATGATAAGCTAGTCAAAATTTTTACAGAAACCAATGGGAAGCATATGTTTTTTGTTAAACATGCTGGTAAATCTCGGTTTAATTCTGTTATTCAGCCGTTAACGGCGGCAAAATTTATTTTAAAAATTAATGATACGGGTCTGTCCTTCATTGAAGATTATAAGGAAGTTGAGTCTTTTAAGGAAATTAATGCAGATTTGTTTAGATTGTCCTATGCTTCTTATGTGACAGCATTGGCAGATGCAGCTGTGCCAGACGGTGTGGCAGACCCCCAGTTGTTTACATTTTTTAATAAGACGCTTTCCTTAATGGAAGAGGGACTTGACTACGAAATTTTGACTAATATTTTTGAGATTCAACTTTTAGAACGATTTGGTGTTAGTCTTAATTTTCATGAATGTGCTTTTTGTCATCGGATTGGATTGCCCTTTGATTTTTCGCATAAATATTCTGGTCTACTTTGTCCAGAGCATTATGGTAAAGATGATTATCGTAGTCATCTTGATCCGAATGTGCTGTACCTGGTGGACCGATTTCAAGCCATTCATTTTGATGAATTAAAGACGATTTCAGTTAAGCCTGAGATGAAACGAAAATTGCGTTTATTTATTGATGATATTTATGATAATTATGTCGGTCTTCGTTTGAAAAGTAAAAAATTCATTGATGATTTAGGGACTTGGGGAAATATTATGAAATAATGGTTGTTAGTGCTGTTTGATTTGTAGAGTGAGCACTAACAGCTTTTTATTTAGAGGTGTGTCATTGAGAAGATATCTTTTTGAAAAGGTATTGTGATATTTTCTGGAACTGAAAAAAATTGGGAATCATGCTATAATGAAGTGATAATGTTTTGTGAGGAAAAAATTGATATGACAAAAATTGCTGTTGATGCTATGGGTGGCGACAATGCCCCTAAAGCTATTATCGAAGGAGTTAATCGTGCGTTAGCAGAATTCTCAGATATTGAAATTCAACTTTATGGAGATGAATCTAAGATAAAAGAGTATTTGACTGCAACAGAGCGTGTTTCAATTATTCATACAGAAGAAAAAATTAATTCAGATGATGAACCAGCTAAAGCTATTCGTCGTAAGAAGAAAGCTAGCATGGTACTTGGGGCTAATGCTGTAAAAGAAGGGACAGCAGACGCTGTCATTTCAGCAGGGAATACAGGTGCGCTCCTTGCGGCAGGACTGTTCGTTGTTGGGCGTATTAAAGGTATTGACCGTCCAGGGCTTATGTCCACTTTGCCAACACTTGATGGTAGAGGGTATGATATGTTGGACCTTGGGGCTAATGCTGAGAATACCCCTAAACATTTACATCAGTATGCTATTTTAGGGTCGTTTTATGCAAAGAATGTTCGTGATATTGCTAAGCCACGTGTTGGTTTGCTTAATAACGGAACTGAGGCAACGAAAGGTGATCCACTTCATAAAGAAGCTTATGCGCTATTAGCAGAAGATGCTTCTTTGAACTTTGTCGGAAATGTTGAAGCGCGTGATTTGATGAATGGTGTTGCAGACGTTGTGGTATCGGATGGTTTCACGGGAAACGCTGTCTTAAAAACAATGGAAGGAACTGCCCTTAACATCATGGGAGGTTTGAAATCTTCTATTAAATCAGGTGGTTTGAAAGCAAAATTGGGAGCCCTTCTTTTGAAGGAGAGTTTATATCAATTAAAAGATACCATGGACTATTCAAGTGCAGGTGGTGCAGTTCTTTTTGGGCTTAAAGCGCCTATTGTGAAATGTCATGGTTCAAGCGATGCGCAAGCTGTTTACTATACAATCAGACAAGTTCGTACAATGTTAGAAACGAATGTGGTTGGTCAATTAGTAGAAACTTTCACACCAAAGGATTAAATAAGGGGAGGAAGAGATGACAAAAGAGGCTATTTTTGAAAGGATTTGTTTCATCATTAAGGAGCAATTGCATAAACCAGAGTTAAACATTACTCAAACGACAACTTTACATGATGATTTGGGAGTTGATTCGATTACCCTAACGGAATTTATTATCAATTTAGAAGATGAGTTTCATTTGGAAATTCCTGACGAAGATGTTGAAAATATGAAATGTATGGGAGAAATGATGGAATATTTCTATAATCGCGTAAATTAAGCAAAAACGTTCGCTAATTTCGAACGTTTTTATTTTTATTTTGTTTAAAAGTCTGCTAAATGTTGAAATTGGTAACATCATGTGTTAAAATTTAGTAGAATAAAAGCGAAAGGCGAACAAAATATGTCACGACAACTTATTTATACGGGAAAAGCAAAAGATATTTACACTACATCAGAAGATGAGAATTTGATTATTTCAGTCTATAAAGACCAAGCGACAATGCTTAATGGTGCTCGTAAAGAGACTATTAAAGGTAAAGGCATTCTTAATAATCAAATCTCATCTTTAATTTTTACGAAATTGAATGAAGCAGGTGTGGCGACTCACTTTGTTAAACAATTGTCAGAAACCGAACAATTAAATAAAAAAGTTGATATTGTTCCACTTGAAGTTGTTTTGCGTAATGTTACTGCTGGTTCATTCTCAAAACGCTTTGGTGTTGAAGAAGGAATCAAATTAGATACTCCAATCGTTGAATTTTACTACAAAAATGATGATTTGGATGACCCATTTATCAATGATGAACACGTAAAATTCCTTGGTATTGCAAGTGATGAAGATATTGCTTATATTAAAGCAGAAACACGTCGTATTAATGACCTTTTGAAAGATTGGTTCATCCAAATTGGTCTTAATTTGATTGATTTCAAATTGGAATTTGGTAAAGACAAAGATGGCAAAATTATTCTTGCGGATGAATTTTCACCAGATAACTGCCGTCTTTGGGATGCTGAAGGTCATCACATGGATAAAGATGTTTTCCGTCGTGATTTAGGTAGTTTGACAGATGTTTACGAAGTTGTCCTTGAAAAACTCAAAGGGCTTAACTAAAAACTGTGATTTCTAATTAAGTAGAAAGAAGAATTCTAAAAAAGGGTAAAAAATGAATAAACGAATTTTCGTTGAGAAAAAATCAAATTTTAACATTAAGGCTCAGGCGCTTGTTAAAGAACTCAAACACAATCTTCAATTAACAAGTTTGACTGATTTACGCATTATTCAAGTTTACGATGTTTTTAATTTGGCAGATTCGCTTTTCGAACGTGCTGAAAAACACATTTTTTCTGAACAAGTAACGGATAATATTTTGGCTGAGAGTGATGTGGTTGCTGAACTTTCTAACTATGCTTTCTTTGCTATTGAATCACTTCCAGGTCAATTTGACCAACGTGCAGCGTCATCACAAGAAGCATTGCTTCTTCTTGGCAGCAGTAATGATGTAACAGTTAATACGGCTCAACTTTATCTTGTTAACAAGGATATTGATACTGCTGAACTTGATGCAGTTAAGAACTATCTTCTTAATCCAGTAGATTCTCGTTTTAAAGATATTACAACAGGAATTGCGCCACAAGCATTTTCAGAATCAGACAAAACGATTCCAAATCTTGATTTCTTCAAGACTTATACAGCGGCTGAATTTGCTGATTATAAAGCTGAACAAGGTTTGGCGATGGAAGTTGATGACCTTGTCTTTATCCAAGAGTACTTCAAATCAATTGGACGCGTGCCAACGGAAACAGAATTGAAAGTTTTGGATACTTATTGGTCAGACCACTGCCGCCACACAACTTTCGAAACTGAGCTTAAACATATTGATTTCTCAGCGTCTAAATTTCAAAAACAATTACAGGCAACTTATGATAAATATATTGCTATGCGTGATGAACTTGGACGTTCTGAAAAGCCACAAACATTGATGGACATGGCGACAATCTTTGGTCGTTATGAACGTGCGAATGGTCGCTTGGACGATATGGAAGTATCAGACGAAATTAACGCATGTTCTGTTGAAATTGAAGTTGATGTGAACGGTGTTAAAGAACCATGGCTTTTGATGTTCAAGAATGAAACACACAATCACCCAACGGAAATTGAACCATTTGGTGGTGCCGCAACGTGTATCGGTGGTGCAATCCGCGACCCATTGTCAGGACGTTCTTATGTTTATCAAGCAATGCGTATTTCAGGTGCTGGTGATATTACAACACCAATTTCAGAAACACGTCTTGGTAAATTGCCACAACAAGTGATTTCTAAAACAGCGGCACATGGTTATTCTTCATATGGTAACCAAATCGGTCTTGCCACAACTTATGTTAAAGAATATTTCCACCCAGGCTTTGTCGCTAAACGTATGGAACTCGGTGCCGTTGTCGGTGCAGCTCCTAAAGGAAATGTTGTTCGTGAGAAACCAGAAGCTGGTGACGTGGTTATTCTTCTCGGTGGTAAAACTGGTCGTGACGGTGTCGGTGGTGCAACTGGTTCATCTAAAGTTCAAACGGTTGAATCTGTTGAAACAGCTGGTGCAGAAGTACAAAAAGGGAATGCCATTGAAGAACGTAAAATTCAACGTCTTTTCCGTAATGGTAATGTGACTCGCCTCATTAAAAAATCAAACGACTTTGGTGCTGGTGGTGTCTGTGTGGCAATTGGTGAATTAGCTGACGGTCTCGAAATTGACCTTAACAAAGTGCCTTTGAAATACCAAGGACTTAATGGAACTGAAATTGCCATTTCTGAATCACAAGAACGTATGGCTGTTGTGGTTCGTCCGAAAGATGTTGAGGTTTTCGTGGCAGAATGTCATAAAGAAAATATTGACGCGGTAGTGGTTGCCACAGTTACTGAAAAACCAAATCTTGTTATGACTTGGAATGGTCAAACAATCGTTGATATTGAACGTCGTTTCCTTGATACAAACGGTGTGCGCGTGGTGGTTGATGCTAATGTTGTTGACAGTCAAGTTGACATGCCAGAACAACGTACCACTTCAGCTGCGACACTTGAATCTGATACTGTAAATGTTCTTTCTGACCTTAATCACGCTAGTCAAAAAGGTTTACAAACTATCTTTGATAGCTCTGTTGGTCGTTCAACGGTTAATCATCCGATTGGTGGTCGTTATCAAATCACACCAACAGAAAGTTCAGTTCAAAAACTTCCTGTTCAAAACGGTGTAACAACAACAACGTCAGCTATGGCACAAGGGTTCAACCCTTATATTGCTGAATGGTCACCATATCATGGTGCAGCTTATGCTGTTATCGAAGCAACAGCACGTTTGGTGGCAACAGGTGCGAATTGGTCTAAAGCACGCTTCTCTTATCAAGAATATTTCCAACGTATGGATAAACAAGCTGAACGCTTTGGACAACCAGTCTCAGCCCTTCTTGGGTCAATCGAAGCGCAATTGCAACTTGGTCTACCATCAATCGGTGGTAAAGACTCAATGTCTGGTACATTTGAAGAATTGACAGTACCACCAACATTGGTTGCTTTTGGTGTGACAACAGCTGAAAGTCGTAAGGTTCTTTCGCCAGAATTTAAAGCAGCTGATGAATACATTTACTACATTCCAGGGCAAGCTATTTCACAAGAGATTGATTTTGATTTGATTAAAGCTAATTTTGCTAAATTTGAAACAATTCAAAAAGCACACCATATCACATCAGCTTCAGCTGTTAAATATGGTGGTGTGATTGAAAGCTTGGCACTTGCAGCTTTTGGTAACCATATCGGAGCTAAAGTAGAATTGGCAGAGCTTGCAACTAGCTTGACAGCACAACTCGGTGGTTTTATCTTTACATCTACTGAAGAAATTGCTGAAGTTAGCAAAATCGGTGAAACAACAGCTGACTTTACACTTGCTGTCAATGGTGTCAACCTTGCAGGAGATAAACTTTTGTCAGCCTTTGAGGGCAAACTTGAAGATGTTTATCCAACTGAATTTGAACAAAGTACAAAACTTGAAGATGTTCCAGCAGTTGTTTCAGATGCAGTGATTAAAGCAAGTGAAAAAGTTGCTGAACCATTGGTTTACATCCCAGTATTCCCTGGTACAAACTCAGAGTACGATTCAGCTAAAGCCTTTGAACAAGCAGGTGCAAAAGTTAACTTGGTACCATTTGTAACACTTGATGAAGCAGCTATTGAAGCATCTGTTGACACAATGGTTGACAATATCAGTAAAGCTAACATCATCTTCTTTGCAGGTGGTTTCTCAGCTGCTGATGAACCAGACGGTTCGGCTAAATTCATTGTCAATATCTTGTTGAACCAAAAAGTCCGCGCAGCTATTGACAGCTTTATTGAAAAAGGTGGTCTTATTATCGGTATCTGTAATGGATTCCAAGCCCTTGTGAAATCAGGTCTGCTTCCATACGGTAACTTTGAAGATGCGACTGAAACAAGTCCAACTCTTTTCTACAATGATGCTAATCAACACGTGGCGAAAATGGTTGAAACACGTATTGCCAATACGAATTCACCGTGGCTTGCAGGTGTTGAAGTGGGTGACGTTCATGCTATTCCAGTATCACATGGTGAAGGTAAATTCGTCGTAACAGATGAAGAATTTGCAGAACTTCGTGATAATGGACAAATCTTCAGCCAATACGTTGACTTTGACGGTAAACCAAGTATGGATTCTAAATACAATCCAAATGGCTCAGTAAATGCGATTGAAGGTATCACAAGCAAGAACGGTCAAATCATTGGTAAAATGGGACATTCAGAACGTTACGAAGACGGTCTTTTCCAAAATATTCCAGGAAATAAAGACCAACACTTGTTCCGTAGCGCTGTTGAATATTTTACTAAAGGGTAATACTATTTTTAAAAATATATTTTATAGAAATGACATGACTGCGATTGCGTCTTGAAATTCTAAATACAAATACATAGGCAAGAGAGCTGAGGCTTGTCTCAGCCTCTTTTGTCAACTTATCAAAAGGAGAAAAAAATCCTTATAATTTAGTTCTAGGTAATAAAAATAATGACATACGAAGTTAAATCTCTAAATGAAGAATGTGGTGTTTTTGGGATTTGGGGGCACCCTCAAGCAGCTCAAGTGACTTATTTTGGACTCCACAGTCTTCAACACCGCGGTCAAGAAGGTGCTGGTATCGTCACAAACGATAACGGCAAACTTCTTCAACACCGTAATACTGGTCTTCTTTCAGAAGTATTTAAAAATCCTGCTGATTTGGAAAAATTAACAGGAACTGCAGCTATTGGTCATGTTCGCTATGCGACTGCTGGCTCTGCGTCTATTAATAATATTCAACCATTTCTTTACAACTTTACAGACGAGCAATTTGGGCTTTGTCACAATGGTAATTTGACAAATGCAGTATCATTGAAAAAAGAATTGGAAGACCAAGGGGCGATTTTTAATGCCTCATCTGATACTGAAATTCTAATGCATTTGATTCGCCGTAGCCATAATCCTGAGTTTATCGGTAAAGTTAAAGAAGCGTTGAACACTGTCAAAGGTGGCTTTGCTTATCTTTTGATGACAGAAGATAAATTGATTGCTGCGCTTGACCCAAATGGTTTTCGTCCGTTATCAATTGGGCAAATGGCAAATGGTGCTTGGGTAGTATCAAGCGAAACGTGTGCCTTTGAAGTGGTTGGTGCTAAATGGGTTCGTGATGTAAAACCAGGAGAACTTGTTATCATTGATGACAATGGTATTCAGTATGACACTTACACAAATGATACACAGCTTGCTATCTGTTCAATGGAATATATCTATTTTGCACGTCCTGACAGTGATATTTATGGTGTCAATGTTCACACGGCTCGTAAAAATATGGGGAAACGTTTGGCACAGGAATTTCAACATGAAGCTGATATTGTTGTTGGTGTACCGAATTCATCACTTTCAGCAGCGATGGGTTTTGCTGAAGAATCAGGTCTCCCAAATGAAATGGGCTTGGTGAAAAATCAGTACACACAACGTACTTTCATTCAACCGACACAAGAGTTGCGTGAGCAAGGTGTTCGCATGAAGCTCTCAGCCGTATCTGGTGTTGTTAAAGGTAAGCGCGTGGTCATGGTTGATGATTCTATCGTGCGTGGAACTACATCACGCCGTATCGTTCGTTTGCTTCGTGAAGCTGGTGCGACAGAAGTTCATGTGGCAATCGGTAGTCCAGAATTGAAATACCCATGTTTCTACGGTATCGATATTCAAAATCGTCGTGAATTGATTTCAGCTAACCACACTAAAGATGAAGTTTGTGAGATTATCGGTGCTGATAGCTTGACTTACTTGTCAATTGACGGTTTGATTGAATCAATCGGTCTTGATACAGATGCGCCTAATGGTGGTTTGTGTGTGGCTTACTTTGACGGTAAGTATCCAACACCACTTTACGATTACGAAGAACCTTACCTCAAGAGCTTAGAAGAAAAAACAAGCTTCTATATTCATGAAGTTAATGAAAATAAATAGAACTTTTAATAGCTCTGCTATTTCCCAAAAGGAGAAAAATATTATGACAAAAAATGCTTATGCTCAATCTGGTGTTGATGTTGAAGCGGGTTATGAAGTTGTTGCACGTATCAAAAAACATGTTGCGCGTACTGAACGTGCAGGTGTTATGGGAGCTCTTGGTGGCTTTGGTGGTATGTTCGACCTTACAAAAACTGGTGTGAAAGAACCTGTTTTGATTTCAGGAACTGATGGTGTGGGAACAAAACTTATGCTTGCCATTAAATACGATAAACACGATACAATCGGTCAAGACTGTGTTGCCATGTGTGTTAATGACATCATTGCAGCTGGTGCGGAACCACTTTACTTCCTAGATTACATTGCAACTGGTAAAAATGAACCTGCAAAACTTGAACAAGTCGTTGCAGGTGTTGCTGAAGGTTGTGTTCAATCTGGCGCAGCTCTTATCGGTGGTGAAACTGCTGAGATGCCTGGTATGTATGGTGAAGATGATTATGATTTGGCTGGTTTTGCAGTAGGTGTTGCTGAAAAATCACAAATCATTGATGGTTCAAAAGTTTCTGATGGTGATCTTCTTCTTGGACTTGCTTCAAGTGGGATTCACTCAAATGGTTATTCACTTGTCCGTCGTGTTTTTGCTGATTACACAGGTGAAGAAGTGCTTCCTGAACTTGAAGGCAAAAAATTAAAAGAAGTTCTTCTTGAACCAACACGTATCTACGTTAAAGCGGTGCTTCCACTTATCAAAGAAGAATTGGTTAACGGTATTGCTCACATTACTGGTGGTGGTTTTATTGAAAATGTCCCACGTATGTTTGCGGATGATTTAGCTGCTGAAATCGAAGAAGATAAAGTTCCTGTTCTTCCAATTTTCAAAGCTCTTGAAAAATACGGTAACATCAACCACGAAGAAATGTTTGAAATCTTCAACATGGGTATTGGTTTGATGTTGGCAGTTAGCCCTGATAAGGTCGAGCGCGTGAAAGAATTGCTTGACGAACCAGTTTACGAACTTGGTCGTATTGTTAAAAAAGCTGATGCAAGTGTGGTGATTAAATAATGAAAAAAATCGCAGTTTTTGCGAGTGGTAATGGGTCAAATTTTCAAGTCATTGCGGAGCAATTTCCAGTTGAATTTGTCTTTTCAGACCACCGAGATGCATATGTCTTAGAACGTGCAGAAAAACTCGGTGTGACAGCTCATGCTTTTGAGCTCAAAGAATTTGACAATAAAGTAGCTTACGAAGAGGCTATTGTTACTTTGCTTGAAAAATATGATATTGATTTGATTTGCCTAGCTGGTTATATGAAGATTGTTGGTCCGACTTTACTAGCAGCTTACGAAGGTCGTATCATTAATATTCACCCAGCTTATCTGCCAGAATTTCCAGGTGCTCATGGTATTGATGATGCTTGGGAAGCAGGTGTTGACCAGTCTGGTGTTACTATTCACTGGGTTGACAATGGCGTTGACACGGGAAAAGTGATTAAACAAGTCCGTGTGCCTCGTCTGGCTGATGATACCATTGACAGTTTTGAAGCTCGTATTCATGAAAATGAGTATAAACTCTACCCAGAAGTTTTAGAGAGCTTAGGAGTTGAGAAAAAGTAGTCAGCGCATTTGATAGCATATCTATTGGCATGCTAGTTTATTAGGAGGTTATGATGAAAAAGATTTTGGTGTTTATATTAACTTTTATTGTCGTTGCCTTTATAGTAAATGTACTATTTGATAATCTTGAAAATCCATGCGTCTTAGTTTAGCTATGCTATCAGGCTTATTGCTGGCATTATGATTGACTGGTTTATTTTTTATAGAAAGTAGGACTGAAATGACAAAACGTGCACTAATTAGTGTTTCTGATAAAGCGGGCATTGTTGAATTTGCTCAAGAATTGAAAAAACTTGGTTGGGATATTATCTCGACTGGTGGAACAAAAGTTGCGCTTGATAAAGCAGGTGTTGACACTATCGCGATTGATGATGTGACTGGCTTCCCAGAAATGATGGACGGTCGTGTGAAAACACTTCATCCAAATATTCATGGTGGTCTTTTGGCTCGTCGTGACCTTGACAGCCACCTTCAAGCTGCAAAAGATAACCACATTGAATTGATTGATCTTGTTGTGGTTAACCTTTACCCATTCAAAGAAACAATCTTGAAACCAGAAGTGACTTACGCTGATGCGGTTGAAAATATTGATATCGGTGGTCCTTCAATGCTTCGCTCTGCTGCTAAAAACCATGCTAGTGTAACAGTTGTCGTTGATCCAGCTGACTACGCTGTTGTTTTAGATGAATTGTCAGCTAATGGTGAAACAAGCTTTGAAATTCGTCAACGTTTGGCAGCAAAAGTTTTCCGTCATACAGCAGCTTATGATGCTTTAATTGCAGAATATTTCACAAAACAAGTTGGTGAAACAAAACCTGAAAAACTCACAATCACTTACGATTTGAAACAACCAATGCGTTATGGTGAAAATCCTCAACAAGACGCTGATTTCTATCAAAAAGCTTTGCCAACAGATTATTCAATTGCTTCTGCTAAGCAATTGAATGGTAAAGAATTGTCATTTAACAACATCCGCGACGCTGACGCTGCAATCCGCATTATCCGTGATTTCAAAGACCGTCCTACTGTTGTTGCCCTTAAACACATGAACCCGTGTGGTATCGGACAAGCTGATGATATTGAAACAGCTTGGGACTATGCTCATGAATCAGACCCAGTTTCAATCTTTGGTGGAATTGTTGTACTTAACCGTGAAGTTGACGCCGCAACAGCTAAGAAAATGCACGCTATCTTCCTTGAAATCATCATTGCACCAAGTTATTCAGAAGAAGCCCTTGAAATCTTGACAACTAAGAAGAAAAACTTGCGTATTCTTCAATTGCCATTTGAAGCTCAAGAGGCTAGCCAAGTTGAAAAAGAATACACTGGTGTTGTCGGTGGGCTTTTGGTTCAAAACCAAGATGTTGTCGAAGAAAATCCAGCTAATTGGAAAGTTGTAACAAAACGTCAACCAAACGACCAAGAAAAAACAGCGCTTGAATTTGCTTGGAAAGCTATCAAATACGTGAAATCTAACGGTATCATTGTGACAAATGACCACATGACACTTGGGGTTGGTCCTGGTCAAACAAACCGTGTAGCTTCTGTTCGTATCGCTCTTGACCAAGCCAAAGACCGTCTTGACGGTGCTGTTCTTGCTAGTGATGCCTTCTTCCCATTTGCGGATAACGTTGAAGAAATTGCTGCAGCAGGCGTGAAAGCAATTATCCAACCTGGCGGTTCAGTCCGTGATCAAGAATCTATCGATATGGCTGATAAATACGGCATTTCCATGGTATTTACAGGTGTTCGTCACTTCCGTCATTAAGATTAAGAGTTAATAATATAATAGCAAGTACCTTAGCCAAATTGGTTGAGGTGCTTTTTAAGTTTTCTGAAAGAAAATTTTCAGTCTCTCTTAAGCAAACAAACCTATACTAGAGACACTCCTAAATAAACTTTTTTTCATACCCCTGCAAATCCTAATCTATTTTAGATTGGGATTTTTTTCTACCAATGAAGTAAGTGAAAATATAACAGATATTCCTGTGTAAGCATGACCAAAAGGAATGATTTGTGCCTAAAATATTTGAAGACAGCAAGAATAGACACCTGTAACCTTGAAAAAGTGATTAAAGTATAACCATGAATTTGAATTTTTTATCCGTTAATAGGAATGGCTACCCAGAGTTTATTGTATTGATATCAATTTCAAAAATTGTCCTTTAATATTTAATATCATTCTCTGTCATGAATGATTCCTAGTTTTAGTGATTTCATTTTCAATCCTTGACATATAGCATCATACAGCACTAAGATTTTACAAGATGTCACTACTTTATCGTTTTTGAAAATGAAAAAAGTAGCGCAGAGTAGCTCTGTCGAACTTTTCCTCACTAAGCCAAAAACATCTTGTTTGATGCCATTAACGAGTTTGTTGGTTGCTTCTAGCTTATACAAATTCGCAAAAGAAGAGATTATTTTGAAATAATTAAAAAACCAGGATTTGATTGTGGTTCTTTCACAAAATAGTTTCCTGTTTTTTATAAAATTTTACAAACTTGTTATATGGATTTTGATAATTTCCGAACAAATATGTTATAATGTTTTTATATAATTCGTAAAATATATTTTGCGTACTTTGTTGAGTTTGGAGCTTAGGCTCTTGTGATGTTTGTATTGAGGTATTTTTACTTATGAAACTTTTAGTTGTTGGCTCTGGTGGGCGCGAGCACGCTATTGCTAAGAAGCTGTTGGAATCTCCTCAAGTGAATCAGGTTTTTGTAGCACCTGGTAATGATGGCATGACACTTGATGGACTTGATTTGGTAAATATCGGTATTACCGAACATTCTAAGCTGATTGATTTTGCGAAAGCTAATGATATTGCTTGGACATTTATCGGACCTGATGATGCTTTGGCTACAGGAATCGTTGATGATTTTAATGCTGCTGGTTTGAAAGCATTTGGACCAAGTAAAGCAGCTGCAGAGCTTGAATGGTCTAAAGATTTTGCTAAATCAATCATGGCTAAATACCATGTTCCAACAGCTGCTTACGGCACTTTCTCAGATTTTGAGCAAGCAAAGAGCTATATTGAAGAACACGGTGCACCAATTGTTGTTAAGGCTGACGGTTTGGCGCTTGGTAAAGGTGTTGTCGTTGCCGAAACAGTAGAACAAGCGATCGAAGCGGCGCATGAAATGTTGCTTGATAATAAATTTGGTGATTCTGGTGCGCGTGTGGTCATTGAAGAATTTCTTGATGGTGAAGAATTTTCATTATTTGCCTTTGTTAATGGTGATAAATTCTATATCATGCCAACTGCACAAGACCACAAACGTGCTTTTGATGACGATAAAGGTCCTAATACTGGTGGTATGGGAGCTTATGCACCAGTTCCACATTTGCCACAAAGTGTTGTTGACACAGCTGTAGAAACAATTGTGAAGCCAGTTCTTAATGGTATGATTGCGGAAGGGCGTCCATATCTTGGTGTTCTTTATGCAGGACTTATTTTGACAGCTGATGGTCCAAAAGTTATCGAATTTAACTCACGTTTTGGTGACCCTGAAACCCAAGTTATCTTACCACGTTTGACATCTGATTTTGCTCAAAATATCACTGACATTTTAGATGGCAAAGCTCCAGAAATCACTTGGACAGACAAAGGGGTCACTCTTGGTGTTGTTGTGGCTTCAGAAGGTTATCCAGTTGCTTATGAAAAAGGTGTCCGCCTTCCAGAGAAAACGTCAGGTGATATTATCACTTATTATGCAGGTGCTAAATTTGCTGATGATAAAGCACTTCTTTCAAATGGTGGTCGGGTTTACATGTTGGTAACAACTAAGGAAGATGTTAAATCAGCACAAGATGCTATCTATGCTGAACTTGCAACTCAAGACACAACAGGTCTTTTCTATCGAAACGATATCGGAAGCAAAGCTATTGGACGTTAAACCAAAATGTATTTTAGTCAGCGCTTGTCTTTTGGGCGAAAGATGTAAGTATAACGGAGGTCATAATTACAATCAAGCCCTTGTAGATTATGTTGTTGACAAAGATGTGATAGCTGTTTGTCCAGAAGTGTTAGCAGGTTTGCCTACACCACGAGAACCAGTTGAATTGCGTGACGGTCGTGTTGTTGATGTTGCTGGTAATTGTTATGATGAGATGTTTGAAAAGGGCATTAAGCGTTGTCTAGATGAAATGGCTGGAAAGTCAATTGATTTAGCAATTTTACAATCACGCAGTCCGTCATGTGGTGTTAATCAAGTCTATGATGGAAACTTTTCTGGACAAAAAGTGGCAGGTAGTGGGCTCTTTGCTCAAAAATTAAAAGAACTTGGCTATCATGTTGTTGATGTTGAAGATATAAAACAATTGGAAGGAAAATAATGAAACCATTAATTTCAGTTATCATGGGTAGTAAATCTGATTGGGCTACCATGAAAAAAACAGCAGAGGTACTTGATCAATTTGGTGTGGCGTATGAAAAGAAAGTTGTTTCTGCGCACCGTACACCAGATTTGATGTTTAAACACGCCGAAGAAGCACGAGGGCGTGGTATTAAGGTGATTATTGCTGGTGCTGGTGGTGCTGCTCATTTGCCTGGTATGGTCGCAGCTAAAACAACACTTCCAGTTATTGGTGTTCCTGTGAAATCACGCGCGCTTAGCGGACTGGATTCGCTTTATTCAATCGTTCAAATGCCTGGCGGAGTGCCTGTGGCAACTATGGCTATCGGAGAGTCAGGAGCAACTAATGCTGCCCTAACAGCTCTTCGTATTTTGGCAATTGAAGATACTGAATTGGCAGAAAAACTAGAAAACTATGCACTTGAACAAGGTAAAGTTGCGGAGGCTTCAACAGATGAACTCGACTAAAACAATCGGTATTATCGGTGGTGGACAACTTGGGCAAATGATGGCTATTTCAGCTATCTATATGGGGCATAAAGTGGTTACTTTGGACCCCGCAGCAGATTGCCCAGCTTCACGTGTGAGTGATATGATTGTGGCACCTTACGATGATGTTGAAGCTATGCGTGAACTAGCAAAACGCTGCGATGTGCTCACTTATGAGTTTGAAAATGTTGATGCGGATGCTTTGGATGTGGTTGTCAAGGAAGGGCAATTACCGCAAGGAACTGATTTGCTTCGTATTTCGCAAAACCGTATCTTTGAAAAAGACTTTCTAGCTAAAACAGCAGGTGTGAAAGTAGCACCGTACAAGGTCGTCACATCAAGTCTTGACCTTGAGGATATTGATTTATCTAAGAAATACGTTTTAAAAACAGCAACTGGCGGTTATGATGGTCATGGTCAAATCGTGATTAAATCAGTTGAAAACTTAGCTGACGCTAACAAATTAGCCAATTCTTGCGAATGTGTTTTGGAAGAATTTGTGAATTTTGACCTTGAAATTTCAGTGATTGTTTCAGGAAATGGCAAGGATATGACCGTTTTTCCAGTACAAGAAAATATTCATCGCAATAATATCTTATCTAAAACAATTGTACCAGCTCGCATTTCTGATGAACTTGCTCAAAAAGCGCAGGCTATGGCTGTTCAAATCGCTGAAAAACTGGAATTATCTGGTACACTTTGTGTCGAAATGTTTGCGACACCTGATGATATCATCATCAATGAAATTGCACCACGTCCCCATAATTCAGGACACTATTCAATTGAAGCCTGTGATTTTTCACAATTTGACACACATATTTTGGGAATTCTCGGCTTGCCACTTCCAAGAATTTACCTCCATCAACCAGCTGTTATGCTGAATGTTCTTGGGCAACACATGGAAAAAGCACAAGCTTATGTGCAAGAAAATCCTAGCGCTCACCTCCACCTTTATGGTAAACTAGAGGCAAAACATAACCGCAAAATGGGACACATTACTTTGTTTAGTGATGAACCAGATACCATTGCGGAAATGGGGGAAGGAATGGATTTTTAAAGTGTTAATCGGAGGAAATATGCTGAAAATCATTGTTCATGCTTATATTGATAATGCTGAGAAAGCTATCGTTGAAGACGTTTTTGCTTCTTCTGATAAGTCTCGTATTTCTGAAAAAATGGCAGAGCTGACAAATAAGTACCTCAATGATTACCTTGCTGTTTATGATTTACCACTTGATACAGATTTAACAACTTTACCTCACTATCCATCTGTTGAAATTGGTAAGGAAGATTTTAATTAATTGTGTTAGTTATTTTATTGATATAACTAAAAAAAGGAAAGGAGCTAGGGTGTTAACCGTATTCACTTAACGCCCTTAATATCTTAAACATGATCGATCGTTATTCACGCCCTGAGATGGCGGCAATTTGGAGTGAAGAAAACAAATACAAAGCTTGGCTTGAAGTTGAAATTTTGGCTGACGAAGCTTGGGCTGAACTGGGAGAAATTCCTAAAGAGGATGTCGCTAAAATCCGTGCCAATGCAAGCTTTGACGTTGACCGTATTTTAGAAATTGAACAACAAACACGTCACGACGTTGTGGCATTCACTCGTGCAGTTTCTGAAAGTCTTGGGCAAGAACGTAAATGGGTGCACTATGGCTTGACATCAACTGACGTTGTTGATACAGCTTATGGTTACCTTTACAAACAAGCTAATGAAATCATCCGCAAAGATTTGCATAATTTCCTTGAAATCATTGCTAACAAAGCTAAAGAACATAAATTTACAATCATGATGGGACGTACTCACGGTGTCCATGCTGAGCCAACTACCTTTGGTTTGAAATTGGCAACTTGGTACAGTGAAATGAAACGTAACATCGAACGTTTTGAACACGCTGCTGCTGGTGTTGAAGCTGGTAAAATCTCAGGTGCTGTTGGTAACTTCGCTAACATTCCACCATTTGTTGAAGCTTATGTGTGTGAAAAACTTGGTATTCGTGCACAAGAAATTTCAACACAAGTTCTTCCACGTGACCTTCATGCAGAATACTTTGCAGTTCTTGCTAGCATTGCAACATCAATTGAACGTATGGCAACTGAAATCCGTGGTCTGCAAAAATCTGAACAACGTGAAGTTGAAGAATTTTTCGCTAAGGGGCAAAAAGGTAGCTCAGCTATGCCTCACAAACGCAATCCAATCGGTTCAGAAAATATGACAGGTCTTGCACGTGTTGTTCGTGGTCATATGGTAACAGCTTACGAAAATGTGTCACTTTGGCATGAACGTGATATCTCTCACTCATCTGCTGAACGTATTATCTCACCAGATACTACAATCCTTATTGATTACATGCTTAACCGTTTTGGCAATATCGTGAAAAATTTGACTGTTTTCCCAGAAAACATGATTCGCAACATGGGGTCTACTTTTGGTCTTATTTTCAGCCAACGTGTAATGCTTAAATTGATTGAAAAAGGAATGACACGTGAACAAGCTTATGACCTTGTTCAACCTAAGACAGCTTATTCTTGGGATAACCAAGTTGACTTCAAACCACTTCTTGAAGCTGATGAAGAAGTTACTTCACGTTTAACACAAGAAGAAATCGATGAATTGTTCAATCCATCATACTACACTAAACGTGTTGATGAGATCTTTAACCGTATCGGTTTAGGAGATTAAAGTAATAGAATGTCTGAGACTATTTGTCTCAGACATTTTTTATGTATTTTTGTCAGAAAATTCGATATTTTTAAAGAAATTATTTTGTCAAGGGCTGAGGATATATGCTAAAATATGAAGTGTATACTTTTTTTGCTGATAGGAGATTAAGTTGGAAAAGTTTGGGATTAAAGTACGTGCATTAAGAGAGAAAAAGGGAATTTCACGTGAGGAATTCTGTGGTGATGAAACAGAATTGTCTGTGAGACAGCTAGCTAGAATTGAAAAAGGACAATCTGTCCCGACTCTTAATAAGGTGGGATATATTGCAAAAGTATTGGGAGTAACCATTGGTGAGTTAACTGATGGTAAAAATTTAGAACTTTCCACTAGGTATAAGGAGTTAAAGTATTTATTATTACGAACACCGACCTATGGGGATGAGGAACGTCTTAAGAGACAAACTTCATATTTTGATGAAATTTCGGAAAAGTACTATGAAGTTATACCTGAAGAAGAACGTTTAATTATTGATTGTTTACAATCGAAGCTTGATGTTCATTTCAGTGATGATGTTAATTTTGGTGAAGGAATTTTAAATGATTACTTTGACCAAGTTATACGAAAGAAGAACTTTCAAATTAATGATTTAGTTTTGATAGATTTATATTTTGCTTGCCTTGCTTCTGCTAAATCGTTTGTGGGAATCTATAGCTTAGATTTGTATGATAAATTAATGGAGTGTTTACTAGATCAAGAAAATCTTTCACCAGAAACTTCTTTGATTTTAAATAATGTTTTGTTAAATAATGTAGATTTGGTTTTACGATTCCATAGAGAATCTTTTATGAAACGAATTATTATAAAAAGTGACACTATCATGACAAGTGTTCATGATTTTCAAAGACGTCCAGTTTTAAGTTTAGTTGAGTGGAAATATTATTTACAATTTAAAAAAGATTTTTTAGCGGCACAAAAATCTTACTCCAATGCTATTTTATTTGCTAACTTAATTGGAGATACTTATTTGGAAAATAAGTTAATAGAAGAATGGAATAATGACACAACATGACATTTTTGTCATGTTGTTTTCTTGTAAGTTTCGTTAAAATAAACTCATAAATTATCAGAAAGGTTGGAATGGATAAATGCTAAATATTTTCTCAATTGTCCTAACTGGTTGGTGGGGGGTATAATTTCTTAGCTAAACAGTTCGTTAAAAGTTTTGGTTTTGTCCTCATAATATAAACAGAACTTATATTATGAGGATGAAGAGTTTGCAGAAGGAATTCGTCATCCTTAGGTTTTAACTGCCATAGGAAATTAGTTTACTCGGCAGACTGAAAATGATGAATGTCACCGAACTACCCAATGATATTTGAAGCCATTATTCTGGGAATGGGGCTAGATTAAGTATTTCGTATGGCTTATCTACATTTAGAAGCCTAATATAAAAGAGATTACAAAAATCGGCAAGCAATATTTTGTAGCAAAAGATGAATATAAACAATTTAGGTGTAGTGACAAAATTATTGAAATATATTCAAGTCAGGAAGTTAAAAATTGTTTCGTAGAATTTGAGGTGCCCTTGAATAACACCAACGCCTTTATAGCGGGTCGTAAATTGGAATATAATGAATAGTCTGGATAACATTCGTTGGATTTAGAGCAGTTCATTAGGGCTGATATTGGGACTCAGTAAAATAAAGAGTTATTAAATCTTCTGTATCAGTTAGTTTAATCAGGAAACAAATTGAAGACACTTGAAATATCTATGAAAACTGTGTTTGGGAGATGTCAAAGCCAATCTATACTAAAGATACTCCTAGATAAACTTTTTTCTATCTCCTTGCAATCCTGATCTATTTCAGATTGTTTTTTTGTGAAACGATTTTAGAGATAAAAAAGAAAGAACCCCGCTAGCGGAGCACTTTCAGGAGATTATGAAAAAGAAAAGTTTTAGGATTGATTATATTGTAAATCGGGTGTCTTAATTTTTTCTTAAAAATAAAAATAGAAGTTAGAGTATTTGTCGTGTGATAAGGCTCTATTTTTTGTTATAATGTATAAAAGAAGTTTTTAATAAATGAGTTATTGACTACGTAGGGAGAGAAAATGAAAAAAGTATGTTTTGTTTGTTTAGGAAATATTTGTCGTAGTCCAATGGCTGAATTTGTGATGAAAGATTTATCTGGTACTGAAAGTTGGCTTATTGAAAGCCGTGCAACTTCTGGCTGGGAACATGGTAATCCCATTCATCATGGAACGCAAAGTATTTTTAAAAAGCATAACATTAGTTATGACAGGCACAAGTCATCTCAACAGATTTCGCGCAAAGATTTTTATGATTTTGATGTTATTATTGGTATGGATGCGGAAAATGTTGCAGATTTGAAACATATGTCACAAGGAAAGTATGATGACAAAATCTTTCTTTTTGTAAAAGGTGGTGTACCAGATCCTTGGTTTACAGGTGATTTTGATGCGACCTATGATTTGGTTAAGCGTGGTTGTGAACAATGGCTAACGCGGCTAAAAAATTCTTAAAAAGAGAAGTTGAGCAAAAATGAAAAAAATAAAAATAACCCGAGGGCGCATAGAGCTCTTAACGGTTTTGATTCTTATCATCTGTGGTTTATCCGTTTTTACGCTATCAATGAAATCTAAAACAACGTTAACCTACGACAATGGTAAAATAACCTACACAGGCTATGTTGTTAATCATCGTATGAATGGTCAGGGAAAATTGACTTATGAGAATGGTGATACCTATGAAGGTAATTTTGTGGATGGTGTTTTTGAAGGTCAAGGAACTTTTACCTCAAATTCTGGTTGGACATATCAAGGAGAATTTAAAAATGGTCAGCCAGACGGTCAAGGAACTTTGACAGCGCAAAATGGAGAGGTATATACAGGAACCTTTAAACAGGGGATTTTTCAAAAATGAGAATAAAATGGTTTTCAATGGTTAGGGTGACGGGACTCTTGCTCGTTTTGCTCTATCATTTCTTTAAAACGGCTTTTCCAGGCGGTTTTATTGGTGTTGATATTTTCTTTACATTTTCAGGATATTTGATTACGGCTTTACTGATTGATGAATATGCGAAAAACAAGAAAATTGATCTTTTAGGCTTTTACAAGAGGCGTTTTTATCGTATTGTGCCTCCGTTGGTGTTGATGATTCTTATCATTATGCCGTTTACTTACTTGGTACGCAAAGACTACGTGGCAAGTATTGGTAGTCAAATTGCGGCAGCGGTAGGATTTACAACGAATTTTTATGAAATTATCACAGGCGGTAATTACGAAACGCAATTTATCCCACATCTCTTTGTTCATACATGGAGTTTGGCAATTGAGATGCATTTTTATTTGATTTGGGGATTTTTGGTTTGGTTTTTAGGAAAACATCGCGATAATGTAGCAAAATTCCGTAGTTTGATTTTTGCAGTTTCTGCAGCATTTTTTACTGGAAGTTTCCTATCAATGTTTATTCGAGCGTTTTTTGTTGACAACGTTTCGACAATTTACTTTTCATCTTTGTCCCACAGTTTCCCGTTTTTCTTAGGAGCCATGATGGCAACGATGACAGGAATTCGAGAAACAACGGCACGTTTCAAAAAGAATGTTCGTCTCTGGTCAACAAAACGCAGTATTTTGACAATGCTGCTCAGCTTTGTTTTGTTGCTACTGTTGACATTTGCTTTGAAATTTGACCAACGAATCACGTATTTGTTTGGCTTTGTATTAGCAAGTTTATTTACAACGGTGATGATTTATGCGGCGCGTGTGCTAAATGACCAAACGCCTAATGTCACAGAGCCCGCTATTATCAACTGTTTGGCAGATGTTAGTTATGGTGTTTATCTTTTCCATTGGCCATTTTACATTATCTTCACGCAACTAATGTCAAATGGTTTAGCGGTATTTGTAACGGTTATCTTTTCATTGATATTTTCAACGCTGTCTTATTATGTGTTGGAGCCGTTTCTTGCTGGCAAGCCTGTCAAATTGCTTGGCTTAAATTTGGATTTACATCCTTATCAAAAATGGCTTTATGGTGGAGGAGTTTTGTTTGGTTTGGTGACAATTGTGACCATTATCATTTCTCCAGCTGTTGGTGATTTTGAGACAAGTCTTTTGGTGAATTCGCTCCAGCAAGCACAGACTAATTTGAATCGGACACATACTGTAACTGCTGGGGATGCAACGGCTTTAAGTGATGTTACTGTCATTGGAGATTCCGTAGCTCTTCGCTCAAGTGCTTCATTTTCAAGCTTACTTCCAGATGCTCAAGTGGATGCTGCGGTTAGCCGAAGCTTTGATGATGCTTTTGAGATTTTCCAAAATGAAATTTCAAGCGGAATATTATCGCAAACAACAGTTCTTGCGGTGGGGGTTAATTCGCTAGATAATTACCAAGAAGATTTGCAGCAGTTTATTGATGCTCTGCCAGATGGCTATCGTTTGATTATTGTGACACCTTACAATGCTAATAATGAAGCTCAAGTCAAAGAAGTTCGTGATTATGAGCTGACTTTGGCTGATACTTATAATTATGTTACGGTGGCAGATTGGTATAAAGCAGCAACTAAACACCCAGAAATCTGGAGTGGTACTGATGGCGTACATTACAGTGATAGTGATACGACTGGTGCAGACCTTTATGTAAAAACGATTCAAAAAGCAATTGAAAAATCCGCTAAAAATCCAGCCAAAGGAGAATCGGATTCTTAGTTTGTTTCAGAAACCAACTTCGGTTGGTTTTTTTGTTCAAAATGTCAATTTTTTATCATTTCATGTAAGAAATAATAACATCAAAAAAGTTTTAAAAATACCTTTACAGCATAGGTTTGAAGCGTTATAATACAGGTGACATAAAACGTGAGAAGAAAGGAGAAAGAAAAGGTGGCTGATTTATTCTACGACGTCTTGGCAAGCGTCTGGATTTCTATTGCTGGTGTTGATTCACGTTGGGGAAGATAAGAAATTAGAGAGGCTGAGACAAAATTCTCAGCTTTTTTTATATAGTTATTATTTACAAGATGCAGTAGTTGAGTGGGTTCTAATAAGCTTTTACAACCCTTTTGAAGTCGAGCTATGCTTGGCTTCATTTCCAACCTCAAAAGGTTCCCCAAACCTTTTTGATGTCAAGCTTCACTTGACTCTATTTCCCACCTCGAAAGATTCCCCAAATCTTTCGAGCCATGCGGGGGTGAGTTATAAAGGTTCGGGGAACTTTTATAATCGGGAAATAAAGCTTACGAAGTAAGTATCAAAAACGGTCTTTGAATAGACCGTTTTAGGTCAGCAACAAGAAATTAAGACTTGCTGAGAAATCGAATTTCTGCGAAACTACTGATTCGCCTTTTAACTTTTAGGCTCATGAATAAAGTCTCCACTGGAAACTTTATTTGTCTCATTCCCTTTTAGTTATTCAAATGTTTAATATCATTTTCTAGTAAGTCACTCAAGATGTGAACGAGTTCGTCTTGGGAAATGTTATTTGGCTGTGCCAGCCAGTTGATATAGACACCCATGATGCCATTTGAAATATATCTGATTTTGATTTTATTTGATGTTGTTTGATTAGAAGAAAGGTAGTAGTGAGTTAAACCATTTTCTAAAATATCTGTAAAATCTTTGATGAGATAGGCGTAAGATTTTTGCTTTGCAATGGTTTGATAAAATTTGAAATTAGCTTGCATGACTTGATTCAACTCATTAAAAAAGATAAAAAAATCGAAATCATTCTGTTGCTTGAGGATGTTGTCTAACTGATTACTGACATCGTCAATGATGTCATGATAAACATCAAAGGTCGTATCATAGTGCAAATAAAACGTTTTACGGTCAATATTAGCTGATTTGGCTAACTCTGTTATGGTGATATTGTCCATTTCCTTTCTCTGTAATAAGTCGATAAACGCCTGACGAATGTTATACTTCGTGCGCGCTTTTTGTTCACTTCGTTTCATATTGATACCCCAATTTTTCACATTCTGTGGAACAATGCCCAGATTTTAAAAAGCTGTCATTGTTTTGCCATTTGCTATTCATTATAATACTCACATGTAGAATCTTCAACAAGAAGAGATAAAAGGAGAATTCAAATGGTTTTTGACACATTATTTAATGCGTATCCGCAAGGTGACGTTACGTTACAAGATTTTGTGACAGCTTTAACGCCTGGTGCGCCCAATTTTATATTGACTTTAACAACTGTTCTTATCACGTTTGTGTTGGGATTTTTAGTCTATATTTATTCTTTCGTGTTGGTGGATAGAGAAAAAAGTGGTCCTTATCCATTATGGATGCACACTTTTTATTGTGCAGCAGATTTTATGGGAATCTGGGTGTTTTTAGCAGCCTATCAAAATTATCACCATTTTTGGTTCTTTCTATTAGGCGTAATTGGTGAGATTGTTTGGGTTGGTTTTGAATTCTACTGTCTTTGGCGAGCGGTTACCTATGAAAGAAAAGAAATTTGGGGCGATAAAGTGACTCTCAAAAAAGCAATTTTTGATTGCTGTTTACAAGTCTTAATTTTCTTTGTCAGCCTTAATCTTCTGCGAGTAGAGTTGCATGATACCTCGATGTTTAAATTCTGGATTTTTACGCAAGTTATTATCTGCTCTGTTCCAGGACTGTTTTGGGAAAAGCGTGGAACACGTATTGGAGCAAGCTGGCAGTTGAATATTGTCCTTGTTTTGGTGGCTATTATGTCTTTCAATCCATGGAATATGTGGGCACTAATTAGTCCGCAATTTTTCTCTCTTAGTAATAATCCTTGGTATTACTTTGTTGGGCTAGTTACTCTTATGTTTGCTCTGAGAGGCTGTTATATCTATGCAAAATTACCTCAAAAACCGAAATATCTACCAGATGGCAGCAAAACGATTTTTTAGAAAACTTTTGAAAATTATAACAGTTATTAAAAAAGAATCATTTTAACAATATAAAAAGACTTTGAAGAAGATTGCACACACAACTTTTTCAGGTCTTTTTTCTTATATTTTTTTGATAAAAATGACTGAAATTCCTTGATATTATTGACTTGTTTCAAATGTATGTAAGGTTTTCTGACATAAACTTAAAAATATTGTAGAAATTTTCAAAAAAGTATTTATTTTTTAAAAGCTTAGGTGTATAATAGCTCTATCGTTGTAAAAGCGGTCACGAAATACAAAATTATCTCACTATCCTTATTTATCATTTTGGTATTTCAATAAAAAATTTTTAAGGAGGAGCATATGAAGAAAAGCTTTATTCATCAACAGCAGGAGATTTCTTTTGTCAAGAATACTTTCACTCAATATTTGATTGATAAACTTGACATCGTTGAAGTGCAAGGACCTATTCTCAGTCAGGTCGGGGATGGTATGCAAGATAATTTGAATGGTATTGAAAATCCTGTATCAGTGCACGTAAAACGTATTCCTGATGCTGAATATGAAGTTGTTCATTCACTTGCTAAGTGGAAACGTCATACCTTAGCACGTTTTGGCTTCAATGAAGGAGAAGGGCTTTTCGTACACATGAAAGCTCTCCGACCAGACGAAGAAGAATTAGATCCAATTCACTCTATTTATGTTGACCAATGGGATTGGGAAAAAGTTATTCCAAATGGTCGTCGTAACATCGAGTATTTAAAAGAAACGGTTGAACAAGTTTACAAAGCTATTCGTTTGACAGAATTAGCTGTTGAAGCTCGTTTTGATATCGAAGCTGTTTTGCCTAAGAAAATCACATTCATTCACACAGAAGAATTGGTAGAACGTTACCCAGATTTGACACCGAAAGAACGTGAAAATGCTGCTGCTAAAGAATTTGGAGCAATTTTCCTTATCGGTATTGGTGGTATTTTGCCAGATGGTCAACGTCATGATGGTCGTGCACCTGACTACGATGACTGGACTTCTGAATCAGAAAATGGTTACCACGGTCTTAATGGTGATATCATTGTTTGGAATGAAGCTTTGGATTCTGCTTTTGAATTATCATCAATGGGTATTCGTGTTGACGAGGAAGCTCTCAAACGTCAAGTTAAAATCACTGGTGACGAAAATCGTTTGCAACTAGAATGGCATAAAGCTCTTCTTAATGGTCTCTTCCCACTTACTATCGGTGGTGGTATCGGTCAATCTCGTATGGCAATGTTCTTGCTCCGTAAGAAACATATCGGAGAAGTTCAATCAAGTGTTTGGCCGAAAGAAGTTCGTGACACTTACGAAAATATTCTTTAAGTAGAAGAAATCTTATTTTAAGGACTAAGAAAAGTCGGCTAGGATAACTAGTCGGCTTTTTGATTTTGGGAATAGAAAAAGTTGTTAGAGCGATTTTCTAACAACTGTTGTAAAATTATTTAAATTAAATTGCTTACCAAGGAAGACCTGCTGCAGCAATTTCAGCTTTTGAAGCGTATTGTCCATTTGGACGATGCCATCTGCCACGAGCATCTCTAGAGTATCCACTAGCAGCTTGTTGTTGTGCCTGTTGAGCCGCTGCCTGTTCTTGTGCTTGGCGTGCAGCTTCTTCGGCTGCAGCTTGTTCTTGAGCCTGTCTAGCCTCTTCGGCTTTTCTTGCTTCTTCAGCTTGAGCCGCTTCCTCGGCTTCTTTAGTCTCAATAGCTGAAACAACGGCGTTAATACGATTGTTAAAATCACCTTTTTTAGCTGTGTCTGTTACCGCATCAACTTTATTTTTAGCATCGTCAACATTTTCACGAGTTTGATTAGCTTCTAAGTTTGCAACAGCAGTTTCAGCCGCTGCCTGAGCTGTCTCTTCTTGTTTTTGTGTTTCTATCGCAGTCTTGACAGTTGCGATACGTTTTTTAAGCTGTTTTTTGACTTTCTTATTTTTTACGGCTTTAACTTTTTTGGTAGCTAAATCAAGATTTTCTTGGGTCTGGTCCTTTTCAAGTTGTTTAACAGCTTTTTTTGCTGCTTTAGTAGCTTTATCGTCTTTTTTGGTGGTTTTACTTTTAGACTTAGTATCCGCTAAAACAACATGATTGTTTTCGACTGGTGTTGTTAAAAGTCCTTGGTCTTGAGAGACTCCGATGAGGGCAGTTGCCATTAATAATATGGCGAGTTTCATTTTCTTCTTCATGTTTGATTCCTCCTGAAAAAACTTTGAATGATGAAATTTTTACACTAAAAGAATACCATTTTGAAATAAGTCTGTAAATCTCTTTTTAAGGAAAAATTAAGTAAAAAATACTATAAAAAAGCCGCTAGAGCAATCTCTAACGACTTTTGTAAAATAATCTATTATTCAAAACCACAGAGTGTTAAACCTAAGTCTTGTGCTTCTGATAAGCTAACTGGTGTAGTGCTTTTTGAGCGATTTAAGCCACGGCAATTTGGGTTGAGGTGGTAGTGGCTACCAGTTCTTGTAATGTAAACTGTTGTGGTATCTCCTGGTTGGGCAGCTGCTTGATTTTGTTGTTGCTGTGCCTGTTTAGCAGCTTCGGCTTCTTTGGCTTCGATAGCTGAAACAACAGCGTTGATACGGTTGTTGAAAGCTTCCTTTTTAGTTGAATTATTTACCGCATTAACTTTATTTTTAGCGTCATCAATGTTATCACGCGATTGGTTATTTTCAAGGTTTTTAACCGCAGTTTCTGCTTTATCTTCTAATTCTTTTTCTTTTTTAGTTTCAATGGCTGTTTTGACAGTTGCGATACGCTTTTGAAATTTCTCTTTTTTGTCAGCGTCTGTAACAGCGTCAACTTTACTTGTTGCTAAATCAAGATTAGCCTGCGTTTGGTCTTTTTCGAGATTTTTTACGGCAGTTTCTGCACTGTTTTCAATCTCTTTAGTCTTTTGAACTTCTTTTTTGCCAACTTCGATATAATCAGCATTTTTTTCTTTAAAATCAGCCAGTTCATCTTGGCTATCTTTTAAGTCTGATTTGGCTTGTTTGACATCTTGGCTAAGCTGTTCAATCTTATCCTCTGCTTGGGATAATTCTTGACTTTGGTTACCTTGACTAGAAAAACTAGCAATCAATAATACCGATAAAATGGTAATGGCAAGATTTTTCTTGTCTTTAAAGAATGTTTTAAAATTCATCATAACTCCTTTATCCTAAAAACCTTTGATAATTAAAATTATCACAACAATCATATCAAATCTCATTTTTAGTGTAAAGATGACTTGATCATTTTTTAAGTTATTTTATTTGAATTTTGCTATAATGGTTGTTATGAGAGTTGTAGCAGGAAAATTTGGTGGGCGTCCTTTAAAGACGCTAGATGGAAAAATTACGCGCCCGACAACAGACAAGGTTAAAGGTGCTATTTTTAATATGATTGGTCCATTTTTTGATGGTGGACGTGTTTTAGACTTGTTTTCTGGTAGTGGAAGTCTAGCGATTGAAGCTATTTCACGCGGAATGGATGAAGCTGTGCTGGTTGAACGCAACCGTCAAGCGCAAGCTATTGTTTTAGAAAATATCAAAATGACAAAGTCTGAGCAGCAATTTCACTTGTTAAAAATGGATGCTAATAAGGCAATTGGCGTTGTTAGTGGACAGTTTGATTTGGTACTTTTAGACCCACCATACGCTAAGGAAGAAATTGTCAAAAATATTACGGAATTAGAAGAAGCAGGGCTTTTGTCTGAGGATGTCATGCTGGTTTGTGAGACGGATAAGACTGTTGATTTACCAGAAGAAATTTCAAATTTTGGCATCTGGAAACAAAAAACATATGGCATTAGTAAGGTTACGGTATATGTTAGGTAGAATTGAGTGATTTTATCACTAATGGAGGCAATATGGCTAAAATTGGTTTATTTACGGGGTCTTTTGACCCTGTGACAAATGGGCATCTTGATATCATAGCGCGTGCAAGCAAGTTGCTTGATACACTTTTTGTGGGCATTTTTTACAATAAAGATAAGAATGGCTTCTTTAGTGTTGAAGAGAGACGGCAGATGTTAGAAGAAGCACTGCAAGAATTTCCGAACGTAAAAGTGATTACAGCGCGTGATTCTTTGGTGGTGGATATTGCCAAGTGTTTAGAAGTTGGTTATCTCGTGCGTGGTCTCCGTAATGGGAAAGATTTAGAGTACGAGGCTGATTTAGCGTTTTATAATCATTATCTGGCGTCAGAGATTGAGAGTGTTTTTTTATTGAGCTCTCCTGATTTGGTTCATGTCTCATCAAGTCGCATCCGTGAATTGATTTATTTCTATTCAGATATTTCAGATTTTGTGCCAACAAGTGTTGTCAAAAAAGTGGAGGAAAAATATGGCAATCTTAAAAAGATTTAAAGAGATTTTGAAAAAGTTGGGTCGTATTTTATATCGCTTTAAGTGGTGGATATTAGGTGTTGTAGGCATTGTTTTCTTACTATTTAGCTTGTTGTATCCGCTTGATTACTATATTGAAATGCCTGGTGGTGCTTATGATATTCGTAGCGTTTTAACGGTTGATAATAAGGAAGATGACGAAGATGGCTCTTATAATTTTGTGGCTGTCACGGTTAGTCAGGCGACCTTGGCACAATTGGTTTATGCTTGGTTAACTCCCTACACAGAAATTTCGACAGCCGCAGATGTGACTGGTGGTTATAGTAATGCTGATTATCTTCGTATCAATGAGTATTACATGGAAACCTCTCAGAATACAGCGACTTATCAAGCCTTAACATTGGCAGGAAAGGAAGCAACGCTTGATTATCAAGGGGTTTATGTTTTAAATGTTAGTGATAATTCGACGTTTAAAGGGATTTTGAATATCTCTGATACGGTAACTGGGGTTAACGGTCAGACATTTAACAGCTCGGCAGAATTAATGGCCTATGTGGCTGATTTGGATTTAGGGTCTGAAGTAACTGTTCAATATACATCAGACGGCGAAGCAAAAGAAGCCACAGGAAAAATTATTGAATTGTCAAATGGAAAAAATGGTATCGGAATCGGTTTGGTAGATCATACGTCGGTGTCATCAGATGTTGATGTTAATTTTGATACGAGTGGTGTTGGTGGTCCAAGTGCTGGTTTGATGTTTACGCTTGATATTTATGACCAATTAAATAGTGAAGATTTGCGTAAAGGTCGTAAAATTGCTGGTACAGGTACGATTGAATCAGATGGTTCAGTCGGGGATATTGGTGGCGCAGCACTTAAAGTTGTTGCTGCTGCTAAAGCTGGTGCAGATATTTTCTTTGTTCCAAATAACCCTGTGGATGAGGAAACATTGAAAAAAGACCCAGATGCGAAAACGAACTATGAAGAAGCTGTCGCAGCTGCTAAAGACCTCGATACCGATATGAAAATCGTTCCAGTCACAACTGTTCAAGAAGCAATTGACTATCTGCGAAATAATGATTAAAAAGAAAACATCTCTGTGAATACGGAGATGTTTTTTGTTCACTTTAAATTAATTTTTTCTTAAGTTTCATTGGGTAAAATTCCCTTAAAATATGGCAGTAGATTAGTAACAATAGATAGGAGGGAGTTATGACGAACTGGCAAAAGCGATTTGTGATTTGGTTTAATCTTGCCATTTTATTTATTTTTTTAGATGTGACTTTGTTGATATTTATTCGGTCGATTAATAGTCATGGTGTTTATCAGACAATGCAAATGAAATGGCTAACGTTCTCAATGTGGATTCTCTGTTATGCTTTTGTTTGGACGTGTCAGGGTGTGGGGTATATGTTTTTTAAACATATTAAACAAGTAAGAAAACAAGAAGATAGGCATGTGATTTAATATGAGATAATGAGTTGGATTTACAGAATCTGATTCATTTTTTATGCTTAGTTTAATAAAAATAATATTTTAAAAATTCTTTGCAGAACTAATTGGGACATTTGTTTTTCTTGGGTGGCGGAGCAGATAGTGTTGTTGGCTATACGTCGATTGCATTAGCATTTGTTTTAACGATTGTGATTTTTGCTTACAGTATTGGTATAGTTTCTGGTTTTTTGTGATAAAAATGGCTTAAAAACGCTAGAATATCACTATTTACGCGGAAAATGCTATAATAAAATTATGACAGAAAAGCTAACGATTTTACATTTAAATGATTGGCATTCGCATTTTGAAACCTATCCAAAATTAAAACGATTCTTCCAAGATTATGCTGACCAAGATGCTGAGGTTATCAAGATTGATGTTGGTGACAATATTGATCGTTGGCATCCGATGACCGATGCAACGCAAGGAAAATATAATGTTCAATTGATGAATGAGCTAGGTATTGATTTTGCGACAATTGGGAATAACGAAGGCATTGGACTGGCTAAAACGATGCTCAATCAAGTCTACGAAAATGCTAATTTTGATGTGATTTTAGGAAATTTAGAGGATGAAGCTGGACGTCCAACGTGGGCTAAGCCTTACAAGATTTATGAGACAGCTCTTGGGACAAAGATTGTCTTTTTAGCCTACACTTTTCCTTATTACCTAACGTATCATCCAGGTGGTTGGCAAGTGCTGAACCCAATCACATGCTTAAATCGTGATTTGGAAATTCCAGAGGTCAAATCAGCAGATTTCCATATTTTATTGAGTCATCTAGGTTTGCCATTTGATGAAAAAATCACCGCAGAAGTGCCAGAAATTGACTTGATTATTGGTGCTCACACGCATCATGTCTTTGAGGACGGTGCTTGTCTTAACGGCACTTATTTAGCGGCCGCTGGAAAATATGGTCAGTTTGCTGGTGAAATCAACTTGACCTTTGAGCACCATGAACTGAGCGATATCACCATCCATGCCCACGAAACGAGTCATATGCTAAGTAAGCCTAGTGATAAAGAATGGATAGAAACAGTTGAAGTGAATGGTCGCAAGCTGTTAAGTCAAGAAATAGTCAAATCTTTTGACCATGAATTGAGCCTTGATGAGTCACGTCAAATCGTTATGGCAGCAATGAAAGAATACGCTAATGCAGATATTGCCATGATAAATTCTGGTTTAGTGGTGACCCCATTTTCTAAAAATGTCACTAAGGATACACTACACCATTCCTTACCACATCAAATGCGCTTGGCAAGATTAGAAGTGACGACTGACGAATTAATGACAATTTGCCAAGATGTCTTTTTACAAGCAGAATTGTTAGCTAATCAACAAATCCGTGGCATGGGCTTTCGCGGAAAAGAATTTGGTAGGGTTTTGACTAGCGGCTTTGATTACAAAAATGGAAAAATAGTGTATAATGAAAAGGTTACGAATGAAAAGGACACTATCAGTTTAGTCTTGGTTGATCAATATTACTTTGCGCGTTATTTTGAGACCATAAAATCTCACCAAGCAGAGTTACTTTTTCCTGAATTACTACGTGAACTGGTAGAGACCTACCTTAAAAAATAATATGAATTTTAGCGATTAAGAGAGGAGACCGATGAGAAAAGATATCTCTCCTGAAATGTACAATTACAATAAATTTCCTGGTCCGCAATTTGTGGCGTTTTCTGACCGTGTCAAGAGTGATGATATTGAATTGTTAATTTTGGAAAATGAGAAGAATGCTTTTGATGCAACTGTTTTTAGTCAACGTTTTTCAGAAATTTTACTAAAATACGATTATATTGTCGGTGATTGGGGAAATGAACAGTTACGTTTGAAGGGATTTTACAAGGATGACCGAGATGTTAAGAAAACAAATCGCATCTCACGTCTAGACGATTACATTAAGGAATATTGTAATTTTGGTTGTGCTTATTTTGTGCTTGAAAATTTAGAGCCTCGTCGTGTTAAATCTGACGACGATAAACCAACGAAACGTCATAAATCACAAAAGCGCTCCTCACAGAAAAAGAAATCAGAACCTAAAAAATCTGACCGCTCGGCAAATAAACATTTTAAGAGTCAAAAACGTAAAGATACAAAAGTACGTAGTGAACGTCAACAAAAACGAGAACAACAAAAAGAAATTCAATCGGTAAAAAAACAATTTGTGATTCGCCGAAAAGAGAAATAGGAAGGATTTGGTATTTACAGAATGCAAACAGAAACTAAGGATATGAAGCCCTCGATTTACGCTTTAACACGTGATGAATTGATTGAATGGGCAATCGAACACGGGGAAAAGAAATTCCGTGCGACGCAAATTTGGGATTGGCTTTACCGTAAACGCGTCCAATCTTTTGAAGAAATGACAAATATCTCAAAAGATTTTATTGCTGTTTTGAATGAAAACTTCTGCGTGAATCCTTTGAAACAACGTGTGGTTCAAGAAGCTTCTGACGGAACAGTTAAATATTTGTTTGAATTGCCTGATGGTATGTTGATTGAAACAGTATTGATGCGCCAGCATTATGGTTTATCAGTCTGTGTGACATCACAAGTTGGTTGTAACATAGGTTGCTCATTCTGCGCTAGTGGATTGCTTAAAAAGCAACGTGATTTGACAAGTGGTGAAATCACATCACAAATCATGATGGTGCAAAAATATTTTGATGAACGTGGTCAAGATGAGCGCGTGAGTCACGTGGTTGTTATGGGAATTGGTGAACCATTTGACAATTACAACAATGTTTTGCGCTTCCTACGTACGATTAATGATGACAATGGCTTAGCAATTGGTGCGCGTCATATTACGGTTTCAACATCAGGTTTAGCACATAAAATCCGTGATTTTGCCCACGAAAGCTTGCAAGTGAACCTTGCTGTGTCACTTCATGCGCCAAACAACGAATTGCGTTCACAAATCATGCGTGTTAACCGTTCATTCCCACTTGAAAAACTTTTTGCAGCGATTGAATATTACGTTGAAACAACAAATCGTCGTGTGACATTTGAGTATATCATGCTAAATGAAGTCAATGATTTTCCAGAAAATGCGCAAGAATTGGCTGATTTGACGAAGAAAATCCGCAAGTTGTCTTATATTAACTTGATTCCGTACAATCCAGTATCAGAGCATGACCAATATAGCCGTTCAAGTAAAGAACGTGTAGCTGCTTTTTACGATGTTCTCAAGAAAAATGGGGTTAACTGTGTCGTTCGTCAAGAACACGGAACTGATATTGATGCAGCTTGTGGACAGTTGCGCTCAAATACTATGAAACGTGACCGTCAAAAAGCCGTTGCTGAAAAAACAAAGTAATGATGTCAAGATTTTTGAATAAGACTGCTGAATTAACGCCATTGGGACGTCGGATTATAAAGGTGCTTGTGGTTTTATACGCCATAGCCATTTGTTTGATGTGCTTTAGCCCACAAACGACCATTGATGGCATTGAAACACCAAATATCATTTATTACGGTCGTTTACGTCTCTTGCTTGTGCCGTTTAACACGTTTGTTGGGTTTAGCCAATTAGACGGATTTTTGGAGATTTTTTGGGTAATTGCGCAAAATGTGATGAATATTTTTCTGCTTTTTCCCTTAATGCTAGGCGTGATAGCATTATGTCCGAAATTGAGAACGTGGCAAAGAGCTACGTTATTGGCGTTTATTATCAGTCTTTGCATTGAAACTACGCAGATTGTGGTGGATTTGCTGTACAATGCTAATCGTGTTTTTGAAATTGATGACCTTTGGACAAATACCTTGGGTGGTTTGCTAGCCTTTTTAGCTTATCAGTGGTTTGTCAAACGATATCAGAAATATCAAAGAGAAAATTAGGTTATAAAGAGTGAGATGACTATTTTCCAATGGATAGTCATCTCACTCTTTTATTATTGAAGTCGTGTTTTAGTTTGCGTGGTGTGAAATAATGCTAAGATGAGTTGATGAGGAAATACAACTTGACTTAGAGTTCACTCCAAGGTGTATAATAGCAGCTAGAAAGCAGGTTTTATGAAAATTATAAAAGATCTCTGGTGGTTTTTTCGTCAGGAGAAAAGGCGCTATCTGATTGGGATTATTTCTCTGAGTTTGGTGGCGGTTTTAAATCTTATTCCACCTAAAGTTATGGGAACGGTTATCGACCGTGTGACGGCGGGCGATTTAACACACTCTGAATTACTATTAAATTTATTGTGGCTAGTCTTATCAGCAGTTGCCATGTATTTTTTGCGTTACATTTGGCGCATGTACATTTTTGGAACGTCTTATCGTTTGGGGCAAATTATGCGCTTTAGGCTTTTTGACCATTTCACAAAAATGTCACCGAGTTTTTATCAAAAATACCGAACGGGTGATTTGATGGCGCATGCAACGAATGATATTAATGCCTTGACACGTTTAGCTGGTGGTGGTGTGATGTCAGCAGTTGATGCCACGATTACAGCCATGGTAACCTTAGTTACCATGTTTTTAACGATTTCTTGGCAAATGACCTTGGTTGCCATTATTCCGTTGCCGTTCATGGCTTATGCAACCAGTCGTTTAGGACGTCAAACGCACAAGGCGTTTAGTCAATCTCAAGCGGCTTTTTCAGAGCTTAACAACAAGGTTCAAGAGTCGGTTTCTGGTATCAAGGTGACTAAATCCTTTGGTTACCAAGATGATGAGTTCCAGTCTTTCCAAGAGACCAATGAAATGACTTTCAAGAAAAATATGACGACCATGAAGTATGATGTCATGTTTGACCCTTTGGTGCTCTTATTTATCGGAGCAAGCTATGTGTTAACGTTATTTATGGGAGCAATCATGGTTGCGGCCGGTCATGTGACGGTCGGTAGTCTGGTAACGTTTATTACTTACTTAGATATGCTTGTCTGGCCTTTGATGGCGATTGGTTTTTTATTCAATATGGTGCAACGTGGATCGGTTTCCTATGAGCGAATTAGTCAGCTATTGCAACAAAAATCAGATGTTAAAGAAGCCGAAAATCCACTCCCAACGATTAAAAATGGGCGTTTGGTTTACGATATCGATGCTTTTCACTATGAAAATGAAGAAACGCTTGCGGATATTCATTTTGCGCTTGAACAAGGTCAGACTTTGGGCTTAGTTGGGCAAACAGGTTCTGGAAAGACAACTTTAATTCGCTTGCTACTGCGGGAATATGATTTGCAAGAGGGACAAATCACGCTTGACGGGCATGATATTAGAGAATATCGATTGGCTGATTTACGTCGCTTGATTGGCTATGTTCCCCAAGAACAATTTTTATTTGCGACGAGTATTTTAGAAAATATTCGTTTTGGAAATCCGAAAAGCTCTTTGGCGCAGGTTGAAGCAGCGGCTAAATTAGCAAGGGTTTATGACGATATTGTAGCAATGCCTGACGGTTTTGAGACAGTGATTGGTGAAAAGGGTGTCAGTCAGTCTGGTGGGCAAAAGCAACGTATTGCCATGAGTCGTGCCATGATTCTTGAGTCTGATATTTTAATTTTAGACGATTCTCTTTCAGCGGTTGATGCCAAGACCGAGCATGCGATTATTGAAAATCTTAAAGAAACACGGCAGAATAAATCAACGATTATCACGGCGCATCGTTTAAGTGCAGTGGTTCATGCTGATTTGATTTTGGTGCTGCAAGACGGGCATATTATTGAGCATGGTCGTCATGAGGAACTTATTGAACAAGGTGGTTGGTACGCTGATACCTATGAAGCTCAACAATTAGAAATGGAAGGAGATGCTGATGAAGAATAATGCAAATCAATGGCGGGTTTTTAAGCGTCTCATGAGCTATCTCAAGCCATATAAATTTTTGACAGCCGTGGCTTTAGCTTTGCTATTGTTGACGACGGTGGTAAGAAGTGTCATTCCTTTGATTGCTTCTTACTTTATCGACCATTTTTTGACTGATATGAATCAGACAGCCATGTTGATTTTGGTTGGTTATTATCTCATGTATGTCTTGCAGACGATTATCCAATATTTAGGGAATTTCTATTTTGCGCATGTGTCATACAGCGTTGTCAGAGACATTCGTCGAGATGCTTTTGCCAATATGGAAAAATTGGGAATGGCTTATTTTGACCAGACGCCAGCAGGTTCGATTGTGTCGCGTTTGACCAATGATACGGAAGCTGTCAGTGATATGTTTTCAGGGATTTTGTCTAGTTTTATTTCAGCGATTTTCATTTTCACGGTAACGTTATTGACCATGTTAAGATTGAACGCTGTTTTGACTGGCTGGGTTGCCATTTTTCTCCCCTTTATTTTTATTTTGGTTAATCTTTATCGTAAGAAGTCGGTTGCAGTCATTGAAAAGACACGTGCTTTGTTGTCGGATATTAACAGTAAACTTTCTGAGAGTATTGAAGGAATACGTATCATTCAATCTTTTAGTCAAGAGGACCGTTTGAAAGATGAATTTGAAGCGATTAATGAGGAGCATGTGCTCTATGCCAATCGTTCCATGGCGTTAGATAGTCTTTTTCTTCGTCCAGCTATGTCGCTGTTAAAACTCCTTGCTTATGCTATTTTAATGGTTTATTTTGGTTTTCGTGGCATGAAAATTGGGATTTCAGCAGGGTTAATGTATGCTTTCATTCAGTATGTTAATCGATTATTTGACCCTTTGATTGAAGTGACGCAGAATTTTTCAACGCTACAAACGTCAATGGTTTCAGCTGGTCGTGTGTTTGATTTGATTGATGAACGGCAGTACGAACCTGAACAGAAAAATGGCGAAGCAACCGTGCAAGCTGGGAATATTGAATTTAAAAATGTCAGCTTTTCTTATGATGGTGAACGCCAAATTTTAGATAATATCTCATTTAAGATAAATCAAGGCGAAACGATTGCCTTTGTTGGCTCGACAGGTTCTGGAAAATCATCGATTATCAATGTTTTCATGCGCTTTTATGAATTTCAGTCTGGAGAAGTTTTGCTTGACGGCGTTGATATTCGTGAGTATCCTAAAGAAGAGTTGCGCCGTAATATCGGTCTCGTTTTGCAAGACCCTTTCTTATATCATGGTACAATTAAGTCCAATATCAAGATGTATCAGGATATTTCAGATGAAGCTGTTCAAGCCGCTGCGGCATTTGTAGATGCTGACCAATTCATTCAAAAATTACCTGAAAAATACGAGACAAAAGTCACCGAACGTGGTTCGAGTTTTTCAACAGGGCAACGTCAATTATTAGCCTTTGCAAGAACCGTGGCTAGTCAGCCTAAAATTCTTATCCTTGATGAAGCGACAGCCAATATTGATTCTGAAACTGAAACCATTGTTCAAGAATCATTGAAAAAAATGCGCCAAGGTCGGACAACGATTGCTATTGCACACCGTTTGTCAACGATTCAAGATGCTAATTGCATTTACGTGCTGGACAAAGGCAAGATTATCGAATCTGGCAGCCACGACGAACTCCTTAGCCAAAAAGGCACTTACTATCGCATGTATCAATTACAAGCAGGCATGATGGAAAACTAAGGGAGTGAGACAAATAAGTCTCCAGTAGAGACTTTATTCATGAGCCTAAAAGTTAAAAGGCGAATCAGTAGTTTCGCAGAAACTTGATTTCTCAGCAAATCTTAATTTCTTGTTGCTGACCTAAAACGGTCTATCCCCAGATTGTTGAAGTCCAAACTACTGCGTCTTGTAAATGATAACTATGTAAACAAAGAAGCTGAGCACTTTTTGTCCCAGCTTCTTTTTTAGTCTCTAAAACATGACAAAAGTCATGTAATGTTATGACATTATGAGCTAAAAAGCTTGGCTATTTTTTCATAAAATAAATTTATCACAGATGAGAAAATTGGAGATAATGAAATGATAACAGTTGAGAATTTATCTAAAACAATTAAAGGAAAGCCGATTTTGCAAGACATTTCCTTTGAAGTAGCTGCTGGAGATTGTGTGGCATTGATTGGTCCTAATGGCGCTGGTAAAACAACCTTGATGTCATGCTTGTTAGGTGATTTGAAAATCAGCAAAGGAAAGATAGTCATCAATGCTTTAGCACCGAAAAGTCAGCAATTAAAAGAAATCGTCGCCGTGTTACCACAGGAAAATCGTTTGCCGCAAAAGTTAAGAGTGTCTGAACTCATTGAATTTTTCAAGTCCATTGCCAAGACATCTTTAGCAGACCAAGAAATTGATAAGATTTTGCAATTTAGCGAGGAACAAAAAGCCCAATTGACAGAGAAATTGTCTGGTGGACAAAAACGCTTATTAGCATTTGCCTTATGCCTCATTAGCCAACCGAAAATTCTTTTCTTAGACGAACCAACGGCAGCAATGGATACCTCAACACGTCAGCATTTTTGGCAGATTATCCAAAGTCTGAAAGCAAAGGGTGTAACGATTTTTTATTCGAGCCATTATATTGAAGAAGTGGAACATACGGCAGAACGCATTTTGGTCTTGCATCATGGAAAATTGCTGCGTGATACGACACCGTTTGCCATGCGAGAAGCTGAACACGAAAAACAGTTGACTTTACCAAAAACTTTTTTGCCGATAGTGGAAAAATTACCACATATTGATAATATTGAACTGAAAAACGACACGGTGACATTCATGACCAAAGAGATTGATAGTGTCTGGCAGAAATTGCAAGAGCAAGGTTGCCAGATTGCCGATATTGAAATTCAAAATAAAACGTTATTAAATACATTGTTTGACCAAACACAGGAGGATGAAAAATGATTGCTTTATTGAAAATTGAATGGATTAAAACATGGCGTTTTTGGATGACCTTTGTTTTGTCGATTGGTATGCCTGTTTTCTTTTTCTTGTTTTTCTCAGGTATGGAACTGTCGTCGAATCCTGAAGAACAAAAAGTGCTTGTGACAGCTTACATGCTGACAATGACTGCTTTTTCTATGTCAAGTTTTGGCTTTTTCTCATTTCCAGCTATGCTTGTTGAGGATAAAACGAATCATTGGTTGACTTATATTGAACATTCTTCTGTTCCTATTTTGCAGTATTATTTGGCAAAAGTGATTCGTGTCTTGTTTTGCTTCTTACTTTCTATCGTGGCGACCTTTTTATTTGGAGCTATTTTCCGCGGGGTGAGCATGCCACTTAGTCGTTGGTTTGGAGCAGGTGCTTTGTTGTTGGTATCAAGTTTCCTTTTCTTAGCATTTGGGCTATTGATTTCACAAATTAAATCACAACAATTAATGACGATTGTCGGAGATATTTCTTTCATTGGTTTAGCCATTATCGGTGGTTCATGGATGCCGATTGAGAATTTCCCAGACTGGATGCAAAAGATTTCTAAAGTAACACCAGTTTATCATGTGAATCAATTGGTGACACAGTTTGCTCAAAAGGGGCAGGTAAACGGCAAGTCCTTGATTATCATACTCGGCTATGTCATAATGATAGCAGCATTAGCGCTTATGATTAAGAATAAAACTGAGGTTAAATGATGTTGAAAAGAATTAGGGGCATTCATCCGTTATTTTATATGCCATTAGCATTTCTAGCATTCCCCGTTTTAGGGGCATTCTTTTTTGATTACCCAACTTGGACACTTGGGATAACTTTTCTGTTTTTACTAAGCTATTTATTTCTCACACATTTTGAAGAAAATATCCTAACAAACCTTTGCTGGATTTTTATGCTACTTTATGTTGTTTATATGACAATTTATGTAGATGGTGGCATGATGTGGTTTACCTTTTATTTTAATAGTTTGCTAGTTTTTCGATTTCAAGATAATTACACTTCCTTTCGATTTCTCGCCTATGATTTAGCAATGCTGTTTCTGATTATTTCTGGTGTCAGTTTGGCAGATGACTTATCGTCACAAGTAATGATTTTTTTGGTTCCTGTTGTTAATTATGGCATTTTAGTTTATTGGATGGATGATCGAAAAAATGAAATTCAACGAAAAGCAATCATGGAAAAGAATCGCACCATTAATCTTTTATTGGCTGAAAATGAGCGAAACCGTATTGGGCGTGATTTGCATGATACTTTGGGGCACGTTTTTGCAGCAATGACCTTAAAAACAGAATTAGCACTCAAGCAATTAGAAAAAGAAAAATATGACCTTGTCAAAAAAGAGTTGGAAGAATTGAATCAAACCAGTCGTTCTTCCATGCATGATGTCAGAAACATTATCAATAATCTCAAATTCAGAACGGTGAGCGAAGAAATTGAGCATTTGAATGAGTTTTTTGCCATGACAGATATTGATTATCAGCTGCAAAATGATTTGAATGTGGAAGCCATGGCACCCTTGATGCAGTCGAGTATCGGTATGATTTTGCGTGAATTAAGCAATAACGTCATCAAGCACAGCCAAGCGCAAACTTGCCGTATTCACCTTTTTGAAAACCAAGAAAAATTAGTGAAGACCATTACAGATGATGGAGTTGGTTTTGACGACTTAACAGGAAATGAATTAAAATCCATTCGTGACCGTTTGCTGTTGGTCAAGGGAGATGTGGAGATTTTATCCCAAGCTAAACCAACCATGATTCAAGTTAGTATCAGTTCAAAGGAGAATTAAGATGAAATTGTTAGTTGCCGAGGACCAATCCATGTTGCGAGACGCGCTGTGCCAATTGCTTCTTATGGAAGATGATGTCGATGAGATTTTGCAAGCAGGAGATGGCGCGCAAGCTATTGGCATATTGCAAGTGGAAAATGTTGATGTGGCTATCCTTGATGTGGAAATGCCGAAAAAATCAGGTCTGGATGTTTTGGAATGGATTCGAAAACATAAGGAAATGAAAGTGATTATTGTGACCACGTTTAAGCGCGTGGGCTATTTTGAACGAGCCGTTAAGGCAGGTGTTGACGCTTATGTCCTAAAAGATCGCTCAACATCAGAACTCATGACGACCATTCACACGGTGCTTGCAGGGAAAAAGGAATACTCACCAGAGCTCATGGAAACCATGATGACCCAAGATAACCCACTTAGCCAACAAGAAAAACGCATATTACAATTAATATCACTTGGCAAAACAAACCAAGAAATCGCTGATACCCTTTACCTCTCAAACGGAACTGTCCGAAATTACATCTCATCTATCCTTAACAAATTATCCGCCAACAACCGCGTAGAAGCCGCAAGAATCGCCGAAGAACACGGATGGGTGTAAGGGGAAATTTTTTTCTAGCTGAAAGCAACTGCTTGGCAATGTAATATTTGTTAATAAAAACGCATTCTTAAAAAAGTTGACACCGTGTGTACTTTTTGTTTCTGAGATGAGGTGTTAGAAAATTCATCTCAAATTATATATGTCTTTTTGACTATCTTTTTATATCCTCTTAAATGTCCGAAAAGCTTATTTTATAGGATATACGGACATTTTTACTTGAACTGTCATCGGGAGAATGGAAATATCTCAATCAGGCTGAAAAAGAAGTCTGTCAGTTTTTAAGAACAGAGGAACGTCTAAATACAGAATTGAAGCGCTGACACTATGATAACTTCTTTGACAGCGAGAAAGAATGGTTGGAATATGAGTTAGAAAAGTTACGAGAATATATTACAGACGATATTAACGAGAAAAGTATTGTAGTGTCCGACCTTTACCCAATCAAAGAATTTATCCAACATTTGAAGTTTCAAAAACTGTTAGACTGCTATGATGATTTATACAGTATGGATATGTTTTGGGAAAGCATAGAAGGACATAAATATAGGACACCTTATCAAGTCGTGAAATGATGAATCCGAACTCGAAAGAGGATATGGAACTGTTATCGAAATTACCGTGGGTAACGGGTAAATTTGATGATAATGACGAGTAACCTTTTTCCTTTTGCATGGAAGATACAGCAAACAAAAGCCCAGTAAAGAGTGCAAAGCACCACCAATGGTGGCAAGCTCTTGACAAGGCTTTTTCTTTTTTGTTATGGGTAATCAAGAGGAAGAAAAGAATAAAATCCGATTTGTGGTAAATCAGACAAAAGTAACACAAGTATCGCAATACGAACAGATGTTACATAAGGATAGCAATTGGGAGATTGTCAATTAAAATAATATCTTCTGCTTATCTTTTATGCCTACAACTATTTCTCCATTAGAAGCTGCTTCTATCCCATGTGCTGGAGATACTGCTTTAGTAGCTTTGATATATAAAGGCAAACTTAAATCGGGCGAAAGAGTTTTAATAAGGGGAGTAGGCGGTGTTGTTTTTTTTGCTGTGCAAATTGCAAAATCTATAGGGGGCTCATGTTACTGTACCGGGTTCAAAAACAGTAACAGAACAAATAAAAAACTATGGTGCAGATGAAGTTTTTGATTATCATAAAACTTCTTTAGAAGATTTAGGGAAATTTGATTTGATTTTTGATTCTGTGGGAACAAACCATAATATACTAAGAAAACATCTTACCCCAAATGGACGTTTACTTACAATCGCTTTTCAACCTCTTGAATTAGTAAAACTTATTTTTTCTGTACGTTTTGGGAAACATAGAATTCGTTTAGTTATCGCTTTTCCTAATCGTGAAAATCTTACACATCTTGCACGATTAGTAGATAACGGAGATATTGTTACCAACATTGATTCTGTTTATCCGATTGACGAAATTGTCAAGGCATATAAACGGGCTGAACAACGTGGTATATTAGGAAAAATTGTAGTAGATATAGCAGGACAAGGGAATTTGAAATCTAACAAAAAATAGCGTTATAAGATAAAAAGTAATATTACAGTATTTAAAGCTCGCACAAACAATATGTTTTGTGTGGGCTTTTTTCTTGCTATCTTTTCAGTATTTCCGTTTATATATTTCAGCATTGTCAGAAAGGTGGTCAGATTATGAGGACATCTTCTTTCGAGCACATCGTCAAATTACAGTTTAATTCCTTAATGCTGATTATCATTAAGAACAAATTAAAAAGCCGGTACAGACAGCTTGCAAGACGTTCTAAACGTGAAGTATTGTTTTGTGAAATAACCGAAACAAAACAAGTTGAACGTGGAATGAATGATACCTATTTTTATGATTGTGTATCATTTAAAGTCTTGCACTTTACGATTTATGTATCTGATGAAACACTCGGTACAGCTTTACATAGACTGTCAGAAAAACAGCATATGAAAATTATCTGGAATTTTAGTAATACCAGAGAATAAACTTCACTTGACAAAATGTTAAAATTGTTTAAAATGTACTTATACACCAAGTACATTTTGATTTGAGGTGAGAATATGGAAATTATTATCAGTAATAATGCTAACAAGCCCATATATGAACAGATAACATTCCAAATTAAAGCAATGATTATGAGTGAAGAACTGAAAGCAGGGGATAATCTTCCTTCCATGAGAGCTTTGGCAAAATCACTTCATGTGAGTGTTATCACAGTGCAAAAGGCTTATGAAGACTTACAGCGTGACGGTTTTATTGAAACCACAATAGGAAGGGGAAGTTTTGTATCTGCTCAAAATAAAGAATTTTATCAAGAAGAGCAGCAACGTATTGCAGAAGAACATTTACAAATTGCCGCAGAAATAGGGCGTACAAACAACATTTCACTTTCTAAACTACAAGAACTACTTACACTTTTTTATACGGAGGACGAATAATATGGATTATGCTTTAAAATTACAAAAAGTATGTAAGCAATATAATGGTTCAGACTTTGCTTTAGATAAAGTTACATTTGCCTTACCAGTTGGTACAGTTATGGGCTTTGTAGGGGAAAACGGTGCGGGGAAAACAACAACAATCGGCTGCATTCTGAATACGCTCAAAAAAGATAAGGGGTCGATAGAGATTTTCGGAAAAGAAATGCAAGATGATGATACACATATACGGGAAAAAATAGGTGTCGTGTATGATGGCGATAATTTTCCTGATTATCTGTCAGCAAAACAACTCTCAAATATTATGGCAGGTATTTATAAACAATGGGATATGGCCTTGTTTAATGAATATTTAGAAAAATTCTCTTTAAAAAGTAACCAAAAAATTTCAAAATATTCTAAGGGTATGACAATGAAACTGGCAATTGCTGTTGCATTATCCCACCACCCCGACTTGCTTATTCTTGACGAAGCAACGAGTGGATTAGACCCTGTAATGCGTGAAGAAATGCTAGACATTTTTTTGGACTTTGTAGAAAATGAAAAGCATTCAATACTTTTATCTTCTCACATTACCAGCGACTTAGAACGAATAGCTGATTATATTACTTTTATCCACAAGGGCAAGATTATTCTAACAGAGACAAAAGATAATCTGATTTATCGTTATGCAATTTTAAGATGTTCTGACAAGAATTTTTCATCTTTGGATAAGGAAGATATAGTGGCTTACCGTAGAAGAGATTATCAGATAGATGTTTTAGTTTCTGATATTGAAGAGGCCAGAAGAAAATATCCTAAAATTATTATTGACCATACAACGATTGATGAAATCATGTTGCTATTAGTAAAGGGGGGAAAGTGATGAAAGGAATTTTAAAAAATAATTTTATGGGATTAACGGAAAATATAAAAATTTTATTTCCGCTTTTGATTATCTTAGGTAGTATTGTTTCAGTTACAGGTGATGCTTCTTTGTTAAGTATTTATTCTCTATCTGTTACCCCGATACTGTCAATATTAGCCGTGTTATGTTTAAGGAAAGAAACTTTATCGAAATGGGATAAATACAAGATTTCATTGCCAGTAAAACGGAATAAGATTGTTCAAAGTTACTATATTAGTCATTTGTCTTGGTGTATAGGAGGTATGGCAATCGTAACAGTCTTTATGCTTCTTACTGTTATTATTCACGGCAATCAATATTTTTATTATGGCTTTCGAGATGCGATTACACTTATTTTGGGCGGTGGTATTTTAGCACTTTTTGTCGGATCTATTTTTTATCCACTTTATTATTTTTTAGGCGTGGAAAAAATTGAAATTACAGCAATCATAAGTTTGGTTATTTCCGTTGCTATTATCGTTGGAATAAGCCTGCTCATAAATATATGGCTTCATGGAGATGTATCTGATACAACGTACTATATAAGTTTAATAGTGATTTTAATTATTACCTGTCTTAGTTTTGTATGTTCCTATTTATTATCAGCATTTCTTTATAAGAAAAAAGAGTTTTAGTTTTCCCATAAAGAACTAAGGTGATTGATAGAGCTCAAATTCTAACATTAAGTTAGACATAAAAAGCCATCTATGTTAGGATCAGAAAAACCACCACATTTGTCTGAAAGAAATGGCATAGATGACCTATCCTCATTTTACCGCAAATGAGTTTGTTATGGTGGTAGAATTGCTAGTGGTATGCTAGCTTTTCATACGTTCTCTCGTATTTGATAATACAAGTGACTTTACTAATGTAGAGGTATTTGGAAAAATTCAAGTTGAATCGAAATCAGTTAAAAGTTCTTGCAACTATTTTATTGTCTTTGATAATATTTATCTTCGTTTTGCTGGTTTGCCAAGTATTATTCATTTATTAATTCGATTTGTTGCTTTTTTATTTTGGCTGAGGGATTTTTTCGTACCTACTCTCGAAAAGAATATTACAAAAGGTTGTGGATAGCTTGATGTAGATTTGTGACTTATTTCACTGGCTTTATTGAAAGAAAAAGAGATTTCTGAAGTACCTTTTTGACCTTAGCGATATCATTTAGCGTGATATGGCTGATTGATACAGCTAAGAAAGCCAAAGGAAATTAAAAGAATTTTGCTAAATGTGGTGGGCGGTAGCACTTGCTGTTGGGGGCAAGATAATAAGTGAAGATGGTTTACCCATTATTCCATTTGTTTTTATCACCAAAAGGCAAAACAAGCGGTGATCTATTTCTTTACGCTTTATGGTGGCTTGAGTTTAGTCATAAAATAAGGCTTTGAGTTGTTTTGTGTAAATTCGGACTGGATGAGATTTTTAGTGATTTCTTTTATGCACCTCTATAATGGAATGGTGAAAAAGGGCAATCAAGACTTTATCAAAAGTGTTTTTTCTATTTTTTTATTCTTTGCATTTATGGATTTTAGCTATGATAAGTGTTGTTATAAAGTGAAATTATTTTAGAGGAGGTTGAGGCAAAAATGCGCAGCCTCTTTGTTTATGTCACTCAAACCAATTATCGTGGAAGGCATCAATAAAAGATATTTTCTTTGGTCTGGAGAATAAAAAATAAGTTGTTTTGAAAAAACATGTTAGATGATATAATGATGATATGAATAAAGAAAGATTACATATTGTTTTAAACAAAGACATTATTGACCAGTTGAATCTTGCTAGTGGACAGGAGCTGGAAGCCGAGTTATACGCTGATAAATTAGTGTTGCAAAGGGAAGAAGAGCCTGAACGGCGTACCCTTTCGAGTTGGGTATTAATTATTGCGACTGTTTTGCTGAGCGTGATCTTTTTTGCCATTAGTTCTATGCAAAATAGGAACCAGATTTTATTGGTTGGCGATTACTCAATTATCACCTTTTTGATTGGCTTTGGTGGGGTGCTTGGAATGGCGATTTTCACCATTACCTTCATTCTCAACCGTCATCTGTTTCTGGGTGGGCTGAAAGCGCGTGTTTTCTGGCGCATGCTTCCTGTCATTATCCTGTCCTTTACGGTTATTTTGTTGCTAGCTTTACTAGGCTTTGGCTGGCTGCTGGAGCAAATTTTTACAGGAGCGTCTTTTGATAAACTAACAGCTACCTTGATTTTAGGTGTTTCGATTTATGCTGTAAGTGCGCTTTGGGGGCAAATAGCAGAGCAGATTAGAGCGAGTTGGTTGACGACAGTATTTACGGTTATTATGATTAGTGGTGTCTTTATCTCCATGGCAACCAATAGCTCATTGCAATGGTGGCACTTTAATCTTAGCTTTTTAGGAACAAAAGAAGCTAAAGACAGTTGGCAATTCAATTTGACCTTAATATTGTCGGCGCTGATTTTAGTTGCCTTAGTTGATTACCTATTTGTTGCTCTCGGTGAAAAATATGGCAGAAATTGGAAATTACGACTGATGCGCGTGATGCTAACTGTGCTAGGGGTTGATTTGGGTGCTGTTGGCTATTTTCCAAATAATGCCAGCTCACATCTTTTGCATACTCGTGTGGCTGGTTACTTGGTTTTTATTATCATTGCCTTGATTATCAGTGTCAAATGGCTTTTGCCAAATGTGACCCGAGATTTTCTGGTAATGTCTTATGTGATTGGCGGCATGTTGGTTGGGCTACAAGTAGCTTTTGAAGTTGTTCATTATTTGTCCTTAACAGCATTTGAAATGAGTGCTTTCTTGTTAGCATTTACGTGGTTGATTAGGCTCATCAATCATTTAGAACGCCTACTTGTCCCAGAAAAGAAAATCATGACTGTTACGCTTGAATCATTTTAATCTTTTTAACATTATCTCTAAGCTTTTAGTCTGAAAATACGGATGACTAGTGGCTTGGAGATATTTTTTCACATTAAAGCTCTTTTAGTGGCAAAAAACATGCATTTTAGTGAGAAATATTGTATTTTTTGGTAAAAATTCAGAAAATTCTTGATAATAAAAACGGTGGGTATAATGTTAATCAATCAGAAAGTAACAAGGAGTTGTTTACAGGGAGCTCGTGGTTGCTGTGAACGGGTAGCAGGTGGTTGTGAAATTGGGCTGATGGTATATTGTTGAAGATAAGAAATAGTTTTCAGGTGAGCACCCCTTATCGTGCAGCTCCTTGCTAGAGGAGATAGAGATGACGGAGTATGATTTTCCGTTAAATTGAGGTGGCACCGCGCTAATAGATTAGACGTCCTCACACAGAAAAAACTTCTGTGTGAGGTTTTTTGTTTAAAAATGGAGGAGAAGTAATGAGAGACTTAGCAGCAGTTCGTCAAGAAATAGATGAGATAGACGAGCACTTAATCACATGTTTAGCTAAACGACAGCGCTTAGTTGAAGAAGCAGGACTCTTAAAACCTAAAAATGACACTCAAGCGGTAAATGCACAAGAACGTGTTGAAGAAGTCATTAGAAATTGTTGCGAGCGTGCACGAGCAGCAAATTTATCTCCTCGCGTTGCAGAAGCTATCTGGCGAACGATGATTGGAGCGTTTATAGCGTTAGAGACAGAAGTAAATAGTCAGTCAAAAAAATAGAAAAGAGTTTTTTATGCGAAAAATTTTAACTGCTGATACTTTAACTCCTATTCTTGCTTATATGCGAGTTCAAGGTGAGCATAAGGTTATTCTTGAATCAATTCCACGAGAAAAAGAAAATGCGCGTTTTTCAATCGTGGCTTATAATCCCGTTTTTGAAATCAAATATGAAAATGGCGAGTTAACCGAAAATGGTCAATTCATTACTGGTGACCCACTTGATTATCTTAATCACGTAACGGTCAAAGGAGAAGCTACTGATCTGCCTTTTGGTGGCGGTGCGATTGGTTTTGTCGGTTATGACATGATTAGCCTTTATGAAAATATCGGAGACATTCCTGAAGATACTATTGGAACGCCAGATATGCATTTCTTTGTTTACGAGTCTTATTTGATTTTTGACCATAAGACAGAAAAAGTTTACGTGGTTGAAGATAATATTTACAGTCATCGTGACAATGATGCGACACGTCAAGCGCTTGGTAAGGTCGTTAAAGATTTGCAAACACAAGCGCCAAACTTTTTATAGATTATGTCTTGTGTTTCCATGATAATTGCTCCTTGTAAAATAATGTGAAATTTAAATTTTAATGAAACACTCTTAATATATA